>ERZ1023415.70-NODE-70-length-22853-cov-19.494649_pt1 | contig 22853 bp, 19 predicted proteins | sample MGYA00380510_ERZ1023415 | MGnify/ENA primary metagenome ERZ1023415 (study PRJEB33173, sample SAMEA4830299) | metagenome | study: EMG produced TPA metagenomics assembly of the PRJEB25223 data set...
ATCGGCTCGGGCCAGGCGAAACCAGATGGCTCCAAGATCATTCCTGTTGACGAAGAACTGGAATTTCTGCACCCGTTGCCCGTCGGCAAGCTGTGGGGCGTTGGGCCTGTCACGGCGTCAAAGCTGCAGGCCATCGGCGTGACGACGATCGGTGATCTGGCGAATATGAGCGAGCGGGAGGTAAAAATCTCGTTGGGCGGCACCGTCGGCATGGATTTGTGGCACCTGGCGCGCGGCATCGACGAGCGGCCGGTGGCCCCGCGCGCAGAGGCGAAATCACATTCGGCGGAACAGACCTTCGCCAAAGACTTGACCACCGCTGCAGAGGTGGATGAAGCGCTTGGCTGGGCCGCGGAATCTGCGCATAAACGCTTGCTTGCCGACGGCCGGGGCGCGCGTACGGTCACGGTGAAGTTAAAAATGACGGATTTTCGCACCGAAACTCGCTCAGCTACCCTCCCGTACGCCACCGATAATGCTGAAACCTTGCGTGCAGTCGCTGGCACTATTGTCCGGTACCCAGCAGAAACCGGCCCCGTGCGTTTGGTCGGTGTCGGCTATTCCGGTTTAGAAACCGCTCGGCAAGACGTGTTGTTTCCGGAGCTGGACCGCGCAGCGCAGCGGCAGGTTGCAGCAAGCGCGAATGGTGGCTTGAGCATGGAAGAGCCCACCATGGTCACCGGTATTCCGGGCGCGGATGGGGTAGTGGTTCCGGGGGCTGTAGAAGACGCGGCGGCCGAACAAGTCAGTGCGCCTGAGCTTCCGGGAAGCCATTGGCGTGCAACCCAGGACGTATTTCATCCCGATTATGGCCACGGTTGGATTCAGGGAAGCGGGCACGGGGTGGTGTCTGTGCGATTCGAAACCCGAGCCACCGGGCCTGGCAAGACCCGGACTTTCCCTGCCGATGACCCGCAATTGGTGTCGGCGGACCCGCTCGATTCACTGGCGTGGCAGGACTGGTTAGCCGAAAAGTCGCATTAATCGAAGCAGCGGAATAATTCTTCCGGGGCTGTGCCGGTGGCCAAGGCAATAATCAAGGCTAGCCGCGCTTGGCCGGGGTGCACCGTGCGTGCGGAAATCGCACCGTGTTCAGCTAAGGTAGCCCCGCCACCGCCACCACCGTAGGCTAGTTGCACTGCGCCGTGGGGCACACGTGTGGCCACGACAACTGGGATTCCTTGTTGTAGTGCACGCCGTGCGGCCTGCCCGAGTTCTGCGGACATATTCCCGGACCCCAGTGCTTCGATGACCACCCCGTCGACGCCTGTATCCACGGCGTAATCTAGCAACTCCGCGGTGGCGCCGGGATATCCTGCGAGCACGGGCACCCGGAAGCCGGATAAAGATGGCAGCGGGGCGAATTTTGCTACCGTTGCCGCACTACCGTGTGCGATGAAAGCTGTGAGCTCTGCAGTGTGGCGTTTGTGTACCGCGGTAGCAGGTAGATTCTGCCCGCCAAAATGCACTTCCACGGTATTGGTTGGGAGCAATTCCACAGCGCGGCTGATTGCGCCCGCCAGGTTGCCCGGCCCGTCGGTCTCCGGATGATCGAAGGAGCGTTGTGCCCCCGTGAACACCACTGGCGCACCGTGCACGAGCAGGGCAGCGGCGAAGGCAGATTCCTCCATAGAATCTGTGCCATGCGTGACGACGACCGCGTCCACCGCAGGATCAGTAGCTTGTTTGGCGATGGCAGCCAGTAGTGTGTCCAGCTCTGGTAGGCCGATCGAGGAAGAATCTAGCTGCAGCGCGTCGTGGACACGGAAGGTGAGCTCGTCGACAAGCCTGTTGTGTCCGGTTGGTTGCTGGCGAAGTGGTTGTTGCGCGGCGTCGACAAGCTGTTGGCCGCTGACCGTGGGCACGAGTGCGCCGGATTCATCGGCGGTACATGCGATGGTGCCGCCGGTGCAGATGACGGAAATCTGGCGAGTCATGAATTCAAGTATAAAAGGCACACGGGTAAGATTTCTTCGAGCGCTACGAGTATCAAAGCTGTGGCTTCGAATTTGCTTACGCAGATGTCTATTTTGGAGGATTAACCGTGAAATTCACGAAAACGAGCATCGCCGCCGCGACCGTCGGTTTGGCGCTGACCCTGGCGGCTTGCTCCGACGACGCCGACAACGCGGGTACCGCCGCCGAAAGCACGAAGAAAGCAGAATCGAGCACTTCGGCCAAGGCCGCGCCGGTTGAGCTGCCTACCAAAGAAGTGCTGAACGACGTTTTGCAGCGCGCTGCAGACCCGAACCTGCCTGCAGAAGAGCGTGTACTCACCGTCGAAGGCGGCGAGGAATTCCCAGAGCTGTTCGACACCATGGCTGCGGCAAAGATGGAATCGGGAGCTGAATTCAACGTCGTCGATCCGGTTTTGCCGGGTTACACTGAAGGATCAGCGTTGGCGACCGTCGCCTACTCTTTGCCAGAGCGTGAGGTGCAGCCTGCCGATAACGTCGAGTTCATCCACCAAGATGGTCACTGGAAGCTTTCACGTGAATGGGCCTGCGTTTTGGTTACCAACACTGTGGAACCAGAGCAGGTTCCAGCGGTTTGTATGGATGGCGGCGTTGAAGTACCACCGAACGAGGCAGAAGTTATCGACGAAGGCCACCAGGAATTGCCGGAGGCACACAACGAGCACGGAGAGCACCCAGCTCCTGCGCAGTAAATATTTATGGGCCACGAGTCCTTAGACTCGCGATAGACAAAGACCGCCTGCACCGGATGAGATTGGTGCAGGCGGTCTTTTGTTTGCGTCGGGTGTTTGAACTTAGTTCACAACCGGAGCCATCCAGGACAGGATGTTTGTTTGCAAGAAGACTAGGGTGCAGAGCCCGATCAGCAGGACGATGGAGTAACCAACCACCGACTTGAAAATCGCGCTTTCCTTGCCTTCCATGCTGACGGCGGTGGCTGCAATAGCCAGCGATTGTGGTGAGATCATCTTGCCGACGACGCCACCGGTGGTATTAGCTGCCAGCAACAGGTCTGGGTTGAGGCCGATGTTATTGGCGGCGGTGACTTGTAGGTTCGCGAACAGTGCGTTGGCGGATGTGTCGGAGCCAGTAATCGCGGTGCCGACCCAGCCCAGAACTGGTGCCAGGAAGCCGTAGACAGCGCCGAGCGAGGCGACGTAGGTGCCCATGGCGACGGTTTGGCCGGAGTAGTTCATGACATAGGCCAGCGCCAGAACCATGACGATGGTCAGTGCAGTCCAGCGCATCTTGTATGCGGTGCTGGTTAGCTCACTGACGACGTCGCTACCTTTGACGCGGAACTTACCGTTGTGGTTGTAGATTCCGTAGATAACCGCAACGATGATTCCGGAGATCAACAGCAGCGTACCTGGGTTATTGATGATCTTGAAGGTGTACGAAGTGTCGATGACATCGCCGGAGGCGTTAACCAGACGGTCGGTGAGCAACGGCCAGGCGAAAGAAATTTTTGCCTTATCTAGGATGCCCGGGATAGTTTCGCCGAGGTTTGCGAGACCAAAGATGACGGTAACGATGGCATACGGCATCATGGCCATCCAGACGCGAGACTTGGTCAATACCTCGCCATCGTCTTCGCGTTCTGGGATGTCAAGACGCTTACGCATGGCGGCAACGCCCTTGGGCTGCCACACGCGCAGGAAGGCGAAAGCAGCGCCCAGGGAAGCCAGGCAGGCGACGATGTCGGTGAGCTGATAGGCGAAGAAGTTTGATGCCCACCATTGTGCGATTGCGAAGGAACCACCAATGATTGCTGCTGCCGGAGCGGCTTCGCGCACACCGCGGAATCCGTCGAGGATGAACAGCAGGATAAACGGCACTAAGAAGGCGAAAAATGGAGCCTGGTGCCCGACGATGGCTGCGATGTTTTCGGTCTGTTCGACGGTACGTCCGCCGACGTTGCCTGCGGTGGTAATTGGGATTGCGACGGCGCCGAAGGCTACCGGGGCGGTATTAGCCAGCAGAACTGTGGTGGCGGCCTTCAGTGGCTTTACGCCCAGGGCCAGGATCATGGTTGCGGTAATTGCCACTGGTGCACCGAATCCAGCAAGTGCTTCCAGCAAGCCACCGAAACAGAAGGCAATAAGGATGGCTTGAATACGAATATCGCCGTTACCGAGGGCATCGAATGTGCGGCGCAGGTCTTGGAATCGTCCGGAAACGACGGTGACCTGGTAGAACCAGATCGCCATCATGATGACCCAGACGATCGGCAATAGGCCGAATAGACCACCGCGGAAAGCTGACGAGAGCGCAGCGTCGACTGGCATGCTCATGCCGAAAATGGCAATCAGCAGTGCTGCTAGTAGGGCCGCGGCGCCTGAGGTGTGTGCGCGTGCTTTCACGAACAACAGCATGACGAAGAAGGTCACCAGTGGAACGGCGGAAATGAGGGCGGTGAGCCCGAGACTTCCTCCGATGGCTTCGGTATTAACCATAAATTGGTTCACGGGAGACTCCGAACTGTGAGGTGGATAAAAAGCTTCGTAATGAGGCGTTACGAGAAGATACTTAGCCGACTGCGTAGCATCCGCCGCGCTGATGCTGGTGCATCCATCGCGCTGATGCATTGGGAATGCAGCACGTAGCTAAATCGATTCAGGCACCCGGAAAATTGGGGCGCAAACCGGTAACATGAGTCACGAAAATGACGTTAACACAGTCCAATTCACGAAATTGAATTACCTGCAAAACACAGTTTCTGGGGGAGTGTTCGGTACGGGATTCTGAGAAGCAGGGGGCGTTTGCCGACGAAACCCGCGCCAATGCGGCGGTTGGTCAACCCGTCGGCATTATGCAGAGAACCTTCGTGGCATGTGCTGTTATTGCGCGCTGCTAAAACGCACTCGAGTGGAAGAATCCTGCACGACGCTGGCTGCACCGCCGTCGTTGCCGTAGACCACGCGGGTGGTGAAATCGAGCTCGCCTGCAACCGGCAGCGGCTGGTTCATATCCACGGTCAAAGAACCACGTGAGCGAGTATCGGTGCTAGTCACATTCAAAGTGTCGTCGGCAAAACCTCCCGCGCCAGCATGCCCCTCTAAGGACAACGCTCCAAGTGCGGGACGCTGCTCGACGGAGATATCAAGTTTCACCTCATCGCCAGAAATTTCGGTCACCGTAAACGTCGTGGTTTGCAACATGGTTGCTTCGCCAGTGACACGAGAATCCACCGACCATTGCGCGCCAACGCCGACTGGCTCGTCCGGGAAAATCACGGGTGTGGACACCAACTTCGTCAGTGACTGTTCCACAACAGCACGCGCTTGATCGCTAGCCTGTTGTGGTGCGGCCAACAGCAACGTATTTAACTGGCCATTATTTTCAGCCAACCAACCGAAGCCAAAACCGTCGGCAGAAGCGATCTCCTCTGCTAAACCTGCCGCACTTAAGCCGGTCTCATCAGCAGAGTCATTGTTATTTTTGGTTCCGGAAATATGTGGGTCGCGCACCCGAAAATCGACATGTCGCGCAGAATCTGCACCGGGAGTCGAGTCAGTAAAACCTTCTGGAACCAGCACGGAACCAGCCACCGGCAGAGTAGTGGTCACCAAATCTCCCAGTTCCGGGGCGTCGGTCACTAGCTGATCATTTTTCATGACCAGCTGCTGGAACCCTTCTGATACTTCAATATCGACTGCTTGCTCGGAACGCACGTCGTTGTAGGACAGGAGCTTGCGCTCGCCTGTACCGGTAGACATCACCTGGATGCGTGGTGGGTCCAGCGGAAGCCCGACGGCTTGTTCCGTAGCAGGGGCTTCGCCACGACGCTCACCCGCGCTACCAGCACTGGCGCTCGCGCTGTTGCTGGTTTCATCGCTTGCCGGGCCCTCGTCACCACAGGCCGCTAATAGCAGGGCCGACGTCGTCAAGAGGGAAGCCACAGCAAGGCGTCGGGGGTTGGCGTCGCGCCGCGAACGGGCAGAGTGCCGCGAACTAGCTGAGCGGCAAGAATTGGCTGAGCGGCGAGAACCCGTCGAGCCACGAGAAGCAAAATGGGAAAAAGCAGCAGCAGAAATCACGCTTGCCAGTTTAGCCAGCGCGGCGATTTCACGTAAAACCCTACTTTCAGGAACAATAAAGGCCGTGACTAGGTTAAAAACGTTGCCAACTCGACGACGCGCACCCTACCTGCGGCTCATGTTGCTGGTAATCGCAGGCGTTATTGGGTTCGACCAAGCCAGCAAAATCGCTATTGAGGCTGCACTGCAACCCGGTCAAGCCTTCCCAATTCTCGGTGACTGGTTCCGCTTTTTATTGGTCTACAACCCAGGAGCGGCGTTTTCCTTAGGCAGCGAATCTTCTACGTGGCTGTTTACTACGTTTCAGCTGGTTTTCCTCGCCGGGGTATTGCTAGCGTCGCCGCGCATCGACGACCGTTTCCAAGCAATCGCTCTGGCGATGGTTGCTGGTGGCGCAGGCGGAAATTTAGTGGATCGGCTGTTCCGCGAGCCTGGCTTTTGGTTCGGCCACGTGGTGGATTTCATTTCGGTGGGCGATTTTGCCATTTTTAATGTTGCAGACTCGTTTATCACCGTCGGTGTCGTGCTGTTCTTGGTCGCGGTGTTCACGGAAGAGCATCGAGCACGCAAAGCAGTAACAGACACGCCACAAAACAGCATTGAACAACCAGCACGCCCAGCCAAGGAGGTCGACGATGAGCACTAACCCACGTGAGACGCGTTCGTTGCCGGTGCCAGAAGGACTGTCCGGTATGCGTGTCGATGCTGCGTTGGCGAAATTGCTGGGGCTGTCGCGCACAGTTGCGGCGAACCTGAGTGCGGACGGGGACGTGCTGGTCGACGGCGCCGCCGTCGGCAAGTCGGAACGTTTACATGAAGGCGCCTGGTTGGAGGTCACACTGCCAGAGCCTGCGAAGCCACTGGTGCCAAAAGAAGAACTCGTTGAAGGCATGGACATTTTGTACTTCGACGACGATTTGATCGCGGTGCACAAGCCTGTGGGTGTGGTCGCGCATCCTACTGTTGGTTGGGAAGGCCCCACTGTGGTGGGTGGCCTGGCTGCGGCTGGATTCCGCATCTCGACGTCTGGCCCGCCGGAGCGCAAGGGCATCGTGCAGCGCCTGGACGTCGGTACTTCGGGGGTGATGGTGGTGGCGGCTTCGGAGCGCGGTTATAGCAGCTTGAAAAACGCGTTTCGCGAGCGCAATGTGTCCAAAACCTACCATGCATTGGTGCAGGGGTTGCCGGACCCTATCGAGGGCACCGTGGACGGTTCTATCGGGCGTCATCCCAGCGCCGGTTGGAAATTTGCAGTCACCGACGATGGTAAGCGTGCTATCACGCACTATCGTTTGTTGGAAGCTTTCCGCGAGGCTAGTTTGTTGGAGATTTCCCTGGAAACCGGGCGTACACACCAGATTCGCGTGCACATGTCTGCGCTGGGGCACCCGTGCTGCGGGGACCCAATGTATGGTTCAGATCCGAATTTGGCGCAGCGGTTGGGCTTGCAGCGCCAGTGGTTGCATGCGGTCAAGGTGGGATTCCACCATCCCGGTGATGGTCACTGGATGGAAATTGAAGCTCCATACCCGGATGATCTTGCCGACGCCCTCGGCAAACTTCGGCAATAACAGAGTTGCCGAGGCAGAAACAGAGTTACCGAGGTAAAAGTTGCAGGGCAATCCCTCATATAGAATACCTGGTCGCGGCTTGGGCGAGCTGGTGCTCCTCGTTGTGCTGATTACAGCACTTGTGTGGTGGGCTGGCGGTGACGACAACGCGCGCCCGCGTCCTTTTGCTGGAGACCACCTGGGCCCACATGTTCAGCAAAGCCGTGCAGAGTACACAGCGCTTGCCGACGCTTCCTTGGCAGCAGCTCTACAGCGAGCACCGGAACAGCCAGCGTTTGCGATGCTCTCTTTCGCTGCTCCACTGTCTAGTGCTGAGGCAGGCAACTTGGTTGCTGATCTCCGTCGAGTAGGGAGCTTGATTACGCAAGATGCGCAGATTCTGGCCTTGCCGGAACCAACCTTGGCCCCTGACCGGACTGGCATTTCCTCTGGTAATGGCAGTGGTGCAAAAGACATGGGTGCTGGTACCGGTGCAACTGCGACTGATAGTGAAATTGCGGCCGCGCGGACCGAGATTTTCGCTAGCACCATAGCAGCTGCTTCTGGGATGAAGCCTTCGCAGGTAGTGGAGTCTCCGAAGGAGACAGAATCGTCTGGCATCACCGCCGTCATCGCTTATGACGCCCCAGGGAAGCTGGAAGCTCTCACCCACGATCCACGCATTGACGCTGTCGAAGTGCTGCCCCCGGATGCGGTGTGGGGACAGTTTGGCATCAGTCCACCGCAGGTTGTCCTCAGTGCGAACCCGCGCTTCCGCTAGAATTCTGGCTATGAAGAAGCGAGAATCGATCACTTTTACCGCCGCGCTCTTGGCGATTTTTGTGGGCTGTTTCAGCTTGGTCATTGGCGTATTCAATGGTTCTTTCGCCTGGCCAGGGTTGTTTGCTGCGATCGTGGGGGCTTTCGTAGCGTTTTATGTTTTGCGTGCTCATGCGCGTGCACAAGAGACACTGGAGTCTTAGCCGCCAGGCGTTAGAATAACTCCATGGCTAAAAAATCCTCTTTCGTTCATCTGCATAACCACACCGAATTTTCCATGTTGGATGGTATGGCCAAGGTGGACCTGCTTTCGGAAGAGGTGAACCGGCAAGAAATGCCCGCCGTAGGCATGACGGACCACGGCAATATGTTTGGCGCGGATGCGTTTTACCGTCGCATGACCTCGAAAGGCATCAAGCCGATCATTGGTATCGAGGCCTATATGGCCCCGGAATCTCGCTTCAATAAAAACCGTGTGCGTTGGGGTACTCCGGACCAAAAACGGGACGACGTCTCCGCCTCGGGTGCGTACTTGCACCAGACGATGCTCGCGGAAAATGCTACGGGTTTGAAAAATCTGTTTAAGCTTTCATCGCTGGCATCCTACGAAGGTCAGCTTGGCAAGTGGCCGCGTATGGACGCTGAGCTGATCGCCGAGCACGCCGACGGCATCATCGCAACTACTGGCTGTCCGTCGGGAGACGTACAGACGCGTCTGCGGTTGGGGCAATTCAACCAGGCTTTAGAAGCCGCAGCCATGTGGCAAGACATCTACGGCAAGGAAAATTATTTCCTGGAGTTGATGGACCATGGGCTGGACATCGAAAAGCGCACCAGGGATCAATTGCTAGAGATCGGCAAACGCCTGGACTTGCCGCCGCTGGTGACCAACGACTGCCATTACGTGTTGCAATCGCAAGCTAAAGCCCACGAGGCGATGCTGTGTGTGCAGACGGGGAAAACTTTCCAAGACCCGGATCGCTTTAAGTTCGATGGCGACGGCTACTACATCAAATCAGCGGCGGAAATGCGTGAGAACTGGGATCATATGGTTCCCGATGGTTGCGATAACACGTTATGGATTGCCGAGCGCGTCGGTGATTATTCCTCCATGTGGGAAGAACACTCGCATGATCGCATGCCAGTTGCGGATGTGCCAGAGGGGTATACGCCGACGACGTGGCTGCACCACGAGGTGATGGAGGGTCTGGCAGAACGTTTCCCCGGCCAGGAAGTTCCCCGCGAATATATCGAACGTGCGGAATACGAAATCGAGGTCATTGACGGCAAAGGGTATCCGTCGTACTTTCTGATCGTCGCGGAGATCATTAAATATGCCCGTTCGGTGGGCATTTGGGTCGGTCCGGGTCGTGGATCAGCCGCAGGTGCACTGGTGGCGTATGCGTTGACGATTACCAATATCGACCCGATTGAGCACGGCCTGTTGTTCGAGCGTTTCTTGAACCCAGAACGCCCGTCGGCGCCCGATATCGATATTGACTTCGACGACCGTCGGCGTGGTGAAATGATCACCTATGCCGCAGAACGCTGGGGCGAGGACAAGATCGCGCAGGTGATCACCTTCGGTACAGTGAAGACTAAACAGGCGATTAAAGATGCAGCGAAGGTGCATTTCGGCCAACCCGGTTTCCAAATGGCCGACCGCATCAATGGCGCGCTGCCAGCGCCGATTATGGCCAAAGACATTCCGCTTTCCGGCATCATGGACCCGGAGCACGAGCGCTATTCCGAGGCCACTGAGGTACGTAACCTCATTGAATCCGACCCGGACGTGAAAAAGATTTACGACACCGCCCGCGGTTTGGAAGGCGTGGTGCGCCAACCGGGCGTGCACGCGTGTGCGGTGATTATGGCTTCGGTGCCGCTGATGGAACACATTCCGATGTGGAAACGCAACGCGGACGGCGCGATCATTACCGGCTGGGATTACCCGGCTTGTGAGGCCATCGGCCTGCTGAAGATGGACTTTCTGGGCCTGCGTAACCTGACGGTGATCGGTGATGCGTTACGCAATATCCGGCAAAACCGCGGCGAAGAAATTGATCTGGAAACACTCATGCCTGACGACGAATCGGTTTCCGAAGTGTACCGGCTGCTGTCGCGTGGCGAAACCTTGGGTGTGTTCCAGCTGGACTCCACGGGTATGCAGGAGCTGCTAAAACGCATGAACCCGACTGGGTTCAAAGACATCGTCGCCGCGCTTGCGCTGTATCGGCCAGGCCCAATGGGTGTGAATGCCCACCTGGATTATGCCGATCGCAAAAACGGACGGAAACCGATTACCCCGATCCACCCGGAGCTGGCGGAGCCTTTGGAAGAGATCCTGGCGGAAACCTATGGTCTGATCGTGTACCAGGAGCAGATCATGCGTATTTCGCAGAAGCTCGCGAACTATACCGCTGGTGAGGCGGATGGTTTCCGAAAAGCCATGGGTAAGAAGAAACCGGAAGTGCTGGCCCAGCAATACGAGAAGTTCTCTGCGGGCATGGCAGAAAACGGCTATTCCAAGGAAGCTTGCGATACCTTGTGGGGCGTTATCGAGCCGTTCGCGTCCTATGCGTTCAACAAATCGCACGCGGCGGGCTACGGGTTGGTGTCTTTCTGGACCGGGTACCTGAAGGCCTATTACACCGCGGAATATATGGCAGCCTTGCTGACCTCGGTGGGAGATAAAAAAGATAAGTCTGCGATCTACCTGGCTGACTGCCGGCACCTGGGCATCAAGGTGATGCCGCCGGATGTTAATGAGTCGGACGTGGAGTTCATGGCTGTCGGCAAAGACATTCGTTACGGCATGGGGGCTGTGCGCAATGTCGGTACGGAAGTTGTGAACTCGATCATCAAAACTCGTAAACAAAAAGGGGCCTATCGTTCGTTCGGTGATTACCTAGACAAGATCGAATTGCTGCCGTGCTCAAAGCGGATTACGGAAGCTTTGATTAAAGCCGGCGCTTTCGATTCGCTGGGACATCCGCGCAAGGGGTTGATGCTGATCCAAGAAGACGCCGTTGATTCGGTGCAATCAACGAAAAAGGCCGCGGATAAGGGCCAATTCGACTTGTTTGCCGGCATGGGCGGTGATGATGCCGAACAAAACGCATTCACCATCACTGTTCCGGATGAATCCTGGGAGCGGAAACACGAATTGGCTCTTGAACGCGAAATGCTCGGGCTGTATGTATCTGGCCACCCACTGGACGGATACGAACAAGCACTGGCTTCGTATATCGATACCGCGCTGACGACGGTGGTTTCAGGTGAGTTGAAGCCGAAGCAAAATGTGGTCATCGGCGGCATCATTTCGAACGTAGACCGGCGCTTTTCCAAAAAGGATGGTTCGCCGTGGGCGATCGTCACCATTGAGGATCATCATGGCGCGCAGGTCGACGTCTGGGTCTTCAGTAAAGCTTATTCGCTGGTGGCGGAAGATATTGTGGAAGATAATATCGTGCTGTTCAAAGCCCAGATCCAAGTCTGGGGTGACGGCGATCAGAAGGTTATTGGTAGTGACATGCGCGTTCCCGAGCTAGGGCGTGGCGGGGGAGCAGGGCTGCCGTTGCGTTTGCACTTGACGACGCAACAGTGCTCGATGGAAGCCATCGCCGCGCTGAAATCCGTGTTGCTGGACCACCCAGGGGATACGGAAGTCTACCTAACCCTTAGCCACGGCGAGGCTGAAGAAGTACTCGTGCTCGGTGATCATCTGACGGTCGATCGTTCGAATAGCTTGATGGGCGACCTGAAAGCCACGATGGGGCCGGGCATCGTCATGGCGCAGACCTAAGCCAGCATGAAGGCGGATAAGTTTTTGGCACTTATCCGTGATAGCTAGCTATGTGATCTGCACTGGGGTGGTTACAATGAGTTGCTATGACTACCCCGCAGACTGCGCCAGCGTCCCCAGAAAATTTCGAGCCCGTACGGGCCGCCGATATTCAGCTTGCGCAGTCGCGAATTTCCAGTGTAATTGCGCCTACCCCATTGCAGTATTGCCCCCGGCTTTCCCAGGAAACCGGTGCCGAAATCTTCTTGAAACGTGAGGACCTGCAAGACGTCCGCTCCTACAAAATCCGTGGCGCGTACTATTCCATCGCGAAGCTCAGCCAAGAAGAACGTGAAGCTGGAATTGTCGCTGCTTCGGCGGGCAACCACGCACAGGGGGTGGCGTATGCTTGCCGCACCATGGGCATCAAAGGTCGGATTTTTGTGCCGACGAAAACCCCGAAACAAAAACGTAACCGCATCAAAGTCCACGGCGGAGATGCCATCGAACTCGTGGTCACCGGTTCCAACTTCGACGAGGCAGCAGCAGCCGCCCGGGAAGAAGCCGCGAAGCACGGATCGACCGTTATCGAACCTTTCGATGCTCGCGATACCATCGTCGGCCAAGGCACCGTAGCCGCTGAGATTCTGTCCCAGTTATCCGCGCGCGGACACAGCTTGGACACTGTTGTGGTTCCCGTCGGTGGCGGTGGCCTGTTGTCAGGCATCACAAGTTATTTTGCAGACATGGCACCAAACGCTGCTCTGGTGGCTGCAGAACCGCTCGGTGCAGCCTCGCTAGATGCTGCGCTGAAAGCCGGGGAACCGGTGACCCTGGAGACTGTGGATGCTTTCGTCGACGGGGCCGCGGTCAAACGCATCGGAGCCAAACCGTTTCACATCATCAATGCGAACCGGGAACGCATCCAGAACCTGCAAGTAGCCGAAGGTGCTGTATGTACTGCCCAGCTGAGCCTCTACCAAGACGAAGGCATCATCGCTGAACCCGCAGGTGCACTTTCAGTGGCTGCCCTGGAAAAAATAGATATCGCGCCGGGTTCAGTAGTGGTTTGCATTATTTCTGGTGGCAACAACGATGTGCTGCGTTATGCAGAAATCATGGAACGCAGCTTGGTTGATCGTGGTCTGAAACACTATTTCCTGGTTAATTTCTTGCAAGAACCAGGCCAGCTGCGCCATTTCCTGATGGAAATATTAGGCCCAGACGATGACATCACGCTGTTCGAATATCTCAAGCGAAACAACCGGGAAACCGGGGCCGCATTAGTGGGGTTGGAATTGGGTTCGGCTACAGACTTAGATCCTTTGCTTGAGCGTATGGCTGCGTCGTCGATTGAATGCCAGCGTTTGTTGCCGGGAACTCCGGAATATGACTATCTGGTGAAGTAGAATTGAGCGAGGAATGGAGCATTGTTATCAATTGCCTGCGGCGGGCGAATCGTTTCGTGCAGAGATTGAGATAAAACGCTCACGGTTCATTGGAATCATCGAGCGCGTGTCCGACGACGAACAAGCACGCGGGTTTATTGATCGGGTGCGTGCAGAATTTCCCGATGCACGGCACCACTGCTCGGCATATGTTTACCGGGTGGACCAGGCTAACCCCGTAGAACGTTCCTCAGATGATGGTGAGCCGGGTGGAACTGCAGGCAAACCGATATTGGATGTGCTGAATGGCTCCGGAATGCAGGATCTTGCGTGCGTGGTAGTGCGTTATTTTGGTGGTATCAAACTGGGCGCGGGTGGCTTGGTGCATGCGTATTCGCAGACGGCAGGGGATGCCTTAGCGCAGGTACAGCGACGGTTGCGGTGCATGCGTAATTTGTATGAGGTGAGTTTCTCGCATGCTGCGGCACAGAAATACGAGGCCGAGCTGCGTGCGAAAAACATCACGATCACAGATACCCAGTACGGAGCGGATGTCACCTACACCTTGGCGGTGGATCCCGACGCGGTGGAGCAGCTTGAATCGCAATTGGCTGCACTTACTTCTGGGACGGCGCAGCTAGTTGAAGCTGGTACGGCGTGGGTGGAAAAGCCGGTAGACTAGACGCCCATGAGCATGCAACCAACTTCGCATAACCCTATCGACAGGCGCAAGGCGGCTGTACGCAAGTACTCCAAGAACGGACTGATTAGCGTCGGTGCCGGAATTGGTGGTGGCGTATTGTTCGCGTTCTTGTTTTCTAGCTCGTCATTCTGGTTGATTTTGGGCTTTATCGTTGCCGTGGCCGGTGGCTTGTACAACTACAACAAAGTGCGCAAGATCGTTAACCATAAAGACCATTACTAGAGTTTTTTATGACTGCGAAGGCGAATGAACCCTCGGCGGCACCAGTGCGTATTGATGCCTGGCTGTGGTCGACACGCTTTTTTAAAACGCGGGCAGAAGCCACCAAAGCTGTGAAAGCTGGCCATGTGCTGATCGGCGATAAGGTAGCTAAACCCTCCACACCGGTGGTTCCAGGTTTGCGGATCACGGTGTGGAAAGACGATCGTGAATTCCGTTTGGAGATTAACGCGACCGTATCCAAACGCGTGGGTGCGAAGATTGCGGAGCATTGTTATATCGATTATTCACCGCCGGCTCCACCGAAGCCGCTGCAGCCCAGTGTGCCTAAGCGGGACCCAGGTGCCGGGCGCCCGACGAAAAAAGACCGCCGTGAGATGGAGAAATTCACCGGGAAACGTCGAGGCTAATCAGCACAACTTAATGAGCACAAGTTAATCAGCACAACCAAATCGGCGAAGCCTAGTCAGCACAACTCTGTGGGGAATCCGTGCGCTGCCACCAGTGGCGAAGCGCAGAGCAAATCTCTGGAGCCGAAAAATTGCGATGCTGGCTGGGTATGTTCGGCTGCAACCCGCAACCAGGAAGTTGCTGTAGAAATCGAGCAATCGGTGAGTGCAACTAGCGTATCGGTGTTGGGAGCCAAGAAAATCAAAGCGCTGCTGCCTAACAACCGTGCTACGTGGTCGTGCATCACGGACAGCAAAAGCGGGTGAGCCAACCAGCTGGTAGCCGGAACAGGGCAGGAACGCAGCTGTAGCCCCGGTGGGGCGCTGCCACCTAAGAGCCGGGTGGCAGGGCGGGTCCAGAACTGGGTGCCTTCCGGTGTGTGGGCGGCTCGCAAGACGTTGTCCGCGGCTAAATCCCAGGCCTGGCGCATGGGCAGGTTGAATTCAGATAACGCTCGGTGGCTCAAGGTCATATCATCAACGCTGAGTGTCACTGCAGTGGTGCGGGACAAAGGGAGGTGGGCTAGGGAATCACAGAATCCGTCGTCGCTTAAACCGCGCTGGTCCACCCAGGAACTTGGCCGCATAACAGGAATGCATTTGGCTAGCGCCTGTGGGGGCCTGGGTGTAGTGGTGCTGGCCGCAGTGGTGCCGGTTGTGGTGGTTAAAGGCGCTGCTGGGGCAATAGTTGGTGCCGTCACGGGAATCCTTTCGCTGGCTTGCTGCGTTAAGCAGGCAGCATCTGCGTTTCATGGTTACAGCAACATTGGACTGTCGCAGGCCAGCGGTGGTTCCCTGCCTTTTCCGGCGTCGTCAAGCAGTCTGGTTGGCACCAGCGCCAGAACGACAGAAAGTTACGGCGTAACCACCGGGCGGGAAGCTTTTTCGAGCAGTACGGCAACGGAGTCGAACTGATAGCCAGCGACTACATCCAAGCCCATCTCGCACGTGCGGTTTGAGGATACAAACGCGTCATAATGCCGCGCATCCAGTCCCGTGCGTTCTTCGCGGGTGGCGGATTCCACCAACTCAGGGTGCAACAGGCCACGGTCACCGGCGGTACCGCAACACATAGCACCAAACGGCACGCTGGCTTGGCCAGCGTGATTGGCCACAGCTACCAGCGCCTCCGTCTGGCCCATGTGTTGCGTGGAACAGGCCGGGTGAACCGCGATGGTGCCCATGTCGTGATGGATAGGAAGGTAGTCGATGACGTCTTTATGCAACCATTCCACGATGTCGATGATGTGTAGTTCGTCGTAGAGCTGCTTCGTCTCGGCATCCAACGCCTCGGGCACACCAGAAAGCAAGCCATGGGTGCAGCTCGAGGCATCGATGATGATCGGCAACTTGCCCCCATCGGACCATTCGTGGAACTTGCGCACGATTGCATGCGCCTGGTGGCTGAAACCATCCTGGTAACCCTTCGACGACCACGGTGTGCCGCAGCAAAAACCGGTGACGTCGTCTGGAATCCACAGCGACTGGCCGCTGCGGCGGGCAAGCTCCACCATGGCACGTGGCAAATCGACGGTATCTGGGTCTGAGCCAGCCGGGCGCCCAAAAATTCGGTTCACACATGCCGGGAAATACACCGCGTTGGCACCGGATCGTTCGGTGGCGGGCAAACGGCTAGCTGCCTGGGGCAAAGCGCCTGGTACCGCAGGCACTAAGTCTGGGTTGATCACCGTGCGGGCCATGTTTGCTGCCCAACCAGCGGCTTTTTCCCCAACCTTATTAGCACTGATAATGCCAGCGCGTGCGAGTTTTTCTACAACATCCCATTTTTCTGCGGTAGTGAGCGCTACTTTTTCTGCACGCGGAGTGACTTGTCGCGCGCGCAGGTTTTTCATCACTGCACCGGTATCAATGCTGATGGGGCAGGGGATGGCACAGGTGCCGTCGGCAGCGCACATATCGACGGCATCGTACTGGTACTCCTTCTGTAACTGCTGCAGCACCGGGGACCCTGGAGCTTGCCGGGCCATCTCTCGGCGCAGTACGATGCGCTGGCGCGGAGTAACTGTTGCGTGCCGTGATGGACACACAGGCTCGCAGAAACCGCATTCCACACATGGGTTGATCTCTGCTTCCACGCGTGGGAAAGATTTGAAGTTATGCAGGTGGTTATCCGTGCGGTGGGTTAGCTTCACATCTGGGGCCAGCATCGCGGTGGGATCGATCAGTTGTTTGGCCTCCCACATCAAATTCCAGGCGGCATCGCCCCATTCTTGGCGCACGAACGGTGCCATGTTGATGCCCGTGCCGTGCTCGGCTTTCAGCGAACCGTTGTATTTATCGATGACTAGATCCGCGAGCTCACGCAGGAATTCGGCGTATTTCTCTTTTTCTTTCGGATCATCAAATTCCGGGATGAGGAAGAAATGCAGGTTACCGAAGGCGGCATGGCCCATGACCATTTCCGGGTAACCGTAGCGTGAGAGTAAATGCAGCAAATCGGCAGCAGCCGCACCGATCTGCGCAGGTGGGAAACACACGTCTTCGGTGATCAGCGCCGATCCTTGCGGGCGGTCGGCGCCCAGCAGACCGAATAACCCATTGCGGATCGCCCAGGCTCCGCGGATGTCCGACTCATTGGTGAGAAATTCCAGTTCGGCGCCCAACTCGGCGTCGGCAAGCACATCTTTCACGCGATCCATGGCTTCGGCGAGCTCGTCATCATCGGCGCCACCGACTTCCAGCAGCAGGGCAGCGGACTCGTCGGAAATATCCGCCCACTCGGCTGGTGCTTGGTCGAAATTCTCCACGGATTTCTTCAGCACCGGCGCCACCAATAGTTCGCAGGCCCACGCGCCGGTCTCCATCAGCGGGGCGACGTAATTCGCAGCCTGGAAAAGATCGGGCAGCATCACCCAGGCCACAGCCTTCTTCTTCGGCAATGCGACGGTAGCAAGCTCACATTCGGTAAAAGCACCGAAAATACCTTCGGACCCGACCAACAAGCGCATCAGGATGCGTACTGGTTCTTCTTCGTCCAAGAACGCGTCCAAGCGCAGTCCGTTGGTGTTGCGGATAGAAAACTTCTCCCGCAAGTGTGTAACCAACTGCTCGTCACTGCGGATCTTGTCGCGCAGTTGCAGCAGGCCAGCGTGCAGTTCCGGTTCCTGGGAACGGAATTTAGCGTCACCGGCGCGCGTGTTCACGATTGTGCCGGATGGCAACACGAATTCCGCCTGGCGAATGCTGTGATAGCTATCGTTTTCCAGCCGACAGCGCATGCCACCGGCGTTGTTGGCGAGCACACCACCGATGGTGCACACCGACGTTGATCCTGGGTCCGGCCCCAGCATGAAACCATCGCGGCCGAGTACCGCCTGGGCATCACCGAGAACCACGCCTGGGCGCGACCACAACACCTTGCCGCCTTCGCGAACTTCCATGCCGGTGAAGTGGGTTTTCAGATCGACCAGTAGATCATCACCCTGTGCCTGGCCGTTGAGTGAGGTGCCAGCAGAGCGGAACGTGATATTACGGCCATGATCGGTGGCATAGCGCATCACGCGCGAGAGATCCTGTGTGTTGCGGGGTGCGACGATGACCTGTGGGAGCAAGCGGTACGGGCCACCATCCGAGGCATAGCGGACTATGTCACTGATGCGTGCGTGCACGTTTTCCGGGCCGACGATCGCGCTCATATCGTCGACGAGCTGTTGCTTATCGGCGTGCAGGTGGGAGGTGGGTACGGCATCGCTTTGTGGCGTGGAGTTTTCTGGCCTGCCGTAGCTGCGTGGGTTGGGCGTGAGGAGTTTTTTCATAGCCCATACCTTATATGGTTGCGTTCGGTAATGTGTGCGCAATCACGGTGGGCTTTAATATCCCTGGAACGCCGGCTTGTTCTGGTCGGCGTACTGGTAATACTCGCGGAAGGTCAATTGTGCGGCGGCTTCTTCGTCGACAAGCACTGTCGCGTGCGGGTGTAGCTGCAACGTGGAGGCTGGACACATCGCGGACAACGGCCCTTCGACGGTCGCGGCGATGGCGGCTGCCTTGCTAGCGCCGGTAGCAACCAACAGTAGGTGCCCGGCGCGGCGGATGGTGGCCAAACCTTGGGTAAGCACGTGAGTGGGTACTTCTTCGGCGTCATCGAAAAAACGTGCGTTGTCTTGAATGGTTTGTGGGTGCAGGGTTTTCATTCGGGTCACGGAATTCAGTGACGACGTGGGTTCGTTAAAACCAATGTGGCCGTTGGTGCCGATGCCGAGGAGTTGGATGGCGACGTGTTCACTGGTGATGTGCTGCTCGTATGCGGCTGCGGCGGCTAGCGGGTCTTCGCTGTTGCCGGATGGGGAGAAGACGTCGGCATCGTTGATATCGATGTGTTCGGTGAACTCGCGGCGGATAGTGCGGGCATAGGATTGCTCGTGTTGTGGATCGAGGCCCAAGTATTCATCGAGCATGAAAACTTTGCAGCCAGCGAAGCTTAGCCCTTCGTGTTGGTGTCGGCGGATGAGTTCTTGGTAGGTCGCGATTGGTGTTGATCCGGTTGCTAGGCCTAGCACTGAGCCACTGCGGGCATAGCCTGCGATGATGTCGGCTGCTTGTGTGGCGACAGCTTCTGGGGTGGCGCGAATGAGTATTTCCATGATGGGGTTCCTGGCAGTCTTTCGTTATGAGCAGTAAATTCAGCGGGCTGAATGCACCGCATGGATAGTGTTGTTTGGGGCGATTCCGACGAGGTCGATTGGCTTGCCGACGATCGCTGTGGGGTCTTCGGGCTTGGTGGGGTCTTCGGGCTTGGTGGAGTCTTGCAGAGTTGTCGGTCGGCCCAGGACCGCGTGGGCATTGCTAGAAGTAAAAGCCACGGCTTCTGGCAGGCTGTGGCGCGCGGCAAAGCGGGTGAACTGTTCCAACAAAGTGGTGGTGCCACCAGCAATGCTGCCGGTACTGCCATCTGTGGTGGTCAGGCGGGCTACTGCAGCGTTGACTGTGACGTCAAGCCCGCCGAGCTGATAGTTGCCGTCGGCAAGTCCGGCTGCTTCCATGGCGTCGGTGATGGCGAAGGCAGAGGGATTACCACCGGCCATGATCATGTCGACGGTTCCATCGGCTAAGTGGACTCCGTCACCGATGATTTCCAGGTGCGCCTGCCCTTGTCGCGCGGCAGCGATACAGGCGGCTGCCGCACCAGGCTCGCGGTGGTGAATCGGAGGCATCGCATTAAACAGGTGGGTGGCGGTAACGGTTACGCCGAGTTCTCTAGCCCGCGTTATTACGGCAGAGGTGGTGGCGTAATCCGCGTTGGTATGTCCCAAGGAGGCGATGATGTTGTGGTTTGCGCACAGCTGGAGCAGTTCGTCGACGTGATCGGTTTCTGGCGCAAAGGTGATTGACCGGACCGTGTTGTTTGAGGCATCGATGACGCGGGCGAAGATATCAGGATTACCAGGCATGATTTTGGCTGGGTTTTGGGCACCGCATTTACCTGGATTGACGAACGGGCCTTCCATGTGGATGCCGTGAATCAGGCCTTCGCCCACCAGTGGGTGGAGGCGGTGTGCTTGCTGGGCTAATTCGTCGCCGGTGGCAGAAACCAAGCTGGCTAGCAATGTCGTGGTGCCGTGTGCGCGGTGGTATCGTGCTGCGCGGCGGCAATCTTCGGTGGTTCCAGAGGGGAAAGCGCCGGAATTTCCGCCGTGGTTGTGCAAATCGACAAAGCCCGGCACCCAGGTGATGTCGCCAATGCCCGGTGTTTGTTCGACAGTGCTGACGACGCCGGCTTCATCGATAGTAATGCGGGCGTTATCCCAGACAGCGTGTGCGGTGACAAGGCGACCTTCCAGGTGGCGCGGAAAGCCGTGGTCGGCGGCAGTGGCTGTGGGAGAGGGCGAGGGAGGCATCATTCTCCTGAGTATTCTCTTTAGCTAGTGACCGGTTGAGATTTTGACCGGAGAAACGTTTAATTGTGAATTCTACCCCATGCAGAGATAAGACGTATGATGTTTACTGAAAAGACTGTGCACCAATTGTCTGGATTGTCAGGAGCAGAAGAAATGTCAGAATCCATCGCGCCATTTCACGGCGTCGTGCCCCCAATCGTCACCCCGTTTAATGAGGATTTTTCCATTGATACGGATTCGCTTCGCGCACAAGTAGAGCGGATGATCAAAGCCGGCATTCATGGCTTGTTCGCACTCGGCTCTTCGGCCGAGGTCGCTTTTTTGACCCGAGAAAACCGGCAGATCGTCCTGGACACCATCATCGACCAAAACGCTGGGCGCCTGCCCGTCGCTGCTGGCGTCATCGACATGACCACCCCACGCTGCCTGGAACACGTCGCTGATGCGCGCGAACGAGGCGTCGATGCCCTGGTAGCTACCGCACCGTTTTACGTACGCACCCACGCAAACGAAATCGAAGAACACTTCCGCCAGCTACACGCTGCAGCATCTGACCTGAAGCTATTCGCCTATAACCTGCCGGTCTCCGTCAACGTGGTGCTGGAGATTCCTATGCTGATCCGTCTAGCCCAAGAAGGAGTGCTAGCAGGCATCAAAGACTCCGGCGGTAAGGATGACTACACCCGTGCCATTGTTGCCGCACGCAAGACAGCTCAGCTAGAAAACTTCGTCGTACTCACCGGCTCGGAAATGACCGTGGACTACGCCTACTTGGGCGGCTGCGATGGCGTCGTGCCAGGCCTGGGCAACGTCGACCCTTACGCCTACGTACAACTGCACGAGACGTGCCGGGCGAAAAACTGGGAACAAGCCGTCGAAATCCAAGAACGCATCAACAAGCTCATGGCCGTAGCATTTGTCGGCGACGGCTCGCGGATGGGCGGCTCGGCGGCAGGGCTGGGTGGTTTCAAATCTGCACTGCACCATTTGGGTATCTTTGCTTCCCCACGCATGGCACCTACGCACATGCCGCTTAACGACGACGAGCATGCGCGGGTCGCAGCCATCGTCGATGAATTCAGCCACGGTGTGTAACGGTGCAGGTGCAAAACAGCATCCCGTCACAGAGCGCACTGAGCGTGCCGAGTGCACCGAGCACTCTGTGCTTCGATATTGGTGGTACGAAAATCGCCTACGGCATCGTCCACGACAACAACCCAACTGAAACGATTGCTGCCGGATCCGTGCCTGCACAACCACAAGGTTCTTCGCTAGCAGCGGAGTTCGACAAAGCTGTCGGCATCGCATTAGCAGCAGCACGTGAAGCGGGGATCGAGCCAGACCGCATTGGCGTCGGCGCGCCGGGCATCGTTCGCGGGCCGAGTGGAACCATACTCCGTTCCGGCCCCACGGTTCCTGGTTGGCAAGGAACCATCATCGAAGACATTATCGCTCGCCACACGAATGTGCCCGTAGCATGTCACAACGACGTGCGCATTTGGGCGTTCGGTGAGCACAACTTCGGTGCCGGACGCGATATGACTGGGCGCGTGATCTATCTTTCGCTGGGCACGGGCGTCGGCGGAGCCATCGTCGACAACGGAGAATTACAAACCGGAACCTCCGGTTCCACCGGTGAATTTTCGGAGTTACTCGTGGCAGATCTGCGGGGCATGGCCGAAAGGGTAGAAAACACTTGCTCCGGAAACTCTCTAGCGCGCTATTACAACGTGCTCGCGGCGGATGCAGAATATGCCGGGCGTATCGCTTGGGACCACCCTGCCGGACCCGATGACCTGAGCCTTCCAGAGATCATGAAGCGCTACCATGCCGGAGATCGCCTGGCATTTGACGTGATTGATGGCAATATGCGCGGTTTTGGGCGTGCACTGGCCGGGCTCGCCTTTGCGCTCGATATCGATGGCATCATCATCGGTGGCGGGGTTGGTGGGCTCGGTGAACCGATTTTAGGTGCGCTGCGCGCTGGGTTCGCACAATGGACGGTGGATTCCGCGCAACGACTACCAATCGTGGATTCTGAGCTGGGCAGACTCGCACCATTGATAGGTGCAGCTGCTTATGCGCGCGAATATGCGGAATAGTTGT
>ERZ1023415.71-NODE-71-length-22251-cov-16.622454_pt1 | contig 22251 bp, 24 predicted proteins | sample MGYA00380510_ERZ1023415 | MGnify/ENA primary metagenome ERZ1023415 (study PRJEB33173, sample SAMEA4830299) | metagenome | study: EMG produced TPA metagenomics assembly of the PRJEB25223 data set...
TCGGTTCCAGGTCTGTCCATCAAACTCGGTTCTGGGCTGCACAAGGGCTAAAACCGGGCTAGCACAAGGCTAAGCCCTGGCTACGGGGGATGCCGGGGTGCAACCGCCGCCACAGCTGGGTCAGCAAAGTACGACTAAAATGGGCTTATGGTCCGCACACGTACTTCGTACCCAGCAAGCACCCGATTTTTGCAGGTGCTGCGCGTCCAGGATGTCACCGACGGCATGCGTCGGGTCACCCTGGGCGGCCCGCAACTAGCAGCGCATACTGCCGACAACGGCTACGCCGTCCCAAAGTTTCGCTCAGATAATTTCGACGACTCCATCAAACTAATCCTGCCGCAGGCTCCCGGCGATGAACCCGTGGGCCCAGCGCAGCGGGATCGCAAACTGGATTGGCCTGCAAAATCTTCTTCTTCGCCACGCCGAACTTATACCGTGCGCCGTTTCGATAGCCAACACGGCGAGCTGGACGTAGATTTTGTTTTGCACGGCTCCGGCCCCGCCACCTCATGGGCGTCGCAAGCCCAACCCGGCGATATTCTGCAAATCGCAGGCCCGAAGTCGACGTCTTCCCAGCCACAAGGCGCTGACTGGATCCTTGCCGTCGGCGATGCCACCGCGTTGCCCGCGCTGAGCCGTTGGCTGGAAGAATGGCCTGCCGGGCAGCGCGGCAAATTTTTTATCTTGGTCGACGAGCACTCCCACCGCCAACAACTCCCCTGCCCAGAAGGGGTGGAAATCACCTGGTTGTTCCGGAGCGATGCGCACACGCTTTTCGACGCCATCTCCGCCACCGACTGGTGGGATGGCGAAGTCTTCGCCTGGGTGGCTGGCGAGTCTGCCAGTTTGAAACCAATTCGCCGGTGGCTGCAGGAGGCCAAGGGGCTACGTAAACACCAGATGCATTTTTCTGGTTATTGGAAATCCCGCACGAAGCACTACTCCACGCCACCACGCCGGGCGACAGAAACGCCAGCCAGCCCCAGCGTGCAGACCGCAACTACGAACGCTGCCGAATCAGCACAATTAACCCTGCACAAGGATGGGCACGCTGGGAACGGTACACCAATCCACAACGCTCAGGCAGAATTTGCTGCCCTGAGTGACCTCACCGCAGCTTTCGCCATTCGCACGGCAGTAACCGTGGGCCTGGGCACCACCTTGGCCACCGCCCCACGTGATGTGCACGAGCTTGCTGCAGCCACGAACACCCAAACGGCTGGGCTGGAAAAGCTTTTGGTGTACCTGGAAACCCTGGGCTTGGTTTTCCGTGCCACGCCTGCGCAGTGGCAATTGACTGCTTCTGGCCGGATTCTGGCCGAAGACGCCACCGTCGAGCAGCTATCTGATAACAATCAGCGTAACCAAACAGCACTGGCGGGTCTTGTGCACCTGCGTACCGCGCTTGTCGACGGCTACCACCCGGGAGTTACGGCTGCGGCCGGGACAGCCACGGGATTAGGCACCGCAGCAGCACCAACCGAAGCAACCGAAACAACAGACGCAACCGACGCAACTAACTCAGTCATTCCGGTGACCGCGGATCTGGCCCAACGTGACGATGCGGCGGCAACCGAGTATCTGCAGGATCTCTACCGCAAGCAACAACAAGCCGGGGCAGATTCGCTACGGCTTGCTTGCCAGTGCCGCCTGCCGGATTCCACTGGTGAAACCGGTTTTTCCGCACCGTCTGCTGCCTCGCGTTCTGCCACCACACGTTCTAGCACCGCGCAGCCTAGTGCTAAGCGGTCTAGAGCAGAGAGCGCACTGGTCACCTTCGCACTGTACGGCGAGCAGCTGCGCAGCCGGGAAGAACTGTATTACCTCTTCGGCCGCGCAGGGTTGCCAGCGCCGACCGTCGGCAAGCACGGCTCCGATCAGCCAGATGCAGGCAGCTTTGTCTTCGAGTTTCGAACCTAGAAGAAGTGGCTCACGCCCCGACCGCAATGCCGAGCAGCTCGCGGTTGGCTCTCCAGCACTCCAGAATGCTGCCGGGTGCTAGCTAGGCTAGTGCTCGGCGGCTTGCCAGTTGGTGCCCGAGCCGGTGGACACCTCCAGCGGGACGGTCAGCGTGATAGCTTGATCCATTTCGCGTTCCACCAGCTCACGGACCTGCTCTAGCTCGCCTTGCGCGATTTCCACGACTAACTCGTCGTGCACCTGCAACAGCACCCGGGAGCGCAGCTTCGCTTCCCGCAGCGCGTCGTCGACGCGGATCATCGCCACCTTAATGATGTCTGCGGCAGTACCCTGAATCGGCGCATTCAACGCGGCCCGTTCGGCGTTTTCCCGGGCCACGCGGTTATCCGAGTTCAGCTCCGGCAAATAACGACGCCGGCCAAACACCGTTGCGGTAAAGCCATCATGCCGGGCCTTTTCGACGACCTCATCCAGGTACTGCTTCACCCCACCAAAGCGAGCGAAGTAGTTTTCCATGATCTTTTTCGCCTCCCCCGGTGGAATATTCAGCTGCTGCGATAAACCATAAGCAGACAAGCCGTACACCAGGCCGTAGGACATCGCCTTAACGCGGCGGCGCAGTTCCGGGGTGACTTCTTCCACCGGAACGTCGAACACGCGCGAACCGACGTAATTGTGCAGGTCTTCGCCTTCTTGGTAGGCCTGGATCAGCCCCGGATCGCCGGATAAGTGCGCCATCACGCGCATTTCGATCTGCGAGTAGTCCGCACTCAGCAGAGTTTCAAAACCTTCACTGACCTGGAATGCCGACCGGATCTTCCGCCCGGCCTCGGTACGCACCGGGATATTCTGCAAGTTCGGGTCCGACGAGCTCAACCGGCCGGTCGAGGCCACCGTTTGGTGGAAGCTGGTGTGAATGCGTCCATCGCCTTGCACGGTTTTGGACAGCCCTTCCAGGGTGGTCTTCATTTTCTGGTATTCGCGGTGTGCCAGCAGCCGGTCCAAAAATGGGTGCGGGTGCTTCGCCGCCAAAGCCTCGATCTCACCGGCGGCGGTGGAATAACCAGTCTTGGTTTTCTTCGTCTTCGGCAAATCCAAGGTCTCAAACAGCACGGTTTGCAGCTGTTTGGGCGAATTCAGATTCAGGTTCTCATCACCGGCCAGCTCGCGGGCGGCGTCTTGTTCTTCGCGCACCATCTCGGCGAAGGTCTCGGCTTGCTCATCCAACACTTCACGGTCGACGGCAATGCCGGTGGCTTCCATAGTTCCCAGGATCTGCACTAACGGCAGCTCCAGGTCGCGGTACAGCTCGAAACTTTCGATCTTCAGCAGCTCGGTGGTCAAAAGCTCCGCCAGCTCGAGAATCGCCCCGGCTTTTTCCAACAGCTGCTGGGTTTCCCCTTCCCCGCCCGGCAGGGTTTTCTGCAGGTGGCGCTGGTAAACATCGGCCAGATCATAACCGCGCTGGCCTGGGCGCAGCAGATATGCGGCGATCGCGGTGTCGTGGCCGATGCCGCGCAGCTGGTAGCCGCGGCCTGCCAGCATGTGGAACGCCGCTTTGGCCTCGTGCAGGTATTTGCTGGCGCTGTCGTCGGCAAGCCACTCTGCCAGGGCTTTGTCTTCGTCGGCGGAAAGATCTTCCAGCACCACCGTGATGCCTTGCCGGTTCGTGTCGACGAGCGCAATCGCTGTGGCATCACCCTGCCCCGGCGCGCCGTTGCCGTCGACGAAGATGGCGACGCCTTCGGTGTGTTCGGCGAGCCAGTCGGTCAGTGTGGCTTCGTCGTGTGTGATGGCGGGTAATTCAGGGGTGTCGTCTATCTCGGCTTCAGCGCCAAATACGCCGAGTACGCGGTCGCGTAGGTTGGGGCCGAATTCGAGGTCGTCGAAATGGGCGGCCACTTGGTTGGCGTCGACGTCGGCAAAAGAAAGATCATCCGGGCTGTGCGAAAGTTGCATATCGGTGATCATTTGTGTGAGTTCACGGTTGAGGCGCACTTGTTCGATGCGTTCGCGGAAGCTGTTGCCGGCTTTGCCTTTGATGTCGTCGGCGTGTGCGATCAGCTCGTCGAGGCTGCCGTATTGTTTGATCCATTTTTGTGCGGTTTTTTCGCCGACGCCGGGGATGTTGGGCAGGTTATCGGATGGGTCGCCACGTAGCGCGGCGAAGTCCGGGTATTGCTGCGGGCTCAACCCGTATTTTTCTTCTACGGCATCCGGGGTGAAGCGGTGCAGCTTGGATACCCCGCGCATGGGGTACAGCACGGTGGTGGTGTCGTTGACCAGCTGTAGGTAGTCGCGGTCGCCGGTGACGATCAGGGTTTCGTATTCGCCGGACTGTGCCCCGGCCGCGGTGGCCAGGGTGGCGAGGATGTCGTCGGCCTCGTAGTTTTCGACCGAGAGCGTGGTGATGCCGAGTGCTTCGATGACTTCGCGGATGAGTTCGACTTGGCCTTTGAATTCTTCTGGGGTGGCCGCGCGCTGGGCTTTGTAATCCGGGAATTTTTCGGTACGGAAGGTCTTGCGTCCGACGTCGAAGGCCACTGCGATGTGGTCGGGTTTTTCATCACCGACGATGCCGGTGAGCATGGTGAGGAATCCGTAGACCGCGTTGGTGTGCTGGCCGCCGCCGGTGGAGAAATTTTCTGCCGGGAGTGCGTAAAAAGCACGGAAGGCCATGGAGTGTCCGTCGATGAGCAAGAGGCGTTTCATGCCCTACATTTTAGCCGCCTGTTACGCGTGCCGACGGTCAACCTCCTGCCATTCCACGGTGAGATCGGATTCTGCCACACCGCGCACCCGGGCGGCGAGGAAGCGGTACAGGTTATCGGTGCCGTCTTCAATGCCGTCAGCGACGTCTTCGCCTGCGGAGGTGATAGCCAAGATGGCCCGGCGCGAGCGTTCCTCGGCGTGTACTAGTTGTGCTCCCCATCCACCTTCGCCACGGTGGCCGTTGTCGTCTACCAAGAGGCTTTCCAGCCAGGCGTGGGCTAATGCGCAGGCGTCAGCGCCTTCGAGGACTGCACGCACTGTAGCGGGGGTGCCGTCGTTACCGGGTGGTGTGCCCCAGAGCCAATCCAGGTTCACACGGTAGGGATAAAGCATTGGGGGTTACCTTTCGCCGTATTCTTCCCTGGCATTCTAGCTCTGCGAGAATGGAAGAATGAGCGCTTCAGAAGCAAATAAGTCTTTTACCGAACGCGGAATTCCGACCCACCAGCAACTCGTTGTGCCTGTGCTCAAAGCGATGCATGTTTTGGGTGGATCTGCCAGAGCCAACGAAATTACCGAGCACGTATTGGAGCTAGTCCCGGGTTCAGAAGACCTTCAGCAAATTACTTATCCGACTCGCCCAAATCTCTCTGTGCTGATTGACCGCATTGGGTGGGCTCGTACTACGGCTAAACGAATTGGTGTGCTCGAACAACCAGGGCAAGGAATGTATTTGCTCACCGATAAAGGCGAAGAGCTTCTTGAGCTTACGGAAGTGGATGCTTTCGACAAAGTTCAAGACCTTGATCGAGAGATTTCCCGAGCACAACGGCAACGGAAGAAATTAGAAAAAGAAGCGAAAACTACAGACTCTGAAGTGGAAGACGATATTTCTGACGCAGAGATTCGCGAAGACTCCGACGACGAAGAAATGGATAGAGATTGGAAGAGTCAACTACTGGAACGACTCCACCAATTATCGCCGGACGGCTTCGAAAAGTTTGTTATCTATTTGCTTCGGCGACAAGGCCTGCACCTGCAACAAACCGGCGGTTCTGGTGACGAAGGCGTCGATGCCATCGGTACAGCACCAATCAGTTCAGTGCTTTCTTCTCGTGTGGCAGTACAAGTCAAGCGCTATGCCCCAGATAAGCCTATTGGCCGTGATACGGTGGCGCTTTTCCAACGCGATGCTCATACCAAGGGAGCAGAGCGCGCCATTATCGTCACTCTGAGCCGGTTCACAGAACCCGCCCGTAAAGCTGCTACGGCATCGGTACCCACAGTAGATCTCATTAGCGGTGACCGTCTCGCGGAACTGATTCGCGCGGACGGTGAATCAGGCGTCAAGCTACGCCCAACTGTGGATCTTCGGTGGTTCGACAAGTTTGACTAAGGTGTAACGCAAAACCATTTTTGCTGAGCAGTCGACGTCGCCGCACGTATGCTAATGGACGTATTCTGATGTTTATCGTCATGCTAGATGGGCGAAGCTCATTGTGGTTCGCAAAAATCAAAATGGCAAGAAAATCGCTCAGGATCACCGAAACAGCTGCGACGGTAATTAAATCCCGAATGGTCCCCATACTTGTGGGACCTGAATGAAAGGAATCAACACAATGACCTTAAAACAAGCATCCGCCCTAGGAGGAATCGTTGTTGCTGCAGCGTATTCGATCATTGCTGATCCTCCGATCTGGGGGATAGTCGTGGCACTCGCGGCACTATCTGGCTACAACTTAGCGACGGCCGCTTCCTCCAAAAAGAAAGACAGTGCAGCATAGAATCATTAACGCGGGCACTGGCCAGGAACCATAGGCTGGGCAAAGTGCACCAAGCACCTCGACCCGCAACCTCGTAAGGCATAATCGGTGCATGGCTACGTTTGAAGAAGTTCTGGACCAGCTACGTGAGAATCAACCGCAGGGCAAGTACGGTATTGCCTTCGAAAAACTCATGGTGAACTTCTTCCGCACCACACCATCGCTGGCCGAGCAGTTCGATGAGGTCTGCCGCTGGTCTGATTGGCGCTATAACAACGGCCAGACCGACACGGGCATCGATATGGTGGCCCACCGCGTGGCCGATGACAGCTGGGTCGCCATCCAGGCAAAGTTTTATAAGCCGACCACCAGTATCCAAAAAGGCCACATCGACTCCTTCTTTGAGGCCTCTGGCAAATCCTTCGAAACGGAAAACGGCCGGGAACATTTCTCGCACCGCTATATCATCTCGACGACGGATAAGTGGTCCTCGAATGCCGAGGCCGCGCTGGCGAACCAGATCATTGAAACCAGCCGTATCGGTATCGCAGATATTGCTTCTGCCCCGGTGAACTGGGATGTGGCATTCCCTGGCTCAGAGATCCAAGTGAAACTGGAGCGTAAGCAAGCTTTCCAGCCACGTAAACACCAGTCTGAGGCCATCGAAAAAGCCTTGGCTGGTTTTGCTACCCATGATCGCGGCAAGCTGATTATGGCCTGCGGTACGGGCAAGACATTTACGTCGCTGCGCCTGGCTGAACAGTTCGCCCGCGAAAACGGGGGGGGTAAAGCCCGGGTTTTATTCCTGGTTCCGTCTATCGCGCTACTCTCACAAACCCTGCGTGAGTGGACCGCACAGGCCACGGCGGACATGCGCAGCTTTGCGGTGTGCTCGGATACCAAGGTGGGCAAAGGCGCCGAGGATATCGCGCCTTATGATCTAGAAGTACCGGTGTCTACCGACGGCGCACGCCTGGCAGAAGTATTCAATACCGGCAAGCACTCTGCCGGTCTGCACGTGGTCTTTTCCACCTACCAGTCGCTGCCGACGGTGCACGACGCGCAGCACAACGGCCTCGACGATTTCGACCTGGTCATCTGCGACGAGGCGCACCGCACCACTGGTGTGACCTTGGCTGGTGAGGATGCCTCCAACTTCGTTCGCATCCACGAAGGCGACTACATCAAAGCCGACAAACGCCTGTACATGACGGCCACGCCCAAGCTTTTCGACGACGATGTGAAAGACAAAGCCGCAGACCACTCGGCCGAGTTGGCATCGATGGATGATGAAGGCGTCTACGGCCCGGAGTTTCACCGGTTAGGCTTTGGCGAGGCCGTCGAGCGCGGGTTGCTTACCGATTACAAGGTGTTGGTGATGACTGTCGACGAGGACGTCGCCGCAGAGGCACTTGCCAATGCCCCAGGGCAATTAGTGAACCTCACGACGGCTTCAGCAATCATCGGCGCGTGGAATGCGCTCGCGAAACGCTCCGGCAAGTTGCAGGGCACCAAGGATGGCTTCGAGGTTAATGCCAAGCCGATGCAGCGCACAGTGGCTTTCGCGAAAGACATCAAACATTCCAAACAAATCGCAGATTCCTTCCCCGCTCTGGTTACCGCGCACCAGGAATCGCTGCACGAACACGCCGCGCTGGAAGACATCAGCCTGCACAACACGGATGTGGCTGTGGCAGCCCAGCATGTCGACGGCACCATGAATGCGATGCAGCGCTCTTCGCGTATCAACTGGCTGGAAGCGGACATTGCCCCGACGGAATCCCGGGTTCTGACCAACGCGCGTTGCCTGTCGGAAGGCGTGGATGTGCCTGGGCTGGACTCGGTGATCTTCTTCCAACCGCGCAATTCCATGGTGGATGTGGTGCAGTCTGTCGGCCGCGTGATGCGCAAGGCGGAAGGCAAGGATTACGGCTACATCATCTTGCCGGTCGCGGTGCCTCCTGGGGTGAGCCCGTCGCAGGCGCTCAACGACAACACGCGTTTCAAGGTGGTCTGGCAGATCCTGAACGCACTGCGTGCCCACGATGATCGCTTCAATGCGAAGATCAACTCCATCGCGTTGAACGAAGGCAACCCAGACGAGCTGCCGGTTGTCGTGGACCCAGTTGTGAAACCTAAAAAGCCGATCGTCGATCCTGCTCCCTCCCCGACCGATAATCCCACTGACGAAGACGCAGCGAAGCAGATCGCGCTGTTTTCTTTGGAGCGGTGGCAGGAAGCCATCTACACCAAGTTGGTGGATAAGGTTGGTTCGCGCACGTATTGGGAAGACTGGGCCGATGACGTGGCCAAGATTGCCGAAAACCAGGTCACCCACATTACTAAGCTTGTCGACGGTGCGGATAAGCACTTGCGTGCTGAATTCGATGACTTCGTCGACGGCCTGCGTAATAATCTGAACGACGGCATTGGTGAAGCCGATGCCATCTCGATGCTTTCGCAGCACTTGATCACTGCCCCGGTGTTCAACGCCTTGTTTGATAACCACGACTTCATCGAATACAACCCGGTGGCCCAGGTAATGCAGCGTATGACCGATGCCCTGCAGGATTCCTACCTGGAAAGCGAAACCGAGCCGCTGGAGAAGTTCTACGAGTCCGTGCGCGTGCGTGCTTCTGAGGTGACCTCGGCCTCTGGTAAGCAGCAGGTGATCAAGGATCTGTATGAGCGCTTCTTCCGCAAGGCCTTCAAGAAACAAGCAGAAGCCCTCGGCATTGTTTACACCCCGGTGGAAATCGTGGACTTTATCCTGCGCGCTGCCGATGAGGTCTCCCAAAAGCATTTTGGCAAGGGGCTCAGCGATGAAGGAGTGAGCATCCTCGACCCCTTCGCTGGAACCTCGACGTTTATGGTGCGCTTGTTGCAGTCTGGGCTCATCAAGCCAGAAGACATGGCACGCAAATATGCCAACGAGCTTTTTGCCACCGAGATCATGCTGCTGGCGTACTACGTCTCTGCCGTCAATATCGAGACCACCTATAACGCCCTGCGTGAGGAAGCCGCGCAGCGCAACGGTGAACCAGCACCGGACTACGTACCGTTTACGAATATCGCGCTTGCCGATACCTTCCAAATCCACGAAGACGGCGATATCCCAGACCTCAACATCTTCCGCGAGAACAACGCCACCATCGAGCGGCAAAAGAGTGCTCCCATCAACGTGGTGATTGGTAACCCGCCATACTCCGCCGGCCAAAAGTCCGCAAATGACCTCAACGCTAACCAGAAGTATCCCAGCCTGGATAAGCGCATTGCAGAGACTTACGCGGCCAAGTCCACGGCCACCAATAAAAACTCGCTTTACGACTCCTACCTGCGCGCTTTCCGATGGGCCACCGACCGATTAGGTGACCAGGGTGTCGTTGCGTTCGTAACAAATAATGGGTGGATCGACGGCAATACCGGTGCCGGTGTGCGCTTGTCGATGGCCGAAGACTTTACAGATCTCTACGTCTTTAATCTTCGTGGAAATTCTCGTACTGCTGGCGAACACGCCAAACGTGAAGGCGGCAATGTCTTTGACATCCGGGTTGGGGTTTCCATTGCTATCGGGATCAAGGATGAGTCGAAACAATCCTTTGACTTGCACTATGCCGAATTACCAGACTATTCCTCTAAGGCGGACAAGATAAGCGCAATTACAAGCGCATCAATCGAAAACCTTATTTGGAAAACTATCGAGCCGAACAAAGAAGGCGATTGGCTAAACCAACGCTCTGAAGAATTCGAGACGTGGCCTGTTATCGGCGAGAAGAAAGGGAACTCGACAAAGGTTTTCACGAAATTTTCTGCCGGTCTACAGACAAATCGAGATGCTTGGGTGTATTCATACTCTGAAAACCAGCTTGAATTGCGGGTTAGAAAACTAGGAGACGCTTATAACGAAGCTCGGCGTACCTTCCAATACGAAAAAATCGAGAAGAATGGAAAAGGTGAGGCGCTGGTATCAGACTTCTTGAAATCCCAGCCGCATTTCGCAGACCCGCAGAGAATTAAATGGAGCCGGTCTTTAAGGAACTCTGCATTTAAAAACCTGGACGTTAGATTCGATAGAACTCGCATACACTCGAGTATCTACCGACCATTTTGCAGCCAGGTTGTATATTACGATGCTCTGTTAAATCACGAACAATCTCAACTGCCCTCGATGTTCCCGGCCCCAGAGCACTCCAATGTTGGGTATCTGCAACCCACGGTTGGTGCAAACAAGCCGTACACCATGCTCGCGGTGGATCAGATTCCAGATCTCAATTTCTATGGTTCTGAAGGATCCCAATTCTTTCCACGCTTCACCTGGTCCCCAGTCAATGCTGATGACGGTGGTTTGTTTGGTGAGGGGAACGTCGTCAAGCAGGGCGAAGCCAGTGTCTATGGTCAGGTCGGTGAGGTTGTTGATGGGTATGTGCGGGTAGATAACATCACGGATGAGATTAAGCAGATTTACCGGGATGCGTTGGGCGGTGATGTCTCGGGTGATGACATCTTCCACTTTGTGTATGGAAAGTTGCATGATCCGGGTTATCGCACGCAGTATGCGGCGGATTTGAAGAAGATGCTGCCGCATATTGAAACACCAAGCTCGCGTGCGGAATTCGATAAGTTCGCTGCAGCGGGTAAGGAACTCATGGCGTTGCACGTGGATTATGAGTCTGCGGAACCCTGGCCGCTGGATATTCAGGTCAAAGGCGATGAGTCTGACCGGGAGACCTGGCGCGTGCAGAAGATGAAGTGGGCCAAACGCAAGGATCCAGAAACGGGCAAGAACGTCAATGACGTGACGAAGCTAATCTACAACAAGCAGGTGACTATCTCCGGCATTCCGGCAGAGGCGGATGAGTACATGCTGGGTTCGCGCTCAGCGGTGGCGTGGTTGATTGACCGGTACCAGGTGAAGAAGGACAAGGCCTCCGGCATTGTGAATGATCCGAATGATTGGGCCGATGAGGTGAGCAACCCGCGCTACATCGTGGATCTGATTGGCAAGGTCACGCGCGTGGCGATGGAGACTGTGCGGATTGTTGATGGGTTGGAAAACTAGTCCCCTCCGAGATCCTTCTCACCCACCAATCAGCATCTGCTGCCCAAAACTCTTAGTCCAACAAGGAATCGGACAAAGAATCAGATAAACAGGTTGAGTGGACAAGTTCCTGCTACGCATACTGAGGTGTGCCGCCGGTCTGATTGGCGCTATAACAACGGCCAGACTGACACGGGCATTGATATAATTGCCCACCGCGTGGCGGATGGGCCTACAGTACTATTCCGAATAGCCTTATGGGAGTGTTAGCAGTTCCCCCAGAGTAAATACGTTTCAAAGACATTATTCTCTAGTATTCGACGCGCCTGATCGCGATTGTTTAAAGTAACAATGAACCGCGAGTTGCAAGCATTTAAAAACATAAGCCACAAATCTGAATGCCATGCTGCGGTAGCCATAACGACACCTTCAGAATCATTGTGCGTCTCCTCGATTAGTGAGCCAGCTACGTAATGCCATCCGTTTAATTCTCGTTCTTCACAGTCGCCTATCTCATAGCCTTCCGGGAGGTACCAGCAATATTCAGGCCTTCCAAGTTCGGCGCGAAGCGGATACCATAAGAGGCTTAGGTTCGTATCGAACGGCCATGACACCTTGTTTGCTATCTCAGACTTGAATTGAGTTTCGCTCATTTTTCCGAAAGCATTTCGGAAAGAGCGAGCAGGGAGAACTGGTCGATTAAGGGCCATACCCACTTCCCGCCATGTACAGGCTCTATTATCACCTAACGGTGGAAAAATGGAGGACTCCATCCGCACTTCTACCGCATACGAGTAGTTCCGACTAAGAGTAGCGAGGCAACCACCGTCATTAATATCGTAAGGGAATATATCTGGGAATGGGACCTCTACAGAGCTTTGAAAATCCCACTTTGGTTCTCCAAATGAATCGTATCTATCGTATGTCTGCATCTAACTAGTCTCGCTCTGTAGTTGGCCACTTATAGAAGCCACGTCGACTTATATAAACCGAAGTTTTCATTACTGCTGGAACCTGCAGAAAACTGTACTGTAGCTAGACTTGGCTCGACTCCCCTATAAGTCAGCAAATATCTTCCGCCACCGTTGTCTTCGAAGGACCATTTTTGACGGTTACCGCTACCGCTCTTGACGCAGTTTATCGCATGCTGCTCGATGGGCTGAAAGTTGCGGTCTAATTGAAAAGTAGAAACCTCTCTCCTCGCCCGTACCCGTGTTCACTTCAACGGTCTGCTGTACCGCAGGATGAATGACTGAAGGGAGTACTTCCCCGTAACTCGGACCACTGGGACTGGAGATTCGGCATGTTTCGACGTCTCAACTCGACGGAGCCCCGCGAAAGGGCATGCGGACGAAATCTTGGAGGGATTTTCGGCATGACCTGTCGTCGAACTTAAGAGCTTTCAACGGCAACAAAACTGCGCCGACACTTTCACGCGGGGCGGTTCGGAAGTTGATTAAGACTACTTCGTGGCGTCTGCCAACGGCTGCTCGATCTTGTCCAGCAAATAGTTCAGGCTCAGCACGGTCTGCCATCCGAAGGCCTTTTCCAAGTCGCCCTCCAGATAAACACTGCGTCCGTCCTTCACGGCAGGCAGCTCACCCACGATCGTATCCTCGATCACAGAAGTCTTGCTCTGCTTCGGAGAGTAGGACAGCTGATCCCACACCAATACGTCGGAATTGATCTTGGCTGCGTTTTCCTTGGAGACCTCGCCGTAGAACTTATCCTTGGTGATACCCGCGTAGGCCGGGTTAATCTTGAATCCCAGCTCGGTGAAGAAGCGACTGCGCGGATCACCCTCGGCAAAGACCGCCAGATTCTCGTCGAAGACAGTGGCCACGCCGAGTTCCTTCTCGGCCCACTCTGGGTGGCGGGCCTTGAGCTCTGCGAACTTCTCCTTGACCTGCTCCACCTGGCGCTTTGCCTCTTCAGGCTTGCCGACGGCCTGCCCGATCTCTTCCGTGGTCACGTCCCATGGTTGCTGTAGTTCTTCGTATTCGCCCTTTTGTACGACAACAGGGGCGATCTCAGACAGCTTCTTGTACGTGGCTTCATCGATATCCGAGTAAACGGCCACGATGAGGTCTGGCTTGTCTTTAGCGATAGCTTCCGCATTAACCTCTGCGTGTTTGTCGATCCGAGGAGTCTCGCCCTCGATCTTGTCATTGGACCAGTTGCCCGCAGCCTGACCATCCGGGGTCATTCCGTCCCAGTAGTTCACGGAGACAGGAGTAACTCCCAGTGCCAGCAGTGCGTCCTGATCCGTGTAGCCCAAGGAGACCACACGCTGTGGGGCTTCCTTGATTTCGGTCGAGCCGTAGCGGTGCTCGATGGTGGTGGGGAATGCCCCCTGCTCGGCGTTGACTGCCTGGGAATCCCCGGAGTTTCCGGACTGGTCATCAGTCGAGCACGCGGTCAGTGCCGCGCCCAAAGTCAACACAACAGCGGTGCTAACGAGAATCTTCTTGAGTGTCATTTTTCTCCGTTGTTATTGGTGACGGATTTCCGCGCTAGGCGTGACCCGTATATAAAAGGGAAAGGTCAAACCTTTGGATAGAAATATCCAGCCCTATGTCCAAAGAATTCGGTCGCGGGCAGTTCCGAGTTGTCGTCGAGACGAACACGATCCAGAACAATCGCCGGTGCCGGCACGTTGGCACGGGGCGACCCACAGCCCACCGCAATTCCTCCCTCGTAAGGGATGGTGACTCGGCCAGGGGTTCCGCCGAAGCGGCCTTGCGAGACATGCGCGGAAAGCACGCGGACGCGCTGAACTCGGAATTCGAAGTAATTCTGGTCCAGCATCGCGCAACGCGTCAATGACGTCTTGCCCCACGCGCTCAGTGCCGCACACCTGGAGCACATGTTCGCTGGCTAGCTCCTCAACGGAGTCTGCCCACATTTGCTCATAAAAGTGATCGCTGGCGGGGTGTGCGACTACCAAAACTGCTTGATGAACAGTACTGATGACCGCGGACAACGTCCGGTGTTCCCACGACTGATAGCCGAAAACAGCAACTCGCATGCAGCGAACGTTAGCTTATGTTTACCTATATAGTCAATGGTGAAAGTGGTGCAACTTTCATGCCAGACTCCCCGGACGTGACTACCTTTCACCGAATCTCGGTGCGCACGGACGCGGCTACCCTCGTCTTCACGCCCCCTACCGTTCGGACGTCGAACTCACCGCATCGATGCCCACCGTCGATGTGCGCATCCTGTCGCATGCCTATCCATCGACTGGAATATATTCGACAGACGCTACCCCGCACGCCACGGTGACCGCAGCGAGGAGTACGCCTCTCAAGCATCCGCCAGCACACTGGCCACTGAGCTTCCGGCGATCATCAACAGCCGCCAGATATTCCTGGTTCGATTCTTTCGAACGCCACGGGGGTACGACCCTACAGAATTGGCCGTCGATAAGAATGAAGCATCTAACCTAGTAAATTACATACTCGCCCGAAAACCTTTTACACTGTCAAGACTAGAGTGATACCGCAATACCAATGGGAGGAAGTGACAATGCAATTCAGATATTGGACTGTCCGCATAGTCCCCTCACCATTAGCGATTACGTCCCTCGGATATGGGGTGATCGTCCAATGCGTATCCACTGGCGAATCAGAATGGCAATTTCTCGATGACCACAGCGGAATGGGAGCAGTACAAGGTGCCGTCAAAACCGCACGGAAAAACCTGGAAACACAGCTCAAACAACTACAAGATGCAAACCACGCGTTAGACATCGAGGGCACCGAGACGCTTAACGATTACCTTGGTTGGTGTGTCGATCACTGGAACAATCTATTGCGCGTTGATGCTGCGAAGTTCATGCACGCGGCCTCCCTGACAGAGGCGTGTGCTCTCTTGTTCAGCCAGCTAATAGAACCCCCCCTGCAAGGAACCAACCAGCAAATGATGTGCGCAATCTGCGGGTTAAAATCAAAAAGGCTTATCAAAATCAGCCACTTGTTCGCACTGCAATAAAAACTGACTCGACTCTTATCATTGCGAAATATCAACTGAACCCAAACTGTGCAGTCGTGAAAGAAGACACAGTGCTTGAACTCAACGAAGCATTCAACTTCGCGACTGCGAATCCGAATGCTGGTTTCGCAAATGTGGAAGCCTGGTCACTAAAAATCGAAAAAATGCAAAACACGAGTTCACAGCTAGAATTTGCAAATTCCCGAGTCGAAATCGGCAAGGATACAGACATCGTAGCCTTCTACTACGAACCTCAGACTAACGGGCAATTTGATACCTTTAAGCGCGCGAGAAATTTGGGATGCTTCGCGAGTGCAATATCTGCCGATTAACGCTGTGGAATCGCGCGCAAACGAGTTAAACAAGCGGCTAGCCGCATGACGTTGCGGAATGGGATACACCGTTATTCATTTGACTAGGCCTGGTCGCTCCCACACGCCAGGCTGCGTTCAACCAGATAATTGAGCGGGGCGTTGAATTAGGGATATGCGACAAAGGGGGGTACAGATCTTTTGCAGTAGCCAGATTTTAACAGGTAGTACCTGGTAACAATCTTTCATTTTCGCCTGCCTATTGGCATAAAATTAACGACCAACCTGGTAGCGGCCAGGGGTTGTTTTGAATATGTTTTGAGTGCTGGAAAACGACATAAATTTAATTTAATTCCAATTTACTAATGCCGTACCAGTACGGTAGGATGATTAATACAAGGCCGAAAGGCATTACAACAACTAAATAGAAGAACTGAAAATGTCAGCTACACAGACATCATCGCGACAATCACACTGATCGTAATGATTTTGATCTGTCTCGACACTCGCAAGTAGTGCCGAATAGCCACTAACAAAAGTCCCGGCCATAAATAGGATGGCCGGGCACCCCTCACCATACAACACGAAAGGAAAATCATGCGATTTACGCTCATCTCCACCGCTGCAGCCACCATCATGGCCTTGGCGGGTGCTAGCGCGTTCTTCATTCCTGCTTTCCTTGCCGTCGGTATCGCCATCGACAGCAACGAAAGGAAAAAGCATGCAGCCTAAGATCATTGACGCAGACACGGGGAAAGAGCTTTGGCGCGCCGTAGAGTGCGCCAAACACTGCGACATCACAACACGCACATGGGCGAATTACTACGCGAATGGGCGCACGCCCGACCCTGTGGCCATGCTCGATGGCCGTAGTGCATTGTGGTTTGCCGAGGATATTAAACACTGGCACGCAAACCGGCCCGGCTCCCCGGCCCAGCTACGCCGGTAGCATTATCCTCAAATCTTTTCCCAGTTGTCAGCGATGCTTGGTTCGGAGCGATTCCCCCTGGCGGCTATCGATAGAGACAGCTTTTTCATCTCAAATCATAAGATTGAGATGAAAAAGCTGGAGCTAGATAGCTAAGCCCCCTCTCAAAATACCACAACCCAGAAAGGACACACCATGGACATCATGTCTAAAATTTCCAACGCACTAATCGTGCTCGCGATACTTATCGCACTCACCATAGGAGATACCCCAATATTCTGGATGGTCATGGGCGCCACTGCGGTTACGCTCACAATTGAGACCGTCCAGCTCGTCCAGAAATGGCGGGAACATGCAGCCTAAGATCATTGACGCGGACACCGGTGATGAATTATGGACCGGCGCGGATTGCGCCGACCACATTGGAGTGAGCTACGCAGCGTGGCGTAACTACTCAGCCAATCACCGCACCCCAGAGCACGTCGCCATGATTTTAGGCCGCACACGGCTATGGCTTGCGGACGAGGTGCGCGAGTGGCACGCGAACCGGCCCGGGTCTCCCCATCAACTACGCAAATAGTGGTAGCCCCGGTATTCGCTAGAACCTGTATAGGATCCCGATTAAGCAGTCCCCATCCCTAATGCTGCACGAATCGCAGGGCCAGCGGTATTAACATCATCGACCCTAAGGCCAATATCGGGTTGGCCCCATTTTTCGCGCACAACAGCCAGCGCTTGGGCAACCGTAAGATCATTATCCGCACAATCAATGATTAAATCCTGCAATTTACCCCCATCACCCCAGTCAAAGACAGCATCATCTACGGTCGAATCGTCACAGGTGAAAATCCGTTTTTCATCTTCTATTCCAAGAATTCATCATCCCGGAGCGGCAAAAGCAGCATTGAATAACCGTTTCTAGCTTACGTGCCCAAATCAAAGAAACTTACCAACGACTTCCAACGCTCAAAGATGCGGTAAGAACGGGTTCTAGCGTGCAATTTTCAGGCTACAAGCTGCAACCTAATTGTGCGGTAGTGCTAGACGACGTCGTCTTCGAATTCAATGATGCATTCAACTTTGAGGCCGAAAATTCAGAGACCGCGTTCACGCGTGCAGAGAATTGGGCATTAAGAATTGATAAGCTCAGGCACAGTAATGCATTTTTGGTTTCTGACGATGCGAAGCTCACGATTGACGATGACACGGAAATTCTCGCTTTCTATCAGTCCCGACCCCGTGAAGAACAATTCAAAGCACTAGAACGCGCGCAGAAAATTTGGCGCCAGTTAGGAGTCCTCGACATCCCGATTGAACAGGCACCTGATCGAGCAGCTGAGTTACAGTTAAAGCTCGCGGCTTAACAGGGAAAAATGAGCGCCCTCTTAAACCATGAATTCGGCTGAATTTCCCATCAAAAAGGGTCGATTTCCGCTTTCTCTCACTGTGAACAACTTGGGGCGTTCAGCAAGCGAAATAGCACCCGGAAAGCCTCAGACCCACTAAAGTGGAATAAGTAAACAGCCAGTGGGGTTAGAAAACCTCCACGGCTGGATACGCAAATTACCCAGCCGTGGAGGCCACCCCCTCACAATACAGAAAGGACTTGCGCTATGACAACCATCACCGCGCTTATCAGCGTATTATTCATCATCACCAAAGCACCAGCTTGGGCTACCGCCACAGCACTTGCATCCATGATCGTGTGCTTAGCCCTGGACACCCGCGAGCAATGGCTGGAAAGGAAAAACCATGCGGCCTAAAATTATTGACGCGGATGCAGGGAAGGAACTTTAGCGCACTGTAGAATGCGCCAAACACTATGGCATCACATGGTCCCGCCCCGTTTGGTGCGCACGCCCATTACCTTTCACCGGAAAACATCTCCTCATACGAATTTCACGATCCCTCTTACAGAGCACCCCAAAAAGATCTGGGCAGAGTAAACCGCCGCCACCAAGCACCCATAAACGGGCCCCAACGACAAGGGTTTCTAGTACACCAGTAAGGAATCAAACCTTACCCAAACCCCACCAAGGTAGCGCCATCTCAATTACACAATTGATTAAGTCGACGCATTGTCACCAGCAATGCCAAACCTATCAATCGCTTCATAATAAAAACGCACCCATAATGCATCCCGAATTTGATCAGTGATGAAGTGGTCGACAACATCTACTACTTCGCGGGCGAGAGGAGCATTTATCGTATTGAATAACGTAGCTAGCGCAATGTCCGGATAACTAAACTCGTTATCAACTTTTGCGTCCTCAATAGCATCTCGGGGAGCTGAAACTTTATCCACTAGCCATTCAAACAAGTCACGCTCTTTAACGAAACCGTACGGCCCATTCATTACGGGTAACCCACTTTCCTGAAACTGGATAGGCTGTCAAATTATACGTCTCATTGTCCCTAATCCGGTACACAACCCGAATCTTTACACCATCAAACCTACAAAGAATTGTGCGCTTATCACCATTCTTCATTGCTTTGACCTCCTCAGACTCTAAAAGATCACGCACGGCATCAACAATCTTTTGATCTGACCACCACCCCCGAGGAAACTTCGCCGCACCAGGGCGCTGAGAATCCCCCATGGCCCGCGCGAGTCGAGGCCAAATGTAACGGCATATCGCCATTATTCGTAGACCGATCCTGCCCCGTACAACACAGGGCTTGCCCCCCGGAAAGCAGACATTACAAAAATCCCTCCTTAAGGAACCTTGTTAGTTATACGAATTTGCCGTGCACCGGCCACGCATCAGGAAACGAATAATCCGTGGCATCTTCGTTCGAGGAAGCACCTGGCTTCAAATCCTCCACCGGGTAATCTGACGGAGGTGCGGCACGCTTAGCAGCCTGCGCCTGTAGCTCGGCAAGACGCTTCGCGTTGTCGTCGAACGTCTCCGGGTTCGAGCCAAGCAGATCTGCGTTGTCCTCCGAGATTCCGTACTTTGACAGTGCCTTCGACCGGGCAAGCTCCACCTGGAACTCTGTAGCTTTATTACGCTCAGCTTCCAGCGCCTCCTGGGCGCGCTGCAGCTCGGTCTTCTCGGCGTCCTGCATTTCACGGAACTTTTCAGCGTCGGCTCGGTACTCGTTACGTTCGGTGCGGTATTTCGCGTTTTCCTTGCGTAATTTTTCAAGCTCTTGCTGGTAGGACTCGGTGGTGCGCTCTGGTTTTGAGTGCCCATCCTCCTGGGCGGGGTCCTGCTGGGCCACCTCGGCGGCGTCGTTGTGTCCGTCGTTGGTGGCGGTAGTTTCTTCTGCCATTGCGTAACCTCCTGGGTTATCTAATTTTGGGCATGAAAAGCCCCCCGCCACCAACTGATGTGGTGTGGGGGTTGCGTGCTAAAGAGGAATCGAACCTCAACGAACTGTCACCAGATAGCACAAAAGCCACCCCATAAAACAGGGTGGCCAAAGATTAGAGTATCTAAACAGGCTTATGTACCTAAAGCGGCTCGAAGCTCTGGACTCGCATCATTGACATCAGCAACGGGAAATTCGATATCAGGTTGGCCCCATTTTTCACGGATGACAGCCAATGCTTCAGGCACCGTAAGATCATTATCCGCGCAATCAATGATTAAATCCTGAAGAACATTGCCAAGCTCCCAGTCAAAGTCAGAAGCATCGACGTCTCCATCAGCACAAAGAAGTATCTTTTCTTGGTCACTAAGGACAGGAATTACCTTACCTGAGGTGCGGTAAACCCATACGATTCCGGCGCGCGGCTCATGTGACCATGCTGCGTAATGCTTATTCGGCAGCATTTCTAAGCCCATTTCTTTATACCGATCAGACATCTCGACAGATTACCTCCACAAATACGTCAACGTCGCAAACTATTTCCTTCAGTTTGACCTGCTCCCACCGTTTTCCATGTATTCCCAAGACATCGCGATAAGATCGCCGTCATCGACACAGCCGGCGCCGTTATAGGGATGATCCCTTCTTTAGAACGCCATAGACTCATAAATGAATCCCCATCGTTATTCATACTCGTATCAATTTGCGGCACTATGTAAGGTCAGGCTACCGGAACTACCAGATAGCTGACAATCGTTGTCAGGGAGAGCACACCGAACCAACCAAAAACGATTACCCCTTAACCGGCAAATCCTCTCCTCATGCGAATTTCTCAACCCCTATTACAGGACGCCCAATAAAGATCTGGGCATCACGCCCCGACATCAGGGCCCAATCCCAGGGCACCCAACAACAGGGGTTTCTAGTGCACCAGTAAGGAATCGAACCTTACTCAAACACCCACCAAGGTGGCGCCATCTCAATTACGCAAAGCTAAGAAGATACACCGACGCGCTGCTTCGCCTTTATCAAAAAAGCCTCAACACCAGACGCATCACGGTTGAATTCTTGTAGACGCGGAATAAACCGTTCAATTATTTCCACAGCTTCCGCAGGCAAAGGCGCATTTGCTGCATTCAGCAAACTCGCAACACCTATCGCTGGGTAACCGCCATATTCCATGTCCTCAAACGCATCAACCCAACTAAACTCGGAAACGACAGGGCGCATTAGGGGCGCAACTGCATCCCACAAATCATATTCAATCTGATTAACCAATTCTAATGCCATCGCACCCTACCATTTCGCTTCACATTTGACGTCCCAGAATCTGGCGTAGGCAATGGATACCCAAAAACGCCCTGCCCTTTCCTGTCCGCCACAAAGTATTTTATTCTAATAAAAACCCTGTCAACCTCGTCCTCAATCATTCGTTTATCATTATCCACCATGATCTCCCCGTCTCAAGAATACCCGCAAAAGAATTAACGATCTTTTGATCAGACCACGACTGTGGAAATCTTGTTTTCCCTGCTGCAACGACTGCGCAGTATGCCCACCCAGCGTTTTATCTAGCACAAATTCTTGCGGGATATTTTCGCTTCTCCATCCATAAAGCACATGGCCAGGCATGGAATCTAAGTCCGGCAAATATTCTTCCACCCCATTTACCAAGCGCTTGCCGCCGTTACGGTACTCCGGTACCCGAATACCCGGCACTACAGGTAGCTCTACTAAGAATTTCGCCTCGCCAGATCTCGCGGCCAATGCCGCCTTCCATGCAGCAAACTGCCCCTTAGTTGATGGCTCAGCAAACGTCGCATCGACCCAAAGATCCCACAAGTCGCGGTTAATCTGCGGCAAATCCTCTGGGCGAGCAACCTCAATACCCAAACATCGGCAATTATCGTGATACTCCCTGCCCCTACCAGTTTTCACCACAGTCTCACGAGAATAATCCGCACCACTTTTTTCGTTTAGGTCGTTTAACCCTGTTTTTGGGGTCTTTTTTACAAATAAGCCCGCCGAAAACGGCCTTTTCCGTTCACTAATTGTAAAAAGACACAATATGCTGGTCGAGGCCCCGGCCGGACACGCTTTTGTCGTTGAGTCCCACTTTTGACCCAGAACCGACCTAAATCAGACCAAGCGAGACTAAACGTAAAAACAGCTAAAGCCCCCGCTACCTGGCGCTTTAGCTGGTAACGGGGGTGTAAAAATGTGCCCCAGGTGAGACTCGAACTCACCAACCACAACGCCACTACCAGC
>ERZ1023415.72-NODE-72-length-22130-cov-17.364485_pt1 | contig 22130 bp, 18 predicted proteins | sample MGYA00380510_ERZ1023415 | MGnify/ENA primary metagenome ERZ1023415 (study PRJEB33173, sample SAMEA4830299) | metagenome | study: EMG produced TPA metagenomics assembly of the PRJEB25223 data set...
TGGATGGCAATCAGGCCTAGACTCCCCTCTTTCTGTGCTTTTGCGCGTACCTGAGAAAGGACAAATAGTTGATGGTGAAGGTCCAAAGCGGAAGTCGGCTCATCTAAAAGCATTAGCCCCGGCCGCCCCACCAGCATTTGCGCGAGGGCAACTAGCTGGCGTTGGCCCCCCGATAGCTCATTGAGGTACCGGGGGGCGATGTCGTCGAGACCTAGCTCGTGCATCACCTCTCCAGTTCGGAGTACCGGATCTTCGCATGATTCTCGTCGTGCAGCGATAAGCACGGCTTCGAATGCCCGTAAGGCTGCGGTGCTTGGCAGATCCTGTGGCACATAGCCAGTCAGCTGTCTCTTGGTCTTTCCACGTGGCGCGATTCCGTCGACTAGAAAATCTATGTCGCCCGCATAACTACGGTGAACGTCGGCAAGTGTTTTAATCAGCGTTGTTTTCCCCGAAGCATTTGGGCCTAGCAGCCCGACAACTTGACCTCCAGTCAATGTTTCAACATTGACATTATGTAGTACTCGGTGTGCCCCGTAGGTAGCACTCAGCCCAGTAATTGCGAGTTTCACTTCCATCGGCGCATGATTCGCAGGCGTTGGTGTTGCATTTTTTAGCTCCACAGCGCCCTCCTCCTAGCCATAACGATCGCGATAAAGAAAGGTACACCTAGCAGCGAAGTTACGATGCCAATTGGAATTGCTAGCCCTGGTTTGACGATCAAGCTCAGCGCATGTGCGGTACACATCACTGCTGCTCCGGCAGCCATGGAGGCAGGTACAAAATACCGTTGGTCTTCTCCAACTAGCATACGGGCAATGTGTGGCCCCACGAGCCCGATGAAGCCAATGATCCCTGCAAAGGCCACGGTGGTTGCTGCCACCAAAGAGACCACAACCAACACGATCACCCGTAGCGCGGAAGTATTCACGCCCATCGCTGCTGCTCGGGCATCTCCCAGCCGAAGCGCCGTCAATTGCCATGACAAAGCCCAAAGAATGGGAAGCGCAATTACCAGCACCCCCGCTAACACCGCATTCCCGGTCCAACTGGCGCGGGTTAGCGATCCCATTGACCAAAATACGATCTGTTGCAGAGCTTCTGCTGATGACCGGTATTGAATTAATGCCAGCATGGCTTGGAAGAAAAATACCAACCCAATGCCTAACAGCACCATCGTTTCTGCTCGTACGCCACGCAGCACGGCAGCAATGACAATGATGCCAGTAGCGACTACCGACGATAACCAAGCTACTAACGCCAGGTTGAGCTGCGGCTGCGCGACAATCTGCCAATGCAGAACAATAGCGCTGGCGCCGCCAAATGCTGCAGCAGCTGAAATTCCCAGAGTAAAAGGTTCTGCGAGTGGGTTGTTGAGGATTGTCTGCATCTCTGCGCCCGCGAGAGACAAACTAACCCCAATTAACAACGCCATCACTGCCATTGGCAGGCGTAGCCGCCAGAGAACAGTGTGGGTTTGTTCGTCCAAATTCGATGGGTTAACTATTCCAGTGATAACTTCGCCAGGGCTGATATCAATCGCACCTACGAAATTGCTCGTAACGAAGGCAGCGATCGCAACTGCGCAAAGACCAGACACAATACCGATGCGTTGCCAGGTCAGCTTTCTATGCTGCCGACTGAGCTCTAAAACTGCCTTGTTTACCACCTCTACTTTGTCGACAACAGGCGGTTTATCTGGGGACTTTGGTGCAGAGATGCCTCGTGTCACAGTCTGCTGTGCCTCGTTCATCATCATTAATTAGTGCTAAACAAAGTACCCTCGCCAGAGATTGGCGAGTACTTCTTTTGTGAATCCAGCCACTTCTGCTCGACGTCAATGTCTTCGTAGGCTTCTGGGTTAATCCACTGCGCAATCTGTAGCAGAGCCAGATAGTTGAAAGGAGAGTTGTAGAACTGGTGCCACAATGCGTGCAGCTGGTTATCTTTGACGGCGCGTAGGCTTTCAAAACCAGGCTGTACTTCCGGTAATTTAGCGATACTAGCTTTTGCTTCGGATTCGTCGATTCCGTAGCCGACAGCGGCGTAGCCCACTGGGTTACCTTGGTCGTCTTTCTTTTCAGACCAATCTCCCCCGGTAGCGATGATCATGTCTGGGTCGGATTCCAAGACTTTTTCTGGTGTCAGCGCACCGGATTCACCTTCGATAACGTGATCGCCAACATTATCTCCGCCCGCGGTATTAACCAGTTGCGAGATATTTGAGTCATTCCATGAGCCACAGCAATCCAAGACACCAGCAGCTCGCCACACAAAGGTCTTAGGCTTCTCAGTAACTTTGGCTGCGCGTTCCTGCACCAGGTCCACGATTTCTTGCCAATCCTTGTTGAATTCTTCCGCGCGCTGTTCTTGACCAAAAATTTGGCCAAACAGCTCCATCGATTTTGTGGTGTTTTGTAATGGTTTCGCACGGAAATCCGTGACGACGTATTCCACACCGGCTTCGTCCATCTTTGTGGTCAAGCCAGCTTTTTCCGAAGCTTCGTAGGTATCCATTGACAAAACAACCAAATCTGGCGCCATGCTCAAAAGGTTTTCCACGGTGACGTCCCCTTTGGATAGGCCACCGATTTCAGGGATTTCACTGACTTCTGGAAGCTTTTCTTCCAATCGGTTGTAGTAGTCTGGCACATTCTGTTTCAGGTCAGTGCCGATACCGACGATCTTGTCCAAGGGGTTTTCGGTATTCAAAATACCGGTGGCGAATAGCGAGCGCCCTTCGCCGAGGATGATGCGCTCCGGTTCTTCTTCGAGGGTAACCTCCCGGCCGGCAATGTCGGTCAACGTGATGGCGCCAGATTTATCGCCGTCGTTGTTACCGGTAGAAGAATCGCCATTTGCTTGTTTGGCTTCTTCTGAACTGCAGGCAACAAGAACCGTTGCAGACACGAGGCCAGCTGCCATCGTCGTCAAGATTTTTCTGGTATTGCGAGACATTTTTCTCCTTGAACTAAAATTCCAGCCAATATCAGGATAAGGACAGGCTTATGCTACCCATTTAGGCAAGTCTCAACAATATATTTTTGAATGTTTCCTACCATATGTTGCGCATCACAAATATAGCCGCTCGAGGGCTTGTCTCTGCCCCGCCCTGCCCCTGTCCCCGTACGCATAATTAGAGGTTTCCTAAACATTCTGAACACAGGTAACACTCTTAACACCAGCCCCGCATTGCTCCAGAGTTGACGGACAACCACTAGACTGGATACTCATGGATTCAGAAGGAAGCCACACGCACCAGCCCCAGCAACAGTCAGAAAAAGTCGGACGCGCACGACGACGCACTCCGTGGATCAAGAGCTTCATGCATTTTTGCACCACCATTCGTCGTGATGCATGGGCTTCCATTCGACGCTGGTCCCTGACACGTTTCTTGACCGTTGGTGCGATTGCGGTCAGCTTGCTCGTGTTATTCATCCTGATCGATTTCCCTACGCTGAGCTCGTTACGCGAATCTGCCGATTCTGCAGGAAGCGGATTTATGCTGCTGTTTTGGTTGGGGTACGTGTTTTTCACGCAATTCCCCTTACCGCGGACGGTGTGGACCGTGGCATCGGGAATCTTGTACGGTCCTTGGACAGGCTTGCTTATAGCATTGACCGCACTTACGGCGTCGGCAGCTATTTCGCTGTTGCTTGTTCGTTGGCTACTGGGCGACTGGATGGCTCCTCGCCTCAAACACCCTGCGGTTGCCGGTATCAATTATCGGTTGCGCAAACGCGGATGGCTCGCAGTTGCGTCCTTAAGACTCATCGCAGGCGTACCGTTTTCTCTCGTCAACTACACCGCAGCGCTAACATCGATCCCCTTTATTCCTTTCGTAATCGCGACTCTCATCGGATCTGCACCAGGAACCGTCGTCGGGGTGCTGTTTGGAGATACGTTGATTGCTGGTACCAACCCGCTCGTTGTTGTATTGCTGGCAGCTATTGCAGTTGTTGGTATCGGCGGACTGATTCTAGATGCTCGCATGCCAGTCCAGACTCGTACGATAGTCAAGTCTGAGGTATAGACTAGCTTCCAGATTGATCGCGGAATGCACGGTGGCTGTTGCCACCAGCCCGCTTCCCGCTAATTGTTTTGTTGTCCGTCTAGCTGTTATCTAGGAGGCGTTATGCTCGCTGTCCACGCCCGATACCGTGGGAGCGCATCCCGTCGTGCCGATTTGGTTCAGCGCTCTGCTGCTGCTTTATCGAGTTTGGACGGCGTTGATGGCTTTGACGTCGTGGGTATAGAAGACATCGTCTCCACCATGGCTGACCCATCCACGGTGTGCGATATCACTATGGCTTTGCTTGCCGACGGTGAATGGTCAGTGGGGATTGGGATTGCCCAAAAACACGAAGCCGCACGGTCTGCTGCACAGCGCACGCTGCCGAGGAATGCCCGCGCCGGAACTGTACGTGTGGCAGTGGTTTCGGCACCGCCTGCCACTGCCGAAGACGTCGCGGCATGTTTTGCATTGCTCGGGCAGGTACTCAACAAGCGCACCTATGAAGGTAGAGAAGCTACCGCACTGGTTCGGCGAGGGTTAAGCCAGAATGAAGCAGCCGAAGAGTTGGGGATTTCGAAACAGGCAATTTCACAGCGCTTGCAAGCCGCTGGCTGGGCTGCGGAGACCGCAGGCTGGCGTTTGGCCGTCAACCTATTGTCTAAAGCAGATCAGATTTCTGCAGCTCAGGATTAGTAACGAAATCCACCAAACGCTCGACTGCGCCGATTAGTGAAATGTCTATATCCCGGAAGGAATGCACTGAGTTATAAATCCGATGCCAGGCTTCTTTCGGGTCAGACCAGCCCACAGCCTCACACACGCCGGTTTTCCAGTCTTGTCCCCGTGGAACTTTCGGCCAATTTTCTAGTCCGACACGCTCAGGTTTTACTGCTTCCCAAATATCCACATACGGGTGTCCCGTAACCAAAACATGCGGGCCGACCTCCTCTGTTAAGCGAGCCTCCTTGGTACCAGCAATTAAGTGGTCCGCAAGTACTCCGATACGGCGCTGCTCCGTCGGCTGAAATTCCGCCAGGCGTTCTGCCAGGTTATCTAGCCCTTCTAAGTACTCCACGACTACGCCTTCGACGCGTAAATCATGGCCCCAAATCTTTTCGACGAGTGCTGCATCGTGGATCCCTTCCACCCAGATGCGCGATGGGGCGGCCACCTTGGCGCTAATATCGTGCACGCGACGAGATCCTGACTTCGAATGGGTCGGCATTTGTGGGGTGGGTTGCTGGAGACTTTTCGACAAACTAACCCGCTGACCTTCAAATAGAAAACCTCCGGGAATAATTGGGAAGACCCGGCGGGTACCATGACGATCTTCTAATCGTGCTAAGTGCCCGGAAAATGTCTTGTCTATATCGATAAGTGCCCCAACAAAATCTTCTCCGACGACTTCCAAGACCATACCTGGTTGTGCTTTTAGGTCGGGGAAACTTGGTGCTTGTTTACGCTTGTGACCCTGCAAAATATCGCCACTATACCGCTTACTGTTCATAGCCTGTCAGTGTATCGATTAGGATGGCCAACGATGTCTATCCGCGCCGAAGTTTATTCCCCCGTGCAAAATACCGCAGTCTGGCTTGCCGCTTGGCTTTATGGCTACGAATCAAGCGACGCCACGATCGATGCATTACAAGAATTAGGTGGTACTAATACTCTGGAAGGTACCGCAATTATCGAGCTTCTGTCTGGCCTACGTGCAGCCACTTCGGAAATCCTGACAGAGCCAGAGCCTGTACTTAAACTTGTACTAGCAGGCCCTGGTGAACCACCGGCTCTGCCCGTTACTGGAGAGTCTGCCCAAAATCTAGTGCGCGATCCTGCCCCTGGCGCAATTGTGGTTAAAGACAACGATCCAGAGCTACACCACGTTCTTATCCCACGCTATTTTAACGGGACCACTGAATGGACTTGGATTCGTGAAACCTTGCCACTGCCAGCTACCTCTGGCCTGCTTGCTGGTGATGCGGATTATTATCTAAGCCAAGCCACCAATACTGCGGCTGAGCTAATTGAAAAATCTGGGCATGCCCCAGCAGATCTTCCCAATGCCCGCATGACCATTGGTACGCTGGCTGATTTTTACGATATCCCCGGGCTTCCTGGCTCTGTTCCACCCAGAGTCGCGAAGTTGTTTGCACGCACGGATACTGTCGCCGCAACCATCGAAATGCTGACGGATAAACTAGGCGACCACAGCCTTGATCCTTATCTATTCGGGCTGTTTCGTCATCTGCGGCATGCACGCATGGCTGGGGTTGAACGGGCATGCGCAGAATTCGCGCGCAGTTGGCGCTAGCCCACCAAAATCGAGAACGGACAAACATAGAACCTGGCTCGCCATACTCAGTTTGTTAAGCGCTAAGCTTTTGTCCAAATGTCGCAGCAACCGGGAGCACACGGTTCCCCGTTGTCTGTATTTCCTTGGACCGTCACATTTCCAAGCTTTTCAATAATTTCACCAGCAGCAGACTCTGCAGCAATGTCGACCACCATCTCTGCGAATTCTTGAGTTAGCCCTGCAGTCCGCGCACGCTCAACATGGACGTCTTTTTCTTGCGCAGCTTCTACGAGTTCTGTGTCCAGATCCCATAAAACCTCCATGTGATCGGTGATAAATCCGATTGCACAAACAACGACGGCTTTTGTTCCTTGGCTGTCCGCCAAATGTTCAGTGTGGTCGACGATATCTGGTTCTAACCACGGCACTCGAGGGTCACCGGAACGTGATTGCCATACGAGATCATAATCCTGGATGCCAGCCTTGTCCGCAGCCAAGCGGGCGGCTTCTGTAACCTGTCGTGAATACAGGTTTTTATCACCGTCAGCACCACCAACGTCATCGTGGCGGTTCGGCACAGAATGCGCAGTAAACAACATCCGAGTGTGATCACGCCGTTCACTTGGGATTTTTTCATAGGCTGCTTCGATCGCAGCAGCGGTCTCTGCTATGAAAGTTGGGTGCGAAAAGAATTGGCGAATCTTGGTGAAATGAATTTCCGGGAGGTTCTTCGCTGCTAGATGTTCGCGGACTCGCTTAATATCTTCGTTGTACTGGCGGCATGCTGAATACCCACCCCAAGCAGAGGTTGCTAACACGAGTACTTTGCGATGCCCATCGTGAGCAATTTTTTCAGCTGCATCTTCCGCGAATGGATGCCAGTTGCGGTTGCCGAAATACACCGGCAAATCAATCTCTCTCCGAGCAAGTGCTTCCTCTAGATTTGCAATCAGCTCGCGGTTTTGCTGGTTAATGGGGCTAATTCCCCCAAAATTGAAATAGTGTTCACCGACTTCTTCTAGGCGTTCGCGTGGAATTCCCCGTCCGCGAGTCACGTTCTCTAGAAATGGCACAACCTCGTCTGTTCCCTCGGGGCCACCAAAGGAAAGGACGAGGAGTGCGTCGTAGTCAGTCAAGGGATGCAAATCAGTCATGCCCTTAGCCTAGCAAGGGAATTTTCCTGATAAATTATTTTGCTTGGTTATCCCAGGAGGCGGACAGCGTGTTCGGTCATTCCAGTGTGTCGCACTGGGACTTCCCGTACGTGTGAGCCAGAATGCGGGGCCTCGATCATCATTCCATTGCCAGAATATATAGCAACATGCTGTGATCCACCAGGTCCATAGAAAATCAGGTCACCTGGTTGCAGATCAGTTGTCGATACATGAGTGCCGTGCCGGTATTGACCTCCGCTGTAGTGTGGCAAAGAAATTCCCGCACCGGCGAACGCATATTGGACCAAACCAGAGCAGTCAAAACCAACTTTGCCAAAGTCACCGTTGCTATCTGCATGACCGCCGTCACGGATGCCAGCGGTCGGGCCTTGCGCGTTGCCACCGCCCCAAGCGTAATCCACACCGAGTTGAGACCGTGCGCGAGATAAGACGGCTTGCGCTTGCTGTGACGGAGCTACGTTGGCAAAACCCGCTGAAGCATCTTCTGTCACAGATTCATTGGTATCGAGTTCTTCCAGTACGCCACTGAGCTCCTCAACAACGTCACTTTGTGTGCTATCGGTTGCTGAGACACCGTCTGCGTTTGAAGAATCGCTATCAGGAGACACCGAATCTGCAGTGTCTGTCGCGGTCTCTGCCACGGTAGTGCTGTTCTGCGGGGCACTATCCTCTGATTCCAATGCTGAAGCGGCTTCCCCTTCCGCTTCAGCATTGGTGCCAGTTATTGACTCCGCTGTGGTTTCTTCTCTAGTTATATTTCTTTGTAGTGCTGGGATTTGACCAGGTGGATCCTGAGATTCCTGTTCCGATGTGGGAGTGTCCGGCGGCGTAGCTTCTAAGGCTGTGTGGTCAGGTAAGTGTTCAGCAACAGCGTCGGCAGCTTGGTCAATTAACTCACGGAGTTCAGCTGAAATTGCGTCAGGGTCCTGAGAAGCTTCTGTTGAGCTGGAGGCGCGGTTTCCGGTCGTCCCGGATGGTTTTTGTTCGTCTAATTCGACTGCGGAATCCGCAGTTTCTGAACCGCTGTTGTTTTCTGGTGCGTGACTTACAGTATCTGGAGCAGAATGGTGTTTTGGAACGGCCAAGTCATCTTGCCGTGATTCTGTAGTCACGGAGCCCGAGTTAGAGGCGGTTTCCCCGCTTCGTACTGCGGCAAGTTCCTGCTGCGCTTCATCTCGGTCTTGTGCAACCGCGGCACGTTCTTGCTCAACTTGGGCGACTTTAGCAGTGGTTGTTTCCAATAATTTGCGGGCTTGTTCCTCGGCAGTGGCAGCCTGCTCAGCCCGTTGTTCGGCAAGTTCGTGAGTTTTGCGTAACTGTGATTCTTTGTTGGCCTTTTCAGTCCGCACCCGGTCGAGCTCGTCAATAGTAGACAGCTTTTCTTCCGCCTGCGTTCGCAGGATCGATTTCCGGAATAGCTCGTCGTCACGGTGATCCCCACCGCTTATCTCCCTCAAACCGGAGGCCCCAGCAGCACGACGATACTTGGAACGCGAGAGCTCATCTAACTCGGACTGCGCTGTTGCGATATCCGATTGTGCAACAGCAAGTTCTTCTTTTGCGGTGCTAACGCCACGTTGTGCTTGTGAAGCCTCCGTACGAGAATCTTGCAGAATAAGCAAAGCTTCGTTAACGGATTCACGGAGTTCACCGATCTTCAAATCCAAGTTGTTGAGCTCTGATTCAGCATCAGTAATCGTCGAAATTAGCTCGGAAACTGCAGGCTGTAGTGAGCCATTTGGCGACGCTTGCGCAATGGATGAGGACCCAAATAACGATAGCGATGCGGTACAGGCAATCGCTGCGCTAAAACTGCGTACGCGAAAGGTACGCCGGTGAGACGATGAAGGCACGACACACTCCTGACAGGTGTCGTCAAGTCAAATGGCTTGACGACGCATTAGAATCTACGACAGTGGGTACCGACACGCAGGACACACAGAAAATCAACGGCCGCAATACGTGCGGCGCCCCAAAATGACCCATTCTCCATATCTGCAAATCTCATGGCGTGCTTCCCCACATGCCCGTGTTTGCAGTTATCCAAAGATTAAAAGCCATTGTTTGCGACTCTCGGCGATGTTCCACCACCATGTCTGGATTTTCTGTTATGGCCCGCGGGCCAATAGCCAAACCATATGTCACTAAGGGCAACATGAACACACCGATTCACAATATTCCCGACTGTAACGTCAAGTGCTTAGCGTGGACTAACGCCATGGCCTGGGGAAAGGTGGAAGCAAATCCTTGGTGTGCTTTTTGTCACAGTTTGTAACGACACGCCGAAAATGGACTCAATTATGTAACGATTTAGTTAACGCGTTCCAGGTTAAAATCAAGGCTGTGCCAATGACTGCGGCGATCACTACTGCGAACACAAGCCACGAGGGGTTGGGCGACGAAAGCTCCTCTGCGTAATTACGCAAACCAACATCGGTCGATACTCCTGCAAACGCCGATTCTGCTGCCTCTAGATCTGCCCTCGAGTAACTATCACTGACGGCAGCTCCATCTTGTGGAGTCCGTACAATGACTGTCTCGACTCCAGTGCGCAACTGTAATTCCTGGGCCACATCACGCAAGTCTGCAGCCTTGTCATAAGGCGCATCTATGAGCGCTATCCCAAATTTTCCATCGCCAGTAGAAGTATCTGTGTTGTCAGTGTCCTGGTTCGTCGGTTCCCCGCTGCTGCTATTAATTTCTGCGATGGCTTGCCGCAATTGTGACTGTTGCGCACGTGCGAATTCAGCATGTTCCCCTATAGCCACATGGTCTTGCAATAACTGTGCACTGAGATCATTTAGGTCGACGCCAGCTGGAATCATGATAGCTACTTTCTGTTTAATCTTTCCGGGGGTAACAAAGTGGGCGGAACATGAGTAACTTGGGCATGTTTTGCCCAGCTTACAGTTATATAGCCACGCGAATAGGTTACCGACTAATAACAGAACAGTTGTACTGTTATACTTTTGGCAGGACGAGGGGTCGTCAACCTACACTGGGGCAGTGAACCCCGTGTTCTAGGACTTTTTGGTCTTACAATTTTGCACAACAAGGAAATGGAGCTCCCTGTGACTGAAAGCTTGAACTCCTTCAACGCTAAGAAGAAGCTCGAGGTCGGTGATAAGTCATACGACTATTTCGCGCTCGATGCAGTTGACGGACTGAAGAAGCTGCCTTATTCCCTTAAGGTTCTGGCAGAAAACCTTCTTCGCACAGAAGACGGAAAAAACGTCAACAAAGACCACATCAAGGCCATCGCTAACTGGGATCCAAAATCGGAACCTGATACCGAAATCCAGTTCACGCCTGCACGCGTGTTGATGCAAGACTTTACTGGTGTTCCCTGCGTCGTCGACTTGGCTACTATGCGCGAAGCTGTATCCAACCTGGGTGGCAGCGCGGATCAGGTTAACCCACTGAATCCTGCCGAGATGGTTATTGACCACTCGGTCATTACAGAAGCATTCGGTGACGCAGACGCTTTGACCAAGAACGTTGCTATCGAATACGAGCGCAACGAAGAGCGCTACCAGTTCTTACGCTGGGGTGCGGAAAACTTCTCCAACTTCCGGGTAGTTCCTCCAGGAACCGGTATCGTTCACCAGGTAAATATCGAATACCTGGGCCGCGTTGTTTTCGACAACGATGGTCTGGCATACCCGGATACCTGTATCGGTACCGATTCCCACACCACTATGGAGAACGGCCTAGGAATCCTAGGCTGGGGTGTCGGTGGTATCGAAGCCGAGGCTGCCATGTTGGGGCAGCCGGTATCGATGTTGATTCCGAAGGTGGTTGGTTTCAAGTTGACTGGAGAAATTCCAGTTGGCGTGACTGCCACCGACGTCGTGTTGACTATCACCGACATGCTGCGTGAGCACGGCGTCGTCCAGAAGTTTGTCGAATTCTACGGCAACGGTGTCAAGTCTATTCCACTGGCGAATCGTGCAACTATCGGCAACATGTCGCCGGAGTTTGGCTCAACCGCCGCGATCTTCCCTATCGACGAAGAAACCACCAAGTACCTTGAGCTCACCGGTCGCCCACAAGAGCAGATTGACCGCGTCGAAGCTTATGCCAAAGCTCAAGGCATGTGGCTGGAAGAAGATGACGAAGAAGCCGAGTACTCCGAGTACATCGAGCTTGACCTGTCTACTGTTAAGCCTTCCATCGCCGGCCCAAAGCGTCCACAGGACCGCATTGAGCTGGACAAAGCCAAGGAACAGTTCCGCAAGGACCTGGTTAACTACACAGACGACAAAGTTTCAGCAGACGGCAAGAAGCCTGAGGTCCGTCGCATGAACGCCGAAGGCGGCATGCAAGGCTATGCTGATGCCGATATCACCGACGGTCACAACGTTTCCCGTAAGGGACAGGGCGAAGATGCCTCTGAAGGTGCCGAAGGTCGTCCATCCCACCCAACCTTGGTGCAGTCACCAGCCGGCGGCGAGTACACCCTAGACCACGGCATGGTCGCAATCGCTTCCATCACCTCGTGTACCAACACCTCCAACCCTTCGGTCATGATCGGTGCAGGTCTGATCGCCCGCAAGGCAAACGAACTGGGACTGACCTCCAAGCCTTGGGTGAAGACCATTTGCGCGCCTGGTTCTCAGGTTGTCGACGGTTACTACAAACGTGCTGACCTGTGGAAAGACTTGGAAGCTCTGGGCTTCTACCTCTCCGGATTCGGATGTACCTCTTGTATCGGTAACTCTGGCCCGCTGCCAGAAGAAATCTCCGATGCTATCAACACCGAAGACCTAGCGGCGACCGCGGTTCTGTCCGGTAACCGTAACTTTGAGGGCCGTATTTCGCCGGACGTCAAGATGAACTATCTGGCATCGCCAATGATGGTAATCGCCTACGCCATTGCTGGCACCATGGACTTCGACTTCAATGAACAGCCATTGGGTCAGGACAAAGATGGCAATGATGTCTTCTTGAAGGACATCTGGCCTTCCCCAGAAGAGATTGAAGAGACCATCCAGTCTTCCATCTCGCGCGAAATGTACGAAGCTGACTACGCCGATGTTTTCAAGGGCGATGAACAGTGGCAGAACCTGGATATCCCGCAGGGCAAGACCTTCGAATGGGATGATGCCTCCACCTATATCCGCAAGGCTCCATACTTCGACGACATGCCGAATGAACCAGCAGACGTCGAGGACATCAAGGGTGCACGCGTACTGGTTAAGTTGGGTGACTCAGTCACAACCGACCACATCTCCCCTGCTTCTGCCATCAAACCTGGTACCCCAGCGGCTCAATACCTGGAAGAAAATGGCGTCGAACGCCAGGACTTTAACTCGCTCGGTTCCCGTCGTGGTAACCACGAGGTAATGGTTCGCGGTACCTTCGCGAACATCCGTATGCGCAACCAGCTCGTAGAAGAATCCGGTGGCTATACCCTGGACTTCACCAAGGACGACAAGCCACAAGCATTCATCTACGATGCTGCACAGAACTACAAGGAAGCAGAAACTCCTTTGGTAGTGCTAGGTGGTAAAGAATACGGCACCGGATCTTCGCGTGACTGGGCTGCGAAGGGAACCTTGTTGCTGGGTGTCCGCGCCGTAATTACTGAGTCCTTTGAGCGTATCCACCGTTCGAACTTGATCGGTATGGGCGTTGCTCCATTGCAGTTCCCTGAGGGTGAGTCACACGAATCCCTTGGATTGACTGGTCATGAGTCCTTCGATATTGAGGGGCTGACTGAGTTCAACAACGGTTCGATTCCGAAGACTGTTAAGGTGACCGCACACAAAGAAGACGGCGAAACCATCGAGTTCGATGCCAAAGTACGCATCGATACTCCTGGTGAGGCCGAGTATTACCGCCACGGCGGTATTCTGCAGTACGTTCTCCGTCAGATGGTTAAATCCTAGCTAGTACTAGCTAGCCCTAACCATTAGGATTCGCGGGGCTGCATAACCTCTCGCTACGACTATTGATCCCGGTTACGGAGAAATCGATCGTGGCAGGGGCTTAGCAGCCCCGTTTTCGTATTTCCGGACTGAAAGGTCGCTTCCTCTATGCCAGTAGTAAGTGAAAATGAACTCAACCGTCGTCGCCAAGAAATTTTAGTCGGCGCGCGCAAGTGCTTCGCTGAATATGGTTACGAGGGGGCGACTGTTCGCCGTCTCGAACAAGCAACAGGAAAATCTCGGGGTGCGATTTTTCATCACTTTTCTGATAAAGAAAACTTGTTTCTCGCTCTAGCGCGGGAGGATGCCGCACGGCAAGCGGAAGTAGTTGCCCGTGAAGGGCTGATCGAGGTAATGCGTGATATTATTCGGAATCCTGAGAAATACGATTGGCTGGCTACTCGCTTAGAGATTTCCAAGATGCTGCGTACTGATGCCTCTTTTCGTGCACGCTGGGAAGAACATCAAGCAGTCCTTGATCAAGCAGTACACGATCGTTTAGCAAAAAATGCTGCGGAGGGTCGCATGCGGGTCGACGTACCAATCGATACCTTGCAATATTTTTTGGAAATGGTGATGGACGGTTTGATCACGCGTAATGCCATGGGAATGGCCACCGATGAAGCCGTCCTTGATATTGCAGAACAAGCTATCAGACGCGATGGCAATGATGTTTAAGGCATAAGGTATAACAGTAGCCACTATGGTTAATCTTCTATTGGTCTCATTGCGCTATGGAGAGACCGCACCGGCAGTTGCTGCCGCTGAGTATCGTGATATCTGTGAAGCCACAGGGCTGAGCCAGGAGCAGACTACGCACCTAGTCATTGATTCCACAGATGTTGTGCTTCCTGATCTAAGTAATTTTGATGGCGTCATCGTGGGCGGTAGCTCATTGAACATCACGAACCAAAATTGGAGCAGCTGGCAATTTCATATTCATCGTCAGCTGGAAATTCTTACGGCTTCAGAGATACCAGTCTTTTTAATTTGTTTCGGAGCTTCCTGGCTTGCGCATCATGTAGGTGGAATTGTTGGTCACACGCACGCAGAAACCTCTGGACAAACCGTGGTTCGGCTGACCTCAGATGCCTCCGAGGATGTGCTCGCCCGTCATCTCCCACAGGAATTCACGTCTCTGACTGGACACACTGAAGCCGTCGAAGATTTAGCTGAGTCCGACAGCAGTGAAGTCACGATTCTTGCCGACGGGCCAACCTGCCCTGTGCAGTTAATTCGAGTAGGTAATTCGACATGGGCGAGCCAGTTTCATGCAGAGATGGATGCCGTGGCCATGAAAAAACGCATGGATTTTTTCTACGACTACGGCTATTTCTCCCCCGAAGATTACCTGGATATTGTCAACAGCTTGCCGTCAATTGACACGAAATGGAGCAATGAGCTGCTCGCTATCTTCGTGCGGTACTGCGCAACACGCGCAGCTACCAGCTAAATGGCACTCACTGGATCGCTGCCATCATGGAAGGCAATGAAATCCTGGTTTGGCAGCTCCGTCCGCCCAGCCAGCTCGAAGATGACCTGACCGACGAGCTCACGGGACGTTTTTTCCCCGGCTTTTTCTGGTGTGTTTTCGGTTACGGAAATGCCCTGCGCCGGATCCAGGGTCAGCAACGTGGGGGCCAGGATAATGTAGTTTAAATCAGAATCAAGCAGGCGCTTGTCGACGGTCTTTTTCGACTCCACGTATGCCAGCCATGCGCCTTCATCGTCGGTTTCGTTGTCCAACGACCCCATATAGGACACCATGATGAGCCGAGGTGCGCGATCTTTACCAACCTCATCCTGGACTTTTTCCAAGCCCTTGATGCATTCCAAGGCAGCATCGCGGTCCACGGCATAGGTGACGTCGGCACCGGCACGCCCGCCGTTACCTGCGGTCCACACCACAACATCAAAATCGCGGACCAGCGCTGCCCACTGATCCGCAGACACAGTAGTTACGTCTTGGACCAACGGCGTTGCGCCGTTTTCAATGGCCTCTTCTGCTTTTTCTTCACGACGCAGCATCGCGGTGATCTCGTAATCGTCCGCGTATTGGGGAATGGCAATGCTGGCAACTTTGCCAGATCCACCGATGACCAATACTCGTGTGTTTGTGGTAGTTACGTTCTCTTGCGACTGAGTTGCTGTCATGTACACAATTCTACGCTTCGTCATAAGCTTTTTGCCCCGGCTAAAAAGAATGCTGGATAGGCAGTTAAGATGAGTAACATGTATGCCATCATGACCGTGACCGGCGCGGACAACACCGGAATTATCGCCTCTGTCAGCACTGCTCTTGCGGAGCTCAATGTCAATATCGTCGACGTTTCACAAACTCTTATGTCCGGTTATTTCACTATGATTCTGCGAGTGGAATTCGATGATGAAGCCTTGTCGATCCCGCAGATTCAAAAGCGTATGGAAGCCGTAGAAAAAGAAACCCACCAAGTTATTCGCATTCAGGCTGAATCGCTGTTTACCGCGATCAACGAAATTTAGCACCACCTAGCGCAGGAAAACTACACTATGCCATTTTCTTTTAAGAATGCTCAGATCGTCGATACGATCGAGATGATCGAAAAATATCGTCTTGATATTCGTACTGTGACCATGGGTATTTCATTACTCGGTTGCACACGTCCGACGATGTCTGCCACCTGTGATGCGGTGTATGACCGAATCGTTACCCGTGCGTCACGCCTAGTTGAAGTATGCGAAGGAATCGAAGCTGAACTCGGAATTCCGATCGTAAACAAGCGGATTTCAGTTACGCCAATTTCTTTGATCGCAGCCGGTGTTGAAGGCAACCCCGCCGATTTAGCGCAGGCACTTAACAAAGCAGCCAATGAAGTCGGGGTTAACTTTATTGGTGGATACTCCGCACTCGTTGAAAAAGGTACCACCGAAGCAGACCGTCGACTCATCGAGTCCATCCCGGAAGCTCTGTCGCAATCGGAAGTGGTATGCGGCTCAGTGAACGTCGCATCCTCCCGCGCGGGCATCAATATGGATGCTGCCCGACACATGGGCGAGGTTATTAAATCCGCCGCCGAATTAAGCAAGGATGATTCTGCGATCGCCTGCGCCAAATTAGTGGTGTTCGCCAACGCTGTTGGCGATAACCCGTTTATGGCAGGTGCTTTCCATGGCGTGGAAGAACCTGATTGCGTGGTTTCCGTCGGCGTATCTGGCCCTGGTGTCGTCGATCGCGCATTGGGCAACCTGGAGGGTGCCAGCCTGGATCAAGTTGCGGAAGAAATCAAGAAAGCAGCTTTCAAGATCACCCGCGCCGGTCAACTTGTTGGCAATTTGGCTTCACAACGGTTGGGCGTTCCGTTTGGCATCGTTGATCTGTCACTGGCTCCGACCGCCGAACTCGGTGACAGCGTCGCACACATTCTGGAACACATGGGCCTGGAACAAGTCGGGACCCACGGCACAACCGCTGCCCTGGCATTGCTGAACGACGCGGTGAAGAAAGGCGGCATGATGGCGTGCTCGCGTGTCGGCGGCTTATCAGGGTCGTTCATTCCTGTCTCTGAGGACAAAGGAATGATTGATGCTGTGCGTGCTGGCAGCATCAGCATGGACAAGTTGGAAGCAATGACCGCAATTTGTTCGGTCGGTTTCGATATGATTGCACTTCCTGGTGCCACGTCGGCGGAAACTATCGCAGGCATGATCGCAGATGAGGCCGCAATTGGTGTGATGAACCATAAGACCACGGCGGTGCGTGTTATTCCTGTACCTGGTGCTGCGGTAGGCGACGAAGTTGATTTTGGTGGTCTTCTCGGATACGCACCGATCATTCCGGTCAACACCGTCGGCAACCGCGAGTTCATCCACCGTGGTGGGTTCATCCCGGCCCCGGTACACGGATTCCGCAACTAGTAGTTGGGTTATCGGGTCTGTCAGATTGGCAGGCCATTACGCCGCTGCACAATAGCCAACTATGCAGACAGTTCTCTGCGTTGTGGAAGCCGAGAGTTGCCTAGGTCGACGCGGCGGCCTTCTTCACTACCCGCGTGCATCGCTTCTGGATCTACCGCCCGCGAATTCTGTCGTCCGTTGCGCAGTACCAAGCCTGCCTCGTGGACATAGTCGTGCATGAGTTTCTCTGCAGCGCTGGCGTCATCAAGCAATGCGACCTCTGCTCCCCGACCAACTTGGGACGCGGTGTCTTGGTCAGCCTGCTCAAGCAAATCAAAGACGCTACTTGAAAACCCCATCATCCAGGAAGTTTTCAATCGTTTCGTATGCGCGGCATCGCGCGCGCCGTGATTCGCAGCGTATTTTGCTGATCCCGCCGACATGTGCAAGTTAAGCATTGGAAAGAGCATTTTCACCCTCTCGAGATGCCGGGGCACGCCAAAGACCAATCCGAAAGAGTTGTGGCGCCCGGTGCCGCTACGCTCATAAAGGACCCGGCAATGCAGGGCACTAGCGATATGTGCAAGCAGTTCTCGCTGCTGCGGCTTATAGCTACCAGTTAATTCCCATTCCCACGCGGTCTGTCCGGCCGAGTCCGCATCTGCTTGCTTGCGCACATCATCGGGATCTAAGGCGTATTTTGCTGCCAACTCAAAAGCTTTCACCCGGCACAAATCGCCTTCCGGTGTGCCTTCACAGGCAGCAGCACGGTCCAGCAAGTTCTTAATGCGGTTCCGATATTTGTCGAGGCTCAATGGATAGTCCTTTCTCGTGTCCTATCCCAATAGACTGTGCACACCAGGTTGTGGTTCCATGACCACAAAATCACACACATGCCCCACGCGGTGGTGCAAGTTTAGGCCAATTCCACGATCTCCATATACTCGTCACTCCACATATCTTCATCTCCGTCTGGCATGATGATGACCCGCTCCGGTTCCAGTGCTTTGACCGCGCCGGGGTCGTGGGTAACCAAGACGACTGCACCAGTATAGGTCGCCAAAGCATCCAATACCTGTTCCCGCGATATCGGGTCCAGGTTGTTGGTGGGCTCATCCAGCAACAAAACATTCGCTCGGGAAGAAACTAAGGTAGCAAGCGATAAACGCGTCTTCTCACCGCCGGAAAGTGTACCTGCAGGTTGTTCCAGTTTGTCACCAGAGAACATGAAAGCACCGAGCAGACTGCGAAGCTCCTGCTCATGGGCGTCAGGGCAGGCAGAAATTGTGTTTTCCCAGACTGTCCGATCAGGATCGATGGTGTCGTGCTCTTGGGCGAAATAGCCAATACGTAAGCCATGTCCGGTGACGATGCCGCCTTCACCGTCGGTGCGTTCCTCGCCAGCAAGTAATTTCAACAAGGTAGTTTTACCGGCGCCGTTGTACCCAAGAACGACGACGCGGGAACCTTTATCAATCGCGAGATCGACACCAGCGAAAACTTCCAACGAACCATACATTTTGGTCAATCCCGTCGCATGCATCGGGGTCTTGCCACACGGAGCTGGCTCTGGGAACTTAATGGATGCGACCTTATCGTCTTGGCGGACCTCATCCAGATTGCCCATCATTCGCTCTGCACGAGCAAGCATTTGTTTTGCAGCGGCTGCTTTCGTAGCTTTGGCACCCAATTTCGCTGCTTGCTTTTGCAGCGCCGACGCTTTCTTTTCAGCATTCGCCCGCTCGCGTCGACGGCGTGCTTCATCGGTGGCGCGCGCGTCAAGATATTTCTCATAGCCCATGTTGTACACATCGGCTTCCGAGCGCACGGCATCGAAAAACCATACTTTGTTGCAGACGTCGCGAAGCAGTTCAACGTCGTGACTAATCATGACCAAGCCGCCTTCGTGCTTCGCCAAAAACGAACGCAGCCAAGAAATGGAGTCGGCATCCAAGTGGTTGGTTGGCTCATCAAGCAACAATGTGGTTTGTGACTTTCCTGCCCCGCTGGTGGCAGCAAAGAGAATCTGCGCCAGCTCTACACGACGACGCTGACCACCCGACAACGTCTTGAGTGGCTGGTCCAAAATTCGTTGTTCGAGCCCTAAGTTGTCGCAGATCGTGGCTGCTTCCGAGTCCGCTTCATAACCACCAAGGCTGTGGTAGCGTTCTTCCAATTTGGAGAACTTGGTGATGGCTTTGTCTCGCTTGCCATCATCCAAGGTGGTTTCCATAATCTGCTGTTGTTTATCCAAGGACTTGCGCAGCGCATCAAGACCTCGCGCTGACAGAACGCGGTCGCGAGCAGTTTGCTCGATGTTTCCCTCACGAGAATCTTGCGGAAGGTAGCCGATGTCTCCCGAAATGCGTACTTCACCAGCATAGGGTTGGGTTTCGCCAGAAAGAATGCGCATGGTGGTGGTTTTCCCCGCACCATTGCGGCCGATCAATCCGATGCGATCCCCCGGCTGCACCCGAAGATGCTGGCCAGGAGCATGCAATAAGGTACGGGCACCGGCGCGGACTTCGAGGTCTTGGCTAACAATCACGACCAGCCAGTTTAGCAGTCTCCACGGTTTATTAATAACCGTAGTGAGCTGGAAGTTTGGCGCGATATATCGAGCAAACGCTATACTGAAAGTGTTGCCGTGGAGTCATGATCGCATTTCTGGGCAACAACGGGCTGTAGCGCAGTTTGGTAGCGCACCACACTGGGGGTGTGGGGGTCGCAGGTTCAAATCCTGTCAGCCCGACAAAAGCCCTGCTCAGGGCATGTTTTTAGGACAACCTAACACACTGTTTTTTAGTTGTTTCTCCCGGTGATAAGGCGAAAACACCTTACGGGAAAAATTTACCACACCACCAAGCGCCGGGTGTGGTTTGAACCCGTTTCTGCACCGGATTGGGCACAAATTGGGCACAAAAAACACGGGAAACGTGAGACAACTATCCTCCGGCAACTGGCAAGCCAGATACACCGGACCGGACGGGCTACGCTACACAGCCCCAAACACTTTTGCGAGCAAAGCGCTAGCCCTGGACTACGTGGAAACCCAACAAGCAAAAATCAGGTTGGGCCTGTGGGAACCACCGGCACCTGCCAAACAGCCAACCGGCGACCTCAGCGTTGTGCAATGGTGCCAACAGTGGCTGGCCAGTCACAGGCCACGGCTACGGGATTCATCGCACACCACCTACCAAACGGTTGTGAAAACCCGAATAGCGGGCTATCCCCCGTTTCACAAGCTCAGGATCAGCAAACTATCCAAAGACCACGTACGCACGTGGTGGCAGGCGATGGTGGCACTCACCCCGGAAACAGGCAACCGCAACAACAAGGCCTACAAGCTACTCAGAACAGCCGTAGACGCGGCTGTAGACGCCGGGATACTGGAAACCAACCCGGTGGTCATCAAAGCCTCACACAGGCGTACAGCGCCGCTAAAACACAAACAGCTGCCAACCGATCAGGAACTGTTGGCGATACTCAACAACACCCCGGCGCGCTACCGGCTTGCCGTAGCTTTGTGCCTGTTCCACGGGTTGCGCGTGGGGGAATGTTTGGCGTTGCAGCGTCGCCACGTGGTGCGCGTGGCAAACGGTTGGGTTGTCAGGGTTGAGGCAACCCTGGTTCGTGTTCCGGATCACACCGGGCGCATGGTGATGAAACGGCAACCACCCAAAACACAGGCAGGCTACCGTGACGTTCCGATACTCAAAGAACACCGAAGCCTGGTTGTCAAGCACCTGGCCGATTACGTTGAACCCCGTCCTGAGGCGCTGGTAACCACCACAGCCACCGGTGGCACCGTGATAGACACAAGTTTCAGGTCAGTTTTTCACCGTGCCAAAAGCAAAGCCGGGGTTAGCAGCGAAATCACCCCACACTACGGACGCAACTGGCTTATCACCCGGTTGGCGGAACAACAGGCAACACCCACCGAAATAGGCAGAATCCTTGGTCAATCGGATCTGTCAACGATCCTGCACACGTACATGCGTGTACGAGAGCACAGGCCCGGTGAGCTTATGGCTGCTGTGAGCATAGAATCCACCGACCACCACCGCGCCGGGTAGCTTACGTACCCGTCGAAAACCTACAGCTAAGCCCCGTGGCTTGTGCACGGGGCAACCATCAACAACCCCGGTGGTGTAATCCACCGGGCTGTTAGTCAGGTAGCTACTCAAAAATGAGTAGTAACTACAAGTGACATAAAACACATTGAGCTACGGTGGCAACCGTAGCTCACGGTTGGTGTTGGACACTGTTGGCTTCGGCAACGGTGGACAACCAATGTTGTGTAACGCGGGCCTGTGTGGCCCGCTGTTGGCTTATCAGACACAGGGGTTGCTATCCCCTGTGGACCAATCAAAAACAACCGTAAGCCCTACGCTCTTGTGGCTTCGGGCTAACCATAAACAACCACAGGCCGTGTTGGTCCACGGCCGAAGAAAAACTGTTTACACAGCGAACCACAGGGTTCGCTTGTTGGTTACACCATCGGCAACCCATCCGGTTGCCTCTGGAATGGTTCAACCCCTTTGTTGGGGTTTCACCTAAACCAATCCACCTACCGGCAGTTGCTACTGCCTTACGGTGGTCGTATCACCACAGCCCCAACGGCTGTGCTGCTACTCACTTTAGAAATGGTTTAGGCGGCCTCCGAAGGCCGCCATAACAATGGTTGTTCACCTACGAACACGCCTGTTGGTTCAGGCGTATTCTTCGGTTCAACAGCTCAGACGTTTAGCAGCCCGCCGGGGCTGCCAAAGTCTTTCGCTTGGTATCGTTCACCCCTCCGGAGAATCGGCGCGAAGCCGCCGTAGGGGTTCACTCAGTGGGGG
>ERZ1023415.73-NODE-73-length-22122-cov-243.754792_pt1 | contig 22122 bp, 21 predicted proteins | sample MGYA00380510_ERZ1023415 | MGnify/ENA primary metagenome ERZ1023415 (study PRJEB33173, sample SAMEA4830299) | metagenome | study: EMG produced TPA metagenomics assembly of the PRJEB25223 data set...
TTATAACTCCGATTAACTAGGGAGTTATTGAATGAAAAAGCTTTTAATTGCAGGTATTTTAAGTTTATCTAGCCTTACAGTATCGGCTGCACAAAATGATGTGCAGGTGGATATCAATAAATTTATCAATGCTTCAAATGTTGTTGAAAATCCATTCCATGCTGACAGCGCTTTAGAATATCGATTTGTCAATGCGGACAATCTCAATGTTCGCGATTACCCTGTAACTGGAAATGTGGTTGGTCAGCTAAGCCGTGGTGAGCAAGTTGGCGTATATGCTGTATCAGATTCATGGGTACAAATTTCTAGTGGGTATACTGATTCTAAATGGGTGTCAGCGGCTTATCTGTGTGAAGGTGCAGGATGTTTTGAAAAATCCACCAAAAACACTAAAAATCAGCGCACAGCCAACCAATCAAATTCAGGATCACAACCTAAAAATACTACAACTAAAAAAAGTTCAGCGCCTAAACGGACTTATAGTGATGGCTTATGCCCCTGCTCTGGTAGCTATAACTGTACTGGACCACGTGGCGGTCAATACTGTATTACTAGCGGTGGCAATAAGCGTTATAGATGAGGCTCGCAGCGATGAGTGATTTTTTCTGGTTAATGGCTTTCATTGGTTTTTGTTTTGTCATTTTGATAGTAGGTATTGGTATCGTGGTGTACATATTTAATTCAATTTCAACACTTATAAAACACAAGCCTAAATCTTATTCTGAATATAAGGAGTTGAGAAGAAAAGACCGAGAAATTGCTCAAGAAAATATAAAAAAGTTAGCAGGTTACAAAGAACGGGTAATGGCGATTTGTGACAAGAATTTTGTTTCTGAAGACGAAATTGCTGAGTTAACCAATTATATTAATACTAACAATTTATCAAGCAAGCAAATTGATATATATGCACACACCGCTTTTAAAAAACATTACGCAGCGATCGTGTCTGATAACTTGCTGACTGATGAAGAAATGGAGAGTCTCACCCGAGTTGCCAAATTTTTGAAGCCCGACAAGCAATTGGTGAAGAAAGAACTTGAAGAGTTATCGCGCAGCGTCTCATTAAAAAAAATTCAGTCTGGTATATTGCCTGAAGCATATACCTCAGCCATTATACTCAGAAGAGGAGAAATTGCGCACTTTGTTATTCCAGCCCAGCTTCTTGAAGAAAGGGTGATTTCAAGAGGATATAAAGGTGGGTCTCAGGGTGTTAGTATTAGAATTGCCAAGGGCATAACATATCGCGTGGGACAAAATCGTGGCAAGCTAGTTAGCGAAAAAGGCACTATTCCTGTTGATAGCGGAGACTTTGTCATCACAAACCGGAGATTAATTTTTACAGGTACTAAAAAATCATTCAGCTATGATTATAAAAAACTACTAGCTTGGAATGTGTACAGTGATGGTATCCTGCTAAATATTGATAATGCGTCATCAAGAATGTTATCTTTTTCGAACAATATTGATTCAGATGCAATCCATCTTGCTTTAGCTTATTTAGTGGATCAAAACACCTAAAAAGGTATTTAAAACAATTTCGGATAATGGGAGTTGAATGATGAAAAAGCTATTAAAATGGTTTGGGATCATATTTGCAGTGATTTTGGGTATTGGCGTCATTGCTGTTGCGCTTGAAACGCCTGAACAGAAAGCTGAACGAGAAGCTCAAGCAGCCGAAGAAAAAGCGCAGAGAGAAGCGGATAAAGCAGAGAGAGAACGCCTAGAAGCTGAAGCTAAGGCTAAAGAAGAAGCTGAAAGGGCTGAAAAAGAACGCCTTGAGGCTGAAGCCAAAGCCAAAGAAGATGCTCAAAAGGCAGCCGAGAAAGCCGAAAAAGAAAAGCAAAAACACTTACGATCTTTACAATCTGAATTATTGGCTTATTGTCAGATTGAAATTGAAAAGTACCTACACAATAAAAAATCCATGAAAACGGATCATCGAACGGTGATAATTTGGGAGAGTGACATTGGTACTTATCGCATAGGTTTTGAATTTAATGCAACAAACCTATATGGCGCAGAAGTAACACATAAGGCTGTATGTGAGTTTGACAAAAACAAAAATTTAATCAATAAAGAGGTTGCGTAATCTAAAACCCAGTCTTTACAGATTGGGTTTTTTATTATATAGTATGTTCACGGTCTCAAAAGCCGATAAACACACGGAAATCACCCCGTCAGCGTGATATTTTTATGCGCGTCTCTTAAGTTAATCCGACAACCTAAGATGTGCATGAATTTGCATACCTTATTTGATAAGTTATGACCGACGGTGCGACGAATACAAGACCCGAAAGGGGAATAAGTCCGCCATTTGTGTTTATGGTTTTGAGCCGTTGGTCGCCCATGTGGGCTTTAACTAACCTATCAAAAAGGTAAACACTATGTCTAACATCTCAATCTTTAATTTTGAATCTACCAAACAAGTTCGCACTGCCGTCCATGAAGATGGCGGTATTTGGTTCTGCTTGCCTGATGTGGCAAATGTGCTAGAAATCAGCCGTTCATCAGACTTATTGCAGGTCGCAAAACCTGCATTCGTTAAAAACGAAACCAGCTCAAAACGCGGTGCTCTAGACCCAGCTGGTGTACATAAAATGTATATCAGCTATGAAAGCGGTAAAAAGCAAGTTACTTTTATCAATGAGCCAAATTTATATCGTGTGATTTTTCGCTCAAATAAAGCCGAAGCGGTAAAATTCCAAAATTGGGTATTTGATGAAGTCTTGCCTACTATCCGCAAAACTGGTCGTTATGTTGCCAAGTCTACCGTTAGCGATCGTACACCATTACGCCAAGCGGTATCCATGTTGGTGAGTCGGTGCGGATTGGATTATGGCACTGCATACACAATGGTTAATCAATATATGGGAACACAGCATATTGATGAAATTGATTTGGCAGACCTACCACGAGCGATAGCATACACACATAGCTTAATGATCAAGCCAGATGCAAAGGAACAAGGGGAATTTCAAATCACCTGTCATCAGGCAACTAACCAAGCGATGAACTATCTGCATGGTTTGCACGCAGAAATCAAACGGCTTGGGGGCGTAGCACCCAGCTTGGATATAGATGAAGATGAAATCGCTAGAGCCATCATTACAAGAATGGTTCAAGGTAAGAGATTTATGGTCAATCTTGACTACTGGAACACTAAGCCTAATGTAAGTATCATTGATCAAAAAAGCTGGGTGGTGCAGAGTGATGATATCGCCAAAATCATCGCTGACCCTGCAGGTGTGCCAAAAGATGTGCTACCAAGTATCATCCAAGCGGCACTTAAGCGTAGTGGCTTGACTGTATAAATTTTAATAAATTTAGGCTATACCCTGCTCATCAGATGGTGAGTGGGGCATTGGTATTTGTTATTGATAAGTAAAACAAATTGTTCAAACCATATCATGCTTGCTATAATATAATTTCAGCGATACTTTTAGTATTGTTATCATTAAGGAGATGGGTGTATGCAAGATAATGCTAAAAAATCAGATGCAACTCACCACTCTGCTCAACTTTTGCGTGATATGTTTAGTTGCCTAAACCAAGCAATGAGCAGGGAAACCGAGAAATTTCACCAAGAGCAAAAAAAGGTAAAAGAGGAGATTAACCGTGGCGCAAGAATTACCAACCACAGAATCTCTCTTTGATTTTTTATATCTTGACAGCATTAAAATTCGCTCGTTTTATGCGCAGCTGACAGGGTTTGGCTCGTTGGCTAGCATTAAGGCAAATAACGCACTTAATAGCAGCTTAGCGAGCGAGGGTGCTTTTGGCGTAAATGCTATGGCAAAGATTGACGCTAAGGTGAACTATGCTACAGGTGAAAATCAATCTAGCGAAAAGACTTATGATGCGACACCAACATTACCTAGGGAAATGATTGATAAGCTAGACGAGTTAGGATTTATCAGTCGAGAACTTGGTGAGAATTCAGCAGGTAATTTGGTGTTATTAAACGGTGTGCTAAGCATTACAGATATAGAAACACTGCAAAATCTACTTGAGCCAACAATGTACTTTGCAACCGAAGAAGAATACAAGCAATTGTATGGTGATAGAAAAAGGCAGGCGGTAAAGAAAAAGCTTGAGGAAAACAAGCCAGTGGTTCAATTAATTAAGGCTATTCCATATGCACTTGAAGCTAGACTAAAAGTCGGTGAAGACATGGTATGGATGACCTTAAATCGTGGAGAAATGGTCGGCAATCCACACGATATCAACCTAAAGCATGGTAAGGTGTTGTTTGGGGAATATTATGTTTTGGGAGTGTTAGACGCCATCCCAAATGATGATATGAATATAGATATGACAACTGGTAGCTTTGGCGATGTAATCTTGGAATTGTCTCAGTCGCTCAAAGAAACAATGGGTAGGAATACAAGCAGTTATGGCATCACCCCGATTGCTATCTTTAGAGTAATCCGCACCAATCAACAAGCTAAATAGCACTATATAACTTAAAAAACCAACCGTCCTTTATGGGCGGTTTTTTATTGGGTGAATTTATGTCAAATACATATCGCTTAGACATACAGGTAAATGCCGATAGTGCTAATACCGCCTTGGGAAATCTAAAAGAGCATTTTGATAAGATTGAACAATCAAGCGGTAAGGCAAGCGTTGGTATTGATGGCTTTTCAGACAAAGCGGATAAGGCGTCAAAATCCAGTAAAAAAGCTGGTGATGGGGCTAAAAAGTTTGGTGATGATGCCAAAAAAGCTGGTAATGATATTGATGGCTTAAAGCGTAAAACGGATGGCTTAAAAAATGCTTTTGGGGCATTAAAGGGGGTAATGTTTACCGCCTTTGCCGTTGCTGGCGTTGGCGGTATCATCGCCACCGCCGACCAAATGCAAAATTTGGCAAGCCAAATCCGCTTAGCGACGAGCAGCACCGAGCAGTTTCATGCCGTGCAAACTGAGCTAAGAGCCATCGCCAATGAACAGCGGTCAAGTTTTGATGCGGTTGTGGATTTGTATTCAAACTCACAGCGGTCATTGTCCGCCCTTGGCAAGAGCCAGCAAGATGTCATCAATTTCACTCGTAACATGACCATGGCGATGAATGTTGGTGGCAGGTCAGCACAGGCTCAAGCGGCCGCTTTAACCCAGCTTGGGCAAGCGTTGGCGTCAGGGGTGTTGCGTGGTGATGAGTTTAACTCGGTCGCCGAACAAGCCCCCATTTTGATGGATTTAATCGCCAAAGAGATGGGCGTAACATCAAATGCCATCAGAGAGCTTGCCAAAGACGGTAAAATCACCGCCGATGTGGTTTATAATGCGGTGGCAAAAGCCACGGACAGTCTGTCCGCCATGTCCGCTAAGATGCCAACCACGGTATCACAAGCCCTACAAGTCATTAAAAACGAGTATAATTATCTCATTGATGACATCATGAACCAAAACAGCATGATGAGCCAAAACATTGCCAATGCCGTCTTATGGGCGGCTGAGCATTTTCGCACGCTGGTCAGTGCGGCAGCGATGGTCGGGGCGGTATGGCTTGGCATCATCGCTAAAAACTCTGCCTTAGTAACATCATTTGCCACACTGACAGGGGCAACTGTGGCAAGCACCAAAGCCAGCGTTGCCAATGCTTTTAGCGTACAAGGGCAAATCACGGCTTATAATGCGTTGTCCACTCGGCTTATGTTACTACGCTTGACCAAAGCCCATTACATTGACTTAACCAAAACCGCTATCGCAACCACCGCCGTTTATGCTCGTTCATTGGTTGGTTTGGCAACAAGTTTTGACAGAACCACGCTCGCCACCAAAGCGGCAACGCTTGCAAGCATAGGCTGGACGAAAACCAAACGAAGGGCGATAGGCGTGGGCATTCTTGCCACTCGTACCATCACAGGCTTGGGCGGTGCGTTTATGTCGCTTGGGCGGATCATCACCGCTCACCCCATCATCGCCATAGGGGCGGTGCTGGCATCTGTGGTGGTCAGTACGCATGGGGTGACAGGTGCACTTGAAAGCTTATCTGATGCCTTTGGGGTAGTCACACTCATGGCAAAAGATTTCATCGTGTTTGTCGGTGATGGGTTTTCAATGGCGTGGGATACTGTCTCTGCCTTTGCTGATAATATGCTTGCCAAAGTGGGTGATACCACAAAGGGCAGCACGGGGGCATTTGCTGGCTTTTTTAACACAAGCCATGGCGGCTTTGTGGGCATGCTACAAGTTGCCGCCAAAACCTTTGATTTGATTAACGCCGCCGCCAAAGCTGGAGCAAAAAACGCCCTGCATAATTTCATACAGCTTGGCAAGACGACCAAAAATATCTTTTTGGGTATGGGTAATGCGTTTGTCTCAATCATTGAGATGATGATTAACAATGCCGCAAGAAAGATTGATTTTCTTAGCACCAAAGCCAACGGTATGGCAAAGGTTTTGGGTATAGAAGCCAGCATTCCGCTGATTGGTACGGTCAGCCTTGGACGATTGCAATATGACAATGTTGATTTTGGGGCGGTGGCAAGCATTGCAGATAATAATACCAATTCAGCGTACAACTATGTCACACAGCTGGCGGATAAAGCAACCCAAGCCACAAAAGCCAATGCGTCACTGGCAGACAGTTATAACAGCGTAGGCAGTGCTGCGACAAATGCCGCCAATGCCACAAAAAATGCGTCCGATAAAACCAAAAAAACTGCCGATGACATCACGGATGCCATCAATGAGCTTGATGCTTTGGTAGCAAAACTGCATCATGAATCCCATCAGCTGTTAAATAACAGTCTATCAGAGATGATATTTGAGACGGATAACAAACTGGGCAAGTTTTATGAGGCAACCGAAGCACAAAAACAAAAGCTTAAAGATTTGGCAGGGCAAAAAGATTTATACACCGCCACCAAAAAAGCTAATGATGAATTAAAATCATTGGCACGCACCATCAAACTTGTGGGCAAGCAGACGCCTTTTGATGAGCTGGCACATGATTTGTTTGATGTTCGCCATGAGATGAGTGTGTTAAATGGTGAAACCAAAAACAGCGTATTGCTTTGGGCGGCAAATGCCGAAAATGCCAAATTGGCGTTTGAGCTTAATCAAAGAAGCAGTCAAATCAATCATGATGCCATGCTATCAAATCACGCATCATCATATCAGCGTGAACTGCTGGACATTGAGCGGCAAATCAATGAAGAGCTACAAAAGTACGCAGGATTAAAGCAAGATGGCACAGAGCATATTTATGAGCAGATTAAGGCAAATCTACAACTACACGCCACCGAACAAAAAAAATTAGCAACGCACAGAGCCTATATGCAGCTGGTGTTTGACAGTCGTAGTGAAGAAGAAAAACGCCTTGATATTCTGGATGAACAATTAATCATCTTAGCCGAACAGCACCGCCTGCACGGCACCGATGTGTCTGCCCAAAGCAGACAGCTGATGAGTGATTTGCTTGATTTACCCAAGCCTGACAATTCTGCCTTTGATGAGCTTAACTTTGAATATGAAAACCGCCTAAACCGCTTAGGGCGGTTTATGGATAAACAAAAACAGCTTTATAAAGACAACGAAGACGCACTCACACAGATAGCACAAGAAGGGGTGGCGGCAAGGATTGCCATTGATGAAGCGCACCAAGAAGCCAAACGCACGCTGATACTCAGCCAAAGTGAAAATATCTTTGAATCGCTGGCATCCATCACCAAAGACAGCCTAGGCGAGCAGTCTCGGCTATATCGTGCCATGTTTGCCATGCAACAAGGCTTTGCCATCGCCCAAGCTGGTCTTGCCATGCAGCAGGCCATCAGTAAAGGTCTTGCCAAGGGTTTCCCTGAGGGTTTGGCGGATATGGCGACAGCGGCAAGTCATGGGGCAAAAATCGTCAGTGCCATTAAATCGGTGGTCATGCCCGTCGGTCAAGCTCACGACGGCATTATGTCCGTGCCAAAATCAGGCACATGGAATCTTGAAAAAGGCGAACGAGTGCTACCAAGGCATACTGCCAAAGCCTTGGATGACAAATTAAACAATTTGCAAAATGGCGGTCAGGTCATCAATGTCCATGTAACCGTAAACTCTGACGGTAGTAATGTCCAAGCCGATACCCAAATGGGCAAAACCATGGGCGAAGCCATGGTAAAAATCGCTCGGCAAGTCGTGATACAAGAGACCAAACAAAACGGACATCTTGACAGGCTATACCGCAGATAAGCAAAAACCCAACTGGTGCAAACAGTTGGGTTTTTTATTACCCCTTTAAACAGCACTTAAAAGGATAATTTATGGGTGATTTTATCACATTTTTAACCTATATTGAAAGTGAGAAATTAACAATGGCAAAATTCATTATTTTAATGATAACCCTAGTTATACTCATGCTGATTTATAAAGCCCCAGACATTTATCGGATTTATAAAGAATTTGAGAGAAAAGACAATGAAAACTTTTAATTGGGACATATCGGCAGACAGTAGCGAAACAACCGACTTAAATACCACCATAACCGCCTTTGGTGATGGCTATGAGCAGGCGGTAAGTTTTGGCATTAACAACAGCCGTAAATCATGGCAATGTAGCAAGACTGACACAAAGGCGGTGATTGATGAGATTTACCGCTTTTTAATTGACACAAAAGGCGTTGAGCCTTTTAACTTTAAGCCTTTAACCGATGAACCAAGTATCAAAGTCCGCCTAGATGGTGAGATATCACGCCAAAAGATGGGGGGCGATGTTTGGCAAATTGGGTTTACTTTAAAGCAGGTTTTTTAAACCAAACCGCCCATCATCTGATGAGCGGTTTTTTAACTCGCCGACATTAATGTCGGCGACATACCCACAGCCCTTGTAAATCAAGGGCTTTTTTAGGAGCAAAAAAATGAGTGAAACAACTCTAACCGAACTATCACGCACCGAGGCACAGGTATTACAGAGCTTTATCGGACAGGTGGATTACTGGAAAATCCAGCATGGCGATAAAGCCAGTACCATTGAGATTACCTATTACCCTGAAGATGATGGCTTTGAGGTGGCGAACGGTGAGCCTAACAACGGCGTGCTAAAACGCAATCGCACCACGGTATTTCGTGCTGACCTGTTGGCGTGGGCATCTAACCAGTTACGCCAATTACAAGGCTATGACAACAGCCAAACAGTCACCGCCTTTATTCTGTCTTTTAAGGACAACCGCTATGGGGTGCGTGCCGCCCTTGCCAGTGAAACCACAGACAAGGCAGATGATGCAAAAGCACCAAGTGAAGCATAACACAATCAAAGATAAGGAAAGTAAATTTTCTTATCTTTTTATTTGGAGCTAATATGCCATTAAACAGCGACTTTCAAAAACCCACAGTAGATGGGCTAATTACGCTCTTTGAGCTTGACGCAAGTAAACTGGGTGCGGGTATTTTACGCTTTCACGGTCATAACCACGAGCGTAATGATGGCGTGATTACTTTTCGTGGCAAAGCGTACAACCCCCAAGCCCTAAATGTAACAGGGCTTGAAATGCGTTCAGATGGCAGAGCAAGCACCCCAACCCTAACCCTTGCCAATAACATTGCAGGGGTACAAGGGGCGGTGTCTGCCTACTGTTTGCAGTTTAACGACTTTGCAGGGGCAAAACTTACCGTCATTACCACCCTTGCCAAATACCTAGATGCGGTTAATTTTGACAACGGTAACCCCACCGCTTCTGATGAATGTAAAGAGCAAATTTGGTTTGTGGAACAAAAAACATCAGAAAACCACGCCCAAGTTACCTTTGAATTATCCAACCCCATTGATTTGGAAGGTCAAAAAATCCCAGTCAGAGAGATTACCAATTACTGCCACTGGGCGGTTGTGGGTAAATATCGTGGCGAAGAATGTGGCTATACAGGGGCGGCCATGTTTGATGAACACGACAACCCTACCGACAATCCCATCATGGATAAATGTGGCGGTCGCATGAAATCGTGTGTTTGCCGTTTTGGGCAAAACAAACCCTTGCCATTTGGTGGCTGTCCTGCCAGCAGTTTGATTGGTAAATAGGAATAATGTATGAATGACCATTACCCACAGCTAAAAGGCAAGAGCTTTGAGACATGGCAAGAGCTTTGGCAGGCGATGACCGATAGGGATTTTGACGAAGTTTATGGCTTGTATCGTGAATGCGAACGCAAAAGAGCGTTAGGGCATTACCGAAACAGAAAATTAAAGCAAGCTAAAAATCTTATTGGCATTCTGTTATACCGCCAAAAACTCCATCAAGTCAAACAGCCGTTAATCTTGACTAAACGACGCTACGCCGAGCCATTGCCCAATCCTAAAAATATTGATGAGATTTGGCAGAATTTGACTGATGAAAATTATGATGAGATGTACCGCTTACATTGTCAGTACGCCAAACAACAGCACAATAAAGACACAAAGCGAGCATGTGGCTTAATTTGGAAATTTAGGCAACATTGCAAATTGGCAGGATTTGATTATCCCAAAAAGTGCGTTACCAAAGGATTTAGACAATCTAAAAATCACCCTTGGCAAAAAATGATTGAAAGCGATGTACAATTTTATCAAAACACTCACAGACAGCAAAGACAAAACCAAGCTTAAAACCAAAGAATTTGCAGAGGTAACAACACCGCTTTGGCTGGTTCAAAAACAGCTGGATTTAATTCCATCTGATGAGCGGTTAAACCTTAATTCTAAGGTGCTAGACCCTTGCACAGGCGATGGGCGGTATTTGATGATGTATTTGATGAACCGCTTGACTGTGATTAAATGCCCAAATGATTTATATCAGGCGATAAGCACATTACACGGCATAGAATTACAGGCGGTGAATGTTGCTAGGGCAAGGCATAATTTATACTTATGCACCAAATTCATTGCACAATCAAAAAACTGGGCGGTGGATTTTGACAAGGTTAAAAAGATTTTGGCTAAGAACATTTGGCAAGGCAGTTTTATCAACAAGGACAAAAAATGAAATTAACCAAACAATTAAAAGCCGACATCATCTCTCACGCCTTTGACTGCTACCCTGCTGAGTGCTGTGGGCTAATTGTGGATAAAAAGTACATACCTTGCACCAACACCGCCCATGACAATGAGCAATTTATCCTTTGCCCCAAAGATTTTGCTCGTGCTGAAAGTATGGGTCGAATACAAGCCATCGTCCATAGCCACCCTGACGGTGGCGTGTTGCCGTCTGATTTGGATAAATTACAAATTGAGCTACATGGCGTGCCGTGGGTCATCGTGGCGGTGTCAAAGCAAGAATACGCCGATGAGCCGTCATTTGGCATATATGAGCCGTGTGGGTACAGACCGCCACTTTTGGGGCGTGCTTATATCCACGGTGTGCAGGATTGTTATAGCTTGGTGCGTGATTATTACAGCCGTGAGCTTGATATTGAGTTGCCTGATTTTGACCGTAGCGATGCTTGGTGGGAGCATGAGAACCATGAACCACTTTATGAACAGAACTTTGAAAAAGCTGGCTTTGTGACTGTGGATAAGTCTGTGGGTAATTTACAAAAGCACGATGTCATCTTGTGCCGTGTTGGTCGGACGCATCATGTCAATCATGCCTTGATTTGGCTTGGCGATGATGGAGCGTTAAAAAGCGAAACCACGCCTGATTGTGTGGGCAATGCCCTAATTTTGCACCACCCCTATGGACGGCAGTCCGTGCGTGAGATTTATGGCAAGGGGTGGGCGGATAGGACGGCGATGGTGGTGCGTCATCAGTCAATGCAGGAGTAATCATGAAAACCATCATTTTACACGGCATTTTAGCCAAAAAATTCGGTAAAACTTTTAAGTTATCTGTCAATTCCACCAAAGAAGCCATGCGTGCGTTATGCGTGCAACTTACTGGCTTTGAAGCATTTATGATGAATGCCCACAGGCAGGGGCTGCGTTTTGCTGTGTTTCACGATAAGCACAATGTTAGCGAGAGTGAGCTTGACATGAGCCACACCGCTAAGATTATCCGTGTTGTGCCTATCGTGGAAGGCTCAAAAAAAGCAGGTGTTTTAGAAACTGTCATCGGAGCGGTATTGGTCGTGGCAGGGGTTGTGGTTACGGGCATGACCTTTGGGGGTGCTGGTGCTGTCGGTGCAGGATTGATAGGAGCAGGTATTGGTCTTATGGTGGGCGGTATTTCTCAGATGCTCATGCCAAAGGTGGACGCCCAAGACAACAACCAAGATGGTAATAAGGCAAACAAGGGCTTTGGCGGTGCAGTAACCACAATCGCCCAAGGCAATCCTGTACCAATTTTATACGGCGAGCGAGAGATTGGCGGATTTATCATGTCAGCCAGTCAGTTGCCAGAAGACATGTTATAAAAAATAAGGATAAAAAAAATGACCATTCACGGCTCAAAAAAAGGCAGCAGCAAACAAAGACAGCCCATCATCGCCCCTGACTCTGCTCAGTCCAAAACTTTTATCAGTATCATGTATGGCTTGGGCGAGGGTGAGATTGCAGGGCTTGCAGATGGCTATAAGTCAGTGTACTTAGACGATACGCCATTACAAAATGATGATGGCGAGTTTAATTTTCCAAATGTCAAAGTGGATTTTCGTGCTGGTACAAACGACCAAACCTACATTGACGGTTTTGCTGATGTGGCAAGTGAGACCAATGTGGGCGTGGAGCTAAAACATGGCACGCCGTGGGTTAAGTCATTTAACAATCTTGACCTTGACGCTCTGCGTGTGCGTATAAAATGGGGAGCATTGCGTCAGCAGAACCGTGAAAATGGCGATGTGGGCGGCGTAAAGATTGATTACGCCATTGATGTCAAAACTGACAACGGTGGCTGGGTGGAAGCTCTAACAACCGCCATCAATGCCAAAACATCCAACGCTTACGAGCGTAGCCACCGTATTGATTTACCCAAAGCACAAACAGGCTGGGCGGTGCGTGTTCGCCGTATCACACCTAATAGCACATCGATGCTTGTCAGTGATAAAATGTACATCTCTGCCATCACCGAGGTGATTGATTTAAAACTTCGTTATCCCAATACTGCCCTTTTGGGTTTACGCTATGATGCTGAGCAGTTTAGCAATGTCGCCAAAATGTCAGCTCGTTGCCGTGGTCTTATTATCAAAGTGCCAACCAACTATAACCCTACCGCACGCACCTATGATGGGCTTTGGGATGGGCAATTTAAAATGGCGTACACTAATAACCCTGCGTGGGTGTATTATGACCTATGCACCGCCGAACGCTATGGGCTGGGTTCTCGCCTGACCCAAAGCATGATTGATAAATGGAGCTTATACCGCCTAGCCCAATACTGTGACCATATGGTAGATGATGGCATGGGTGGACAAGAGCCTCGCTTTGCCGTCAATGTCTATATCCAGTCTGCCGAAGGGGCGTTTGAATTATTGTCAAAATTGGCTGGCGTATTTCGGGCGATTAGCTACTGGGACGGTACCAGCATTGTGCTAGATGCTGACATTCCCCAAGACAGCATTTACAGTTTTAGCCGTGCCAATGTCATTGATGGTATTTTTGAATATACAGGCACACGAGCAAGAGACCGCCACACGGTGGCTAAGGTGGCGTGGGATAACCCTGCTAATCATTTTAAAACTGAATATGAATATGTCAGAGATGAAAAAGCCATCGCCAAGTTTGGTGTGCGTGTGGCGGACATACAAGCGTGGGGCTGTACAAGTAAAGGACAAGCTCAGCGTGCAGGATTATGGGCGTTAAAGTCTGAACAGCTTGAAACACGCATGGTAACATTTAAGGTGGGTTTGGACGGCTATATCCCTGCCCCTGCCAAAGTGATTGAGATTAGTGATGAGCTGTTTGCAGGGCGTGCCACGGGCGGTCGTGTGCTTGCGATTAACAAAACCAAAACCGTGATTACTCTTGACCGTGCCATCACTGCCAAAGCAGGCGATACCCTTGTCATCAATGGCGATGATGGCACAAGCCAAAGACGGCAAATCAGCGGCGTAAATGGCGATAATGTTACCGTTACTAAACCCTTTGGCGACATCAGCGAGCAAAATGTATGGGTGATAGACAGTCAGGATTTAGCCACGATGAAATTTCGAGTGCTGTCAGTAACCGCTGATGACAATCACCAATTTACCATCACCGCCGTACAATACAGCCCTGCCAAATATGATGCCATTGATACAGGGGCGGTCGCCTCCGAGCGTCCGATTAGCGTGATTAACCCCACCGTGCAAGCCCCCACAAAGTCGGTCAATCTGTCAAGCTATCACACGGTAAACCAAGGGGTAACGATTACCACGCTTGTCATTGGCTGGGAGCAGGTAACAGGTGCGGTCAAATATACCGTACAGTGGCGTAAAGACAACGGTAACTGGCAAGCTCTACCACCCACAGGCACAAACAGCATTGAAATCGCTGGAGTCTATGCAGGGCAATATGAAGCTCGTGTAACGGCTATTTCTGCCTTTGGGCAAGCAAGCCTAGCCACGCACTCAAATTTGACACAAATACAAGGCAAACAAGGCAAACCGCCACGCCCAATTAACTTCACCGCCCAAGGGGTATTATTTGGCATGAATTTGGGGTGGAATTTTGCCAAAGGCTCAGGCGACACCAATTACACTGAGATACAAGTATCGCCCGACGGTCGCTCAAATATCGCAACCCTTGGTACATTCGCTTACCCAACTAATAAGCATGAAATCACTGGTCTACAAGGCAATTTGACCCAGTTTTATCGTGCCAGAATTGTAGATAAACTGGGCAATACATCAGACTGGACAGACTGGGTATCTGGCACAACATCGGCAGACGCTGATAAAGTGCTTGACATACTATCAGGTCAAATCAGCCAAAGCCATCTTGACCAAAGTTTACGCACGCCGATTGGCAAAATCGGTACAATTGAGAGCAATATTAATAGTGTTAACAGTAAGATACCAGCTATTGAAAGCAATATTGGGGTGATTAACAGCAAAATTCCAAGCATTAATAAAATCCCAGCGATTGAAAGCAATATTAATAGTGTTAACAGTAAGATACCAACGATTGAAAGCAATATCAGCAGTGTCAGCAGTAGAGCAGATACGATAAATAGCACGCTAAACGATGCTAACAACCGCTTAGCTCAGGCAGTTCAATCAATCACAAATATTGACACAAGAACGCAGTGGCAAACAAGAGGAGCGACATCACTAAACAGCTTGATAGAGCAAGGTAAATACTATCTTGAAAGCAGCTTTAACACTAACACGCCTTTGGCAGGTTGGCAATATGCAACAGTTGATAAAGCAAGAAATGGCGACCGCATCACCCAAACAGTTTGGAATGACAGCAACAAAACCTACACACGCACCAAAACAGGCGATGTGTGGAGCGATTGGGTTGAAAGCGTGGATAAAATACAGCTTGATAACACTGCAAATCAGCTCACTCAAAGCATTGAGCAGGCAACCAGTCAAATCAGAGCCACGCTTGCCACCAAAGCAAGCACAGACAGCGTAACAGGTGCTATTCGTGATATTAACGCTTTGCAAGCTGATAAAAATGCCAAAACGCAAGAAATCGCTAATCTCACCCAAACGGTAAACGGTCATACTTCGCAGGTGCGACAGCTTAGCGTAACCACAGGGGAATTATCGCAAAAATACAGTCAGCTTAAAACGACAAGCGACACAGCAAACAGCGAAATCACAGCGATTAAGCAAACCCAAAATGGGCAGGCGGCAAGTGTTGAGCGACTAAGAAGCGAAATGGCGGATAAAGCAAGCAGTGCTGATTTACAAAGCGTGCAGCGGACTTTGACAACCGCCGACAGCTCACTAAGCCAAAGCATCAACACCCTGCAATCTGACTATAACGGCAATAAAGCGAGTGTACAAAGTAGCATTAACACGCTAACAGACGCTAACCGCACCCAAGCCGAACGCATTGACCGCTTAGACAGTGAGATATATTCACCAAATTTGTTGCGAAACGGTGATACTCCACAAACTTCAAGCACTTGGAATATTGATTTCCCCATCACTGAAAGCTTGCAAGCAGGCAGACGAGTGTACATCAGCTTAAACAATGCAAGCGGTTTAACATCTGTTGCTGTATATAACTCAAGCCCAGCTGGGGCGGCAAAAGTCGGTGATTTAACAAATGATGGCGGCGTATGGCGTGGCGAGTTTGATTGGGTAAGCTTTGGTAATAATAATGTGTTACAGTTTTATCGTGAACCTCGTTCATCTGCTCAAACAGTTACTGCAAGCTTAACAACATCAAATGGCTCAAAGATTGCCAATCTTGAGCGAACGCTAACAACGACAAATCAAAGTTTGTCTGAGCGGATTAACACAGTTGAAAGCACAACAAGTGGTCATACTTCAAGCATTAACACACTTAATCAAAGCTTAACAACGGCAAACCAAGCGTTGTCAAGAAAGCAAGAGCAATTAACTGCCCAGCTTGCAAATAAAGCAAGTACAGCGTCAGTTAATAGCTTAACTGAAAGCTTAGCAAGCAAAGAGCAAGCACTGTCAAGACGGATTAATGAAGTTAATTCATCTGTTAGCGGTAACACATCAAGTATTAATACACTTAACCAAAGCTTAACAACAAAAGAGCAGGCTTTAACTACTCAGATTAACACAGCTAAATCAGAGCTTGGCGGACGCATTACACAAATCAGCAATGAAACACGCACGCTAACAGACGCTAACCGAGCGATTGGTGAGCGTATCAATCGCTTGGACAGTGAACTTGCAGGTGCTGATAGCATTAGCGATAACTTGCTTATTAATAGCAACAGAACGCTTGTCACGGGTGCTTATTTAATCGCAACTTATCGCATTAGCGAAACGCTAAAAAATGGCGACAAAGTGCGATTAACAGTGAACGCCCCACAGCTCGGCAGTCGCCGCATAGGCTTTATGGCGTATAACTCAAACTCAGCAAGTGGCTCAAAGCTTTCTGATATTAGAAATAGGCAAGGCAATAGTTACACTGCAGAGTTTGAATGGAATGTCGGAACAGGTGCTAATAATGAGCTGTGGCTGTATCATAATGCAGAAAACACAAGAAGCATTTCAACGATTACAAGTGTAAGCTTACAAAAAATCACGACAGGTTCAGGTTTGGCAAGCATTAAGTCAAGCGTTGCCAATCTTGAGCGAACGCTAACAACAACAAACCAAAGCTTGGGTGAGCGTATTAATACCGTACAAACAACAGCAAGTGGTAACACATCTAGTATCAATACACTTAATCAAAGCTTAACAACGGCTAACCGAGCATTGGGCGAGCGTATTGATAACTTAAACGCCAGTTTTACTACTGCAAACGGCACGGCTAACAATGCTAAGCGTGTTGCAGATGACGCACTTAGCAGAGCTAATAGTGCTAATTCTGCAATCACGACAGAACAGCGAGCAAGAGCTGACGGCGATAGCAGTTTATCAAGTCGCATTACCGCACTTGATGCATCGTATAAAAGAGCTGACGCTGACATGACCGCTCGTATCGCAAGAGAAGAGACGGCAAGAGCTGACGGCGATAGAGCCAATGCTCAAGCCGTTTCAAACTTGCAAACGACGGTTAATGGTAACACATCAAGTATTAATACACTTAATCAGAGCTTAACAGACAAAGAGCGAGCTTTGACTGAGCAGATTAATACAGCAAAATCAGAGCTTGGCGGTCGTATTACGCAAATCAGCGATGAAACACGCACGCTAAGCGACGCTAATAGAACCATCGGTGAGCGGATTAACCGTTTGGATAGTGAGCTGGCTGGCGAAGATATCATTAGTGATAACTTGCTTATCAATAGTAATAGAACACTTGTAACAGGTGCTTATTTAATTGCAACTTATCGCATTAGCGAAACGCTTGCTAATGGCGACAAGGTGAGATTAACAGTGAACGCTCCCCAGCTTGGTATTAACCGCACGGGCTTTATGGCGTATAACTCAAGCTCAGCAGGCGACTCAAAGCTTGCTGATATTAGTGAAAGCCAAGGCAATGTCTACACTGCTGAATTTGAGTGGAATGTTGGCACAGGTGGTAATAATGAGCTGTGGCTTTATCACAATGCGTCGAATACAAGAAGTATTTCAACGATTACAAGTGTAAGCTTACAGAAAATCACCACAGGCTCAGGCTTAGCAAGCATTAAGTCAAGCGTTGCAAATCTTGAGCGAACGCTAACAACGACAAATCAAAGCTTGTCTGAGCGGATTAATACCGTGCAAACCACGGTAAATGGTCAAACGGCGAGCATTCAGCAACACGCTCAAAGCTTAAATGGCTTATCTGCACAGTGGACGCTCAAAGTGCAAAGTGGCGGTGTGGTGTCAGGTATCGGCTTAGCAAGTAATAATGGCGTGTCTGATTTTGCAGTGCGAGCTGATAAGTTTTATGTTGCAAGTCCGCAGGGCGATAAAAAGCCCATGTTCTCAGTGATAACACGCCCAACGACGCTGAACGGCACAACTGTACCAACAGGAGTCTATTTGAATGGTGATTTGATAGCCAGTGGCACAATCTCAGGCGATAAAATCCGAGCAAATACACAAATTACTGCTCCGAATATCCGAGGCGGCAGTATTAACATTGGCAGTAATTTTAATGTTGATAGCCAAGGGAATTTAAATGCAAATTCTGGCGTGTTCCGTGGGCAAGTTTTAGCTGATAAAATCACGGGTCAGATCGATGTTGAAAGCTTAAAAAGCAGTGCTGTGGCTTTGGGGTATGATATGTTTATCTCAAATAGTTATCATGCCAGCAGCCCAAGTGGTTTTGATAAAACATTTAAAGCGTCTTATGCCTCGTACGGTTCTATTATTCAGAGTCTAGGGTTTAATAATGAAAATATTGGCAGTGTGTTGTATGAGATGAGAGTATTTTGTAAACGAGCAATTACTGTCAAACAAAAGCTACACACGGTCGATGATAAATTATATTGTTATGTCAATGGCAGTTCGGCGTTTGGTTACCATTCAAACTATGATCACTACGACAACGAAGAAAGAGTACCGACCCCTTTCGGTCGAGGTCGGATTAATACAGAAATCAGCCTATCGCTAAGGCAAGGTTTAAATACCATTCAATTTGTCTTAAACAACTCAGGCGGTGGTATTTGCCAAGTAATTCTAATTGGTGATTTCATTGACAACAACATCATTAAATTTGCATAAAAGGTGATATATGATTGACTTACAGGGGCTTCATGCCCCTTTTTTAATTTCTTGGTTCGGCGTTTGGCTGTTTGCGTTCTTGGGTGGGTGGGCGAGTGCGTTTATTAAGATTAATGAAATTGATAACCGCCTGCAATATCCATTCATCGCCAAGCCCTTAATTGGTACGGTTGCAGGCGTTGCTATGGCGATGATTATCAATGGGCAGGCAGAACCGCCAGCGGTGAGCTTAGCGTTTTGGTCGTTTGTTGGCTCAATTTGTTCAACGCCCATCATTACAGGATTTTTGGTATTTATTTCAGACCAAAAACGACAAAACGAGCTGTACAAATCCGCCCAAAATAAATTCATACCTTGGTCAAACAAGGAGAAAAAAGATGAGTAACTTACTTATTATCAATGCCTTGATTTGTGCGATTGGGTTTTTTGTTGGCGTGCATACTTTTATCAAGCATTTAAAAGCGTTTTCTAGTGAAAAAACGCCAGTCGTCGAAGCGTGGCTTGTTGCTGTTGGTATGCTCGCATGGTCAGTTTTGCTGTATGCAAGCTTTGATGAACCGATGATTACACGGCTTGAAGTATTTTCTCGACTACTTTTCTTGATTTATTGGGTGGGCGGTATCTTAAAAGTTCAAAAGCAGTGCATAAAAATCAGACGGCATTTATCAAAACGAAAAGCACAAATCAATTTATACAAGCCCTAAACAGGGCTTTTTTAGGAGTAAAAATGAGCAGTATTAAACACATTCAAGCCCAAATTGGCACGGCCGCCGATGGCATTTGGGGTGATAAGTCAAAACAAGCGTTAAAGATAGCGATAAATGATGGCAAGATTATCACAATCACTAAAAATATCAGCTTAAATGAGCTGTTAGCTAGTAATACAGCGACAGCTCGTAAGATTGATAACATGCCAAGTCAGCAGGTTTTACAAAACTTGATAGATAGTGCAGTGAATTTATGGCAGCCTGTGCGTGAGATACTTGGCGTGCCAATCATTATCACAAGCGGCTATCGCTCCCCTGCACTTAATAAAGCAGTGGGCGGCTCTAGCACTTCCGCCCACATGGCAGGCTTTGCGATTGATTTTCGCTCGCCAAGATTTGGCACGCCCAAAATCATTGTACCGCATATTGTGCGTAAGCTAAAAGAAAAGGGCATTGGTTTTGACCAAGCCATCATTGAGTACCCAAATTCACCCCGTTCATGGGTACATTTGGGCTACAAGCACCCAAGCGGTAAACAAAGGGGCAGTAGTTTTGTGATTGGGTGATTTTTACGCTTACACCGTGTTCGTCCGAGTAGTTAAGCCCAGCGATTGACGCTGGGCTTTCAATTTTAGATTGTTCATTGCCATATCCTTAAAAGTCTAGCTTAAAAAAATAAGCAGTTTTAAGACTTGCTCAGGTCTTGGGATTAGACCAAATCAGCTTTACAATAAACTTCTACATTATAGTAATCAGCATATGAATGTTCTACAAACTGATCACCTGTGTTTGTTGTGTATACACCATCTTCTTCTGTGTAGCTGTCATATGCTTGACCGCCTGCATAGCTTAGGCGAGCTAGTGTACGGTCTCCTTTGCCAAAATATTCATCACAGATTTCCTGCACTTCTTTGACAAAGTCATCATCATCTAAAGGCTCATGATTGATTGAGTGTTGGCTGTCAGGTGTGTGCGGTAATTGTAAGTACAATTCATCACCTGCTTCAGTATTTGCAGTCACGGCAAATTCATTGATTTTGATATTAAGTAGTTTCATTTTGTGTCTCCAGTCGATTAATATCGATTTAAGTTAGTTTTCAGTTTCATCAAGCTTTCTTGTCTTGATGTGTGTATTATATAATCAATACATATATAATACAAGCATTATTTTATAAAAATATTCAAAAAGTTTATAAGTTATTGATTTTGATTAAGATTATAATGATTACGCAGTATGTCTTTCATCAAAGCATTAAAAGATTTAGTTTCATTCTGCAACGCTTGAATGATGTCAGCATCTTTTTCATTATGAAGTTGCAATGACTTGTTTGTTGTGTGCTTTTTTCGATAATTTGCGTTTGCACGCAACACATAATCGGGGGTTTTGTTTTTGCTCATTTTATACTCCTGCGTTCACGAAAATGGCGGGTTGCCATTTGATTTTAAATTCTTTAGCTTGGCGTGTGCCATGCCAATGACCATGCCAATGCCCACGGCGGATGTGGGGGCGTTTTTTGCTTGTTTGTCTGTGCTTGCCTTGCTCTATCTGCTCTTGATAGTGCCGAATTTCACCGCCCAATCTTGAACCTATTTCATAAATAAATGGCTCGCTGGGTGGAATAAATACACCTGTTTTTTTATTTGTTTGGTATTTTGGTTTGTCTAAATTGGCACGGCTGACAGGCTCGCCCTTGTGCATAATCTCAGGCTCGGCAACGCATAGCCAAAGCAAATAGGGCAGTAAGACTTTGATAAGTTCATTTGAGCCGCCATCGCCAATTTTATTATCAGCGTAAGATAGCGACTGCATGACTGTCATATCATCATCTAAGATAAGCGTCAGCGGCAAGTAAATATCATCATCACTGTCTGTGTCGATGATAAAGTTAATTGCTTTTTGTGGTTTTGAGTTGTACTCAATCAAATCATACACCGCCCAAAACCCCTTGATGTGCTTTATTTTTTCATCTTGTGTGATGGCAATTTTGGCACTGGCGATATCAAGATATACACACCACTCAGGCAGATTTAAAAAGATGCTGGTGGGCGTATCGTCAGGGATTGCCTTGCTGTCTTTGATGATTTCATTGTCAAGACGATAAATGCCCAGTGTATACCGCCAAGTGCCAAACAGATACAACTGATTAAGCGTTTTTAAAGCGTTTACGCCTTTTTCGCTGAACGGGTCGCTTCTTGTCTGTTTATAAGCGATTGCAGTTGGCATATCAAGCAGAGATGTGTGTTGCATGGGAAAAAACGCAAACTTATTTTTGCTCGCAAGGTAAGCCT
>ERZ1023415.74-NODE-74-length-21913-cov-26.264709_pt1 | contig 21913 bp, 17 predicted proteins | sample MGYA00380510_ERZ1023415 | MGnify/ENA primary metagenome ERZ1023415 (study PRJEB33173, sample SAMEA4830299) | metagenome | study: EMG produced TPA metagenomics assembly of the PRJEB25223 data set...
TCAGTCTTAGCCTCAGCCTTCGACTGGCCTTCCTGAACTTGCGCTTCCTGCACTTCGTCGATGGTCTTTTCACCCTTAGCCACAGCTTGGGCTTCTTCCACGCCTTCGCTCTCGACATTCTTGTCGATAGCCAACAGCTCGACGTCGTCGGCAAGATTCACCAGCCGCACACCCATCGTGGCACGCGAGGACGGACGGATCTGCCCGGCCTCAGTACGCACGACGCCACCGGCAGAGGTGATAGCGAAGATCTCGTCATCCTCATTCACCGCAATCGCGCCAATCAGCTTGCCGCGCTTCGGGGTGTACTTGAACGTCATTACGCCCATGCCACCACGGCCCTGGGTGCTGTATTCCTCAATCGCGGTGCGCTTGCCGTAACCGCCGCTGGTAGCCACCAACAGGTACTCGCCATCGTGCACCACGGACATCGCCAGCAGCTGGTCATCACCCTTAAAGCGCATGCCCTTCACGCCGGCGGTCGCGCGACCCATCGGCCGCAACTGATCATCGTCGGCAGTAAAGCGGATGGACTGGCCTTGCTCGGAGGTCAGCAACAGATCATCCTCGTCGCCCGCCAGGCAAGCACCAATCAGCGCATCCCCCTCATTGAGATTGATCGCGATCAGGCCAGCTGAACGCGCCGACTCATAATCCGTCAGATGCGACTTCTTCACTCGGCCCTGCTTGGTAGCCAGCACCAGGTACGGCGCATCAGTGTAGGACTGCAGCTGAATCACCTGAGCAATGCGCTCTTCTGGCTGGAATTCCAGCAGGTTTGCCACGTGCTGGCCCCGCGCGGTTCGACCCGCCTCCGGCAGCTCATAGGCCTTCAGGCGGTAGACACGACCAAAGTTGGTGAAGAACAAAATCCAGTCATGCGTCGAACACACAAAGAAGTTCTTGACGACGTCGTCCTGCTTCAACTCCGCACCACGCACACCCTTGCCGCCGCGCTTTTGCGACTTGTAGGTGTCGACCTTTGTGCGCTTGGCATAACCAGTGGCGGTGATGGTCACAACCACGTTTTCGCGGACGATCAGATCCTCATCAGAAACCTCACCGTGCGCGGCCACGATTTCGGTGCGACGCTCGTCGCCATGCTTGTCGACGATTTCCTTCAGCTCGGTCGCCACGATCTCGCGCTGGCGCTCCTCGCGATCCAGGATGTCTTTCAGGTCATCGATCACGGTCTGGATTTCTTCCAACTCGTCGATGATCTTCTGGCGTTCCAAGGCAGCCAGGCGGCGCAGCTGCATCGCCAGAATGGCCTCTGCCTGCTCGTCGTCGACGCCCAGCAGATCCTTCAAGCCCTCACGAGAGGCTTCGACCGAACGGCTCCGGCGGATCAACGCAATGACCTCGTCGAGCATGTTCAGGGCCTTGACCAGGCCGCGCAGAATATGCGCACGTTTTTCGGCTTCCGCCAGGCGGTATTGCGTACGCCGAACAATAACCTCAATCTGGTGGGTGACGTAGTAACGCAGCATCTGATCCAGACGCAGCGTACGCGGCACACCATCGACGATGGACAGCATGTTGGCACCGAAGGAAGTCTGCAACTGCGAGTGCTTGTACAAGTTGTTCAGCACCACGCGGGCGACGGCATCACGCTTTAGAGTGACCACGATGCGCATGCCGACGCGGTCAGAAGACTCATCGTCAATATTCGAAATGCCAGCCAGCTTGCCGTTTGCAACCTGCTCGGCGATATTAGCCACCATGGTGTCCGGGTTGACCTGATACGGCAACTCGGTAATCACGATGGTTTGACGGCTGCCGTTTTCCTCGATGCTGGACACGCCACGCATACGGATGGAACCACGGCCGGTGGTATAGGCATCCTTGATGCCATTAGTGCCGACAATCATGCCGCCGGTAGGGAAATCCGGCCCAGACACCCGCTCCATGCAGGCTTCCAGGGTTTCTTCCTCGCCCGCATCCGGGTTCTCCAGCAACCAGTAAATGGCTTCCGCCAGCTCATTCAGGTTGTGCGGCGGAATATTGGTGGCCATACCGACGGCAATACCACCGGAACCATTCATCAACAGGTTCGGCACTCGCGACGGCAACACCGTCGGCTCCGTGGTCTTGCCGTCGTAGTTCGGCTGATAATCGACGGTGTTTTCCCGGATATCCCGGGTCATCTCCATCGCCAAAGGCATCAGCTTCGACTCGGTATAACGCATCGCCGCCGGGCCATCATTACCCGGCGAGCCGAAGTTACCCTGGCCGTCGACAAGCGGATAACGCATCGACCACGGCTGGGCCATACGCACCAACGTGTCATAAATAGCGCTGTCGCCGTGCGGGTGATAATCACCCATCGTGTCCGAGACCGGCTTTGAGGATTTCACATAACTGCGCTCTGGCCGGTAGCCGTTGTCATACATCGCGTACAACACACGCCGGTGCACAGGCTTCAGCCCGTCACGCACATCTGGCAACGCACGGCCCACGATCACGGACATGGCGTAGTCGATATAACTCGACTCCATCTCCGCGGAGATATCTATCGGCTCAATGCGATCTAACAAACCGCCTTGGTTATCGTCACTCATAACCTCCCAGTCTAGCGCCTAATGCGCCCAGAACGACGGTGCGCAACCCATAGCCGGGTATTTACCAGCCGCGCTCTGCCAAACGGTGAGATACTGGCAACTCATCAACGTTGATGCCAACCATGGCTTCGCCCAAACCACGCGAAACCTCAGCGATAACCTTGGCGTCGTCGTAGTTCTTGACCGCACGCACAATAGCCTTCGCACGCGCCTCCGGGTTACCGGACTTGAAAATGCCCGATCCGACGAACACGCCATCGGCACCGAGCTGCATCATCATCGCAGCATCAGCTGGGGTGGACACACCACCGGCAACCAACAGGCCAACCGGCAAGCTGCCGGTCTCAGCAACCTCAAGCACCAGCTCATACGGTGCCTGCAGCTCCTTGGCAGCAACGAACAACTCGTCCCTCGACATGGAAGACAAACGGTTGATCTCCGCGCGGATGCTCCGGATGTGGGTCACGGCGTTGGACACATCACCAGTGCCGGCTTCACCCTTAGAACGCACCATGGCAGCGCCCTCGTTGATACGACGCAGCGCCTCACCCAAGTTGGTGGCACCGCAGACGAATGGCACGTCGAAAGCGAATTTGTCGATGTGGTGAGCGTAGTCAGCTGGGGTCAGCACCTCAGACTCGTCGACGTAATCAATACCCAGCGACTGCAGCACCTGCGCTTCAACGAAGTGGCCGATGCGGGCCTTGGCCATAACTGGGATGTCGACGGCTTCGATGATCTCGGTGATCATATCCGGATCCGACATGCGGGCCACGCCGCCCTGGGCGCGAATATCGGCAGGCACCCGCTCCAGAGCCATTACGGCCGAAGCGCCAGCAGCTTCTGCAATGCGTGCTTGTTCCGGGGTAACGACGTCCATGATGACGCCGCCAAAAAACTGCTCAGACAAACCGCGCTTCACGCGGGCTGCGGAACCATTGGCATTACTCAAAACGAGTTTTCCTTTCAGTCAGGCCAAGAATATGACTTATAACGCACAAAACATTGGGCGCGTCCAATCCTAGTCCCCAACGCCGGGCGATTAGACGTCGAGGAAGCGAACATCCTTGGCACGACGCGTAATGAAGCTACGACGTGCAGAAACGTCATCACCCATAAGAATAGAAAACAGCTCGTCAGCCTTTTGCGCATCTTCCAGGTCCACGCGACGCAAAATACGAGTGGTTGGGTCCAGCGTGGTTTCCCACAGCTCTTTCGCGTTCATCTCGCCCAGACCCTTGTACCGCTGGATACCGTCGTCCATGTTGATCTTGCGGTTCTGTGCAAAGCCTTCTTTCAGCTGGGCATCGCGCTCACGGTCACTGAAGGCGTAGCCAGGCTCACCCTTCGACCATTTCAGCTTGTACAACGGCGGGTTCGCCAAGTAAACGTGCCCATTTTCGACGAGCTCCGGCATGAAGCGGAACAGCAGCGTCAGCAGCAGCGTGGCAATGTGCTGGCCATCGACATCAGCGTCGGCCATCAACACGATCTTGTCGTAGCGCAGCTTCTTGATATCGAATTCCTCATGGATACCGGTGCCCAACGCGGTGATAATCGCCTGCACCTCGTTGTTCTTCAGCACCTTATCCATGCGGGACTTTTCGACGTTCAAAATCTTGCCGCGCAACGGCAAAATCGCCTGGTACAGCGACTCGCGCCCAGCCTTCGCGGAACCACCCGCGGAGTCACCCTCCACGATGAACAGCTCGGAAACCTTCGGATCCTTGGAACGGCAATCCGCCAACTTGCCTGGCAAACCGCCTAAGTCAGTGGCTGATTTCCGGCGCACCAACTCACGCGCACGACGAGCCGCCACGCGCGCCTGCGCAGAAGCCACGGCCTTGTTCATAATCGCCTTGGCCTCTGCCGGGTTGGCATCAAACCAATCCGCCAGGTGCTCATTGACGGAACGCTGCACGAAGGAACGAATCTCCGTGTTACCCAGCTTGGTCTTCGTCTGGCCTTCGAACTGGGGGTCGCCGACCTTCGCGGAAATAATGGCCGACAAGCCCTCGCGGCAGTCATCGCCAGTAAGCTTGCCGTCTTTTTCCTTCATCAACTTATGCGTTTTTGCATAGTTGTTCATCTGAGTGGTTAGCGCAGCGCGGAAACCTTCTTCGTGCGTACCGCCCTCGTGCGTATTAATCGTGTTGGCAAAAGTATGCACTGACTGGTTATAACCACTGTTCCACTGCAGCGCGATTTCTACCTCGTGGTCCTCGCCCTTAGCTTCAAAACTAATGATCGTCGGGTGGATCGAGGTTTTCGTACGGTTCAGGTAGTCAACGTAATCCACCAGGCCATTCGGGTAGCAGAATTCAATCTTCTTGACGGCGTCTTTATCGCTGATCGCAGCTTTGTCTTCCGGATCCGGATCATCGAAAGAGCTAGCCGTCTCGCCCTCTTCCGCCAGAGCCTCCAACTTGAGCTCCTCGGCAGTCACGCGCTCGTCGACAAGCGTGATGGACAAGCCCTTGTTCAAGAAAGCCATTTCCTGCAGGCGGCGCTTGATGGTGTCGAAATCGAATTTAACGGTCTCGAAAATCTCCGGATCCGGCCAAAAACGCACCGTCGTACCAGTGCCGCGGGCATTTCCGCCCTCGACGAGTTCTTCCGGCACCGCGCGCTCAAAATTCTGGTACCAGTGCTTGCCATCGCGCTTAATCGCGGCTTCCACGCGCGTCGACAAAGCATTGACGACGGAAATACCCACGCCGTGCAGACCACCCGAAACCGCATAAGAATCCGAATCGAACTTACCGCCGGCATGCAGCTGCGTCATCACAACCTGCACCGTTGGTGCCCCCGAGGCGTGCATCGAGACCGGGATACCACGGCCGTCGTCAGTAACCTGCACGCCGCCGTCGGCAAGCAAACGCACCTCCACCTTGGAGGCATAGCCCGCCATGGCCTCATCGACCGAGTTATCAACAACCTCCCAAATCAGGTGGTGCAAGCCACGCACGCCGGTAGAACCGATGTACATACCGGGGCGCTTACGGACGGCTTCCAAGCCCTCCAGGATGGTAATTGATGAAGCGTCATAATTCGGTTGCGCGTTAGCCACGTGAAACTAGCACTCCTTAAAGAGGAAATCTTCGACATTCCAATCTTACACCCCAGACACCCCGCCCGGGTGGAGCTAAGCCGCAGGCACACCGCACGGTCGCATGTCAGAGCCGCAGCTGCTTATCCGTGGTTTATCCGTACGTATCGCGCGGACCGCGACCTTTCACGTGTAGCTTGCCCTTACGCCAATTCGGTGCCTGCGGGCCAAAGATCTTCAACTCAGTGATCACGTCCGGGCCGGCTTTCTCCCGGATCGAGCGCAGAATCTCCCGCTGCATATACCGCAAATTCGTCGCCCACGCGGTGGAGTCACAACTGATAAATAACGCGGTGTCTTTCACCATCTCTACCTTGGTGTGCTGCGCGATCTTCTCACCCACCAGCTGCTCCCAGTGCCCAGTCACCCACCCAGAGGCCAGGTTTTTCTCCCAACCGCGGGAGGTAATTTCTTTGTTCAGCACCGCACCCGCCGACGGCAAATTCAATTGCCTGCGCGGACGCCTGCCATCAGGCCCGGATTGCCGGTATTTCTGCCAGTTCAGCGCACTGAGGGAGCCAGGAGTGTTCTGGGCATTACGTTCCTGGTGCGCCCGTGCTTGCCGACGGCGGCGCAGATAACTTTGGGCACCCGTCTGCGAAGTGCCCAGTGGTGGTGCGAATCCACGTTGTGCAGCAGCTTCCCGGACGGCGGCAAAGGTGGCGTCGACAAGATCACGGGGCTGGCTTGGTATCTGTGGCTGTGGCTGTGGGTGTGGCTTTGACTGGTGAGATGGCAGTTTTTGTGACTGATTCTGTGATTGGCTGCCTGCTGAATTATCGGCAGAAGCACTCATCGTGATCCACCGTCGCCAGGCTGGGGTGTGCCTTCGGCACCAGGACGTCGCTCGTTCTGGCTGGTGTCGATAAAGGACACACGTGAATACTCGCCACTGGTGCTCATAGAATCGTGGACGCCGATGCGAACTACAGAATTCGGTTCTAGTTCCTCGGGAATATCTTCTTCCACCGCAGCGGTAATCAGCACCTGTTCCACAGAGCTCGCGAGCTTGACCAAGTGCCGACGACGCTTCACATCCAGTTCCGCAAACACATCATCCAGAATCAGGATCGGATCCGTGCCTGATTGCCGCAAAATCTCAAATTCTGCCCAGCGCAACGCAATGGCATAAGACCAGGTCTCACCATGGGAAGCAAAACCTTTCGCCGGATTAGCACCAAGTAGTGCTTCCATGTCATCACGGTGCGGGCCGACGAGGCTAACGCCGCGCTCAATCTCTTTGTTCCGTGCATTGCCTAATGCTCCTAGCATGGCAGCCTCGATGAGTTCGACTTGCACGTGACCGTGCTCATCCCGGTAATACTCGTCGGTGATGCGACGAGGCGGCATCGCTGTCGAATTCCCAGAACCAGCAGCCACCCCGGAATTACCGTTTTCTACGACGGTATCCAGGGTGGAATTATAAGAGACATCTGCTGGGCGAGATTCTGGAGCGATAGCCGCATAGGCCTTACGAACCTGAATTTTTAGTTCATCAACCAACTCGATACGCGCAGCAATTAGCTGTGCACCTAGTCCAGCCAAGCGATTGTCCCAGGCATCCAAGGTTGCTAAGGCAGATGCGGAATCATCGTCTCGATACCCACGCTTCAATGCCGCACTAGCTGACTTCAGCAGTGCATTTCGCTGACGCAAGACTTTGTCGTAATCAGCCTTCACGCCGGCAATTCGTGGGGTTCTACTAGCCAGCATCCTATCGAGATAGCGACGGCGCTCCCCTGGTTCGCCACGTAATAGAGCCAAATCTTCCGGAGAAAACAGTACGGTCTTTGCTACCCCAAGCAGTTCCCGGGGTGTTTTCAACCGAGTTCGGTTTATCTGTGCACTATTGCTACCACTAGATTTGACCAATAAGTGCGCAGTGAGCTCGCGACCTTGATTGATAATGCTGGCGGATATCCGTGCATTATCTTGGCCAATGCGGATCAGCGGCGCATCGGTTGCTACCCGGTGTGAGCCGAGGTGCGCAAGATAGCCAATGGCTTCGACAATATTGGTTTTACCGTAGCCATTGCGGCCGACGAACACGCTGATTCCCGGCGCAAACCGCAGGGAGAATTCCGGCCAAGAGCGGAAATCACGGAGCTGCAGGTTTTGGAGATACATTACCCAGGCAAACGAACCGGCATCAGAAGGTAAGTGAAATCAGACTGTGGGCTCGGGAATTGGCCGTCTTCGTTGGATTCCGGCATGTGCTCCGGCTGCGGCAACAAGATGGCAGGACGAGATGATTCAGTAAATCCGAAGAAGACCTTCTCGGTGCGTACAACGGACAAACCATCTTTCAGGTATCCCGGATTGAACGCGATGATTAACTCATCACGACCGGAGAATTCGCACGGTACTGCTTCTTCTGCATGGCCAGATTCCGCACCACCCGCAGACAAAATAACCTGGTCCTCAGAAAATTCCATGCGTACCTGAGCGTTTCGTTCGGTCAACAACGAGACGCGGCGAATCGCTTCTTGTAGTGGAGCAATGTCGACGCTAGCAACGCAGCTATGGGTTTTCGGCAATAGTGGCTCGATATTTGGAAATTCCGCATCTAGCATGCGAGTGGTGGTTTCGCGGTTGTGCGAGTGCAAGCCAAATAGACCTTCAGCACCGACATTATCGCCAGCTCCCACAGCGATTTTTACGGGTTGATCCAAACTAGTGTCTAGGCTTCGCGCATTTTCTTGCAAAGTTTTTGCTGGTACCAGCAATTTAGCCGAGACGTCTTCGCTAACCGGGTCCCAATTCAGTTGGCGAATAGCCAAACGGAAACGGTCTGTAGCAGCAAGTTTAATATCTGAGCCGTTAATGGCGAAGTGCACGCCAGTGAGCATCGGCAGGGTGTCATCACGGCCGGCTGCAGAAGCAACTTGCGTAACGGCATCGGTAAAAAGCGATGGGTTCAGGCTGCCGGTAACTTGTGGTAGCTCCGGTAGTTGTGGGTAATCATCCAGCGGAATCAGAGGTAGCTCGAAACGGGAAGAACCACAACGCACCAATGCGGTGGAGTCACTGACTTTCAGTTCAACTGGCTTGTTGGCCAAGCTAGCGACGATATCTGCTAGCAATTTACCCGCAACTGCAATAGTGCCTTCGGTCTCTACTTCTGCGGGGAGTTTGATCTTAGTGGAAACTTCGTAGTCAAAGCCAGAGAGCTCCAAGCCGGATTCATCAGCGGTAATCAGCATCGCGCGCAAGACAGGCTGAGTCGCTTTGGAAGGCAGATTCTTAGCTACCCAAGCGACGGCGTCTGCCAAGTCTTCCTTGGCAACACGGAACGATACTGCGGAGGAATCCATGTTGGTATCAAGCTCTCTTTAGAAGTTGTAATTTGCGAATTCTGGTTACGGGAATTCTGGGTACAGAAATATCTAAAGTTACCTGAAATCCTAACACTTTTCCAGTAGTAAGGAACGGCTTTTTGGGGGAATTCTTGTCATTTAGGGTTAGCTAATTTAGCTATCTGAATTACATGGTTCGTATTCGAAAGCGAACCCGGGATGCTGGGGTTACATCGTTGTAATTTTCTCTCATGTGCGAGCTGATCTTTGCTTATTTTTCGATGGGAAACAAAAATTCTTCCGTTCTTCCACACCCTCTTTCTCTTAATAGATTTCCAAGTTAAAAAGATAGTAGTAGCAATAAGCCTTGTTATATCTGTGATTAATGGGTCATTAGCAAAGCTCAAAGCCGTTTTTCGGGTTGTGTCTATGCGTGTGTAGTTCTTGTGGATAAAACAGTGCAATTGTGGATAACTCCCGTGTAATTCTGTTTCTCCACAACATGGGTCGATTTCTCCACAATTCTTCCACCGGTAGATTCACACAGCTCAGAATTCTTTCACAGGCAGTATTTATGGCCTGGGTTACAAAAAATATAAATTACAAACGTGTAATTACACAGGTGTGGAGAACCTTGTGGATAAAGAAAACCAGGCCCTGGACTATCCAAGGACCTGGTGGGGTATCGAGCTGGGAACGGTTGCAGTGCCACCCGAACACGAAGCTTAAGAAACGCGACCTCGTGTCTTAATAATTTGCGTCAGCTGTTGAATTTCATCGTAGGTATTCCGATTCTCGGTCATTTCTTTCCGGATCTTCCGATCCGCATACATCACAGTGGTGTGATCCTTACCGCCGAAGGCTTCACCAATCTTGGGCAAAGAGTTATCGGTTAATTCGCGGCACAAATACATCGCGAGCTGACGGGCATGTGCAATCGCCCGGGTCTTGCCGGCACCGGTCAGTGCCTTGAACTCGATATTGAAATACTCTGCAGTCACTTCCATGATCGTGGACATAGTGATTTCCAGGTTCGCTGTATCTGGAAGGATATCGTGCAGCGCGATTTCTGCCAGCTTCATATCGATTGGCTCGTTGATTAGCGAAGAATATGCAGAAACGCGAATCAGCGCGCCTTCTAATTCGCGAATCGAAGACTCGAATTGAGAAGCAATAAATTCCAGTACCTCCCTGTCGACGTCGGTGCCGTCGGCGGAAGCTTTCTTCATCAAAATCGCGATGCGTGTTTCCAGATCAGGTGGCTGCACATCAGTAATTAATCCGCCTTCGAAGCGGGTACGCAAGCGATCTTCCAGGGTGGTTAGCTGCTTCGGCGGGCGGTCGGAGGACAAAATGATTTGCTTATCAGCTTGGTGCAGCGCATTGAAAGTATGGAAAAACTCTTCTTGCGTAGACTCTTTACCTTCTAAGAATTGGATATCGTCAACCATCAAGATATCTAAGTTGCGATAGCGACGTTTGAAAGATTCCTGCCGGTCATCGCGCAAAGAATTGATGTAGTCGTTGGTGAATTCCTCCGAAGACACATACTTTACTCTCAGTTTTGGCTGCAGCACTTGGGCGTAATTACCTGCTGCATGCAAGAGGTGTGTTTTTCCCAAACCGGATCCGCCCCAAATGAACAGCGGGTTATAGGCACGTGCCGGATTTTCCGCCACCGCGACGGCGGCACCGTTGGCGAAGCGGTTCGACGAACCGATAACGAAGTTTTCGAATGTGTATTTGGGGTTGAGCGATTGTTCCTGGTTGGGATCATGTGCAGGAGCTTCGCGGTGTAGACGGCGGGCAGAATCGGGCTGGCCGGTGTCTGTGGCGCCAGCTTTCTGTGCCTGTTGTTGCTGGTACGCCTGTGCTAGTTCATCGAGACTGGCTGCTGCCCGGGGCGGATTGGCTTCTCGGGGGGCAGCGCTAGGCTGGTGGTCGCTAAAGCCGATTTCGATTTGCGAATCGTGATGATTACGCGGTGTTCGTCGCGGAGCACTAGGACGTGAAGTGGAAGAAGATTGCGTTCCCTGTTGGCTGGCTGCGGGGTGGGATGCTCCAGGTTCATTGCGTTCTGCGGATACTGGTGGCTCTTCTCGCGGGCTGTAGCGAGACGTGTATCGCGGTTCGTAATCCCGGCTGGCTTGCGCTGGAGAATGCGAAGACTGCCATTCGTCGTCTTGTGGCGCGGCGATGGACACCGCCAATGAACAAGATTTGCCTAGGTAATGATTCAGGATACGCACGATGTGCGGGCCTAAATCATTTTCAATCGTCGCCTTGACATTTTCGTTCGGAACGGTCAGTAGCGCGTAGCTATTGACCATGGTGATTGGTCGGGCGCGCTGCAGATGGGCACGCTGTTGGTGAGTGAAAGACGGTACATCAGAATCCGGTTGGTCAGAGATATAGAGGAGGTCATCGACCATCTTCTGCCAATTTTCTGCGAGCGTGGACGCATCGTCTGCCACAGTGCCTCGATTCTGTCTAGTTCGGTCGTCGTTTTGTGTTTGCTGGTGTTTTAGCCTTGGGTTCTCGGAGAGTCTTTCGGCGATTTTTGTTATCTAGCTAGTTATTTCTGGTCAGCAAACTCCAGAGCAAACCCCAGTGCAAAGTCTGGGGCAAATTCCAGAGCAAGCGCCAAATGAAATTCCCCAGGAGGATTCCACAGGGTAGCTGTTGCCAGAAATATAGCTTGACCAGTATTTCACAGAGTTATCCACAACTGTGAATAGACTCGCGGAAGATGTTATTCACAGTTATCCACATTATTGTGGATAACTTATTGTTGGTGATTATAGCTTTCTACCTGCATTTTTATCCTAACTGTAAACTTCCTGTTGAGAGTTATCCACAGTTGCGGTTGTGGATTCTTGTGAGTAGAAGCTCCTATTTATTACTACCTGCTGGTGTGGAAAACTGTCTAGCAAGCGGATTTTCTTCGATAACCTGCTTGAATCACATAGTTGTTATTTACGGGTCCCGTATTGGTTCCTTTGTGGAGAACGTGCAGCACTACGCCGGGTTGTATTTCACAGGGGTTGATTCATTCCTGGGGATAACATTCTTGTGATTCCGGGGGCACCCGCATGGCTGGCAGTTGGCGAGAGCAAAATCGCCAGGCTGTTACGGCGTGTTGATTTGTTTTTCCTGCTCGCTGTGACGTAGTCTGACTAAGTCTTTTCACAGTCTCGGACTGTGTACTGAAGAACCGAATGGCACTCGTGCGTTGCAGCGCTTTCCCAAGCTCGCTGGCGCGGAGTGTTGGTTCTCGAACTGCATCTGACGCGCCACTATGGCAGCGTCGTACCGCTTAGTGAAGGAGATCTACCGTGGCAAAGGGTAAACGCACATTCCAACCAAACAACCGTCGTCGCGCACGCGTTCACGGATTCCGTACCCGCATGCGTACGCGCGCTGGCCGTGCCATCGTGGCGGCCCGTCGCAAAAAGGGTCGTTCGAAGCTGACTGCTTAAGTCATGCTTCCCCGCCAACATAAACTGACTTCGCCGCAACAATTTCGGCGGGTCACGAAAAAGGGACGGCGGGCAGGATCACGCAGCGTGATAGCGCACTGCTATCAGCAACAGGGACCAGAAACACTTGCTGTTTCTGGTCCCCGTTTTGGTCTTATCGTCTCTAAAAGCATTGGCAATGCCGTCGTCCGGCACCGTACCGCCCGCCAGTTGCGTCATATTTGCCGTGAGCTATGTGCAGAACTTGACCCTGCGGTCGACGTCGTCGTGCGTGCTCTACCTGCGCTTGTCGACGCTGAGCCGCAACAGCTGCGCAAAGACGTGCGTAGTGCAGTGTTTCGTGCGCTGAAAAAGCTTGAGAAAACTTCTGCGCATGTTGCCCCAAATGCTTCTACTGCAAAGAATGTGGAAACGGCCCCACGGCGGTGACTTAACAGTGACGTATTACAACACGGATGGGGAAGCTATCCCCGCAGCGCGTGGTCCCTCCCGGTTGCTGGTGGCAATGGTGAGGTTTTACCAGAAAAACCTGTCCTCCCAGAAACCGATGTCGACTTGTCGTTTCGAGCCTACATGCAGCGCCTACAGCCTGGAGGTTTTCGCGCGTCACGGGGCTTTTAAAGGCCTGGTCTGTGCTATCGTGAGAATTTCTAAATGTGGCCCTTGGCACCCGGGTGGCTACGATCCTGCAAGTCCGTCTGCACACTTGCCGGAAGCTCCTCTTCAGAACGAATCAGAATAAGTCAGAATAAGGATTATTTGTGCTTAATTTCATCTATTATCCGATTTCGTGGATCTTAGGTTTTTGGCGTGATGTCTTAAGCCTGGTGATGGATCCGCACTCCGGATATACCTGGGTTTTGTCCATCATCTTGCTGACCATGACCATTAAAGCTTTGTTGGTCAAGCCCATGATCACGCAGTTGCGCTCCTCCCGGAAAATGCAAGAGCTGCAACCAAAGATGAAAGAAATCCGGGATAAGTACAAAAATGATAAAACGAAGCAGAGCCAAGAGCTGCAGAAGTTTTATAAAGAATCCGGGATGAACCCACTGGCGGGATGTCTGCCGATGCTCGCGCAGATCCCAGTCTTCATTGGTCTGTTCCACGTGCTGCGCATGTTCAACCGGACGGAGGAGCGTTTTGGTTCCCCAGGTTTGACGGTAGAAGAAAACCGCAATATCCCGAACTACTCATTCTCCGTCGAAGATGTCCAGTCCTTCTTGGACGCTGACGTATTTGGCGTGCCTCTTTCTGCGTTTATCTCCATGTCGGAAGACGCTATGCAGACCTTTGGCGCAGACTTCACCCGTCTTAACATCATTGCTGTTGCGGTGCCGTTGGTGCTGACCATTGCGACGCTGACCCACTTGAATGCTCGTTTTACCGTCGGCCGCCAGGAAGCTCGCCGCGCAGCAGGTAAAACCCCGCAACCCACCGGTGATAACGCCGAAATGATGCAGATGCAGATGGGCATGATGAACAAGATGATGCTGTGGGTCATGCCAGCAATCACTTTGGCCACCGGCTTCATCTGGACTATCGGCCTGCTGTTCTACATGCTGACCAACACCGTGTGGACCTTCATCCAAACCCGCATCATCTACGGCAAAATGGACCGCGAAGAAGCAGAAGAAGAGGCAAAGCGCGAAGCTAAGCGCTCTTCCGCACCAGCTCCGGCGGCTCGCAAGCTAAATAAGCAGACGAAGAAGCAGCGCAAGAACCAAGCCCACAACCAGCAACAAAACCAGGGCAAGAAGAAATAATGCTGGCCCGTATTTTCGGTGAACGGCAGGATCTAGCGCTGGCCTATCACGAATCCTTGGCGACGGATGCCACTACCCGTGGGTTCATTGGTCCGCGGGAGGCCCCGCGACTGTGGGATAGGCACATTTACAACTGTGCGGTTATCGGCGAGGCAATTCCAGAAGGCTCACGCACTATTGACATTGGTTCCGGAGCTGGCCTGCCTGGTATCCCCTTGGCTATCGCCCGCCCAGACCTACACGTGACGTTGTTGGAACCTTTGCTGAAGCGTTCCAATTATCTGAGCGAAGTCAGTGAGAAACTCGGACTCGACAACGTCACCGTCATCCGCGAGCGCGCCGAAAACCTTGGCAAAGACGCGAAATTTGACGTGGTGACCTCCCGTGCGGTGGCTCCGCTGGCTAAGCTGGCACGGTGGTCGCTGCCCCTGTGTCGCCCCGGCGGAATAATGCTGGCGATGAAAGGTTCGTCGGCAAGCGAAGAAATCGAGCGTGATCAAGCCGCGATTAAACGCGCTAAAGGCGAACGCGCCGAAATTATTACTGTGGGGTCTGAGCTGGACGAACCCACCACCCTGATACGTGTTCACCGCGTAAAGTAAGCTCATTGGCATGACACAGCAGCCCCGCTTGATCACGATCGCCAATCAAAAAGGCGGCGTTGGGAAAACCACCAGCGCCGTGAACCTAGCCGCTGCCCTCGCCCACCAAGGCCATACGGTGTTGGTCATAGACCTCGACCCGCAGGGCAACGCTTCTACGGCGCTGGGCGTCGAGCACCGCACAGGCACAAAATCTAGCTACGAGGTCTTACTCGGCAACGCCACGGCGAAACAAGCCGTGCAGCAGTCTCCAAACCGTGACAATCTCTGGTGCATCCCTGCCACGATTGATCTGGCTGGTGCAGAGATTGAGTTGGTGAGTTTGGTGCGCCGCGAATACCGGCTTTCCGACGCTTTGAAGAACGGTTTTTTGGACGAATACGGGTTCGATTACGTCTTCATTGATTGTCCGCCATCATTGGGCCTGTTGACGATCAACGCGATGACGGCGGTGCAAGAAGTGATCATTCCGATCCAGTGCGAGTATTACGCTCTGGAGGGAGTGGGGCAGCTGCTGAACAACATCACTATGATCCGCGAGCATCTGAATGCAGATCTACACATTTCCGGTGTGTTGCTGACGATGTACGACGGGCGCACCAAGTTGGCCGAGCAAGTCGTCGATGAAGTGCGCGGGCAGTTTGGCGCCGTCGTCCTGGGTAACGTCATTCCGCGCTCTGTACGCGTCTCAGAAGCCCCCGGATACGGGCAGACGGTGATTGACTACTCCCCGAGCTCCCACGGCGCCTATGCCTACGGAGCGGCGGCGAAAGAGTTGGATGAGCGCGGTGACTACGTGCCCCACAGCTCGACGGGGCCGATTGGTGTGAGCCCGGAGATTTTTGCGCAGCTCTCCCAACAGAACGCCGACGAAGCCACTGAAACAGCCGAAGAGACTGCAGATCAGGCTGCCGACGATACGGTGCACGACACAGCGGACGAAGCATAAGGAGTAACGAGTTTTCATGGCGGAGAAAAAACCACACCAAAAACAAGGCGGCTTGGGCCGTGGCTTGGCTGCCCTGATTCCTTCTGCGAACGACGAGGATCAGTCCGCGCGTCCTAGGCTAGGAAATTCCGCGGCTGATGTGATTCTGGGATCGGCGCTCGGCAACCGTGGGGCCCGCGATGCTGGTGATGCTGGCCTGGCCGGCCAGAAGAATACGGGCAAGGGAAAAACTTCTAATTCTGGTACTGGTTCTGGTACAGGATTGGCCGGGGCCCCGAAGCTCGGCACCACCGGCGGTGGTCGCGACACAGGCAAAGACGATGCCGCAGAGGCCGGAAAATCCACCAATAAACCCAGTGTTCCAGGCGCACCAACGATCTCATCTTCGTCGTCCAACGCGGCCCGCTCACGCGCAGGAAGTCTTGGCCCGCAATTCGGTGCTACCTACCGTGAGGTGCCCGTCGGCCAGATCTCGCCAAACCCGAAGCAGCCGCGTACCGTCTTTGATGCTGAAGACTTAGCAGAGCTAGTGCACTCCATTAAAGAATTCGGGCTTCTGCAGCCCATTGTCGTGCGCCCGGCGGAAGACGGCTTCGAACTCATCATGGGTGAGCGACGTTGGCGGGCAGCTTCTCGGGCTGGCTTATCGACGATCCCAGCTATCGTGCGGCAAACCACAGATGATGCCTTGCTGCGCGACGCATTGCTGGAAAATATCCACCGGGTGCAGCTGAATCCACTGGAAGAAGCCCATGCTTATCAGCAGTTGCTGGAAGAATTCGGTGTGACACAGGAACAGCTAGCTGACCGGCTGGGGCGTTCTCGCCCGGTAATCACCAATACTCTGCGTTTGCTACGCCTGCCGGTAGATGTGCAGCGGCGAGTAGATGCTGGTGTGCTTTCTTCTGGGCATGCTCGTGCGTTATTGGGGTTGCAGGAAAAAGAACAAATGTCGCAATTGGCCGAGCGCGTGGTGGCCGAAGGCCTATCCGTGCGAGGTACAGAAGAAGCCGTTGTACTGCTGAATAAAGGGCAAAAACCAGCAGCGAAGAAGAAAAATTCGCCAGCACCACAACCAGAATATTTGACGAATACAGCCGAACGTCTGGCCGATAAATGGGACACGAAAGTCACTGTGTCCATGGGTAAACGTAAGGGAAAAATGGTTATCGAATTCGGTGACCAAGATGATTTCCAACGCATCATGGAGCTCATTGAAGGTTCTGCCGGAACCACGGACTAAATGTCGGCAGAAACCTCTGCGAAACCCAAGGAAAACCCGGGCGCTGCGCACTAGTCGAAGTAACTAGGCACAGCGCCCGGGTTATTTGTTTCTCGTCGACCGTCTCCGCTGATTACGTCGGTGCTGATTGCCGACTGTTTGCGTTACCGTTTGTGTTCATAGACGGAAAGTCCAGTGTGATTAGCGTGATGCTGCACGCACGAGACCGGAGAAACACTGGCTAAGACTGTTCGGCTTCCAACAGCTCTGCGAAGTTATAGGTGCCGGTTTTCATATCGTCCTGATCCAGCAAATACAACCGCTTCACACCAACGACGATGGCTTCCGCGATGGCATCGCGGTGTTTTGGCTGCGTCAAAATTTGGACATCCTGTGGGTTCGTCAAATACCCCAGAACGACATCGATGGTTGGCATCTGTGGCAGGCGCAGTACTTCCCAGGTACGTGCGTGATTGCGGCAATCCTGTAGTTCTGTGCGGGCAACGATTTCGCGTTGTACAAAGCCAGAAAGTTTTTCCCCGATCATTGAGGAAGAACCGTAATTCGAGCCAAAATAGAATGTTGCTGCGCCATTCGCCTTATCATTCCGATAATGATCGCAGTGCAAGCTAATCACGAGGTCCGCACCAAAAGCATTGGCGATATCGGCACGCTCCCGCTCGCTGGGGTCATCCATGCGAGGGCGGGAAATAATAGTTTCCACACCAGCGGCAATCATGCGTCCTTCGATACGAGAAGACAGATCCCAGAGGATTTCTTCTTCCGTGATCTCACCAAAACGTCCGCGGACAGTCGCTCCCTTGTTAGCGCCGCCTAGCGCGGGATTAATGACGACACGTTTATCTGCCAGCTTTGGCCCGGCACGGCGAACCCACTCGCGTTCCCGGATGGCTTGTGCCGATCCGCCTGTGGAGATGCGGCGACCGAGTAAAGAAAGAGAATGGATGGTGTTCGGTCCACAGATTCCGTCATCTTGTAAACCGGAGTTGAGCTGGTAATTGCTCAATGCTTCGTGCGTGTTTTGTCCAAAATGACCGTCGAGGTTGTGGCTGTAAAAGCCTAATTCCTGTAGTTGGCGCTGCAGTTGGGCGACGTCGTCACCAAATAGTTCTTGGTTGGGTTGGAAAGACAGCACCCGGGCACCCAGCGTGTACGAGGCATGACGAAGTTCCCGCAGGGTGATCTCATCGATCGTGCCCGACGGGATGATGCCGCGGGATTGCTGGAAAGCCTTCAACGCGTCCGCCAATTCAGCGCTGAAGTATTTGTCTTCTTCGCTGAATTTTTGAGTCTTCCAGTCCGCCACGTCACCGTCGAAGTGGGATAGCATGCCCAGGCGGGCCAAAGTGGCACGAGCTTCTGCTACGCGAGCTGAAGAATCGCCCACCTTCAATACTTTCGTCACAACGCTCCCTCATGCAGCGTGATAGCCATGGTCATGGTGTTCATATTTGGAATGTGTTCGGTCCTGCAGCCACTCCCGCCAGAAAACATTGCCCGCGTGAATGCGGGACGGTGAGAATGACCGCTTTCGGGTATCCCTCTAGGTTGAACTTAGAGAACGGCCTCGACCTTGCTGATGATTTGCTTTTTCGGCAAATTGCCGGTGAACTCGTCCACCTTGGAACCACCCGAGTAGATCATCACCGAAGGGATAGACATGACCTGGAACATGGCAGCCAGGGTGCGTTCAGTATCAACGTCTACTTTGGCGACCTTGATCTTGCCGTCGTATTCCGCGGCGATCTCATCCAGCACTGGGCTCAATTTCTTGCAAGGACCGCACCACTGTGCCCAGAAATCGACGATGACTGGGACATCTGATTCGACGACCTCAGACTTGAACGTCTGGGACGTGATGTCAATTGTGTTGCTCATGTGACTTGTCACCTCGTGGTTTTCTAGAAAGAATTACTAAGAATTCTAGTGTAGTCACAACGAATTAGCGCCATGGCGCGCGAAAACGTGTCTGCCATGACCACAAGTAAACGTTGCGCAAAATTCTATTTTGCAGCGGGGAAATTCCCAGCTGACTCCCAGTGAACTGCCGCTGCCAGTAGCCCTCAACGGGCGCCTGCAGCCGACAACAGCCGCCCGCAGCTTTCAGAGCATCCCTCAGCAGCAGTAGTGGATTGTTAGCTATTTTAGTGAGCAGCCAAGTACTCGCCGGCGTCGATGGCTGCACGACAGCCGGAACCAGCAGCAGTGATGGCTTGCTGGTAGTGGTCATCCACCAAGTCACCGCACGCGAATACACCATCCAGGTTGGTGTGGGTGTGTGGGTGGTTGACCTTGACATAACCAGTTTCTTCCAAATCGACCTGGCCTTGCACTAAGTCCGTACGCGGGTCCGAACCGATTGCGACGAATAGTGCAGTCACGTCCAGCTCGCTGGTTTCGCCGGTCTGGGTGTCTTGCAGAGTCAGGCCGGATACCTTACCTGCAGATTCTTGAATGGCAGCAACGGTCTTATTCAGCTCCCAGGAGATCTTTTCGTTGTTTTTTGCCCGGTCCAGCATAATTGGCGAGGCAGAAAAACCTTCGCGACGGTGCACGATGGTGACCGAGCGGGCGAATTTGGTGAGGAAGGTAGCTTCTTCCATTGCGGAATCACCGCCACCGACCACAGCGATATCGTGGTCTTTAAAGAAAAAGCCATCGCAAGTAGCGCAGGTGGACACGCCACGCCCAGTCAGTGCCTTTTCTCCTTCTACTCCCAGGTGACGTGGTGCCGAACCCGTCGCCAAGATTACGGTGCGGGCGGCAAATTCCTCATCGCCGACGTAGATCTTTTTGATTTCACCGTCGAGCTCAACGCGATCGACTAATTCCATACGCAAGTCAGCACCGAAACGTTGGGCCTGTGCGCGCATTTCTTCCATTAGCTCGGGGCCCATGATGCCCTTTTGGAAGCCGGGGTAGTTCTCTACCTCGGTGGTGTTCATCAATTCGCCGCCGTACTCATAGCCTTCAAAAACGATTGGGTTGAGTTCAGCGCGGGCAGCATAAAGCGCGGCACTGTAGCCGGCTGGGCCAGAACCAATTATGGCGACATCGTGAACGATCATTATTTTCCTCCGTTGCTGGATCTGTCTGCCAGATATTCTACGCGCTAATGAAGCAGAATCTTGGCGACGCTAGCATGGTCGCAATGGCCCTGAGGTGTGGTGCTGCCCACGATGATTGCCCTAACAACTAGCCGGTTTGTGCTCGTTCGACGGCGTCGCGAATGGCCTGGCGTGCCCGCCAACGTCGTGATTTTACGGTTCCCGGTGCCACGCCTTGCTGTTTTGCGACTTCAAAAATGCTGTAACCTGCGATATCTGTCAGAGTTAGAGCTTCGCGTTGTTCTTCGGCGAGTTCTGCAAGAGCATCCTGCAGGTAAATTCGCGCATCCACACTTCCAGCGGGATCATAACCCAAAGCTGGGTTGTGGTCGTGTGGCACCACTTCTGCGTCAATCGTGGGGGTTTCCCGGCGATGCTTGTGGTTGAGGTAGTCATAACCGGCATTCATGACTAACCGGTGCAGCCAGGTGCTCAACGCAGATTCTGCCCGGTAGGTGTCTAGCTTCGTGCTGGCTTTAAGCATCGCATCTTGCATGATGTCGTCAATATCGTGATCGTTGCCTGCATAGCGGCGCGCTACGCCACGCAATCGACGCCGGTGCTTGGTGAAAATCGCGTTAAAAGCACTGGCATCGCCACTGCAGAAATCGTCGACTAGCTGTTGATCAGGAATTTCAGTGTGTTCTGTCATGGTCCCCCCGATTGTGTTTCCCCAGAAATTTCCCCCTGTGGCCCCCATTACACCGTAGGTACGACGAAAGCGCCGTCCGGAATTGCACATTTCAATGTGCAACGAAAACCGGACGGCGCTTGGAATACGTGTTATGAACGCTACTGCAACTGCAGATTATCGACAGTGTTCAAACCAGTGAGCATCACATCACGTAAGCGCAACTCATCTTCCACGCCACTGAATTGGATCAATACGCCACCAGAAAATTCATTGCGGCCATTCAAAGTGACATTATTGCGGCCCTCCGACAGCGTGCCGGTAGCAATCCGCGGTAACGATTTCCGGTCAATGGTAGCGGGATCTATGGGCGTCATGGCAGTGACACCGTCGTCGCCAGTAATGTCATTGATCGCAAATACGGAGAATTTTCCACCGGCGGTCTCTGAGCGAATAACTAGGTCTTGCAAGATCACCGGGTCTCGGGTGGCCACCAACAACGCTGGGTCGGATTGATTCGTTTCCCAGACCGTTTCTGGAATTCCGTCGATGGCCTCGGGGGCTTCTGGACCATCTGGGAACAACCGCGCGTGGGCCAGAATTTGGATCACCGGCAAATCAATAACCGGTGCTGGTGGAGCGTTGGTGGTGTGAATGGCATCCGAGGACACTGGGCTGGAATCGTCGTTCTGGTTGAACAACGAGAAGACGTAGGCAGACAAAGCAGCTACAGCGATGATCAACAAGAACGTGAATGTGGCAATGACGATGACCCCACCGTTGGAATAACCACGGGCTCCGAAACCGGCGCGCTCTTCCACATCTGGCGTGGCTTCATCTTCGACCGGTAGCGCCTCGACCTCACCAGGTTCTTCTTCTTGCTCGCCGCGGATAAATCGCTGCAGGCGGTCGGAAATCTCGCGTGGGGTGGGCTCGACCGGTTCAGTTGCTTGGGCAGCAGCGCGCGCCGCTGCAGTCCCACTCGGTGCTGAAGTCCCGCTGAGCTCTGAAGTACCACTGAGCTCTGAATCATCGGCTGCGGATGCTTGCGAGCTTGCGGATTCTGCTACATGGGCTGATTTCTTCGTGCCGTGGACAGCTCTGTCGCCATCGTGCTTTCTGGCTGGTGTCGCCGATTGCGTAACTTCTTGTGCATTCTGGTTGCCAGCC
>ERZ1023415.76-NODE-76-length-21699-cov-25.182776_pt1 | contig 21699 bp, 19 predicted proteins | sample MGYA00380510_ERZ1023415 | MGnify/ENA primary metagenome ERZ1023415 (study PRJEB33173, sample SAMEA4830299) | metagenome | study: EMG produced TPA metagenomics assembly of the PRJEB25223 data set...
CCAGCACCAAAGGAGATCGTGACCGTCGCACGCACATAGCTATCGCCGGGGCGGCGCTCACAAGTTGCCGCATCCTGATTTGCGCTTGCAGCCGTAGATGTTGCTTCTCGGGCGGTGGTTTCAGCGGCTGTGATTTCTGGAGCCGTGGCGCCAGTATCGCTGTGCACCCCGGTAGGCACATCAATGGCAAGTACATCGGTACCGGCGCGGCGCTGCGCGGAAAAGAACTCGGCGAGCTCGCCGCAAAGCCCGCGGCCTGCAGATAAACCAGCGATCGCGTCGATAATCAGTGCCGGTGCTGTCGCAGGTCCCTGTGCTGTCGCAGCTCCCGGTGTCGTCGCTGCAGCTGCCGTCTTCGCAGCGGCAACCAGTTCCCGAGCACTAACCTGCTCACCACCGGCGGCACGAAAGGCCTGCCACGCAGCAGGGTGTACCTTCGGGGAGCCGTCGGCACGCGTAGCCACCGGCACCGCCTGCACACGGTAGCCCGCCAACAACAAATGCGTGGCGGCAAACAAACCATCGCCACCATTACCGCCGGGGCCGACAGCAACCACGACGTCTGCAGCCCCCGGCGCTTGCATGTCGCGCCCGCCTGTAGCCTGCTTAGGCGTTTCCTGGTGCGCGGGGGTGCGCCTAGACTGCGCCCGCAACATATCCAGGGCAGTATCGTCCACGGCAGCGGCGGCGAGCTTCATCATCTCGTCGTCAGTCACCTCATGGGCCAGGAGTGCTTTTTCCGCAGCGCGGATCTGATCAGCAGAATAAGCGAACATAAACCCAGCTTAACCACCCCGGCCTAAGCCTGCGGTGGCAAGCTGCGCTCACATGATCAAGCCTGGCAAGTCGGGCACCAAAACAGATTGCGGCCCTCGTAGGCTTTCATCGCGATATCCGAGCCGCAGACATAACAATCATCGCCTGCGCGCCGGTAAACATAGACTTCGCCGCCGTGCTCGTCGTCACGCGCCGGGCGGTGCATCACTTCCGGGGTGTGCTCGTCACGCACCGTATTAATCTCGCCGTCAACCACGCCCTGACGCATCAGCACCACCAGGTCCTCCCACATAGCGAAAAACACGCTGCGATCAATCGCATTCCCCGGAGTAAACGGCGACTGCTGATGCCGGAACAACACCTCCGCACGATAAATATTGCCCACCCCCGCAAACAGCTTCTGGTCCATCAACAATGAGCCGATGCTGCGCTTCGAACGCTGCACCTTCGTCCATACCTGCTTCGGATCGGCATCATCGCGTATAGGATCTTCCCCGATCTTGCCGACGGCGATGGCGTATTCCTCGTCCGTGATCAGCCGACACCACTGCGGGCCGCGCAGATTCGCCGCCAGGTGGTGCGAGCTCCCGCTGTCGTCGGCAAGTGTTTCGATGCGCAATCGGATCTGCCCCCAGACCTTCTCGCGATCCTCAAAACGCAAGTGCCCAATCAGGCCCAAGTGGATATAGATGATGTGCTCGTCGGACGCGGCGTCGAAGTGCAAAAATAAGTGTTTGCCAAAAGCTTCCGCGCGCTCGAGCCGGGAGCCGTCGACAAGCGCTGCTTCCGTGGCAAAACGGCCCTGTGGGCTGGTGATATGCAGACGCTGGGTGCCAAAAATGCGGGTGAATTCGTCGGCAAGACGGTGGATGACGTGTCCTTCAGGCATGTTTCTAGCCTAGCGCTGTGCTTGCGCTGAGTTCGTGCTGGGCGCGTATAATACTCATGCGTCATAGATTTTTCGAGGCTGCACGCGGGGGATCCTCGCGAGAGAAAGTAAGGCACAATGGCGCATAAGATCGGGTTTGATCGAGAGAAATACATTCAACTCCAATCGGAGCACATCAACGCGCGACGGAAAGAAATCGGCGGCAAGCTTTATCTCGAAATGGGGGGCAAGCTTTTCGACGACCTGCACGCATCACGCGTCCTGCCGGGATTTACCCCGGATAATAAAATCGCGATGCTGGAGCAGTTGAAAGATGACCTGGAGATCATGATCTGCGTGAACTCCAAGGACCTGCTGCGCAATAAAATCCGCGCGGACCTCGGCATTACCTACGAAGACGACGTGCTGCGGCTTGTCGACGTCTTCCGTGAGCGGGGATTTTTGGTCGAAAACATCGTCATCACCCAGCTAGAAGACGGCAACCAGCAGGCAGAAGCCTTCATCCAGCGTCTGCACCGCATGGGGCTGAAGGTTTCTCGCCACCGCACGATCCCGGGATACCCCACGGATGCCGACCGCATCGTGTCCGAAGATGGCTTTGGCCGCAATGATTTCGCAGAAACCTCCCGCGATCTGATCATCATGACCGCGCCGGGGCCGGGTTCCGGCAAGATGGCGACCTGCCTATCGCAGATTTACCACGAACACCAGCGCGGCGTGAACGCTGGTTACGCAAAATTTGAAACCTTCCCCATTTGGAACCTTCCGCTCGAGCACCCCGTCAACCTGGCCTACGAGGCAGCCACTGCGGATCTGGACGACGCCAACGTCATCGACCCGTACCACCTGTCGGCCTATGACAAGAAAGCCTCGAATTACAACCGCGACGTTGAAGCCTTTCCACTGCTCAAGCGCCTGTTGGAAAAACTGGTGGGAGCATCGCCGTACCAGTCGCCAACGGACATGGGCGTGAACATGGTCGGCTACTGCATCAGCGATGACGAAGCGTGCCAGGAAGCCGCCCGCCAGGAAATCATCCGCCGTTATTTCAAGGCGCTGGTTACCGAACGCACCGAGGAACTCGACAGCACGTTATCTGAGCGCGTGGCCGTGGTCATGAACAAAGCCGGTGTTGCCGTCGACGATCGCGCGGTACTTGCTCCGGCGCGCCGAGTGGCTGAGGAAAGCGGGCAGCCGGGTTCGGCCATTGAGCTTGCCGACGGCACCATGATCACCGGAAAAACCTCCAGCCTGCTGGGCTGTTCGGCGGCAATGCTGTTGAATGCTTTGAAGCACTTGGCTGGTATTCCTGACGACGTCTTGTTGCTGGCTCCGGAAGCCATCGAACCGATCCAAACGCTGAAAACCCAGCACTTGGGTTCGAAGAACCCGCGTTTGCACACCGATGAAGTGCTGATCGCGTTGTCGGTGTCTGCGGCGAATTCCGCCGACGCCCGCGCGGCATTGGCGGAGTTGAAGAACCTGCGCGATTGTGACGTGCACACCACCACGATTCTGGGGCCTGTCGACGAAGCCATTTTCCGCAACCTTGGCGTGCGCGTGAGCAGCGATCCGGTGTTCTGGCGTAAAGGCTTGTACCACAAGGTTTAAGCCTGCGGCTGTTTCCACCCCGCCCCGGAGTGCCCGGTGTTTCGGCCCCAGCCCCCGGCGTACCGGGTGTTTCGGCACCGGCCCCGGCGTGCCCGGTAGTTAGGAAAACTTCCAGCTGGTTATTAAAATGCGGCTTATGACTAGCCGCAGCGAATCGCTTGAATCCAAAATCCTGCTGTATTACCAGTTCACCCCTATCGCAGACCCGCAGGCGGTGATGCTGTGGCAAAAGGCTTTGTGTGAATCGCTGGGGCTGAAAGGCCGCATTCTCATTTCCAAGCACGGCATCAACGGCACCGTCGGCGGCACGGTCGCTGCCTGTAAGCAATACCGCAAGCGCACCCGCGAATATGATGGCTTCCATTCCATGTCTTTCAAATGGTCCAATGGCAGCGCTGACGATTTCCCACGCTTGTCAGTGAAAGTCCGCGATGAAATCGTTGCTTTCAACGCTGCTGATGAGCTGAAGGTTGATGACAACGGCGTGGTCGGCGGTGGCGTGCACCTGAAACCGGAAGAGGTGAATAAACTCGTCGAAGAGCGCGGCGACGACGTGGTGTTTTTCGATGGCCGCAACGCCATGGAAGCCGAGATCGGCAAGTTTAAAAATGCGGTGGTGCCGGATGTGGAAACCACGCATGACTTCATCAAAGAAATCGAATCCGGCAAGTATGACTGGATGAAGGACAAGCCGGTGATTTCCTATTGCACCGGCGGCATCCGTTGTGAGATTTTGTCTTCGTTGATGAAAAACCGCGGCTTCAACGAGGTCTATCAGGTCGACGGCGGCATCGTGCGCTACGGCGAAAAATACGGCAACAAAGGCCTGTGGGAAGGCTCGTTGTACGTCTTTGACGAGCGCATGCACATGGAATTTGGGCAGGACAATGACCCCAATTTTGTGCAATTAGGACACTGCATCCACTGCGGAGTGGGCAATAATAAGTTCAATAACTGCATCAATGAAGACACCTGCCGCAAGCAAGTGCTGATTTGCGATGATTGCTATGCTAACCCGCGCACCGCGCATTGCGGACGCGAGGACTGCCAGGAAGTTGCCGAGGCTCTCGCGCAAAAAGAGGAAGCACAAAAAGCAGAAGCGCAAAAGCAGGGCGCGTAGCTTTCTGCAGCGCTGCGACGCCTCGATGTTTTATACCGGGGCGTTTTATGTTGAGGCGTTTATACCGGGACTTTCTATAACGCCAGTATCTGCACGGCGCCGAGCCCCCAAAACATGGCGTTGGGCACTAATACCCAGAACACGCCCATCCAGGTGCGCCACCGTACACCGGCGCGGAGTTTGCGCACCATGATGATCGCGCAGATCACCATGCTGAAAAACGGAATCGTCCACGCGAGGATCGGCCACCAGGTGTGCGAGGCTTCGGTGCACAACCAGGCCGCTTCGCCGGAATCACACAACTGACCGCCGGTGAGTCGGCTGAACAGCAAGGAACCAAGCCCGACGACGAAAGATCCCACCATGGCCCAAAGCAAGTAGCGCTTAGCCTGGCGGGAAGATTCTTCGTCTTTGCCCGCACGCATATATGGGTCCGGGCTATTGGCTAGCTCGTCGAGGCTACGAGGATTCCGCGTGAACCGAGACGGATCATCGTCGTAGAGATCGTTTTCTGGGTGCGGAAAATTCGGGGTAGCAGGCATGCCTCTAGTCTAGGGGCGTTGGCTTATTCTGGCTTTTGCGCACCTAATCTTGCTGTTCCTGCCGTTCATACCCGGCGGGTAAGACCACGGCGGGAACGCGAATATTCTGTAGGAATTCCGAGGTTGGCGAACCGATAAAAACCCGTGGCGAAGGGCCTGCATCGCTGGAATCCAGACATAACAAGTCGCCCTTTTTCCACTTCAACGCGTCGATTGCGCCTTTCCACCCGTCACCGGAGCCAATGCCGGTTTCTACGGTGATGTCTGGGAAGCAGTCCATGATGCGATCGCGTGCACGGTCCAGCATCGCTAGTGCATTCTCGTGCCACTGATCGGTAAGATCCTGCACCAAAGATTTTTTGATTGTGACTGGGATATCGACCAGTCCGGTAGGCGAAAAAGCGACTATCCGCAATGGTAAAGAGAGCTTGTTGGCTAAACTCGCAGCGTACAGAAGCCCAACCTGTGAGGTGTCTTCGCCGGATTCTAAGAACGCGTAGTTCAGGCGGGTGATTCCATGCTTGGATAACTTTGTTGCACGGGGTGCTAACCCCAGTGGACTCGGTGAAGAGTGCAGTAGTGCAGAGGTCGTCGACGAGCTGTGAAAACGCCCTTTGGGGGTGGAAGCGCTGGAGCCGACGATGACGAGGTCGGCAGCGAAATCCTTGGCCGCCTCGGTCAAAATTGGGGCGGGGGAGGAACCATCGGCAAACACCGAGAAATCATCGTCCCAACACTTTGAGGGAACTTCGGCTTGCGTGAGCGCTTCTTCCACGGCTGTGGCGCACGCCTTGGCCTCTTTTTTGAAAGATTTTTGGTACTTGCCGCCCAGCTTCGCCAACGAAGTTGCTGGCCATGGGCGCAACAAAATGGAAATCACGCGGATTCTGACGGGCATGGACCGGGCGAGCCATGCGGCGTAGGCGATGGCTTCGTCCCCGGAAGACGTTGGGTTCCAGGCGACGAGAACGCGGAGCGGTTGGCGCTCGCTTGTCGACGATACGGCGCCGGCAGAATCAGTGGCCATGAAAACTTAGTGTAGTTCGTTAGTTGTTTTCGTTGTGCTTTGCCGGGGTGTAGCGCTCTGCCAGCTCGACAATGACGTCGGCAAGCTCATACGCGTTGGCCAGGGTTGCTTCGTCCAAATGATCCAGCAATTGGGCCAGTGTTTTGCGACGCGCTTCCCGCGCTTCCTCGTATTCAGTTTTGCCGAGGTTGGTCAGGGCTACTTTGACTCCACGGCGGTCGACGCTGTCGCGTACACGACGAATTAGTTCCCTGCGCTCCAGTTGCACCAAAGCATTGGAGGCGGTAGGCATACGGATGCCTTCTGCCTCGGAAACTGCGCTGATGCGGCTGGCACCGTTTTTGTACAGAAACTCCATGATGGTCATCTGGGCCGGGGTCAACGAATAGTGACTAGCGATGCGGTCGTAAAGGACTCGTAGGCGAGTCATTGGTTCCTGGAGTTTCGCTGCCACTTCTTCCGCTGTTTTACTCATGGCTGATAGCTTAGTCACTTTTAGCAATGAATGCTTTTAGTTTGGCTGCAGCCTCGTCGTCAGAAAGCTGGACCGGTGGAGATTTCATGAGGTAGGACGATGCGGCATCGACCGGACCTGCTACTTTTCTATCCAAAGCAATTTTTGCGATCCGGACTGCGTCGATGATGATACCCGCAGAATTGGGTGAATCCCAGACTTCGAGCTTGTATTCCAGGTTCAATGGCACCTCGCCGAAAGCCGAGCCTTCCAAACGTACATAAGCCCACTTGCGGTCATCGAGCCACTCCACATAGTCAGAAGGACCAATGTGTACGTTTCGGCCAGACTTCAACCCTGCCAGTGGCCCGTTGTGCAGATTCGAAGTCACCGCCTGTGTTTTCGATACCTTCTTGGACTCCAGGCGTTCTCGGTCCAACATGTTTTTAAAGTCCATGTTGCCACCGACGTTCAACTGCATAGTGCGGTCTAGACGGACGCCACGATCCTCGAAAAGCTTCGCCATCACTCGGTGGGTGATCGTTGCGCCGACCTGCGATTTGATGTCGTCGCCAACGATAGGCAACCCGGCGTCAAGGAATTTCTGTGCCCACTCGGGGTCGGATGCGATGAATACTGGTAGTGCGTTGACGAAGGCGCAACCCGCGTCGATGGCGGCCTGTGCATAGTATTTGTCGGCTTCTTCCGAACCCACAGGGAGGTAAGAGACGAGTACGTCAACCTCAGCGTCGCGCAAAGCTTGGGCGACGTCTACTGGTTCTGCCTTGGATTCTTCGATGGATGCCAGATAGTGCATGCCCAGCCCATCCAGGGTGGGGCCACGTTGCACTGTTACCCCGGTGGGCGGAACGTCTGCAATGCGGATCGTGCAATTAAGCGATGCATCGAGAGCGTCGGCAAGATCGTTGCCAACTTTTGCGGCATCAACATCAAACGCGGCGACGAATTCCACATCACCAACGTGGTATTCACCTAGCTGGGTATGCATGAGGCCAGGGATTTTCTCATCGACAGGTGCGTTGCGGTAAAACTCCACGCCCTGCACCAGGGAAGTAGCACAATTGCCGACACCGGCGATGGCCACACGAACTTTGGACATGATGATTGCTCCTTTCGTTAGCCAGGCCAGCTTAAAAGCAACACGCTGCGGAAACAGTGCCGAAATGTTGGTGTATCGATCAAGTACAGCGAGGTGTATCGATCAAGATGAACCCACGGTGGTTTCCACCAACTGGACACACCCCGTATTCTTTGAAGAGATATTTCTACAAGGCAATGACAGAGGTTTGACGGTGACTGAGAACTCCCAGACTGACACCGACGACGCCCGGCAGCCGCGTACCCGGCGCCAGAAGATATGGATCACGCTAGCGATCATCTTCGTGGCTATTTTGGCGATTCCAGGCATGATTTTTGCGGTCGCTTATGTGCGTGCCGATACCCCGGAACCAAGCGAGGTGACCACCGCGCAGGTTTCCCATATCTATGCCTCTGACGGCACCACCGAGCTGGCTCGTTTAGTGCCGCCAGAAGGCAACCGCACGTTCGTGTCTTTGGAAGACCTTCCAGAGTATGTGTCGAATGCTGTGCTGGCCGCCGAAGATCGTGATTTTTGGGATAACAGTGGCTTTTCCGTATCCGGCTTTTTGCGTGCCGCCTGGGGGCAGGTCACGGGCAACGCTAACGCCGGAGGCGGGTCGACGATTACCCAGCAGTACGTGAAAAACGTCATCGTGGGTGACGATCACTCCTATGCACGAAAATGGAATGAATTGGTCCACTCCATCAAAATGACTAATGAGTGGGACAAAGCGCAGATCCTGGAGTCTTATCTCAATACCGTGTACTTCGGACGCAATGCTTACGGTATTGAAGCTGCGTCGACGGCGTATTTCAACAAACCAGCCACCGAGCTGACGATAGAAGAAGCCGCGGTGCTGGCCGCGACTATCCAGGTGCCGAACCAACTAGACCCGTGGAATAACCGGGAACGGGCGGAAGGTCGTTGGAATTATGTGCTGGACGGTTTGGTCGAGATGGGGCTGTTGCCAGCAGAACAACGCGCCGGGATGTTCTATCCGGAAACTCGCGACCCAGCTGAATACTCCGCATATACGGAAGCCACCGGTCCGAATGGCCACATTAAAAACAAGGTCATTGAAGAACTGGAAACTTTAGGCATTACCGAAGACGATGTGACCAACCGCGGTTTGCAGGTAACCACCACAATCGACCAGCATGTACAGAATTCTGTGCTGCAGTCTGTGGAAGAAAACATGGCGGGGTTGCAAGAAGATGCCCGCTCGGCTGTGGTGACCATTGAACCAGCCACAGGCGCGGTGCGCGGTTATTACGGTGGGGACGAAGCATCTGGTTGGGACTACGCTTCAGCCGGGCTGCAGACTGGATCAACGTTCAAGATTGTTGGCCTAGCCGCCGCTTTGCAACAAGGCATCCCGTTGGGGGCTAATTACGCTTCGACGCCTGTGATGCTGCCGGGTGGCATTGAAGTCACCAACTGGGACGGCAATGGTTGTGGTGTGTGCTCCATCGCCACAGCGTTGGAATACTCCTACAACACCTCATTCATCCGCTTGCAGGATGACTTGGTCAACGGCACGCAAGATACCGCTGATATGGGACACGCACTGGGAGTGGCCAAGTCTTTCCCTGGGGTAGCGGAATCGCTGACTGAAAACGGTGAGCAACCTTATGAAGGCATCGTGCTGGGGCAGTACCAGTCGCGAGTTTTGGATATGGCGACTGTAATGGCCACGCTAACCAACCACGGGGTTTATAACCAGCCGCACTTCGTTTCTCGCGTAGAAACTTCCCGCGGTGAAGTGCTCTACGAGCACAACGATCACAAGCCAGAACGGCGCGTCTCTGAGACAGTTGCGGACAACGTAATCCAAGCGATGCAACCAGTGGCTGCACACGCCGGCCAGGTGTTGGCTGGAGGCCGTCCGTCGGCAAGCAAGACCGGTACCGCACAGTTGGGCGATACCGGACTGAACAAGGACGCTTGGATGGTTGGTGGTACCCCAGAGTTGTCCACCGCAGTCTGGGTGGGTACTGCCGACAACACTTCGGCGATTTTCAACCAGTACGGCGGCAATATGTATGGCGCCAATACCCCTGGATCGATCTGGAAGGACTCCTTAGATCGAGCGCTGGAAGGACGCGAGCAGGCTTCCTTCGAAAGCGCAGCCCCGGTGCGTTGGCGCACCTATGGCAATTCCGGCTCAAACCTGATCGAAAGCTATGTGCCACCGACATCTAGCGGCACGGGACGTTCCGGTTACGGTAGCGGAACTGGTGGGGCCACGACGCCAAACCAGACTCCGGAAACCCCTGCAGACGATGCAGAAGATGACCAACAACCAGGCCAAGGCGAGCAAGCACCCGCGCCGGGTGGACAGGCGCCAGGAGGCCAAGGCCAAAACGGCGGACAAGGTGGCGCGACTGGCCAGGGTGGCCAGGGTGGTCAGGGCGGTCAGAACCAAGGCGGCCAGGGCGGACGCCAGGCGCCGCCGGCTCCGGGCGCAGTCATCGAAGACGCCATCAACGAGTTGGAGAATCTGCTGTAATGAACAACCGGGCTGGCTGGGTTGCGCCTGCTGAGACCGAACCGGCAGCCCGGCGGTTGATCGATTTCCTGGGTGGGCATGTCGGTAAGCATGGGAGACTGGCGCATTCACGCTGGTTTAATCCCGTGCAAGTGATTGTCTCAGTGGCGATGTTGTTTCTTGCGGGAGGGTTCCTCAGCAAGGCGCACTGCACCCGCGGCAGCATCAATCCCGATACCGGTGCGATTGATCTCAACTGGTCGGGTAACCGGGCTTATGTCTCTGCTTGCTATAACGACATCGTGCCGTTGTTTGCCGGGCGTGGGTTGGACACCGGCGTTTTTCCTTATGCATATTCCTGGCAGGAAGGCGACCTGACCCGTTACCTGGAATACCCTGTGGTTACGGGGTATTTTCAAGGCTTCATGGGTTGGTTAGCCCGCATTAGCTACCCTCCAGTGGAAGCCATTAGTAAACACCTCGTGCCGGTGCCCATGGCCGGGTGGTATTTCGTGCTCACGGTTCTGGTGCTCGCGATGCTGTGGGTAGCGACTGTGCGCATGGCCTGTGCACTCGCAGGCAGACGCATTTGGGACATCATTCTGGTTGCCGCAAGCCCACTGGTACTGGTGCACGCTTTTACCAATTGGGATATTCTCGCGATTTTCTTCGCAGTGGCTGGCTTGTTGGCATTTTCCCGCGGCCGCACAGTCTGGGCCGGAATTGCCATTGGTCTAGGTACCGCAGCCAAATTATGGCCGGTGTTTTTGCTAGGTGCCTTCATCGTTTTAGCACTACGCCTGCGCAGATTCCGGTCATTCATCATAGTGGCGGTGAGCACCGCAGTGACATGGCTAGTGGTCAACCTGCCGGTACTTCTTGCTTACCCGGAGGCATGGAATGAATTCAATCGTTTAAACAGCACGCGCAGTTGGGAATGGACCACAATTTATGCTGTCGCCGCACGTTTGACGCTTTTCGACGGCTTCGACCCGGAAGGCTCGGAGGTTCCACAAATCCTCAACAGCGTGAGCCTAGTGCTGTTTATGGCGAGCTGTCTGGCAATCGCCATTGTCGGGTTCGTCGGCAAGCGCCAACCGCGGGTGGCGGAACTAGTTTTCCTAATTATTGCCGCGTTTTTGCTGTTCAATAAAGTCTGGTCGCCGCAGTATTCGTTGTGGCTGGTCATTCCGGCTGTGCTGGCGTTGCCACGATGGAGGCTGTTATGGGTCTGGATGACGGTTGACATGTTCGTCTGGCCAGTACTGATGTGGCATATGCACGGTTCCGATAACAATGGGCTGCCGGCGGAATTTTTGGATCTTGTGGTGCTCACGCGCACCGGGCTGATTGTGGTTCTGGTGATGTGCGTGGTGCGGCAAATGCTCGGGCGTAGCGAGGACACGGTTTATCAGGCGCATAACGGTTATGACCCGTTGGCCGGGCCGTTACAAGTGCCGCCGGAAAAAGCGGCAGAGCACGTGCAAATTCGGGAAGGGCGCGTAGCCAAAACCATGTGGCATGCGAATGAGAAGGAGAATGCATGAACGCCATCGTCATCATCGGAGTTATTTCCATAGTGATTGGGTTGGGGTGTATCGGTGCTGCATATTGGGCTATTCATCGCAAACCAACCCGTCGGCCAGCCGTGGTGCTCGGGCTGATCGCACTACTGTTTCTGACGGTCATACCGACTATGCTGGCGGTATTTTTCGCTACTACTAACGCTGGCTAATTTAGCGCTAGTTAATTTAGTGCAGGCGAAATTGCGTATCGTTTGTGCGGTCAATTGTGCAGTCAATTTGTCAGCGATGCGCCAGGCCGGCAACGGCAGCTCCGCTAATGATTGCGGATATCCCCTGGGTGCGCTAATCTTTGAGGGTTGCTTGACGCAACGAACCCTCCTGCCATATCCGCGAAGGTGATATGGCCGAAACGACAAGACCATAGGAGGTGATGAGGTCCGTGCGTCGCTACGAAGTAATGATCATCCTGGATGCTAAGCAGGATGAACGCACCGTTGCCCCATCCCTGGATAAGTTCCTCGAGACTGTCCGCAAGGATAACGGCAAGGTGGAAAACGTTGATGTGGTAGGCAAGCGCAGCTTGGCTTATCCAATCAAGAAGAGTTCCGAAGGCATCTACGCCGTCATCAACCTGGAATGCGAACCGGATTCGGTTAAAGAGCTTGATCGGCGTCTGAACCTTTCCGATACCGTACTGCGTACCAAGGTTCTGCGTACCGACAGCTAAATCCGGATACTGGAGGTCGTAGACGACGAACCTGCATCCCGGAAAGCACTGAGGAGAAAACATGGCACAGGGAGATACCAACATCACCGTGGTTGGCAACGCAGTTGCGGACCCAGAATTGCGCTTCACCCCATCGGGTGCAGCGGTGGCTAACTTCCGTATCGCTTCCACCCCGCGGCGCTATAATGCGCAAACGCAGCAGTGGGAAGACGGTGAGGCCCTGTTTTTGACCTGCAACGCTTGGCGCAACATGGCGGAAAACGTTGCAGAATCGGTGTCTAAGGGTATGCGAGTGATCGTCACCGGCCGTTTGCGCCAACGTTCCTTCCAAACCAAAGAGGGCGAAAGCCGTACAGTCTTTGAAATTGAAGTGGACGAGGTAGGCCCGTCGCTGAAATACGCTTCCGCACAAGTGAACCGGAACCCGCGTGAGGGCGGCTCCGGGAACTTTGGTGGAGGCGGTAACAACCAGTCGAACCAGGGTGGTTTCGGCGGAGGTGCTCCTTCCGGTGGTTCGCAGGGTGGATTCGGTGGTAACCAGTCCAACCAGTCGAACAACAACGGTCCGGATAATGATCCGTGGAATTCCGCCCCACCCGCTGGTGGATTCGGCGGAGACAGCGAACCTCCATTTTAAGATTTAGCTCGTTTATTCACCGCAAAACTGCTACACCGCGCCACATGATTGGCGGGGCCTAGCAACAAAACAACGAAAGGCAGGGATCATGAAACTGATCCTCACCGCTGCCGTTGAGAACCTCGGCGCCGCAGGCGAAGTCGTAGAGGTTAAAAACGGCTACGGACGCAATTACTTGCTGCCGCGTGGCCTGGCTATCCCAGCCACCGCCGGAGCAGAGAAGAACATCGAAGGCATTCGCCGTGCTCAGCAACAGCGTGAGATCCGCGACTTGGATCACGCTGTTGAGGTCCGCGAAGCTCTGGACAAGCTGTCCCTGAACGACGTCGTCGTTAAGGTTAAGACTTCGTCCAAGGGCAAGCTCTTCGGCTCGGTCACCGCAGAAGACGTTGCCGAGGCTGTTGCCAAGGCTGGCGGTCCGAAGCTGGACAAGCGAATCATCAACTTGCCAAAGGCATTGGTGAAAAAGACTGGTAACTACCAGGCAGAAGTTGAGCTGCACTCTGATATCAAGGGCAAGATCAACTTCTCGGTCGTCTCTGCTTCCTAGAGAAGCTCTTTAAGTTAACGACAACAGCATTACAACACTCCCCGTTCGGGTGGTCTGTGAGGGGCCATTCGTGCGGGGAGTTTGTCGTTGGTTATCCCCGTTTTTGGTGCGGGAACTTCTCACAGCTCAACGATAGGGCTGTGGATAACTTGTGGAATTTGTGTAGAAAATTCACTGCACGACCACACTGGTAATGGCCGATTTGCATGTATAAGTCTGTTGTGCCGACAAGACTTTCTGCAGGTACTAGTATTTTCCAACAGTTGTACACAGCTTGTAGATTTAACAGAACCTCCAATGACCTGCGTTTTTCCCGCAGTTGTGCGTCGTGAAGAAAGGTTTATCCACACAAATTTCACAAGCAGCGGAAAAACCGCAGGTCGATTTTCCTTAACGTGCCAATTTGGCACAGAGTTTCCACTTGCTTGTGGAATATCCTGTGGATAACTTTTGTGAATAAGCACTCGGAAGGGTGTTTGTATAGTTGGGCTCGATGCTGTTTTGCGAAGCTCGAAGTGTTGGTTGGCTCGTTAGAATGAACTCCACAGAACAATCTGCCATGGGGAGGAGACCCAAATGAGCCCGGAAGCCAACGCAAATTTTTCGGATGATTATCAGCTTCCGGAGCCACCACCGGAAGAACCGAGTTTCGACGTCCCAGATATTCATGATGCTGGATTCAGTGCATCCGATCATGATTTTTCGCGAAATAACTTTTCCGGGAATGATTCTAAGTATCGTTCCCGGAACAAGAGCGGGCGTGGCAAATTCCAACAAGATCAGCCAGAGGCTTATGGTGATTTCCGACAACCGCCGCATGACCGAGAAGCTGAACAAGGCGTCCTTGGCGCGATGCTGATGAGCCCCAATACCGTCATGGAAGTCATCGAGGAGCTTGACCCCGAGGATTTCTACTACCCTGCGCATAGCCTGATCTACGAGGCGATGCTGGATCTTTATGCCAATGGCGAGCAAATCGATCCCGTGATTGTTTCGGGGCGGTTGGACCGGTACAACAATCTAGAACGCACCGGCGGCGCAGTATATTTGCATACCCTCATTTCTTCGGTGCCGACCGCCGCGAATGCTTTGTATTACGCGGAGCTGGTCGCGGAAAAAGCAGTGCTGCGCAAGCTTGTCGACGCCGGCACTCGGGTAGTCCAGCTGGGATTTGCTGGCACGGAGGACGCCGAGGTCACCGACGTGATAGACCGCGCCCAGCAGGAAGTCTTCGCGGTCTCACAAAAGCGCAAAACCGAAGATTACCGTGCGCTGAGCGACTTAATTAAACCGACAGTAGACGAGCTGGCCGCACTCGAGCGTGTTGGCGGTTTGGAGTCCGGTGTACCAACAGGCTTTATCGACCTGGACAAAGTCACCAATGGGTTGCACCCCGGTCAGATGATTATCGTTGCGGCGCGCCCTGGTGTCGGTAAGTCGACGCTGGCGATGGATTTTATGCGCTCCTGTTCCATCGAAAACGGTAAAACTTCGGTGATTTTTTCGTTGGAAATGTCGGCGTCTGAGATCGTTATGCGTCTGCTTTCTGCGGAAGCAGAAATCCAATTGACGGATATGCGGTCCGGCAGAATGGATGAGCGCGCATGGGAAAAGCTCACCGACAAACTTAATACGGTGCAGAATGCTCCGATTTTTATCGACGATTCGCCAAACTTGACGATGATGGAAATTCGTTCGAAGGCACGTAAGCTGAAGCAACAACATGGCTTAGACCTGCTTGTTTTGGATTATCTCCAGTTGATGAGTTCGGGCAAGCGCGTGGAATCGCGGCAACAGGAAGTTTCTGAGTTCTCGCGTCAGTTGAAGTTGTTGGCGAAAGAACTGGAAGTTCCAGTGGTGGCGATTTCCCAGCTGAACCGTGGGCCGGAAGCCCGCACGGATAAAAAACCTCAGCTGGCTGACCTCCGTGAATCGGGTTCGTTGGAGCAGGACGCGGATATGGTTATGTTGCTTTACCGCCCAGATTCGCAAGACAGGGAAGATTCGCGTGCTGGTGAAGCGGACATTATTCTGGCTAAACACCGCGGTGGGCCAATCGATACCGTTACCGTGGCGCATCGTCTGCGTTTTTCGCGATTCGACAATTACGTGCAGCGGGTTTAGCAGCAGCTTTGGGTGCAGGGTTAGGTGCGTGGGAATAGCGTCGGAAAGTTTGTTGTTGTGTCATATGTCAGCTACTTCAGCGGATGCTGCCCGCGCGAAAATCAGCGCCGACGCGTACCGTGGGAAGTCTGCGAATAATGTACTAACGCACTCAATGAGATTTATTGAAGGAGAAACCCGCTCATGGCAACTGTAGACATTACTGAAGACACCTTTGAAAGCACCGTTGCTGATAACGATGTCGTTATCGTTGATGCTTGGGCAGAGTGGTGTGGCCCATGCCGCCAGTTTGCGCCGACTTTTGAGAAATCTTCGGAACAGCACGGTGATATCGTGCACGCGAAATTGGACGTTGATAACAACCAGGGAATCGCCGCTGCTTTAGAGATTCAGTCGATCCCGACATTGATGATTTTCCGGGATTCCATCATGGTTTTCCGGGAGGCCGGCGCATTGCCACCAGCCGCTTTGGAAGACGTTATCCAGCAGGTGAAGAAGCTGGACATGGATGATGTACGTAAGCAATTGGCTGAGCAGAATGCGCAGCAAGACAACTCTTAACACCCTATAGAGGAGGTTCCGGCAGAGTAGCTGTCCTGGCGACGGTGTCCGGAAACTCGTGCTATGCAGCCGACGAGCTGAGGAATAAGTGTCCTGCGCGGTGCTATTGAAGCCGTGTAATGCTGTAAGTTTCTCGGCTCGTCGGTTTTGTTTATTCGGCGGGCTTTTCTAGCCCGTGCTTTTTAGTGTTGGCTTAGATCACAGCTTCTGGGGAGACTCGCCACATATGGCCGGCAGGACCTGGTATTTATGTGTTGGGTCACTGAAAAGCCACCAAATTTTCCGTATTATTTTTGGAGTACGGCGATAGACGAAATTCGATTTCGGAATGGAGCAAACGTGGATCTATACGAGTACCAAGCTCGTGACTTGTTCAGCGCACACGATGTCCCTGTGCTGCAGGGCATTGTCGCAACGAACCCAGAGCAGGCAAAGAAGGCTGCAGAAGAGATCAATGCCGATCTTTTCGTTGTGAAAGCGCAGGTGAAAACCGGTGGCCGTGGCAAAGCCGGTGGCGTGAAGCTGGCTAAGAGCCCGGCTGAGGCTGCGGAAAAGGCAGAGGAAATCCTCGGCCTGGATATTAAAGGCCACACCGTTAACACCATCATGGTTGCTGAAGGCGCAGATATCGCTGAAGAGTACTACTTCTCGATTCTGTTGGACCGCACCAAGCGTAGCTACCTGGCTATGTGCTCCAAAGAAGGTGGCGTGGAGATTGAAACGCTAGCCGAAGAGCACCCAGAAAAGCTGGTGCGTAAGAACTTCTCGCCACTGGAGGGGCTGACCGAGGATATCGCTCGTGATATCGCCAAGGAAGCCGGTTTCAGTGATGAAGAAACCGAGCAGTTGGTTCCTGTCTTCCGTAAGCTTTACGAAGTTTATGAGAAAGAAGACGCACAGCTGGTCGAGGTTAACCCATTAGTCAAGACCGACGATGGTCGCATCATTGCTCTCGACGGCAAGGTTTCTCTCGACGACAACGCAGCGTTCCGTCATGAAGACCACGCGAACCTGGAGGACGCCGCCGCGGCTGACCCTTTGGAGCGTCGCGCCAAGGAATTGGGTCTGAACTACGTCAAGCTCGACGGTAGCGTTGGCGTGATTGGTAACGGCGCTGGTCTGGTTATGTCCACGCTGGACGTTACCGCTTACGCTGGTGAAGAATTCGGCTCGAAGCCAAAGCCAGCGAACTTCCTGGACATCGGTGGCGGTGCCAATGCCTCTGTCATGGCTAATGGCCTCGAGGTCATCTTCAGCGATGAACAGGTGAAATCCGTATTCGTTAACGTTTTCGGTGGTATCACCGCTTGTGACGAAGTAGCGAACGGCATTGTGCAGGCCAACAAGATCCTGGCTGATCAGGGCGTGCAGGCGAAGCCAATGGTCGTCCGTTTGGATGGCAACAATGCAGAGTTGGGACGCAAGATCCTCAGCGAAGCTGGCTTGGCACACGTTGAACAGGTAACCACCATGGACGAAGCAGCACGCCGTGCAGCCGAACTGGCTGACCAGGCTTAAGGAAGGGGCATAAAAACAGTGTCTATTTTTCTAGACTCAGATTCGAAGATCATCGTTCAGGGCATGACTGGCTCTGAAGGTATGAAGCACACCCAGCGCATGCTGAATTCCGGAGCCAACATTGTTGGTGGTGTGAACCCGAAGAAAGCCGGCGAACAGGTGGAATTCGAAGGCGGCAAGACTGTCCCTGTCTTCGGTTCTGTCGAAGACGCCAAGAACGAGACCGGAGCTAACGTCTCCGTACTCTTCGTTCCAGCGAAGTTCACCAAGGCAGCTGCTGAAGAAGCTATCGACGCAGAAATGCCACTTGTTGTTGTGATTACCGAAGGCGTTCCGGTCAAGGACACCGCGGAATTCCACGCTGCGGCGAAAAAGAGCGGCAAGACCCGCATTATCGGACCAAACTGCCCTGGTCTGATCGCCCCAGGCAAGTCCAATGCAGGCATCATCCCAGCAGAGACTGCTCCAAACCCAGGCAAGATCGGCTTGGTTTCCAAATCCGGTACCTTGACCTACCAGATGATGTACGAGTTGCGTGACATCGGATTCACCTCTTGCGTTGGTATCGGTGGTGACCCAGTTATTGGTACTACCCATATCGATGCTATCGAGGCATTCGAGAACGATCCTGAGACTGAAGCCATCATCATGATCGGTGAGATCGGTGGCGACGCTGAGGAAAACGCTGCGGAATACATCAAGGAAAACGTCACCAAGCCAGTTGTTGGTTACATTGCTGGCTTCACCGCTCCAGAAGGCAAGACCATGGGCCACGCTGGCGCTATTGTTTCTGGTTCTTCCGGAACCGCAGAAGCTAAGAAGCAAGCTTTGGAAGCTGCTGGCGTCAAGGTCGGTAAGACTCCAACCGATGCTGCCAACCTGATGCGCGAAATCATTGGTGCCTAAACAGCAGACAATGACTAGACAGGAGTTCCTGTAGCTAGCTGGCTCGCGCAAATTGCGAGCGTGTGCAGGACTCGTAGAAAATCCGGCCCGTTTCATCCCGTCGAAGAGGATGAAAGGGCCGGTTTTCTATTTCTATTGGCACGTCTAATTGGCCTGGTTCTTTCCGTATCATGGGCTGCAAGAACCGTAACTAACTAGCCAGGTGCAACTGCACTTAAAACCAAGGAGTGAACTGATTATGGCCAATCCCATCAGTAAGGGCTGGAAGTATCTCATGGCGTCATTCGACAACAAGATTGATGAGCATGCGGATCCGAAGGTACAGATTAAGCAAGCCGCTGAAGCTGCAAAACAGCAGCACCGGGAGATCTCCGAGCAAGCTTCGAAAGTAATAGGCAATAAGAAGCAACTCGAAATGCAATTGAACCGGCTATTACAAAGCCAGGATGAGTATCAGTCGCAAGCTCGTGAAGCCTTGCAGGCTGCAGACCAGGCCGAAGGCAATGGTGATGCCGAGAAGGCACAGCGCTTTAATGAAACAGCAGAATTGATTGCATCCCAGCTTGTGGGAGTGGAAAAAGAGCTAACGCAGACTAAAGAAATGTACAATTCTGCGCAGCAGGCTGCGGAACAAGCCAAAGCAGAGCTGCAAAAATCAGAAGCTCGGTTGGAAGAGCAACTCAATGAAGTTCGTCGTTTAGAGCAGCAGGTCGAGCAAACAAAAATGCAGGAAAAGACCAGCGAGGCAATGAACTCAATGAATTCGCAAATCGGTGGAGATGACTCTACTCCGACTTTGGACGGGGTACGCGACAAGATCGAACGTCGTTACGCGAATGCATTGGGGGCACAGGAACTTTCCCGTAATTCGGCCAGCGATGCAATGGCTGAAATTTCCGCAAGTACTTCGGCGCGCGATGTGAAAGCCAACGCTAAATTAGATGAAATTCGTGCTTCGATGGCCGCTGGTTCATCTGAGGAGAATAAAGCTATTGGTGCAGGTGAAAGCAGCGATGATGCTGATAGCAGTGATTCGGCAGAACAGAAAGATTCCTAACCTGCACTGACCGCTGAACTGATTTATCCCTTCGAAAGCTGCGGGGAAACAGAACCGCCCGCAAACCCCAGGGCACAACATGACAGCCGGTAAGCTGCAGGGCAAAGTTAAAGCGCGGAACGGTCGGTCCGCGCTTTTGTGTAAGGCGACGCGGCAGTCTAGCTATCGCGGGAAGCGTTGAGTAAAATACCGCGAATTCCGGAATGGAATCCGTCGCGTAATTTCACCCGCTGCGTCTCGCTCAAGGTGTATTCATGCAGTGTCTCGCAGGCGAATTGCAGGAGTGGGCGATCCACCTCAGGTGGTAGCCCGCCCCCGGAAAGTAGGTGGGCCTGGTCGCGTTGCTCAGGAGAAGCCGCATTGTCGTACCACCAGCGAGCATATTGTTGGCCGACGTCGAAAGGCGTTTGAAAACCGGCGGATGTCCACACTTCTTCTGGCAATGGGACGTAGCGTGAGCGCAGTTTGCGACGCGGTGCCATCATCGATGGTGAGGGGCGCGGAGCGCTAGGCTTGGGGCTGGCCGGTGAACCACCAGGTGCGTTGTCCTCGTTGTTGTCGGAAGCATTGTCCCGGTGGGAGTCGCTGGTAGCTCGGCTGTATGCGCGCAGCTCGGCTTCGACCTCCGACGGGTCCTTGTCGTCGTCAAGCGCTGCGCCCGGAGGGGTCTCAGATTGTGTGGTCGGAGCAGCGGGAGTGATATTTGGCGCCGATTGATTGTCGCCGGGTGTTGCCGGAGGAGTGGATGCGACATCCTCTGGTGCGAGTGGGGCATCCTTGACCTCAGAACTCTGCGTAAGAGGGCCAGGCTTGGGGGTGGGGTTGAGTTTCTCGGCGAATTCATCGCTGTCGGGTTTGCGGGGAGATTCGCCGGGCTTTGGGATACGGGATTTTTCCAGACCGTGCGTCTCGGCGGCTGGCTGCGAAGAATCGGGTTTCGTTGTTTCGTAGTCGCCTTCGGAGGTGACTGTTCCGTGCGTTTGGACGCTAGTACTAGGTGCATCAGGCGAGCTGGCTTCCTGGGAGTGCACCGCAGGAGATTTGGCGCAATCGTCGTCGACGCTAGGTGCGACCGATTCTTCTCCCGCTGCATCACACACAGGTGATTCTTCGGAGTGGTGGTCGCGCACCGTCGGTGGTAGCGGACCTTCCAGCACCTGGAGTTCCATGGCGCCGGTGAAATCCTCCCGAGGATCGAGGATGGTCGTTGTATCGCACGCATGGCGTAGCGCGGCTGACATGGAATCCCAACCAAAACCGTAGAGGTGTACGCGGATCCCAGCATTGGTTGCTTCCTGGACGCCGGGGATCATGTCGGCGTCGCCAGAAACCAGCACCATGTCAGTGAATTGCTGTTTGCAAGCGGTTGTCACCATATCGGCGACTAAGCGCGTGTCGACGGCTTTTTGTGTGCGCCTTTCGCCCCATTCAATCAATTGTCCGGTTCGTAACTGCACTCCCTCACAAGTACGAAGCGCGCGTTGATAACGATGCGGACCGGTATCTGGGATGCCGTCGTACCAATTCTGGCGATGTACGCGTTGCCCTAATTGGTTGGAAATCATGCCGTCCAAGATGGCGACGACTTCCGGTAAATCGATCTCTAACTGTGCGCGGGCGCCGATTTCCCATGAGTTATAAAAGCTCGCGAGCAAATACGAGGTATCGACATACACAACTGTGCGTTCAAGCATGACTCCTAAGTCCGTTTCTCTAATAGATCTAAATAAGTTTCTCTATCTAGTCTGCCTGAATACGGCCGATGAGTCGATAAATCCCGCACCTTAACAGCCAGACGGTAGGAGAAAGCCAGACTAAACACTGTTACTGGTCTGTACTTCAACTGCGGGGATGACGGCTGCAGCTAATTAATCGCGGTCATGAACAGCGGGACGGAGTGGCAGCGTATTAGGCCGTGGTTTGGCGAAAGATCGACACTTATAGCGTCGTTATAGCGTGATTATGATGATGATCTGTTGTCGAAGAAACAGGGCTCTAACCAGCGAAAACGAAACCGTTGAACAATCGATTTGCATTGTGTTTTGTTATCGCTTAAGCTTATCCAAGTCGCCGCGAGGGGCTG
>ERZ1023415.80-NODE-80-length-20715-cov-23.036592_pt1 | contig 20715 bp, 18 predicted proteins | sample MGYA00380510_ERZ1023415 | MGnify/ENA primary metagenome ERZ1023415 (study PRJEB33173, sample SAMEA4830299) | metagenome | study: EMG produced TPA metagenomics assembly of the PRJEB25223 data set...
AAATGTATGTGGCGCTTTAGGTGCGCGCATGCAGGCTAGTTTTGCGCCACCTTTGAGTAGATAGTAATTCTGGCCGGGGCGTCGAAAAGCATCGACGCCCTTTTTCTTTTTGCCACCCGACATTTTGTTAATAGGCAGCCTAAACAATAATGTGTGTCGGTTAGTATTGTTAGGCGTAGCTTAAAATACTATGATTACTTAGTGCGTTTAGCGCATTCCTCCATCAAAATCCTTTCAGAAAGGAACTACTTTGCGAGCCAATTCCCGGGCAGGACGGATCGTTCTTTCTGCCTTGACAACCTCATCCATCATGTTGGGTGCAGGCGCTGCTGCTACAGCCGCACCAGCTGAAACCCCAGATGCGGTAGCCCCACAGTCAGCACAGCCAGCTTCCGTGCCGGACGTAAACCACGGATGTAAAGTTCCAGAAACATTGGACCAGCGGAAATCCAATGTGCAACTGGACGTCACCTACTCGCCAGAGCCAATTGACCCTACACAGGAAACGAAATTCCAATTCAAGGGCAAAGGCTACGATGCAAATACCGAACCCGCGTCACGGCACGGTGTGTACCTCATCATCATCGATAACGCGAAGTGGAAGCTGAACAAGTGCCTGGGCATCTCGGGCCAGGGCGATGGCTTGGTCGAGCGTTGGATTACCCGTGCAGAGATGAAAGACGGGGAATGGGAAAAAGAAATTGTAGTTCCACCAGAGACTTTCCAGCCTGGTAAGACATACACCGTCGGCGTTGCAGCCGCACACGGCCCAGTGTTGACTGAACGTTACTTTGACCGCGGCATCAATATTAAAATTCCGGATGCTCCGAAGATCGACAAAATTGCTGCACCTACGAACTTGAAGGCAACTGTCGATGAGAAGCGCAACGTGAAGCTGAATTGGGAGTTTGAGCACAATCTGCCGAATATGCGTTGGCGTGCAACCTTGCGATGCATCACCAGCTGTGACCGCATGTTGCGCGATACCCGCCAGCACGACGTGAACTCTGGTGTCGCCCGGGAATATACTTTCGCGGACTCTGACCCAGCCGTCTACGTGGCAGAAATTGAAGCCAACCGTCAGAGTGGTGGCAAATGGGAACCCCTCGGCAAGACTGTCTCGGAGCCATTCGCTGTCGGCGCAGGAATTAAAGTTCCGGAATACGTGACTGATGCAGAGGCTGCAAAGGCCAAGTTGGCGGAGCTGGAGGCAACCGCGGCTGAGACGCAGCAAAAATCTGCTGAGCTGGCAGCTCAGGTTGAAAGCCAGGCTGAGTTGATTGCAAAGCTGCAGAGCGAGTACGTCAAAGCCAAAGAATCTGGTGAAGCGCAGGAGTCTAAGGTTGCTGAAGTAACCGCTGAGCTGGAGAAAGAACAGGCCGCAAAGCAGGAGCTCGAGCAGAAGCTTGCCGACGCGGAGCAGGCAAAGCAGGCTGCGCAGACTGAGCTTGCAGCCACCAAACAAGAGGTGGAGAAGGTTTCGCAGAAGCTGGCTGAGGTAGAGAAATCGGTCGCGGAAGCCAATAAGAAGACGCAAACAGGTTCGAGTACTGGTGAGGCTGGCGTCCAGACTTCTTCTGCACAGCAGAATGACTCCGGCTCCAGCAATGGTGAGGGATCCTTCTTTGATACCGTCGCGAAGTATTTTGAAAACGGTGGATTCTTCGGTGCCTTGGGCGGAACCGTATTCAAGATCTTGCAACACATCTTCGGTTCACTGCGTTCTTTGCTGCAGTTCTAAAGTATGACTAAAGCACTGCAAGGTTGTTGTGAACTACTTGATGTCGTGATCTGCTAGTTAGACGGCAGTGTCGCTTATCCGGGGTCTGTATTCAGGCCCCGGATTTGTCATTTTGTGTAAACATGCAAAAGGCGGGTAAACCCTGTTAAAGGGCTTACCCGCCGAATGTGTACCGTTCAGGATTGCTTATTTATGCTGAGCGAGGAGGTTTCAACAGTTTTAGATCTTGAATGGCAAGTTATTCATGAAGTGCTGAAACTGTGGGCCGAATACCTTGTGGAACAGGTTGCCGATCATCGTGGCCATGCCAGCGAAAGTTGCTAGACCAAGAGCAACGTTGAAGAACTGTTGTAGTTTGCTCAGGCCCTTGTTATCAGCAGGGTTGCTGCTGAAGTCTGCACCCAGCGAGGAACCAGGAGCCTCTGGCTTTGCTTCTTCTTTGCCTGGAGTGGTGTTCTCGCCAGGTTTCTTATCCGCAGGAGGTTGTTTCTTATCCTGCTGCTTGTCTCCAGGTTTTGCGCCTTCTTCCTGCTTATCGTTTGGTTGCTTCTCGCTCGGCTGTTTGTCGTTGGGCTTTTCTGGTTTTACAGGAGGCTGTGCAGGGTCTTGTGCAGGAGGGGTAGTGCCTTCCTGTGGCTGGTTCGCCTCGGGAGCGGTGTTGTCTTCAACCTTGTCCAAGCAGGTGTTTTTGACGTTCAGATCCACTCGGACGTCATCGAGCTCTGGCTTATAGTCGTCGTTGTAGATTCCCATGAAGATGAGATCGACACCTTGGAGAATGCCTTTGTAGGAATCTGTTCCTGGTTGTGGGGTATAGCGAAGGTTGGTGCCGGACATCGTCAGAGTGTTGTTATCGCGAGTCCAACCGGTGGTTGTACCCTGGCCGAACTCTCCTTCGCCGGTGCGTTGATTCGCCTCGATGCGATCTTCCGGCTTGTATTCGGTCATGCTTTTGCCTTCAACGTAATAACCGACGTAACCTGTGCCTGGCTTCACCGTTGTTCCTTCGGTTTTCACATAAGGCGATTTCATCTGCGTGTACAAAGCGCCATGGTGGCCTTCGAAGGTTAGAGTGGAATCTTTGGTCCGAATCTCGGAATTAGCAACGTTGCCAGCGTTGTCGAGCTCGATTTTGGAAGCCTGTGGGTCCACGTCAAAGTGGAACTGAAAATCTTTTTGGCGTTGAGCTTGTTTCTCGGTGCTGTCTTGTTCGACTGCGCCTGCAGCGGTCCAAGAACCTCTAGCGATCGGCCCGTTGATGTAGTTACGGAAGGATTCTTTAATGCCCCAGTGAATTTTGCCGTCGACGATTTCGACGCCTGGGTTCTGGCAGGTATTAGCGGCGTTACCCTGGGCATCCTGGGCATAGGCTGCTGGCGTCAGAGCACCGCCGATGACTGCCAAACCAACACAGAGGGAAGCTCCCAGGGAAAATTTATTCTTCATGTATTCTCCTCGAAGAAATGACCAATTTAGACAAGGAAAAGTTTAAAAGATTTAGGGGAGGTTCACAATAGAGTGTTTAGGTAAGGTGTGACTTATGGGGGTAATCAATTTAGGGTGTCCGTAGCTGAGGGGTTCGGTCCATATGCATAATGACGATAAGCGCTGGCTTCAGCGCCGCACCTACCGTCGGTAAGCGTTTAACGGGCACCCAATAACCGCACCAAATCGTCTTGCTCAGGGGTAGGGTACTGGCGTGCTGGGCTCACCAAGTATTGCCCATTATGCGAGGTCACCTCGATAGGCCACTGGTAGACAGAAGATAAAATCTCATCGGTATATACCTCAGAAACCTCCCCCATAGCGGCGATGGCGCCGTCGGCAAGACAAATAATCCGATCGCAATAAGCCGCGGCCGCATTCAAATCATGCATGACCACAAAAACCGCAATATTGGCCTCACGTGCCAAATTCTTCACCAATGCCAACACCTGCTCCTGGTGGCTGATGTCCAGTGCGGCCGTCGGTTCATCCAAAAACACGATCGGTGTCTGCTGCGCCAACACCCGCGCCAATGCCACCCGGGCCCGCTCGCCACCAGAAAGCGTCGCAATATCGCGCCCTGCAAGATGCACTGTGTCCGTGGCTGCAAGCGCGGCATCGATGATCTGTTCATCGACCTGCGGCTCCACCTTTTTCGCCCATGGGCGACGTCCCATAGCCACCACATCGCGTACTAAGAACTCAAAAGAAACCGAAACATCCTGCAGCATCACCGCGCGGATCAGCGCCAGCTCTTTCGGGGATGCCTGCGCTGGGTTCACGCCAGCCAAACTGATGGTGCCAGTCGACGCCTCGAGATCGCCGCACATCGCAGCCAATAGCGTGGACTTGCCCGCACCATTCGGCCCAATCAGCCCGGTGACCTGCCCGGCTTCTGCGTGGACACTGATATCGCGCAGTAGGGTCTTTTGACCAACCTCTACGCTTAGCTGAGAAATTTCGACGATACTCACTAGACAGATCCTTTCCGCATCATCCTACGCAAGAGGATGAAGAAGGTGGGCCCGCCCACCAGTGCGGTGAAAATACCGATCGGCAGATCCGCAAATGGGATCAAGGTTCGGGCGGCGACGTCGGCAAGCGCAATCAACAACGCACCGGCCAGCGCCGAAGCTGGCAGCAGAATCTTATTTTCCGGGCCGACAATAGTGCGCAATACGTGCGGCACGATCAAACCGACGAAACCAATAAGGCCGGCAAAAGACACCGCCGCAGCCGTCAGCACCGCCGAAGCGACGATAGCGACCATGCGCAAGACTGCCACGTTGATGCCCGTGTGCCCGGCAGCTTTTTCACCCAAAGCCAACACATCAAGCTGGGCGCCCAAACGCGAGGCGATGGCAAAACCGACGATGACGATCGGCAAAACCACCCAGACATGCTTCCATTGGGAACCGTTGAGCGAACCCATCTGCCAGAAAATGATCTGCTCGCGGCTGGTCGTCGGCGCCAGATACACCATGAAAGAAATCAAGGCGCCACACACCGCATTGACGGCAATTCCGGTCAAAATCAAGTTGACGACGGCCACTTTGCCACGGTTATGCGCCAGGCGATAAATGATTGCAGTGACGATCAGTGAGGTGAGAAAGGCTGCGGCAGGCACGGTGAACGTACCTAAAAAGCTGACCTCAAACACGATGACCAGGGCCGCACCGACACCGGCACCTGAGGTTACGCCGACGATGCTGGGCTCTGCCAGCGGGTTAGCGAACACCGCCTGCATTAAACAGCCAGCCACGCCCAAAGCGGCGCCGACCAAAAAGCCCAGGAAGATTCGCGGCAGGCGAATATCCCACACCACGCTGGCGGCAATATCGGTTTCTGCACGTGGCCCGGAGGTCAAAATGCTGAGCAGATCCGGCAAGGACAAGTAGTACTGGCCCAGCGCCGTCGACAAGAGCACAGAACCCACCAGCAGCACGATCAGTGCGACGAAGGTGCCCACACGCAAGCGGTGCCGTTGAGCGAAGACATCGTGGTGTTGTTGGGGTGCCCGGGGGTTTTCTCGGCGGTGGCGCGCCGTCGTGGCCGCGCGCGCAGCCGACGGGGCAGTGGTGGTCTTATTGCTGTTCTGGGTCATAAATCGCCTGTGCTAGACGCAAGAGGGTTTGTCCGGTCATTGGGCCGAAGGCCAGGGATTGGCCGTCGGGAAGTGTAACAATACGTTGTTTCTGTCCGGCGATGGTTTGCGCGATACCCGGCCGTTCCATGAGGCCTTCGATGCCGCCGGTGGATTCGAGCCCTTTGGTCATCATGATGATGAGTTCCGGGTTGATCTTCGCGAGCGATTCCGCATTCGCTGGTTCCACATAGGACAGGTTGTGCTCGGTTGCTAGGTCGATACCGCCGACGCCTTCGATGAGGTCTTTCGCGCCGGTGCCCTCACCCATGATGAAGAACACGCCAGCTGTGCCACGGGCGTACAAAAACGCGATGCGCATCGGATCTTCTGGGACGAGCTCTTGAATGGCCGCGAGATCCTTTTCCAGCTCGTCGACGCTGCGTTGGGCGAGTTGCTCTGCCTCATCCGGCAATCCGACAACTCCGCCCAGGGTGGTGATGTCTTCTGCAATGGAATCAATGGTGCGGGTTGGCTCCATGACCACTGTGGTCACACCCGCGTTGCGGATCTGATCGATAGCATCCCGTGGGCCAATGGAGTGATCCACGATCACGATCGACGGCTGTAGCTCCAGCACAGCCTCGACGTTGATGTTGTGGCCGCCTTCGGTGACGACGGGCTTATCCGCCATGATGTCTTCCGTGGAAGAGACCGTGCGGCCGACGATATTATCCGCCAGGCCCAGGCCAGTCAGGGTTTTGGTGTAAGTGCCGTACAAGTCCAGCGCTAGGATGCGCGAGACATCCTCGACGACGACGTCGTAGCCGTCAGCGTCGGTTAGCTCCACCGGTAGTTGCGGTTCGGGGTTGTCCACGACCGGAACGACGTCTTCGAAATCGTCGACGTGGGTGACTCCGGTGAATGAGCGTGGATCGTTGAGATCTCCTGCTGCGGGCAGTTGCTCGCGGAGCTGGGAATCGCCGGTGTGGGCGTATTCTCCCTGGATGCCGCAGGCGGTGAGTACGAGCGAGGCAGCCAGTATGATCGCCGTGAGCATGCTTCGGGCGCTGGTTTTCGGCAGCACAGGAGTGGTGGTCAGCACGGGCTTATCCTTTCGGGGTGCGGTATGGGGCTTGGGGAGTCATTGGGAGTTGTTGCGCAGTCGTGGGACAGGCGGTTTAGGCCGGGTTGCGCATGACCAGGTGGCTCATGGAACCACCAGCGACGATCAAGCCGGCCAGGAACAACAGAATGTAGGTGCTTGGGTTTTCGCCCAAGCCAGAGTTGTTGGCACCTGCGGATTTAATTTTGAAGTTTCCGGAACCGTTTTCGTAGCCGGTTGTCTGGCCTTCCCCAGACAGTGGATTATCACCACTGCCTGTGACGTCACCGGTGCCACCGCCACCAGCGACCTTGCCGGTGCCACCAGCACCGCCGGAACCACCGGCCCCGCCCGCGGTGCCAGAACCAGAAGCGCCTCCGGCTGCAGAGCAGTCGCCCGCACCGCCGAGCTGGGCATCAAAGTTCAGTGGATCCAATTCCAGGCCGGGCTCGTAGAAACCGGCGAAGGCCTTTGCGCCGGTATCGGTCAGGAACACTCGAGCTTTACCACTGGCCTTGTTGGCATCCACATTGAGCGAGTCGAACTGCAGATCTGCGACCGCTACGCGGCCGAAGTTGAGTTTTTCGCCTTCCATGGTGGACGAGCGGACGTCGGCAAGCAGTTTGCCGGAGTTGCCGTTGAACGTGACCTCTGGGTTCGAGACATTCAAATCCAGCACGCCGTGGTGGCCATCGAATTGCACCGCGCCGTTGTGCCGGATGCTGCCAGTTTTCGCGCCAGTATCCACGTTGCCGGTGTTACCGTTGAAGCGGTACTGGCCGTCGACGTAGTCGCTACCCTGCAGCGTCCAGGATCCCTTGGCGATAGAGCCGGTGATGTACGAGCGGAAAGACTTCTTCAAACCCCAACCCAGGGTGGAAGAGGTGACCCCGGTGGCATGGCATTGTTCGCCCGCACCGCCTGTGCCTGCTTCGCCCGTGTTGCCACCTGCGACGTTGCCGGTTCCCCCACCAGCGCCAGCTGCATTGCTGGTACCGCCACCAGAGGTAGTTCCGCCACCCGTACCACCTGTTCCGCCGGTGCCACTGTTGCCGCCAGCGCCACCGGATTGAGACTGAGCGGAATTCGAGTTACCGCCGCCCGACCTGCTGCCACCGGAAGTCGTACCGCCACTGTTGTTCCCAGTGCCGCCGGTGCCAGAGCCCCCGCCGAAGCGTTTCTGATAAGACTCGTATTCATCCAAGAATGCCTGGCTGTTGCCCATGAACGTGGTGAAGGCATTCAAGGTGTCGTTGGATTCTTGCAGCATGGACATGATTTCTTTGTTGAAACCAGTGAAATTACCTTTGATGGTGTTTAGCGTGCGCTTGTTGCCACCGGAACCTGAGCCACCAGAATTGCCACCGGAATCGCAGCTACCGTCGGTTTTAATGGCCCCGGAGGTCGGGTCCATTTCTTGGCCTGCGTCATAGGCCAAGAACAGCTTATGACCTTCGGCGGTCAGGTTGGTGGTGCCGGCCAGGTTGACCTCACTGGCGCCGGATTCGACCGGGGTGTTTAGGTTGATGGTGGCGATGGCGACGTCGTCGCCAGTGATTTGGGGCCCGCGTTTGCTGGTGTCGACCATGTCAGATTCATAGGAAACGTAGTCGACGATGATGTCTGCCCGGTTGCCTTCGGCGCGGACCTTCCAGTCTGAAAGCGTCATATCCAGCAGGTCGACGTTAGTTTTGCCGTGGTGTCCGTGGCCATTGAACTTTAGTGTGCCGTTGAAGTTGAAGGTGACACTATTGCCGTTGGTCTCGGTCTTTTTTGGAGAGAATACGAAGGCGCCGTCCGGGCCGGTCTCGCTGCCGCTAAAACCGATGCCGTCTGCTCCCCAGCCGCCTTTCGCAACTGGGCCCTGAATGTAGTTGCGATAGGACTGCTTGATGCCCCAGTTGAAACTGCATTGTTCTGCTGCATGAGCGGTGGGGGTGAATGCTACAGCCAGCGCGCTGAGCGAGCCTAAAGATAAGGCAAAGCTACTGGCTATAGCGCGACGGGAAAATGTGCGTAGTCGGGACGTCGACTGCTGAGACACTGTGGACTCCTAAACTCATGCAGGTGTCTTTCAGGTACCGCGCGGTTCCGGGCAGGATTCCCGCGCAGGCAGTGGTGAATAGACGCGGCGGTAAAACTGTGTGAAATGTGGGGTGTCCTGCAGATATTCTTCTAGCAGAGCTTCCCGAATTTTGTGCATCTGTAGAATACCTGGAAAACCTAAGAAATAATAGGCTAGGCTAAAACCAATTGGCCATGTCTTTGTATTTTATTCAGGAGAAAACCCGTGAATGCCCCCACTGCCAGCTCTTTTCGCAGTCTTTATCCGGATGTGAATCCTACTAATGGTTTACCCCTCACTGGTGTGGAAAGATTAACCTTAGTTGTTGCTTGCATGGTGTTGATCTATGGCTGCGTGAATGGGGAGTTGCTCATCGCTGGCGTTGGCTTGGCTCTGCTGCTGTTTGCTGTCGTGGCGCTATCGCAAAAGACGGCCCGTCGTATTCGCTCCGAAGCCAGAAATCGCTTCCCGGCTGAAGACTGGAGTGAATACCGCACGGCCAGTCGCCTGAATCTAAACCTCTATATTCCATTGATTTGGCTGGTGATCATCGCGATGACGATGGCCGGATTCTGGTGGATCCCACACGATTATTCTGTGCTCGGCGGGGTGCTGATTGCCGCGATCTCCGGGGTGCTGATCTGGTTTATGCCTGGTGCCAACCCGGTGTGGAACCGCCGCCTGCGCAGCGAACAAGGCGTGCAGTGGGCGCCGGTGAATCAGCACTCGCAGAGCTCAGGACCGGACACCATGCACTAGCCAACCCCACGGCGCGTGGATTCTTCCCACTCTATACTGGGCGGGTATGGCACAGATGAAACTGCTGGTGGACTTGCCAGGCACGCTGGTGCGCACCCCGCGTGAAGCGCACGATCGAGCATTGCTGCAGGCCGCAGGTATCTATGACGTGGCCTCGGAGCAAGCGCAGAAATTCTGGCAGGTATTCGCCGGTCTCCGCCCAGCCTATTTCAGCGGTGACCTGGGCGATCAGCGGTTTTGGCAGCAGATGATCGCCCGTCTAGGCCTGGCCGATTGCGATATTGCCGAGGCCATTGCGGCCGATACCAACCCGTCCAGCCATCTGGATACCGAGGTTTGGGGCTGCATCGATAGCCTGCTGGACGCCGGCATTTCCGTCGGAGGCACCGCTAATTGTTCATTGAGCCAGGCGCAGAACTTGCGCAGCCAGCACCCGCAGTTCGCAGAGCTTGATGCCCTGGTGCTCTCCTGCGATATCGGGGTGGCGCTTCCCGACGAACGCATGCTGGAAGTTGCTGCCGACGCGATGGGGAGCAGCGTGCGCGAGACCCTGTTTATCAGCGCGAACGAGGGCCATCTGGCTGCTGCGGCGGAGCTTGGGATGTGCGCCCGGCTGTATCTGGGCGTCGGGCAGCTGTGTGAATTGGTGGACCAAGTTTCACGTTAAACATGCCGTCGGCAAGCCCTATCGCATTAGCATGGTGGCATGGCTTTGCTTCTTCCTTTTAATGGTAAAACTCCGCGCGTGCACGAATCGGCTTTCATCGCCCCGAATGCCACCTTGATCGGCGATGTAGAAATTGGTCCGCAGGCTTCTGTGTTTTATGGCTGTGTGTTGCGCGCAGATTCCAACCGCATCAAAGTTGGTGCTCGCACTAATATCCAGGACAATTCGGTGTTGCACGTCGACGCCGATGCCGATTGCGTGCTTGGCGACGACGTCACCATCGGCCACATGGTGCTCGTGCACGGAGCGCACGTGGGCAATGGAACGCTGATCGGCATGAAATCCGCGTTGCTTTCGCGCTCAGTGATTGGTGCCGGCGCGCTGATTGCTGCTGGGGCGGTGGTGCTGGAAGGCGCGGAAATCGGGGATAAAGTCTTGGCCGCTGGGGTGCCAGCAAAGGTGCGCCGCGAGCTTTCCGACGAAGAGTCTCAGGCGTTCATCCCGCACGCAGCAAAATACGTGGAAACCGCTGCCGCGCACAAAGAACTCAACGGCTAGCCCACTGAACCAGCTGAACCAACTGAGCCCACGTAGCCCGGCGAGCTCGTTTATCCCACGCAGCCCGTTGAGCCGACGTAGCCTGGCGATCCCGCGTACGGCTAATCGTCGCTGGGCACCAGCTTCAGCGGCTCACGCAACATCTGATCCAGTGCCGCCGCACGCGTAATGGAGCGCACGACTTCCTCGTGAGTAGGCACCATGCGCATCTTCGGGGCCTTCTCCTTAGTCATGATCTCGCGGACCGTAGCGGCAAAGATCTTCGGAGCGAGTGGATCATCCACGAAGGCCGAGCCCGCCACGACCACCGTGGAAATCTTGTGCTCTTTCACCAGATCCACCGTGAGTTTCGCTAGTGCGCTGGCGCGGGCATCCAGGATTTTACGCACTGTGGTGTCCGAGTCCGCGATGGCGACGGCGTCGGCAAGAGTCTGTGGGGAGTACTCGGCTGGCGCAGAAGAAGCACCCTCCGTGGCCGGGGAAAGGCCCGCAATCTGTTGCAGAATATAGCGGGTGATCAGGGTCTTTTCCGGGGCTGCGGCAGAAATATCCAGCTCTGTGTTGCTGATCGGCGGTAAAACCTCGATGGGGTGTACGCCGGAAGGGTTGGTATAGGCCGCGCCGATGGAGTCGTCGGCGAACAGCACCAACGTGCGCTCGGAATCATCGGAAACCAGCAAATCACCAGCCTGCATCTCGGAACCAAGGATCGCCGGCACTGCTGAGGACACCGAAACCGGCACAGAGAACTGATAACGCAAGGAAGCAGCAACGTCGACCTGCTCCCAGCCCAAGTTCGGTGCGCTAACCACGCCGTCGCGGGTGACCTGGCCAGAGGTGGTCACACCCACCGCTAACAACGTGTGCTCCAAACCAGTGACCAAACGGTGCAGCCCGGCCATGATGTGCTGGATGAAGTCGCTCTCGGTCAGCTCGGCGACGGGAGTGTCAATGGTGGACTCGCGGATGGTGCGGCCGCGAATATCGAATACTGACAGGAAAGTTTCTTTCGTGCCCACCGCAATACCGGCGAGCATCCACAACGGCTTCGCGAGCTCCACCGGCGTCGTTGGGCGACCGCGGCCATGCGAACGGGCGAGATCATCACGAGCAACCACATAGCCTTCATTCAGCAAAGTGGTGATCGCGCGTGTGATCGTCGGCTGAGACAAACCGGTGGCGGTAATCAGGTCTGCCCGGCTAATCACAGACTTCTGCCGGATTACATATAGGCATTTTGCAGCAGGGGTGGTGGGCTGGCCGAATGCCTGGGGGTGCTGGAAAGACTCTGGCGGTGTGCCGTTGCTGTGGGCAGCTGCTTTTCCAGTCGCTGTTCCTGGTTCCTCCATGGCTACTAAGAATACTATGAACCCCTGGCGGTACCGGCGACTGACCTGCATAAAAACCCGCGTGTGTGGCAGCCGGGCAAACGTCGGCAAGCAGGTACTACTGTGACTATTGTGACTACTGGGGCAGTTGTAAAAACCGGCGGTATACGGTGGGACGACTAACACCGGGCTGGGTGGAAACTTACAGGCAAATGGGTTTAGACTCACCTGCTATGAGTAGCGAATCGACCGCAGACGTGCGCGAAAACCGCGCCGGGCAGCAGTGGACCCAGGACCGCACCGAGCCGCGTCCGCCGTCCTTGCTGGATGCTTCCTGCGAGAATTTTGTCTATGACTTGGCAGAGCTTTCACCCACCGAAGCCACCGCGTGGGGCATTGCGGGCTACGACGACAAGCTGGAGGATTTCTCCCCGGAGTATTACGAGGCCGTAGCCGATCGCACCCGCGAGATGATCGAGGACGTCAACGCACTCGACGAAGCCACCGATGAGTCGGATGACGACGACGATTTCGACGAAGTCGATTACGTCACCGCGAACGTGCTGCGCGATCGGCTGTTGTTGGAGTTGGACCTGCACCATGCGGGTGAGACTGAGGCGGCGCTGAACAATATCGCTTCGCCAGTACAGACCATCCGCGACACCTTGGTGTTCATGCCCAATGAGTCCACCGAAGATCTGGATAATCTGCGCTCGCGGTTGAGCTTGGTGCGCAACAGCTTGGATGGTTACCGCGAATCGCTGAAGGACGCCTGCGCGCATGGGCACTCGCCGAAGTATCGCCAGGTGGATGCCGTGGTGAACCAGTGTGAGGATCTGGCGCAGCCAGGCTCGCTGTTGGAGGGGCTGGGCCTGGACCCGCATAGCCAGGAAGTGGTTGACGCTAAGGCTGCTTTTGGTGAGTTTGCGGATTGGTTGACGCTGGAAGTGGTGCCGCAGTCCAGTTCCCGTGATGGGGTGGGCCGTGACCGCTACGAGCGTTTTTCGCGGCTTTTCGTTGGCGACAGCGTGGATTTGGATGAGGCCTACCAGTGGGGCCTGGAGCAGCTGCGGGAAATCAGCGAGGCACAGCGCAAGACTGCGGCGCAGATTTACGACGACGAGACGGATTGTCGTGAGGTTTTCCGTCGGCTGAATCAGGATCCGAAGTACCTTTTGCGTGGCACCGATGCGCTGGTGCAGTGGATGCAGGAGAAGGCCGACGCCGCGATTACCGCGTTGCACGGCACGGAGTTTGATATTCCGGAGCCGGTGCGCACCATCGAGTGCAAGATTGATCCGGCTGGTACTGGTGGTATTTTCTACACCCCACCGTCGGATGATTTCGCGCGCCCAGGCCGCATGTGGTGGTCGGTGCCGAAGGAGACCACCACTTTCCACACCTGGCAGGAATTGACGACGGTGTACCACGAGGGCGTGCCGGGCCACCACCTGCAGTTGGGGCAGACGCTGATGGAGCGGGAGAACCTGAACCTGTGGCGTCGTGTGGCCTGCTGGAATTCTGGCCATGGTGAGGGCTGGGCGTTGTATGCCGAGCAACTGATGGCGAAGTTGGGCTTTTTGGATGATCCGGGCTTCCGCCTGGGCATGTTGGATGCGCAGCGTCTGCGTGCGGCCCGTGTGGTGCTGGATATCGGCGTGCACCTGGGCAAGAAGGTGCCGGATGGTCCGGGCCACTGGGATGTGTGTTACGCCAAGAACTTCTTGCGTGATAATTGCGCGTTGGATGAGGCCACGTTGTCGTTTGAGCTGGATCGCTACCTGGGTTGGCCGGGGCAGGCGCCGTCGTATGCGCTGGGGCAGCGCATGTGGTCGGATTTGCGCGATGCTGCCGTGGCGCAGGGCATGAGCGTGCCGCAGTTCCACGCGGAGGCGTTGAGTTATGGCTCGATCCCGATGTCGATTCTGCGGGAGCAGATCCTGGACTAGGTTCGAGAAATCTGCATCAAAATGCTGCAGGCGGGAACTTAATGTCGATTGCTGACGGCGCGTCCGTTTTTGTTAAGGCTGCTTATAGGAACGTCGCTGTCGTCGGGCATTGCTCCAACCGGTTCGGCGGGGTCCGGGCTTTCGGGTTTTGGGCCGCATAAACAGGGTGAGGCCATCGAAATCCGTGGGCTCCCAATCATGTCGGTGAGTACGGAATTCCATTCCTTGTTCATTCTTGGCTGCTTGTACTAGTAGAGCACGCCCGTCTTTGCAAAGTTCCACTGTTCTTGCCCACAACAGTTCACGGATTCGTGCTGATGGGGTGCCGACAAATACCCCTGGGCTGACCTCTGTCAGCCATTTTGTTAGGTCACCGCGTAACCCAGCTGGGCATGCGGTGACGATGAGAACGATCATTGCGATTGTGCCTCTTCGTATTCAGACCAGTTCATGCCTGCAGAAACGACTTCCAACTCACTCCACAGGTAAAGTTCGGCGTTGCTGAACGGCTCTTCGTCGGGCACGCTCATGACGGATTTGAGGTCGTGGACCATGCGTTGCATAAGACGCTTGTCGACGACTGCATCGCGGAGAAGACGTCGCACAAGTGGAATTGGATTATCTGGTGCGGCTGCCACTGCGGAAAAAGCGGCGGGAATAGCAATCTCAGCTTTGTAAAGATCTGCGATGTCGTAGACGAAAGCCCGATCAGTTCCACTGTGCACAATTCCCAATGCTGGAATGAATCCGAGCCCGACCACCACGGCATGTGCGATGCCGTACAGAGCCGCACTCGCCGTAGTCAATGCTTGATTGATTGGTGTTGCAGCTTCAAAGTCATTGGGATCGTATTCCCTTCGATTCCAGGCAATTCCGGTTCGCTTTGCTTCTGCAGCATAGACTCTTTTCATACGTGCACCTTCTCGGCCACGTAATTGTGCCATGGTTAGTGCAGATACGTCTTCACCTGGAAAACGTAAGCTGTACATTTTTCGTGCACAGTCCAATCGTTTTCTTTGGTTGGTGACTATTTCTGCATGAATTTCTGCCATGCGTGACGATTTAGCAGGAGGCCTTCCATGCGCGTAATAACGAACCCCACGTTGCCCGGCCCAGACGGTTGCTGCACCTGCATCACCGAGTAGAGCCATGGCTGCATAAGTGATTCTGGTCCCAGGACCGAGGATAAGCACAGCCAGTTTTGTAGCTGGCACATGAGCAACGCCGCGCTGATCAGTTATGGTCAGCGCGTTGCCATCCCGGTTTACAACTGCACGTTCTACGTACAGAAATGAGACGCGGTCGCTCATTTGTGATAGTGCTTGTCGAGTGATGGGAACTTCACTAGGTGTGGACATTGTGGTTACCGCGCGGGTGCAAGAGTAAGTAGTCCGCAGCCGTAGCCACGAGCTCGACCGATTCCTTGTGTGAGAGCAGTACGCAGTTTGGTCGCGTCGGTTACTCGTAAGGTACCGCTAAAACGAGCTTTCGCAATGCGGACTGGTCGGTTGTTGTTCCCCGTTTGTTTTGAGCGCTGGAAGTGATCAGTCCACCGCTCAGTGACCGCGCCAGTTTCAACTTCGAAACCAGCTTGAGCAGCCTTTTTGTGCAGCCAATTAAGCTGGTGTTCGGCTGAGACGTGTGCTCGTATTTTACCGCGTTTTCCCTTTGCGAATTCTGAATATGTTGGGTTTGCAACTAATTCAAAATGCCAATGCTGTCCGGCCATTAATGTGTCGAGGAAGCGTTGGTAATCAGCAGATTCTGCTGGGCGGGTATCCCACCCTGCTTGTTCCACTAGGTGGTTGCCGGTGGGTTTTTCTGGACCAACAATATAGAGCACGTGGTCATGTTGCCTTTTATCGGCACGCCACAGGACACGCGCATTGGATTCGTCTAAGTCTGGGGGAAACGAGGACCGTACAGCAGCGTGCATGGCTTGTGGGTCAGTGAGGAGCTTCCGACCTCCTCGGCGTGCTGGGTTGATTTGTACTCGGGTCAGTGTGGTCATGCGCGTAGCACCGCCTCAAAAAATCGGTCTGGATCAGAACTTGCTTCTGAACCCGCGGGGTTATCAAGCACTACATCTTCGCATTGGAGGACACCTCTCCATCCGTACTGGCGGTGTTGTGGATCGAAGGAAATAGGTATGTCTTGGCGTGCTTCTGCACCTTCTTCGGTGATCTCCGCATCTCGGTAGATTGCGAGATGCACAGTCTTTGGGGATTGCTCCTGGTGGTTTTTTGTGGCATACCAGGTTTTATGTTTACGAAGCGATGTCTCTGCATCTTGCTCTGTGACCCCAATTACTAATCCTGGATGCACTGGGCAAGACCTTCGGCCCATAAATAATGGAAATTTTGGGTTGCGTAGTGCTTCTGCCATACCTTCGAGCAGCTCTTTGTCATTAGATTCGATTGCGACAACAAATGCTGCATCGGAGAGGAAATATCGGGTTGATAGTTTCGCAGATGCGGTGGGTTTAGACTGCCAGGGTTGTGCGGTTTGATAGTCACGTAGCAGCCTGCCAGATTGATCGACCCGCACTGCGAATTTCAATGCGGCTAAGTCCTCGACGGGGTCTGTTCTCCGGCGTCCTTCGGCAGCAGCTAGCAAACCGATAATCCCAGATTTAGTTGGGCGCTCAGCGGTGGCTCGGGTGCTGTACCGTGAGGCATCGCCCCAAGATTGGAGCGGTCCTTTCAATAGAAGTAACAGTGAATGCGTCATTCTACTCTCCAGCTGCGCGGCGAAGCTCGTCGGAAATTTTGTTCTTGAGGTCTGGGAGCGTGATGGTTTCCGCGAGGTTTTGGAATGGCTTGGTTAGTTCTCCGATTCCGAGGACAAACGCAGCGCGCGGTGTGAAACCATAGATGGTTTCAATATTGTGGGCTTCTTCAGCCAGTTTCTGTGCACCAACTTCGCGGCGAGATGCCGATTCGGTTGCTTCGACTGGTGATTCAAAAGCATTCACCAGCGAAATTGGCCGGGAATCACGAACGGTGATGTAGACAAGTTCTGGCAGAGTTTGGTTGGCGAAGGTGTTAATTTTGCCGGTTGGCATCGACTTGATGAAAGCATCGATGAACTGTTCTGTTGCTTGGACCGCGTTTTCGCGGGAATCTAGATTCTCGGTGAGTGAATCAACGTTGACCGTGGCATAACGGTACAGCGTAGACGACATCATTTGCACGGTACCGAGCATGCCAGCCCCGGTTTCTTCACCTTCTTCTGCTAGATCGTCGACTGCGGTAAAGAAATCGAATTCCGGCGCACTTGCGTGAATTCCCAGTGCGTGGGCGACCTGTACTGATGCGTCCACGTTGTATGCGGCATCGTCAGCGACCATTCGACCGAACATGCTCATATCCACGGAATGGCCGGTGTCCAGGATTTCTTGCGCCTCGTTTTTCTTCAAATTTTCGCCGTCACGTTCCAGAAGCTCTGAAACTGCGCGATCAATTTGGTGTTGGCTTAAGAACAATAGGTATCCAGTTTCGGGGTATGGGTTTGCCTCTACTCCGTTTTCAATGTCTTTTTTGGATAGCTTTTGCACCGAGGTTTTGATTTTAGCTGCTTTGAATAGCTGTTCTGTACGGCTGATTGCTTCAGCTTGTTCCAGACCCGCGTCTTCAAGTTTGCGTGCGATTTTTTCCGGTAAACGCTTAGAACGGTCACCGATCTGCTCTGGATCAAAATTATCCTCGAAGAATTTGCGGATGGCGCGCTTCCACGATTGCGAAGAAACTCGTTGACGTGGGGTTCCACCGAATACAGCGGATTTTGGTGCCCCGGTGTCATCACGGTTGATCAGTGATGGGGGAATAGTTTGCAGAGCGTGGATATCAACGATGAGAGACATAGGAATTGTCCTTTCTGGTCAGAAGATTAGGAAGTAGGTTCGGTTTTGGTTTGAGCTGATGGACGCATAGCTCCGACTGCGAAATCTCTGCCCCAACGGAGCAGAACCCCGGTACGACGTTCTGGGTGGGTCAGGTTCCGTAGATCGACGGCGAACTGACCGTAATGGAAGCCCAGTTGTTGAGATCGCAGCAGCGTGATCAGTGAGCGAAGATGGATGATCCGTGTCTCTTCACTACCGGCAGCCTGCATCGCGTCGAAACGAAGCTTGATTGATTTGCTGTCTGCCCCGCGGTACAGCTGTCCACATGCATTCGCAAAGGACATGGTAGGAATGTGCACTGGCGCTGACGCACTTTGCATGTGTAGGCCAAATAGTGCGAGGGCATGGAATGCTGCCTTTTCAGACGGTGACATCGCGTCAGAGTATCCAAGTTCGGCATCGCTCAGTGGCGGATTCATGGTCATCAGCACCCGTTGCAGACTCAGCGGGTCGTGTTCAACGCTGCGAGATACGCTTTTCCGAAGTTCTGCGAGAGCACCCCGCGCCTGCGCACCGTCAGGTGTATGTCCGCGCTCCAGATAATCACGTTGTAGCTGTGACACCGTGGAGCTGACACTATGCTTAAGATTTGTTTCAGTCATTTGATTTTCCTTTATGCTCAGTAGCTTTTTGCTCTTTTAGTAGTGGTAGATCCTTTCTCAGTCGGTAACGCAATGCCCTGTACAGCGATCCAGCGTTAATAATTCGCGCATTTGCTTCCTCATCTCCTTCAAGGGTTCTTCCGATCATGGCTTTTTGTCCGGCGCCGCGAACAAGCTCTTCGGCGATGAGCAGAAGCTCTTGTTCGATTTGGCTCTGCCATGACACAGCCTTCTGTTCGATATCCTCTGGGCTAAGGTTGCGCAGCCAGGAAACGAACTGTGGTTCAAGGATTGTGTATAAACGGTCGGCTACGTCAGCATCGAAGGCATAGTCCCCACCTGCTGCAACCGTCAGTTGTCCTGAGAACCAGCCCAAGGAAATTGCAGCGTTTTTGGTTGCTTCCGCAGCATCTCGGACGATTTGACGGTGTGCCTTCGACAGCCTGTCGTTGCGCAGCAGATGTAGTGGTAAGCCGATACTCGCAGACACGATTGTTGCTACTGAAGATGCCTGTGCTCCATATTCCATCGATACGATGGCGACGTCGAGTGTCTCGGAGTTCCCAGTCACCTTGGAAATTCGTGCGAGATTGTCCAGGTTTGCGGGCCTGATGGGGGCGCGATCTTTCCCTTTGAATCCAGGATCTCCATCGACGACAATCAGCGGATCGAGTGAACGCCACATGGTTCGCTGAGTGTCATACGGGCGTGCGTAGTAGGCATCTAGCCCTTTTTTCGATTGATTTGGGCTAAAGCGATAAGGAGTCATTGGATCTTCGAGCACATTTTTTCCGGCATCGGGGATTTGATCCCCATTGCTTACCAACACGCGTGTCACCAAGGCAACGTCCGCGTCAACGAATAACCTCACGCGACGTGACTGCCAAGTGGCAAGGTCAGCTGGTCCTTGTGGCTGGGGCTCTTTGGAGCGCTGAGCCGCGGTATCCTGCTTTCGTTCCCAGACCGGTTCATCTTTGCCAGTGTCGATGACTGCCGATTCCGGGGTATTCAGAATGAGCGTTTCTAGCAGGTTGTTGCCAAGGACATAAGTGCCACCGGTCATCCCCGTCCAGCCCTGACCAATCGGATACCCTTTGCCTCCTTTGACCCGTTCGTCACCGACTGCCCCAGATTTAATTCCGGAATAGTCAAAGGCCTGCGTGTGAATCAACCACCGTGCTGCTTCGGGGTAGGACAAACTTTGCCGGCCTGCGGCGGTACGCATGGTGAAGTAATCTTGTTCTGCGTCAGGAATGATGCGTGCTACTTCTTGTTGAGTATTCGATGGCGTGTGCAGATCTGCCACCTGCATAAATGGATTTTCTGCATCGAGTAAGTCAAAACGGTTATGAACCGTTGCAAGGTAATCTAAAACTGTGTCATCAACACCGGTGGCGTTTAATTGTGTGCGGGTGTCAGTCCACCATTCGTCCCATTCGAACTGCGCGAGGGCGCGCCGGTCCGTTAGTTCTTCTGCGAGCTTGTGGTGATGTGCGCGCCAGAAAATAGCGAGAAGCACGCGTAACACTGCGTAATCTTGGGTAGGAGAATCACCTACGATGGCTAAAGCTTCGCCGGAACCATCGAAAATTTCACGGATGCTCAGTGTACGAGCACCATTGATAGTCCGGCATGGAATCCAAGGCTCATCGATGAGATTAAAGGTATTGATAGTTGGTTCGTCTCTGTGCTGGGTTGCGGTCATTGTGATCACCTCTAATTTTGTACGGGGCTGCTTTGTTATTAGTAGTTAAACGTAATTGCTGTCGGTAACACGGATATTGGAAGTATCACTCAAACATTCGATTCCGAGTCGGTTGGAATAACGCACCTGGAACCGTCCTAGTTGACATGAACCCTCTGCATTTAGCTGGAGTGCAAGCTGTCCTTTAAGTAGAAAGTGTTGCGACCAGTTCTCGGGCGTATTTCTTTCCAGCGTGGTGATAACCTCGTCAAAATCACGGTCATACCTGGTCATTCGTGTCGGAAGACGAACGGTGCTTGTCGCTAGGTAGTGGGCGTCTGAATAATTCAATTCTGAACTTTTCAGAATTTCTGTTTCTTTGCCCCACGGCGTGTAACCATAATCTGTTCCGATGATGGGGATTACTTCTACGGCGGGTTCGGCGTCTCGTACCTGGGCAGCGCCGGTCTCTTCATTGTTGTTGATGACATCTTGATGCTTTCTTTCGAATAGTCTCTCCAGGCTTTTAGCTGCGAACGGTGAACATGTGCGGTAGGTTTTAGAACGCGCATGCGCTCGCTCGATCCGCGCACAGCTTTCTTCCTCGGCTGTTTGCCAAGCCTCATGCCAGGCGGCGGGAATATTTTGTTCACCTTCGTAGACTGCCCGCACGAGTGGTTCGATGTCATCGGGCCTGCGGAAGGTATCCGGCAGGTGCAGTAGCGTGGAAAGGATAATTTTGGGGTCGTAGATCGTCATCGCGCCGCTATCGATCTCCGGAATTG
>ERZ1023415.81-NODE-81-length-20641-cov-25.866123_pt1 | contig 20641 bp, 19 predicted proteins | sample MGYA00380510_ERZ1023415 | MGnify/ENA primary metagenome ERZ1023415 (study PRJEB33173, sample SAMEA4830299) | metagenome | study: EMG produced TPA metagenomics assembly of the PRJEB25223 data set...
CTAGAGCCCAAGCGCATCCAACAAATCATCAAACGCCGGCCCCACCTGCGTGCGCCACAGCACATCCACGCGGGCGTCGGCACGGCCCGGCCCGCCATTGATCACCGCCACCGGGCGGCCCGAAGCCAGCATGTCCAGCACAAACCGGTAACCGCTCATCACCGCCAACGAAGACCCCACCACAAGCAACGACGCCGATTCCGCCGCCATCGCCCGCGCCTGCTGCTTGCGCGCCTCCGGAACAGCCTCACCGAAATACACCACATCCGGTTTCAGACGCGCCGAGCCACACCGCAGGCAGCCCACCATCTGAAACTGCTGGATCGCCGCCTGCGGCAAATCAACGTCACCGTCGGGGTTCACCTGCTTAACCTGAGATAACAACGTCTCCAAATATCCCGGATTTGCCGCTTCCAAGCGCGTATCCAACCCGTCGCGGTGCTCGCTAAAACCGCAATCCAAACACGACACCGTATCCAAATTCCCGTGCAGCGCGACCACGTTGTTTTGCCCGGCTTCTGCATGCAGCCCGTCGACGTTTTGCGTCAACACGCCATGGACAAACCCGGCGCGTTCAAGTTCCACCAGCGCGTAATGCGTGCGGTTGGGTATGGCCCGGTCCAGCTGCCGCCAACCAATGAAGCTGCGCGCCCAATACCTGTGCGAGGCGGCCGGATCGTGGCAAAACTCCTGGTAGGTCATCGGCCGGTGCGTGTTCATCTTGCCTTTGGGCCCGCGATAATCCGGGATCCCAGAATCAGTAGACACCCCTGCCCCGGTCAGCACCATGGCTGGGCCAAGGCGAAGCTGGTCGACGATCTTGTCGACGACGTCCGGGTAGGGGTGTGGGGTGCCGGTTTCTTCCACCACCCGCTGCATGGAGCGAACCGCGCCCCGGTGGGCGCGGTTGATGGCTTCGGAAACGAAGTCTGGTTGCGTGCGGAAATCCTGCGATAGTGAACTCACGCCCGCCAGTCTAGGGGCTAGTGCGGGAGGCTGGAGCACGCATGCATAAACAGCGGCTGATTTATCTCAGGCTGGGATCAGCCGCCGTTATCCAGCGCCCAACCTGCGGCGTAGTTGGGCTTCGAAGATCCACTCGGAATCGACCAGCCCGTGCCGGGAGCATTCTGCGTGCCAGCCGTCGGGGCGGATCTGGACTTTCATCCGCCGTCCGCACAACTGGCAGAACCGGGGAGCATCGTAGCCTGCTTGCTGGGAAGGGCTGAGTCGGATTTCCTCGCCGCTAGCGATCTCCGTGCCAGTATTCGGGTGGAAGACTGGCTCATCGTCGCCGCACATTGCCACCGCGAGCGGGGAGTTTTTCGTCTGCAGCGCGGGATCTTTTGCTCGTGCCATGGTTGTTACTGTTTCTGCCTTGTGCTTTATACCTTGTAGCTCGTGCCTAAAGCTGCGTGCAACTATCTACAGCGCCTTGATTGGTAGGTCAATGCGGTTCAGGGTTTCCAGGTCGGTTTCGATGCGCTCGCCAAGCGTCGTCAAGTAGTTACCGGCGATGATCGCATTGATGCCGCCGAGCAGGCCTTTTTCGAAACCTTCGGTGCCCAGGGACAACTCACGGCCACCGGCGAAGCGGATGACGGTGCGTGGCATGGCCAGGCGGAACATGGCAACAGCGCGCAGGGCTTCGCCGAGCGGAACCAATGGGTAATCGGCAAACGGGGTGCCTGGGCGTGGGTCCAGGAAGTTCATCGGGACTTCGCGTGGTTCGATTTCGGCCAGCTGCGCGGCGAATTCTGCACGCTGTTCCAGGCTTTCCCCCATGCCGATGATGCCGCCTGAGCAGACCTCTAGCCCAGCGTCGCGCACGTTTTGCAGGGTTTCGCGGCGCTCTTCCCACGTGTGGGTGGTGACGACGTTCGGGAAGTGGGAACGTGCGGTTTCCAGGTTGTGGTTATAGCGAGTCGCGCCGGCGGCCTTGAAACGCTCCACTTGCTCACGGGTGACGGTGCCTAGCGAGCAAGAAATTTCGATATCTACTTCTTCTTTAATGCGCGGGATGGCGCGCTCCACCTGACGCACGAGGTTTTCGTCCGGGCCCTTTACGGCTGCAACGATGCAAAATTCTGTGGCGCCGACCTTTTGGTTGCGCTTGGCTGCTTCGATGAGCTCGTTAATATTCAGCAGTACCGCACGCACGGGGGATTCAAACAAACCCGACTGGGAACAGAAGTGGCAGTCTTCTGGGCAACCACCGGTTTTCAGCGAGATAATGCCTTCGACTTCCACATCAGGCCCGCACCATTTCAGGCGGGTTTGGTGGGCGACATCGGCGATTTCTTTCAGAGTTTCATCATCAACCTGCAACACCTGCAGGAGTTCGTCTTGGGTCAGGCCAATGCCTTGTTCCAGTGCTTTTTCCCGGGCGATATCAACAATGCTCATGCCGTTATCCTAATCACAGCACTTAAACACCGTTCAATTAACACGCCACCCCAGCCATCGAATCCACCCCCAATTGTGTCCTAGAACAACTCCAGGACAACTTGCGTAAGCTAGAAAACTGTGAAATTAAAAAATATCATCAGCCCGCAAAACCGCACCACAAAACCACTTTCGTTACAGAAACGATTAGTAAAACGCATGATGTCGAGCCCGGACAGCCTGCGCCGCATTTTAAATCTCTGGCCACCCCTGCGTGCTTCCGGCATCCGCATCACAGAAATAACTGCCGACGCCTCTTACGCCAAAATTGTCTGGAATCGCACCTGGAAGAACGTCAACATGCACGGCGTCGCCTTCGGCGGCACATTATTTTCCATGGCCGATGTCATGATCGGCACCTTGTTACAGCGCCGTTTAGGCTCGGGCTTTGAGGTCTGGACCCGCTCGGCCTCCTTCCAATACCTCAAACCTGGCCGCAACGGCGTCAATATTGAAGTGGAGCTTTCCGACGAACTCGTCGAATGGGTCCTGCACACCATCGAAGAAGACGGCTACTGCATTGTGCCGTATAGCTGCATGCTGAAAAATCCGGATGGCGAGGTTGCCTCCATTAGCCACCAAGAATTGCACGCCCGCCCACGCGGCGGAGGTAAACGCACCGCACGGCCGAAGCACGCCAGCAAACCCCGCGGCTACATCCTGGAGCACATGGCCACCGCGATCGCTTGGGCCGCCTTTAGCGAAACCCCGGAATCACTCACCACGCTGCTCAGCAGCATGCGTCGTATGCCGAGCCAGGCTGAACAGCTACGCCACGTCTGTGCAAAAGCCAAAGAAGAAGCTGGCTGGGACGACGCACAGCTGCACAAATTTGGCGTTCCCGGCGAGTACCTGAACTAGCAGCATCTCCCATACTGCTGCACTACTCTGGTGCTTATGAGCCTTTACGACGACACCTTCACCCTGCTGCAGGAGCTCATCCGCAACGGCTGCGTCAACGACCTCACCGCTGATTCTGGCGCTGAGGAACGCAACGTTGCCACCCTAGAGAGGTTTTTCGCCGATACCCCCGGCATCCGCACCGAGAAATTCGAGCCGCACCCCGCGCGAACTTCCCTCGCGGTCACAGTGGAAGGCTCCGATCCGAACGCCGAACCGCTGACCTTGCTCGGCCACATCGATGTCGTGCCTGTCGACGAGCCAAAATGGACCACTCAGCCGTTTGCCGGTGAAGTCATCGACGGTTTTATTTATGGCCGTGGCGCGATGGACATGTTGTTTATTACCGCAACCATGGCCGCCGTCACCCGTGACATCGCCCGGCGCGGGCAACCTGGCGGAACCTTGACTTTCGTGGCGCTTGCCGACGAAGAAGCCCGCGGTGGTTTCGGGGCCAAGTGGATTTCCGAACACCAGCCCGAAGCCTTTTCTTGGAAGAACTGCCTATCCGAAACCGGCGGTTCCCATTTACCGGTGTGTGATGGCTCGGACGCCATCGTCATTAACGTTGGTGAAAAAGGTGCCGGCCAGCGGCGCGTGCGTATCAGTGGCGATGCCGGGCATGGGTCCACGCCCTATGGCAAGGATTTTGCCGTCGTCAAGATTGCTGAGGTGGCGCGCCGCATCGCCAACATCAACCCGCCAATGCTGGACAGTGAGACCTGGCAAGGGTTCGTGCGCGCGTTCCGCTTCGATGAGGCTACCGAGAAAGCACTGCTCACAGGCGCTTCAGAAGAGGCCTACGAAGCTTTCGGCGACCTTGCTGGTTATGCGCACGCGTTTTCCCACACCACTATTTCGCAGACGGTGCTGCGCGCAGGCGGTGCCATCAATGTGCTGCCTTCCGATGCTTACCTAGAGATGGACATTCGCCCGCTACCTGGGCAAACCCAAGAAGATATCGACGAGCTTCTCCGCGAAGGTTTGGGCGATCTTGCCGACGACGTCACCATCGAGCACTTGATCGTCGAACCGGCTTCGGAGTCACCAGCCGAGGGCCCGCTGTGGGAGGCCATTGTGCAGACCATCGGCGAGTTCTTCCCGGATGTGCCCGTCATTCCGGTATTAGCCACCGGAGGCTCTGACCTGCGTTTTGCCCGCCGGTTGGGTGGGGTCGGTTATGGCTTTGCGCTGCACGCGCGCGAACGCACGATGTTTGAGGCGAACCGGCAGCTGCATTCGCACGACGAATGCTTGGCTGTGGAGGACTTGGAACTGACCGTGCGTGCTTATTCGTCGCTGGTCACGAAATTTGTCGGAGCATCGCGTACTGCTTAGCGCGGCGTTACACCGCGCCCCGGCGCATCATCGCGCGCAACAGAATGAAAAATGTTGGCCCGCCCACCAGTGCGGTGAAAATACCAATCGGTAGGTCGGCAAAATCAATGATGCTGCGCGCGGCAGTATCTGCCAACGCAATCAGCGCTGCTCCACCGAGGGCGGAAGCCGGCAGTAACACCACGTTCGACGGGCCAGCCACCGTGCGAATGATATGTGGAACCACCAAACCCACAAAACCAATTAGGCCGGCATACGATACCGCCCCCGCCGTCAGAAGCGTGGCTAAGAGCAACGCCAGCACCCGCAACCGCGCAACATCAATGCCCACGTGACCAGCCGCACGGTCGCCCAGCGCCAGCACATCCAGCTTGCCGACGAGAAGCAACGCAAGCGCAATACCCGCACCAACCAGCACCGCCACCACAGAAATATGCGCCCACTTGGCACCGGAGAGCGAACCCATCTGCCAAAACACCACTTGTTCGCGGGAGCTGGTCGGGGCAATGAATATAAAAAATGAAATGAGAGCACCTGCGACCGCGTTGACCGCAATCCCAACCAAAACCAGGTTGATCACCCGGATGCGCCCGCCAAAACGCGCAAGTTGATACACCAGCCACGTGGTTAACAACCCGCTCAAGAATGCGAATACGGGAACCGTCGTAGCCTCAAACCAGCTAATGCCCAGCACAATCGCGAGCGAAGCCCCTACCCCAGCCCCTGCTGTTACACCGATGACGGACGGTTCTGCCAAGGGGTTAGCGAACACCGCCTGCATCAACGCGCCACCGACACCGAGCGCAGCGCCCACCAAAAGCCCAAGTACCAGGCGCGGCAACCGGATCTGCCAAATCACAGACTCGTCCATGGCACTCACCCCTAGCGGGCCAACAGCCAGGATTCGTGGCAGTTCGCCGATAGGGATTGTGTACTGTCCGATCACCAATGAGGCAATGGTTCCGGAAACCAAGACGAAAACGAGCACAACAAACAACAGCACCCGGTTGCGATTTCGGGTGCGGAGAACCTGTTGGGTGCGTTGCCTGTCCATAACTATTCGTTATGATAGATCGCTCGCGCAGCCTCCAAGAGCAACTGGCCCGATTGTGGGCCAAAAGCTAACGCTTGCCCGTCGGGAAGCGCAATCACACGTTGTTTTTGTCCCGCGATAGTTTGCGCCACGCCGGGCCGTTCCAGCAGTCCCTCAATGTCGCCGACAGACTCAAGGCTGCCGGACATCATGATGTAGACCTCCGGGTTTAATTCCGCGAGTGCCTCTGGGCTGGCCGGCGACGGTGCACCAATATCATTCGCCGTAGCCACATCGATGCCACCGATTCCTTCAATCAAATCATTGGTACCGGAATCACGCCCCAAAATATAAAACACGCCATTAGCGCCACGGGCATATAAAAAGGCGATGCGCAACGGCTCATCCGGGGCGATCTGCGCGATAGCGGCTTTCGCATCCGCCAGTTCTTCCTCACTGCGCTGGGCGAGCGCGACACCTTCGTCGGCAAGTCCCAAGACTTCGCCCAGCCTTCGGATCTGCGCACCCATTTTTTCCAAACTGTGGTCATCTTCTACCACCACAGTGGTAACCCCGGCTTCCCGCACCTGGTCAATCACCTCGCTGGGGCCAATGGAGTGATTAATCACCAGGACGCTGGGGCGCAACTCCAAGATTGCCTCGGCGTTCAACGCGTGCGCACCATGGGTAACCACCGGCAAATCCTGCAGCGATTCTTCTTGCGAAGCCACAGTCCGGCCGACGAGGTTATCTGCCAAGCCCAGCCCGCGAACAGTTTTGGTGAACGTGCCATAAAAGTCTATCGCCAAAATGCGGGATACATCCTCCACGACGACATCGTGACCGTCCGCATCAGTCAGGCTCACAGGAAGCTGCGGCTCGGGCGAGTTGGTTACGGGAACCACTTCTTCCAGGTCAGAGACAATATTTCCGCCCCGGAAGTCGCGCGGATCGGTATCAGCACCATGCTCAACGACGTCTTTTTTCAAATTCTGATGCGCCGAAGGCTCATCCCACGATGCACATGCCGAAACCCCCAACCCAGTCACTGCTAATAAAACAGTGCAGGTGGGGGCTAAGATCCAACCTCGTTTTTGGGGCTTTATCCAGGGCATACTAGCTTTCTGCTGGGAAGCGACGCGACAGCGCCGCAAACAATTCAAAGTTACAGCGGAATGCGGCGACCGCTTCTTCCAATAGATCTGTGCGCTGTTGGTCGGTCAACTGCAAAGAATCCAGGGTGGCACGGTAGGCATCGCGATAAGGCTTGATCTTACCGACGGCAGAGAAATCGTAGAAGCTGAGCTCCTGCTCCCCCATGCCATAGTGGCGCTGCAGCATACGCGAAATAACCTGGCCACCAGAGACATCGCCCAAGTAGCGCACATAATGGTGTGCCAGAACGAGAACCTCGTTGCCGGGCAGATCCATTTTTTCGATGCGCTCTACGTAGGCGGCGGTAGCCGGCATCACGCGAACCTGTTCACCCCAGTGCGGGCCCACCATGCTGACCAAATCGGAATCCAATGCCATACGGCGCTCCAGACGCGGATCGGCATAGCAGGCACCAATTGGGCTAGAAGCGACGGTGCGGACCGCATGTTCGAGGGCGTCGTAAATAAACCACATTTGCGCATGGTATTCAGCAACTGCCTCGCGGCTAAGTTGGCCTTTCAATAGGCGGTCCATGAAGTCAGAGGTTTCTGCATCTTCATGAGCTGCCAGCGTGTGCTCACGCAACTGCTTGGACAGTGGCTGCTGTTCGGTGTGTTCAAAAAGCGCAGTGGTTGCAGTAGTCATTGTGGTGTGTCCCTTTCTCATCAGACCCCGACCAGCCCGTCGCGGTCTGAGTCTCACCTTATTAAGATAGCCCTATCCTAACCACGCCCACACGACCTAGACAAGGATTTGCACTCCTAATTGCAAGATTTCGACCAAAAGTATGATCCACCGGATAACCCCGGTTTAACCCCGCAACGCAAAAAACCCAGACCATCGCGTGCATTGTGCAACTCGATAATCTGGGAGAAATCGTGCCCGGGGCGGGACTTGAACCCGCACGTCCTATAAGGACACTGGCACCTGAAGCCAGCGCGTCTGCCAATTCCGCCACCCGGGCTGGGTGTCCATGAGACCAGACACTTAGCGTTAAATGCATAGTGCCTGATTTGGCGACTTAATGAAGATAACACGATATCTGCATTAATTAGCAAATTAGCTGTTCATGAGCGGTTTTTCCGAACAGCAAAATTTCGAAAAAACCACCGACCACACCGTACTGGCTTACGGTTTTTGACCTAGAACACTTTATACTGGGACACACTTGGTTTTCAGATATCTTCCAACAATCACGCACAACCGCAAGATTGACTGGGAGAAAACGCCCAGGCCCAGTAGCTAGATTCAGAAAGGAGGGCTCGCGCAATGGCACTTATGTCACGGTTTGCCAAGCTCGACAGCGCCATGCAGCGCGGCCTCGATAACGGCATTGCCCTGATCTTCGGTGGCAAAGTCGTCCCGGCAGAGATTGAAGAGCTTCTCAAACAAGAAGCACAAGACAACCTTTCCGCCACCGCCCGCGGCTTTGTTCCCAATGTGTATACAGTGGGTGTCTCATCAAAGGACCTGGAGAATCTCTCACGGGATCGGCAGCTGCCCATCAGTCTGGCTGACCAACTGGCGCGTTTCCTACGTAACGAAGGAATGGAAACCTTTGGCCCCGTGATCGTGCGCATCGCCGAAGAATCCGGCTTACGCACAGGTCAACTTCGGGTCTCATCTTTCTCTGATGCGCAGCCGGTGGAGCATTCCGGCTTCGACGCCATCATCACCCATGACGATAATCCCGAAAACGACGGCGCTGGCGAACAAACCAGCAGCCGACAGGAGGAATCCCCTGCCATGACTAGTTCCCCGTATTCCGCTGGATCAGGACAACCAGCCGGCCACGACGCCACGACAACGATGTTCCGTAGTGAAGACGTCGACAAGCAAAACCGGGCGCAGCAGGATCGGCAGCCAGAAGAAGAAACCACCCGCGTTTCTTTGTTGCTGCAGGATGGTTCTTCGCGTAGCTACTTGGTGGAAGAAGGCTCCAATATCATCGGCCGCAGCAATGATGCCGACCTGCGCATTCCAGATACTGGCGTGTCACGTCAGCACGCAGAAATTAGCTGGGACGGCCACGACGCAATCTTGGTGGATCTACAGTCGACCAATGGCACAACTGTGAATGACACACCAATCGAAAATTGGCTTCTAGCTGACGGAGACGTCATCACTGTGGGACACTCTCATATTGAAGTCCGCATTACTTACCCCAATTCTTAACCTCGACTCCTAGCGAAGGAAGGGCCACCATGGATTCAGTCCTCGTGTTTGGGCTACGCATCGGCCTGTTAGTGCTGTTGTGGCTATTCATTCTGGTGGCGCTTAACGCCATGCGCCGCGACGCCAAGTTTGCTTCGGCAGGCACCGCCCCGAAAACCGCAAGCAACACTGGTTTCGCGGCACCGGTTCCACGTTCGCGCAAGCCAGCCGCCCAAATCACGGTAGTCGAAGGCCCATTGCGTGGCTCGCACATGCAGATCTCTTCCCTGGAAGAATTCACCGTCGGCCGGGCACCAGACTGTGATTTCGTCGTCGGTGATGATTACGCCTCGTCGCGCCACGCCCGGCTCTTCCGTCGTGGCAGCGAATGGTTCATTGAGGATTTGGACTCCCGAAACGGCACCTTTGTCTCTGGCGCCCGTATTGACCAGCCAGAACGCATCGCCGTGGGAACTGATATTAAACTGGGGCGTTCACTATTGAGGCTGGTGCCATAGATGTCTCCATCGCAAAATTCACTGAAACTTAACTACACCGCGGCCTCGGACCGCGGTCTTGTTCGTACTAACAACGAAGATTCCGCCTTCGCCGGCCGGAATCTTTTGGTGCTTGCCGACGGCATGGGTGGCCACGCCGCCGGTGAGGTTGCTTCCCAGCTGCTGGTCACCACGATGCAGCGCTTGGACCGCGACCCTGGCGAAAACGACATGCTGGCCTTGCTGGGCACGGCTGCCGACGACGCTAATACCGCCATCGCCGATACCGTGCGCCAGCGGCCCGAAACTCAGGGCATGGGTACCACATGCACCGCCCTGATGTTCAATGGCACGACATTTGGCATGTGCCATGTGGGCGATTCGCGCGGCTACCGTCTGCGTGCGGGCAAGCTGGAACAAATCACTATCGACGACACTTACGTGCAGTCGCTAGTAGATTCCGGCAGCTTGAAACCCGAGGATGTATCCACACACCCGCAAAAATCGTTGATCCTGAAGGCTTATACCGGCCGCCCGGTAGATCCGACACTGCGCATGATCGACGCCCAACCTGGTGACCGGCTGCTGTTGTGTTCGGATGGGCTTTCCGACCCCGTCACTGCCGATACCATCGAACAAACCCTCAAAGAGGGCACCCCGGAACAGGCTGCCAGCAAACTGATTGACCTGGCGCTGCGTTCTGGTGGCCCCGATAATGTCACCGTCGTAGTAGCTGATGTTCTAGCTGGTGACGACGAGTCCACCACCATTCCGGCGGCTCCAGTGAGCGCCGGCGCTTTGGCCTTACCCGAAGCAGAACGCGCCCACCCGAATACCGCGGCCGGGCGCGCAGCAGCGTTGAACCGCCGCCCACAGGTGGTGGAGCCGAAGGCGCAGGCCGCCGGTGCGCACAACCATGGTACTGGCAGCAACGCAGGTAACGGTTCTGGACCTGGGAATGGGGCTGGAGCTGGTTCCGGAGCTTGGGCTGGAGGTAGCGCTGGGGTCGCTGAGAACAACACACACGATAATCCCAGCAAACGCGGGCGCAATTGGACGTTGGCCATCGTCGTGCTCGTCTTGCTCGGCGGCCTGATCGGCGGCGGCTGGTGGGTGTATGCAGCTTCGCAGGACAAGTATTACATCGCCACCAATGATTCCGATGAGCTAATCATCGAACGTGGGGTGGATTATTCGTTGTTTGGTAAGGACCTGCACGAGCCATACCAGCGGGTGTGTCTCACCAAAGATGATGAGGTTCGCACGACCGACCTGGGTGAGAAACCCAGCAATGATTGCCACCCATTTTCGCTGACTGACCTGCCAGGTTCCGTGCGTGGATCCATCACGCACCTGGATTCAGGTTCCTATTCGGAGGTCACCGACCAGCTACAGCGTCTATCCGATAAAGCTTTGCCTGTATGCGTAAACCGTGCCGAGACCGACAACGGCGGCAAGAACAGCGACGGCAAGAACAGCGACGGCAACAGCAACAACAGCGGCGCGAACAAAGACGCAAACAAAGACGCCGCAAATGCGGAATCTGCCGATGACGGTGGCCTGTCCACCCCCGGCGTGAACTGCAGGGAGGTGTCCTAAATGTCCCGGATTTTCATTCGTAGCACAGAACTGGGTTTGCTCATCGTGGCAGCGATTGCCTTCGCCGCGACCCTCGCGAGCTTTGAGCTGTCCCAAGGATCAACGCTGTCGGTGACGTTCCTGTATCTCGTGGGAGCATTCATCGGCGTGTTTACCGTCGCACACATCGCACTCACGATCTGGGCGCCCTACGCAGATCAGATCATGTTGCCGGTGGTCAGCCTACTCAATGGGCTGGGGCTGATCATGGTTTATCGCATCGACACCGCCAAAGACCTAGGCTTGGCAAACCGGCAGGTCATGTGGTCGGTTATCGGCGTAGCGCTGCTGATTGCCGTGCTGATCATCGTGCGTGACCACAAAGTGCTCACCCGCTATTCCTACTTGCTGGGGGCACTAGGTTTGGTTCTGCTGGCACTGCCCTTGGTATGGCCCACCTCGATCAACGCGGATGCCCGCATCTGGATCCAGATCGGTAGCTTCACCCTGCAACCAGGCGAATTCTCCAAAATTTTGCTGCTGATGTTTTTCGCGCAGCTCTTGGTGCAAAAACGGGCCCTGTTTACCGTCGCGGGTTACCGTTTCTTCGGCATCTCCTTCCCGCGTCTACGCGACCTCGCCCCAATCTTGCTGGTCTGGGCCATCGCTATTTTGATCATGGCGGTTTCCAACGACTTCGGCCCAGTTCTCCTGTTGTTCAGCACCGTGTTGGGCATGTTGTTCATGGCTACCGGCCGCTGGTCTTGGCTGATCATTGGTTTGGGCCTCACCGCCCTGGGCGGTGCTTTTGTGTACTCCCTTTCGGCAAAGATCCAGGCCCGTTTTTCTGCATTCCGAAACCCGCTGGACGACGTCGACGGCACCGGATTCCAGCTCTCCCAATCCTTGTTCGGCATGTCCTGGGGTGGAGTCACCGGTACCGGATTGGGTGAAGGACACCCGGATATCATTCCCGTTGTATGGACAGATTTCATCCTCGCCGCCATTGGTGAAGAACTCGGCCTGATCGGCCTCACAGGCGTACTTATCCTGTTTGCCCTGCTCGTCTCGCGCGGGTTTAACACTTCCCTGAAAGTCCGTGACTCCTACGGCAAATTGCTGGCTGCTGGACTTTCGCTGACGATGGCTATCCAAATCTTTGTTGTCGTCGGTGGCATCACTGCCCTGTTACCGATGACGGGGCTGACTACCCCGTTCATGTCCGCAGGTGGCTCTTCCCTGATGGCTAACTACGTGCTGTTGGCGCTGCTGCTGCGCATCTCTAATTCTGCGCGTCGTCCAGCAGACGAAGCCTCCGGAAATAATGCAAACACCAGCGACGGGCACGCACAACCAGCAGCAAATGCGGCTCCTGGTATGGAGCACACCGGCGTCTTCGATATGCAGCAAGCTCAATACGCTCAATATTCTGCACAGCCACAACATCCACAGAATTCACAGCGTCCACGCCGTTGGCAGAGTTCACAGCGTGCCCAGAATTCCCAGCGTTCACAGGAGGCGAAACGATGAACCGTTCCATTCGCCTAGTCGCCGTATTTGCGATCATTCTGACAATCATCCTGCTGGTTAACCTGACCATCGTGCAGGCCTTCCAGGAAGACAAGTACGCCAATCATCCAGCGAACCAGCGTGGATTCTACGACTCCCAAACCATCGCACGCGGCCAAATCTCTGCCGGCGGGCAAGTCTTGGCTGAGTCGTTGCCGAACGCAGATGAAACTTACTCCCGTAACTATCCAACCAACCCACCGGCATTTAGCAATATCGTCGGCTATCTGTCGGATCAATTTGGCGCTTCGCAGTTGGAACAGTCCCACAATGAGATCCTCAACGGCACTGACCCTTCTTTGCTGAGCACCAATTGGCGCGATGTGATCACCGGCAAGCAGCCAAACGGCGCCAATCTGGAGTTGACTATCAACCCAGAAATGCAGCAATTCGCCTACCAGCAGCTGGCCGAACTGGGCTACCAAGGTGCCTCCGTCGCTATTCAGCCGTCGACAGGCGCGGTAAAAGCCATGGCTTCCACCCCAAGCTTCGACCAAAACGCGTTACTCGGTGACGGCGCAGAAAATTCCTGGGCAGAGTTGACCAGCACGGACGGAAACCCGCTGTTGAACCACGCCACCCAAGAAACGCTGCCACCGGGTTCCATCTTCAAGATCATCACCACCGCTGCGGGTATCGAAGCTGGCTACGGTCCAGAATCAACACTGACCGGCGCACCGTCGATCACATTGCCGAATACAACCACAGAGCTGACGAACTACGCCGGTCAAGCGTGTGCCGGTTCGGATGCGGTGAGTTTGCTGACTGCATTCCAGTATTCGTGCAACACAGCTTTCGTTGAAATGGGTATCGACATCGGCGACGAAGCACTACGCAACACCGCGCAAGCCTTCGGCGTCGGCGAAAACTACGATCTCGGAATTCCCACCTCACCGGGTGCACTCGGTGACTTACCAGACCCGGCTGCGCTAGGACAGTCCTCGATTGGTCAGCGCGATGTCACCATGTCCGCGTTACAGGCAGCCGTGATGGCAGCAACCATCGCGAACAACGGTGAGCGAATGAAGCCTTACCTCGTCGACAAGATCACCAGTTCCAACCTGCGTGATATCACTACGACGAAACCGCACTTACTAAACCGCGCGATCCCGGAAGAAACCGCAGCAACCATCGAACAAATGATGCTGGCTTCGGAACAACACACCGCCGGCGCCTCCGCTCCCGATGTGGCGTCCAAAACGGGTACCGCAGAACACGCAGAAGGCTCCGCCCCACACACCTGGTATGTGGCATACCTGCCGGATGCAGACTTGGCGGTGGCTGTCGTCGTCAAGAACGGTGGCGGCCAAGGCGAAGGTGCTACCGGTGGCTCTGTTGCCGCACCGCTGGGCCGGGCTCTGCTCGACTTTGGCAGGGGGCAATAATTTATGGCTGATGTGAACAACCGCGAAAGCATTCAGACTCTGGTTGGCGATGCCTATGAGCTGCAATGGGTCATAGGCCACGGCGGCATGTCCACGGTGTGGCTTGCCGACGACCACGCGAACGACCGCGAAGTGGCGATCAAGATTCTGCGCCCAGAGTTTTCCGACAACAACGAGTTTTTGGATCGCTTCCGCAACGAGGCCAATGCCGCGCGTTCCATCGAATCCGACAATGTGGTCGCCACTTACGACTATGGCGAAGTCACGGAAGATAATGGCCACACGTTCTGCTTCATCGTCATGGAATATGTTCGCGGTGAATCGCTAGCCGATCTCCTGCAACGCGAAGGCAACCTGGATGAATCACTCGCGCTCGACGTGTTGGAACAAGCCGCACATGGCTTGTCCATTATCCATCGCATGGGTTTGGTGCACCGCGATATCAAGCCGGGCAACCTACTCATTACACAAAACGGTCGAGTGAAAATCGCCGATTTTGGTATCGCGAAAGCCGCCGAGGCCGTCCCACTGACCCGCACCGGAATGGTGGTGGGCACCGCGCAGTATGTTTCCCCCGAACAGGCGCAAGGCCACTCCGTCACCCCAGCATCGGATGTGTATTCCCTGGGTGTTGTTGGCTACGAGATGTTAGCCGGAAAGCGCCCGTTCCACGGAGATTCTTCCGTTTCGGTGGCACTGGCACACATCAACCAAGCGCCAGAAGCCTTGTCGACGCAAGTCAGTGCCCCGGCGCGCGAATTGATTGGTATTGCGCTGCGTAAAGATGCCTATACGCGTTTTGCTGACGGCAACGAATTCGCGGTAGCCGCATCCAAGGTGCGCTTGGGGCAACGCCCACCGGCACCAAAATCGGCTGCCTTGGCGACGGTCGCGCAAGAACCGGCGCCTTCGGCTTCGACGCAACAACTGAGCCAGGTAACGAACGCGCGCACCGCCAGCCCATCCACTGCGCGGCCGCGTACCCCGCAGCCTGTGCCTGCTCCAGCTAGCCACGTAGCGCAGGTGCAACAACCTGCAGTGGGGCACCCTTATACCGGTGCTGGCCAAGCCGCAGTGGCCCCAGTAATACAGCCCGTGCACCAAAAGAAAAATTCGAGCGCCGGAGCTGGTTTTGGCTGTGGCATGTTCGTTGCCGTCGTGATCGCTGGTATTGCCGCTCTTGCCCTGTGGTTTATGGCAACCTACAGCAACGCTCTCGACGGCATCTTGGACCGCAGCCCAGCATCATCAACGCAACCGAGTGAGACCGACCCAGTCATCGTGACTGAATGGGTTAATCCCCCGGCAAACCAGGGTGGTTCTGGTAGTTCTGGTGGTTCTGGTGGCGGCCAGGGCTCGGGTGGCTCCGGCGGCGCTGGTGGTTCTGGTGGTACGGGTGCCGGGCAAGGTTCCGGCGGTGCTGGCGGTTCCGGCAATGGCGCTGGTACTGGTAACGGTGGCAACGCACCACAAGCGCCAAATCAGCAGCCCGGTGGCCAAGGCCAGCAAAGCGGACAAACCGGCGAAGACGCTGGAAATGATGCCAATGAAGACGTTACCGACGCCACCTCTGGTATCGGCCAACGCGGCGGACAGACCGGCCAGTCGGGTCACTCGGGCCAGTCCCATTCTGGGCAGTCTGGTCGGTCCGGTCAGTCTGGGCAGTCTGGGCAGTCTGGCCACGGTGCCGGCGCTGGTGTCGGGCACGGTGCTAACCAGGGCCAGTCTGGAAATAGGAACCCAGGCAATGCTGGCAACGCTGGGAACGCAGGCAACACCGGCAACGTCGGCGCCGCAGCTGGCAACCAGCAATCTGGTGGATCCCGCCCACTGGGCGCGGCTGAGCAGGAGACGGAATAACAATGAATTACAGCTTGGCGCAGCGCTATGAACTAGGCGAGACCATCGGCAGCGGTGGCATGTCTGATGTGTACGCGGCGCAGGATACTTTGTTGGGACGCGACGTCGCAGTCAAGATGCTGCGTTCCGAGATGGCGCGGGATATGAACTTCCGCGAACGTTTCCGCCGGGAAGCACGCAACTCATCGAAGTTGAACCACCCGAATATCGTGGCAGTCTATGACACCGGCGAAGAAACCATCGACGGTATTGGTATTCCATACATCGTGATGGAGCGCATCCACGGTAATACGCTGCGGGATTTGCTGCGCAATGACGGGCCAATGAGCCCGCAGGAGGCCGCCGAGATTCTGCAGCCGGTGTGCTCTGCATTGCAAGCCAGTCATGACGCTGGCATCATCCACCGCGATATTAAACCGGCAAATATTATGCTCACCAACACCGGAATGGTGAAGGTGATGGATTTCGGCATCGCCCGTGCCTTGGATGATTCCACGTCGGCGATGACGCAGACATCCGCAGTCATCGGTACCGCGCAATACCTTTCGCCGGAGCAGGCTCGTGGCAAGAATGCGGATGCGCGCTCGGATGTATACGCGCTGGGTTGCGTGCTGTACGAGGCAATCACCGGCGGCACCCCGTTCCAGGGCGAAACCCCGTTTGCCGTGGCCTACCAACACGTGCAAGAAGACGTCACCCCGCCGTCGGAACGCATGCCAGAGATGGACTTGGCCCCAACCGCGTTACTAAACGTCGATGCCGTGGTGATGACCTCCATGGCGAAGCACCCGGGCGATCGCTACCAATCTGCCGCCGAGATGGGCCAGGATCTCGAACTATTGTCCCGTGGTTCCGTGACTCAGGCGGCCCGCGCGCATGTGGCACCGTCGCAGGAGCAATTCCCAACCCAAACCGTCGGTTATCCAGAAACTCGTGCTGCACAACCGCAGCAGGCCTACCCAGAAACCGCGATGGCCGGTGCGCCAGGTCCAGCTAGTGCAGCTGGTACGGCCGCCGGAGCAGCGGGAGCGCTACCAGCCAATGCCGCGGGCGCGCACACGGGGCCTCCAACGGCGACAACGGCGAAACCGTCAAGCCATTTACGTTGGTTAGTCGCATTTATTGTGATTGCGCTGCTGGTGATTGGCGCTGGCTATGCCTGGAGTGTGCTCAACGACCGGGACTCGCGCAGACAGTCGGATAACCTCGCGCAATCCGAAACCGTGTCATTGCCGAATATCATTGGATTGGAACGCAACGAGGCCATCGCGAAGCTTGAAGAGGTTGGCCTGCGCCCAGAAATCGTCGACGCGCCAGATCCAGAGATTCCAGAACACCACGTCGTACGCACCAATCCGAGTGTGGGTTCGCAATTGCAACGCAACACCACGGTGACCGTGACGGTGTCGACGGGTAAGGAAGACACCCAGGTTCCGCGTCTGGTGAATATGACCCCACAGGAAGCATCAGCCGCCCTGGCCGAAGTTGGTCTAGAACTAGAGCCGGAGGTTGACGAGGAGTTTTCAGATTCCGTGGAGCAGGGTCGGATCACCCGCCATGAACCTGCAGCTGGCGCTAATTTGCCGAAAGGTTCCAGGGTGCGAGTAACCATTTCCCGGGGCCCGGAGATCGTCGACGTGCGGGTGCCAAGCTTAACTGGCATGAAGTGGAGTCAAGCTCGCGAGACACTGGAATCTTTGGGCTTCGTGCCGAAACCACAGTTTGTGGATTCACTGGAGCCAGCCGATCGCGTGCTCGGCGTGGATGGTGCTGGCCAGATGCGCCCAGAGGGTTCCGATGTGCGCGTGGAAGTATCCAATGGGTTGTTGACGACGATGCCGGATATCACGCGGAAAAACCGCAGCCAAGCATTAAACGCCCTGCGTGATGCAGGCTGGGAAGCAAATGAGTCGAAGTTACTTACCGGTGAACCAGTCGACACTGCCGTGGTCACCGACCAAGGCTTGATTGCAGTCACTAGCCCGTCGCCAGGCGAGACGATTCGCAAGGACCAGGAGATTAACATCCGCTTCTACGAATTCAATCTGCGCGCCCTGGTGCCGTAACGAAAACTGCACGCCCCCTACAGCGTCGTCGTCCTGCTTATCAGGAGGCGGCGCTGTTAAACTAAACAGCATTAAACTATCCCTAACCCAACGACGATTTTGATGAAGGTGCATCATGCCTAAGGCAAAGGTCTCACAATCTAGCAACCAGTTCTCCGGCCAGTCCTCCAGCGCCAGCCGCACCCCGGTCAAGATCAACACCGGCGGCACCCCGAAGTGGTACAAGGGCTTGATGTTTTTCTTCATCCTCGCTGGGCTGCTGTATTTGGTGCTTAACTACTTGGCTGGCCCGTCGATTCCGTTAATGCGGGACCTGCAAGCCTGGAACTACGGCATTGGCTTTGGCTTGTTCATCATTGGTCTGTTGATGACCATGGGGTGGCGCTAGAAGCTGGCATGCTTGGAGCTAGCGACCATAGGTTCTGGCGATAGCTTCGCCACGCAACTCGGTGCGATATTGATGAACACCAAATGTAGTCACTCCGATGACTAATAAAGTCAATGTGAGATAGAAGATGACCATTGCGGGTGATGCGCTGTTTAATGCTAGGTGTGCCTGTTCCGCTAGGTAAAGAAATGCCAACATCAGCACAGCCGCGGCTCCTCCGGCAAGACAAATTTTTGCTGTCGCACCCACCTTCGATGCCACTCCAAGGGCAAGCCCCAACCCTCCAGCTGCGCTAAAAATGCTGGCGAAAGTGGCAAACAACCCGACTACTAGTGGCAATTTGTCCGCTGCCGACATAGCTGGAATTCCACCATCTTCTAGCACGGTGAAAAACGAGGTCACCCCGGAAAAATACAGGTAAAAACTTCCGAGTGGTCCGAAAATCGTCACCGCTATAACCGCCAGACTGAAAATACTGGCTACCGCCACCACCGCTAACAGAGCGGAAGACCACCACCTACGGGCAGTAACATTATATTTCAACGCTGGGATACTCGATCGGGCGCTGACTGTAAAAATTGCTGTGAGACTGAAAAACGCTGCGAATAACAACAGGTGACCATCAATGTGGCGTAATCTTCCTAACACCATAACCACGAGGGTGAGAAGCAAGCTTCCGTAAGCAAAAGGCGCGGTGGGAGCAAAAAATAATGGTGATCTCATGATTTATCCCTTCAGTAGGAGATTGTTCTGCTTCGGATTCTTCGTTTCTGTATTCACAGGCCAGCTGTCCCCTTGTTCTGAATAACGCGAGGTTTCAGCTACTACGGCATCGAGCAGTTCGATGTTGCTGAGGAAACTCACCTCGATAGCGAGCTGGTTTGCGCGACGACGAGCAGAATCGCTGAGTGGCCGCGCGAGAACTACCTCCCTATAACCAGCCAATGAACTCTGCCGGATCATCGGCATTTCTCGCGTCAATTCTGCTAGGGCATCATTCGGACCACGTAATACGGGATGATTGTCACGAAGCTCATCAATACTGATCGCATCGCTCGCATGATAATCGCGCAGAGTGATGATCTCAGATGCGATCGTCGCTATATCTGATGCGTGATGCGAACTGATAAGGATTTCTTCGGGAGCATCAGTGCTGGAAACAAGCGTTATGAGTGCGGTATGCAATTTCTGACGCTGCGATGAATCCAAGCCATTGAATGGCTCATCCAAATAGATATGTGGCTCTCGCGCTGCCAATGCAGTAGCTGTCACGAGTAGTTGGCGCTGGCCAATGCTTAAATCCCGAATCCGTGCCGCAAGTGGGAAGTCCAATAAAGATTCCACCGCTTCCGCATCCAGACTCTGCCATCCGCGCTGTACTACGCGAAGATGGTCTTGAGCTGTGCGTCCGAAAAGCTCGGTTTCCATGAGAGAAAGCGATAGTGCAACGGATGACAAATTCGCTGCACGGCGGCGCAAAAATGTTGTTTTCCCGGCACCGTTGGCTCCAATGATGCCAATTATTCGCGTCGACGTATCCATAGTCATACTCCTTTCATTCCTGCCACTGTTCGCGGTGTAGTGCTTTCGGTCTCTTTCATATCTGTGATGACTTCGTCGACGGTGAGCCCAAGAAGCCGTGCTTCTTCTAGAAGCGGGGCAACAAAATTGTCATGGAATTGGCGCTGCCGCTGTTCACGAATTCGCTCACGCGCCCCTTCAGTGACGAACATTCCAACCCCACGCTTCTTTTCTACTAAGCCCTCAGTATTGAGTAGCGTCAGCGCTTTTGCCGAGGTGGTGGGGTTCACGGAATGGTGCATGGACAATTCATTCGTCGATGGTGCGCGCTCACCCTCGTTGAGATTGCCCAACAAGATCATATGTTTTAGCTCATCAACGATCTGTTGGAATAAGGGTCTCGGATCCGTTTGCGAAATGGCCACTGCGCAGCACCTCCTTTCTGGTAGCTAACTTTCTTAGTTAATAGGTTTACCACTTAACCCATAAACCCGCAAGGATGTGGTGACGCCGGCCCAAGGAAACTTTTTTCTCTCCGCGTGTAATAACTCCGGGTGTAGCGACACAAACATGACGTAAGCACTTCCCGCCCGTGAGTTAAGGAGAAACAACATGAAAACTCGTGGCACTGCTATCACTGCCGGAATCATCGGAACCGTAGCTATTGCCGGTGGCGGCATCGCACTGGCAACCTCCGGCCAGGAGCCATTCAGCGAGAACGCTTTCGAGGTCACTGGCCAGAATGAAAACCT
>ERZ1023415.83-NODE-83-length-20568-cov-21.577877_pt1 | contig 20568 bp, 13 predicted proteins | sample MGYA00380510_ERZ1023415 | MGnify/ENA primary metagenome ERZ1023415 (study PRJEB33173, sample SAMEA4830299) | metagenome | study: EMG produced TPA metagenomics assembly of the PRJEB25223 data set...
CCAGATTCAAAATCTTGAGCACCATAGCCAACGCCTGCCATGCCGGAAAACATCATGGAAAACATCATCGCCGAGCTCATGGCCCATACACCGGTCAGCAGTGCAGGCTCCCACCAGCGGGTGGAATACCAGCCAGCTGGAACCGGACGTCCAGCGACTTTGCCGCCAGGGTAGTAGTGCGGGGCATCGTCACTGGCTTTCGGTGAAGCGATGATGTGTTCACCTTCGTGGTCAATCTCGCGGCGCTCGGTTACTTTGCCAGCATTGCGTTGGCCTTCTAGCGGTGGGATCTCCGGCCCAGTGGACATGCCCATGATCTCGCGCGCCGCGTTGGCATAGTGCATACCTTCGAGTGCGGATTCGCGGGCCAAGCGGGCTTGCTTCACGGTGGTGGCAGAAGATAGCGCCGAGGCTGCCGCGTTGTGGCGCTCGGAGGCATCAGACATGGCTTGCTTCGAGGCAGTATCGGTGCCGTCGATGCTGTAGACCTGCGAGCCTAACCGGTCGATCCAGCGCTGTGCGTCGGCACGCGCGTCGGCAAGCTCATTTTGGTTATTTTGTTCTATTTGCTTTTTGTTATTCCGGCTGGCGACATAAAACGCGATGCCGACGCCGAGCAGAACGATCAACAGGATTTCCATGCTTATTCTCACTCCCAAAATGTTTTGTCGCCATTCTAACGATTCTGCGCGGCAGTGGTTGTGTCTGCGCGGAGGTGGTGGCAGTGGCGATGTGGTTGTGCCAGTGAGGTTGTGGTGCTGAGCGATGTAAATAGGTGATTGTTGGGCCATAACTGCTGGAAGAACGAGGAGTTTGGTGCTATCGCGATTATGGTGTAGGCTATTGAACGCACCACAAAGGTGCGTGGGAATGTCGTATAGTGGCTAATACCTCAGCCTTCCAAGCTGAAGACGCGGGTTCGATTCCCGTCATTCCCTCCATGTAATCCCGTGGGGCTGATCACTAGTAGTACTGAGAAGATATCTGCAGAGATATAAGTACTCAGTTGTAAGATCAGTCTCACGGGATTTTTCCGTAGCCAAATCGGCGTAGTCTGGAATGCTGTTGAACAATTACTCATAGAACAGCGTATTCCAAGGAGCTTGGACTATATGTCGAAAACCTATGCAGACTTCCTTATCGACACCCTCGCCAAACAAGGCGTGCGCCACATTTATGGCCTCGTTGGTGACAGCCTGAACCCCATCGTTGATGCCGTGCGCCGCCACAAGGACATGGAATGGATCCACGTCCACAATGAGGAATCCGCAGCTTTCGCCGCTGGCGCAGAATCCCTCGTTACTGGCGAACTCGCCGTGTGCGCCGCCTCCTGTGGGCCGGGAAATACCCACCTGGTGCAAGGGCTTTACGACGCCCACCGCAACGGAGCCCGCGTGCTGGCACTGGCCACCCACATCCCGAGCGAAGAAATCGGCACCGGCTTCTTCCAAGAAACCCACCCACAGCAAGTGCTGAAGGAATGCTCCGGCTACATCGAAGTCGCGCATTCCGCGAAGCAGGGCCAGCGCATCCTGCACACCGCCATCCAGAATTCGATTGGCAACAAGCAAGTATCCACGCTGGTTATCCCCGGCAATATCGCGGCGGAGAAGGTCGATGAGCCGGTCAGCGGTGGAGTAATCGCCCGCAAGAAAGGGCAGATGATTCCGGATGCTGCCGACGTCGACAAGCTCGTTGCAGCCATTGACAAAGCAGAAAAGATCACGCTGTTCGTCGGTGCTGGCTCCGCCGGTGCGCACGACGAGATTATTGATCTAGCGACCCACCTGCACGCCCCCATCGGCCACGCACTGGGCGGCAAAGAAGTTATTCAGTATGACAACCCGTACGACGTCGGCATGTCCGGCCTGCTGGGCTATGGCGCATGCTACGACGCCTGCCAGGATGCCGATCTGCTGCTGATGCTGGGCACGGACTTCCCCTACGTGGACTTCCTGCCAGACGGCTCTGATGTAGTGATCGCGCAGGTTGACAACAACCCGGAGCACCTGGGACGCCGCGCGGTACTCAGCCACGCTATCTGCGGCGACGTGCTACCAACCGTCAACGCGCTGCTGGAAAAGACGAAGAAAAAGACTGACCGCTCGTTCCTGGATGACATGCTGAAAAAGCACGAGCGCGAGCTGAGTCAAGTGGTGGAGGCGTACACCAAGAACGTCGAGAAGCACACCCCGATCCACCCGGAGTTCCTCGCTGATCAGATCGATGAACTGCTGGATGACGACGCCGTGGTCACCGTCGATACCGGAATGTGCAACGTGTGGGCCGCTCGTTATATCAACCCCACTGGCCGTAACCGCGTGATTGGTTCCTGGAAGCACGGCACCATGGCCAACGCACTGCCACAAGCTATTGGCGTGCAGCAAGCAGACCGCAACCGTCAGGTCGTCAGCTTCTCTGGTGATGGCGGCTTGGCGATGTTGATGGGTGAGTTGCTGACCGTACGTCGCAATAATCTGCCGGTGAAAACCGTGGTCTTCAATAACTCTTCGCTGGGCATGGTGAAACTGGAAATGCTGGTCGAGGGCATGCCGGAGTTCGGTACCGACCACGACGGCGTTGATTACGCCGGTGCGGCAGAGGCCCTGGGCATTCCTTCCGTGCGCATCACGGACCCGAAGAAGGCGCGCCAGCAGCTGAAAGAGGCCCTGGAGATGGACGGCCCAGTGCTGATCGACGTCATCACCGATCCGAATGCGTTGTCCATGCCACCGACACTGGAATTCGAGCAGCTCAAGGGCTTCGCCTTGGCAGCTGGCCGCACCGTCCTTGACGGTGGTGTGGGCAAGATGCTGTCGATGGCACGCTCTAACTTGCGCAATATTCCGCGCCCATAAGCGCACCTCGCGCTCGAGCGGTGCGTTGCTGGAGCGCGTAAGAACATAAGCCGCGTATTGCGGCGGTGACGCACCATCTGTGCTTGCTGGGCTGTTGCAAGGCGGTGTTTGGTGCCCGTACTGTTTAACGTTTCAGCTCAGCTGCGAGTTCAACAGCTTGGCGGATAGCCCGTGCCGCGTCGAGCTCAGCGGCAACATCCGCGCCACCAATGACGTGCACGCGGGAGCGCTGGTCTGCAGTCAGGCTGTCGAAGTCTGCTTCGACGACTGATTCTTGGCCGGTGCACAACACGATCGTGTCGACGTCCAGCACGGTGTCGGTGCGGTTATTTTTCAGGTCGTCTTCGAGCGCAGCAGCCTTATCTTTATCTCCCGCCTTCTGTGCCTTCCGGATAGCCTTGGAGGTCTTGGTGGCGTCATTGACCGGCACATTCAGGTGCAGCCCGTCGTTGTCGATCTTCGTATAGGCAACACCACTGACCTGTTTTACTCCGGCTGTGGCTACGGAAATACGGTGCACCCATCCGGTGGTGCGGTTCAGGCCCAGCCCCTGCGGGGAAGGCTTGCGCTGCAGCATCGTGATTTCGCGCTGCGCCCGTGGAGGGTGCGGGCGTTCCAGGTTGCCGGGCAGATCCGCGCGTCGGCTGACACCCCAGGCAGATTCCCAATCGCCAATGCTTGCTGGCGCGGGCTCGGCGGTGATGTCTGCGGACGCAGGAGCTTCCACCAAATACTCTGCAACATCGAAACCGATACCACCTGCACCAGCAATCGCCACCTTGTTGCCTGCCTGCTTGGCACCGGAGAGCAATTCCGCGTAGGTGATGACGTCGACGTCGAACTCGCCGGCCAGGGCCTGTTCGATGCCCGGAATCTCCGGTATGCGTGGGCGCACGCCAGTGGCGATCACTACTTCATCGAACCCTGCGGCGAAAGCTTCGTTGGCCGTCATCGGGGTAGAAGTGGTGATTTTTACATTCTGTGCATCCAAACGGGCAAGTACTGACTGCAGGGAATAGTGGAACTCTTCCTTGCCCGGGATCTGCATAGCCAAGCGGAACTGCCCACCGACGGTATCGGCAGCCTCAAATACCTCGACGGAATATCCGCGTTTCGCCAAAGCTTCAGCACCAAATAGGCCAGCGACACCGCCACCGATGACCGCGGCTTTCGGGGCAGCCTTTTCTGGGTACGCCCTACCGGCAGGCTCGCCAGCACCAGCGTGTCCACCGTTGATTGGCTGCAAGGTCAGTTCAGTTTCGTAGCCAGCGCGAGGGTTAACTAAACAGGTTGCGCGCTTGTTTTCAAAAACATGGTCCAGGCAGGACTGGTTACACGCAATGCAGTGGTTGATCTGGTTTGCGTGGCCAGCGTGCACACGGTTGATGAATTCTGGATCCGCGAGCCACGGCCGGGCCATGGAAACGAAATCGGTTTCTACGCCGGTGTCATTCCAGGTTCCGGCCAGTACTTGTTCGGCAACTTCTGGGGTGTTTATGCGGTTGGATGAGACCACCGGAATCCTGACGTGTTTTTTGACTCGCGCGGTGGCCCAGCTGAAGGCTGCGCGGGGCACGCTGGTGATGACCGTCGGCACTTGAGCTTCATGCCAGCCGATACCTGTGCTGAGCATGTCGACGCCTGCTTCTTCCAAACCGCGTGCCAGTTTTAGAATTTCGGTTTGGGTTTGGCCTTCTTCGACCAACTCCAGCATGCTCATGCGGAAATCCACCAGGAAATCTGTGGGCACAGCTTTCCGCACTGCACGTGCTACTTCCAAGGCGAAAAGGCTGCGTTGCTGGCCCCAGCGGTCGTCGCGTTGGTTGGTGCGTGACGAGAGGAATTGGTTAATCAAATAGCCTTCCGAACCCATAATCTGTACGCCGTCGTAACCGGCCTGCGAGGCGAGTTTGGCGGCATTCGCGAAATCTTGGACGGTCTGGGCAACTTCTTCGTCGGAAAGCGCACGAGAAGGAAAAGGGCTGATCGGGGCCTGGGTGGCACTGGCGCTGACTGATTCCATATGGAAGGCGTAGCGGCCGGCGTGTAGCAGTTGCAGGAACGCCAAGCTGTCGTGCTCGTGCACGGCGGCGGTGACTTGCTTGTGTGCTTGCACCATTTCGTCATTATTGAATGGTTGTGCATACGGGCTTAGCACTCCCAGCTGGTTAGGGGAATAACCGCCAGTGACCACGGCTGCTGCGCCACCTTGTGCGCGTTCGGCGAAATACGCGGCTAATTTTGGTGCATCCGCTGGGTCGTCTTCGAGCCCGGTGTGCATTGACCCCATAATTGCGCGATTGCGGAAACGTTTCTTGCCGACGGTGATCGGAGCGAGTAGTCGCGAATAGTTGTCGTTGCGGGAATCCGGTGTGGCCCTAGGTGCGGGGTTGGTTACAGAGGAAGTCAGGGGAGCGCTCGCGAAATGTGTCATAAATAACACTCTAGCGTGTGTTCTGTATAACAAAAACCCGTCAAGGCTCCTGATGGCAACGGGATAGGCGACCCCGGCTGTGCGGGACGAAAATAAGGCGGGTAGACTACGTGGTCGTGTTCATGTGCACTTGGTGCACGTGAGTGGTCACGGGGCGTAGCGCAGCTTGGTAGCGCATCTGCTTCGGGAGTAGAAGGTCGCAGGTTCAAATCCTGTCGCCCCGACAAATGGGGTCCAGGCTGTGAGTGCTTTGGGCCTCTGCTTAATAAAATAATTACTAGCACCATCCCTCGATGAGAAACCAGGAGAGTTACTCGTGAAGACAACCGTCGACAAGCTGAGCGATACCCGCGTGAAGCTCACCGTGAATGTCCCATTCTCTGAGCTCGACAAGGAAATCGACGCAGCCTATAAGGCCATTGCGCAGCAGGTGTCTATCCCAGGTTTCCGTAAAGGTAAAGCGCCTCGTCAGCTGATCGACGCGCGTTTTGGTCGTGGCCCAGTTTTGGAGCAGGTCGTTAATGACATGCTTCCGGTGAAATATGAACAGGCCATGAAGGAAAATGACATCAATCCAATCGGTCAGCCTGAGGTTGATATCAAGCAGATCGAGGACAATGAATTCGTAGAATTCACTGCTGAAGTCGATGTCCAGCCAGATATTGAGGTTCCGGACTTCTCCAAGTTCAAGGTCTCCGTTGCCCCGCTGAAGTCCGTGGATGAGGCTACCGATGAGCAGGTCGATCAGCTGCGTGATCGTTTCGGTGAGCTGAAGGAAACCAAGCGTCAGCTGAAGACCAACGACTTTGCAGTCATTGACTTGTCTGCAGAAATCGATGGTGAAGAAATTGAAGACGCCAAGGTTGAGTCCATGTCTTACCAGATCGGTTCCGGAAACCTGGTCAAGGGATTGGACACCGCTCTGCGTGGCATGAAGACCGGTGAAGACAATACCTTCACCGCGAAGTTGCAGACCGGTGAGCACGCTGGCGAGGAAGCAGAAGTTTCCGTGCACGTACAGAAGACTCAGGAACGCAAGCTGCCTGAGTTCGACGATGACTTCGCACAGATGGCTTCGGAATTCGATACTGCTGATGAGTTGCGCGAAGCTATCCGCACACAGGCTGAAGAATCCGTGAAGGCCCAGCAGGCTGCAGAAATCCGCGACGAGGTGCTGAAGGCGGCTCTGGAAAAGGTAGAGTTCGAGCTTCCAAAGACCGTGGTCGACGACCAGGTGCACAACCAGTACCACCAGGTACTTGGCCAGGTTGGTGGCGACGAGAAGGCTCTGGCTCAGCTTTTGGAAGCACAGGGAACTTCCCGCGAGCAGTTCGATAAGGAAGCGCGTGAATCCGCCGAGGATTCTGTACGTACCCAGTTGTTCTTGGATGCGGTTGCCGAGCAGGAGCAGCCGGAGGTTTCCCAGGAAGAACTCACCGAGCACATCATGTTCACCGCTCGTTCCTATGGCATGGAGCCAGGACAATTTATGCAGCAGTTGCAGCAGGCTAACCAGCTGCCAAACTTGTTCGCTGATGTTCGTCGCGGCAAGGCACTGGCAATGGCTATCTGCAATGTCCAGGTAGAAGATACCGACGGCAATGCTGTTGATCCAAAGGACTACTTCGGTGAAGAAGAAAACGCTGAAGGTGCCGACAACGCTGCAGAGGCACAGGAAAATTCCGAGGAGAAGTAATCTCTCTAGGTGACTTTCGGAGCATATGATGCTTTGAAAACCACACCCGCCGGGTTTGGCTAAGTAGCTGAGCTTGGCGGGTTTTGCGTAGGTGCGGTGCATGTAAACGCTGACAGCGAACACAGCTGACGGGCCTACGGACGGCGAGTACGCTGGTGTCATTGAGTACGACGACTAACAGGAGTTGGAAACACTAATGTCTGACAAAATTACGAGCGAGGCAGGTTCGACGGGCATGAACCTGGGCGACTCTGTCTACGAGCGCTTGTTGCGTGAACGCATTATCTTCCTGGGTACCCAGGTGGACGATGAAATCGCCAACAAGCTGTGCGCACAGATTTTGTTGCTTTCCGCGGAGGATCCAAACCGCGATATTTCTCTTTACATCAACTCCCCAGGCGGTTCCGTAACCGCAGGCATGGCTATCTACGACACCATGAAGTACTCGCCGTGTGACGTGCGTACGTACGGCATGGGGTTGGCCGCTTCCATGGGGCAGTTCTTGCTCACTGCCGGTGCGCCGGGTAAGCGCTTTGCTTTGCCACACGCACGCATCATGATGCACCAGCCATCCGCCGGTGTTGGTGGTACCGCCGCTGATATCGCGATTCAGGCAGAACAATTCGCGCAGACCAAGCGTGAGATGGCACAGCTGATTGCGGAGCACACTGGCCAGACTTTTGAACAGGTCACCAAGGACTCCGACCGTGACCGTTGGTTCACCGCGCAGCAGGCTCTGGAATACGGCATGGTTGACCATGTCATTTCTGCTGCTCAGGGCGGCACTGTTACTAACTAAGCACGAACCACGAACCAGGTAAGAGGAGAACTACTTTCATGTTGAACCAATCCCAGATGCCAACTTCGCGGTACGTGCTGCCGTCGTTCTTGGAGCACTCCGCGAACGGCACGAAGGAAACCAACCCGTATAACAAGCTGTTTGAAGAGCGCATCATCTTCTTAGCGTCCCAGGTTGATGACACCGCAGCTAACGACATCATGGCGCAGTTGTTGGTTCTGGAGTCTCAGGACCCCGACCGTGACATCACGATGTACATCAACTCGCCAGGTGGTTCTTTTACGGCCATGACCGCAATTTATGACACCATGCGTTTCGTCCGCTGTGACGTGCAGACGGTGTGCTTGGGTCAGGCTGCTTCTGCGGCGGCATTACTGCTGGCTGCGGGCGCACCAGGCAAGCGCGCGGCGTTGCCGAACTCTCGTGTACTGATCCACCAGCCTGCTACGCAGGGTACGCAAGGACAGGTCTCTGACTTGGAGATTCAGGCTGCCGAAATTGAGCGTATGCGTACTTTGATGGAGCGTACTTTGGCAGAGCACACCGGCCGGAGCGCAGAGCAGATCCGCATTGATACCGACCGTGACAAGATTCTGACCGCGGAAGATGCCGTGGAATACGGAATTATCGACCGCGTCTTTGATTACCGCAAGGCTAATCACGACTAAAATCTGCTGATTATTCAATTTCGGCAGAACCTGCACGACAGCACCCTTCCGATCGTTTCTCGACGGGAGGGTGCTGCTGTATTTTGGCCAACACGCTGTTTGGATGGTAGATCTTTGCCTGTATTACTCACCTGAGACAACCCATGGGTGTTACACCCAAAAAATGGGGGTGGCTGTGGTGTCAGCCGTACTCGTAGATTGCTGTGAGCAGCTCTAAACTCTGTTGGGGGCAATCATTTCACCAGCGCTGGTTTCCGTGAACAAAAACCGGACACGATGATCCGCCTAATACACACTTAGAGAAACGACCACACAAAGGCACAGGGCAACAGGTATGACACCTTCGAGTTCCAAGACCTATCGTTTAGCAATTGTGGAAGACCACGAACTAACCCGGCAAGGCCTAGAGGCCATGCTTAGTAGTTATTCGGATTTCACCGTTGTCGCCAGCGCACCCAGCGTGCCGCAACTTCTCAGTGCCCTAGGTAAAAAGAAGAAAGTCGACTTAGTCCTGCTCGATCTTCGCTTATCGGACGACAGCCGACCGGTAGACAACGTGGCAAAGATCGAAGAGCTCACCCCGCATATCGTTGTGGTCTCGTCCTTGGAAAGCCCATACTTGCTGCGACAAGTACTCAGCACCAGCGTCGCGGAAGTATTGAGCAAAACACAACCATCGGAAGAAATTGTGGCCGCTATTCGTCGCACTTTGGGTGGGCACCCGACGATCTCTACGGAAATGGCCGCTGCGATGGATAGCGATCCTTTACTTGAATCCGTGGACCTTTCCGATAGACAACGCGAAGTCTTGGAATTATATGCTTCGGGTGAGCCAGCGAAGCGAGTAGCTCGGTTGACTGGTTTGAAACAAGATACGGTCAACGATTATTTGAACCGCGTTCGGCAGAAATACTCGAGCGTCGGACGCGATACCTTTACGAAGCTGGATTTATACCAGCGTGCCCAAGAAGATGGATTCTTACCCGGGCCGACTGACCCGCACTAACACTCGCATTTGGGCTCTTCGTAATCTAACCGCCGAGAGTCAGGATGGCGCGGGGCTAGGATTGCGTGGGGGGTAGGACGCTTTCCGCCGTCCTAGACCTCCGGGAACGGTACCCGGATAATACCAGTACTGTCGGCGGCGATCGTGGCGAAATATTGGCGCCCAGGCGGCAAAATGCGGATGGTCACTTTGTCTGTTCCCGCAAAATTCAGACGCTCTAGCACCAAAGGAACCAACCGTTCCAGCGCGGCGCCAACATCTCGGCCATCGGAATTATGGCCGTCCGTGCTGGAATCGCGTTCACTCCGATCATCCAACAGCAATACCGTAGCGCCGGCTTGCCGTGCATCCCACGCAGCGGTTTTTATTTCGGGGCGATCCAACAGCGGTGCACGCAATGTGTCTCGGATCGCTAATTCCGTCAAGTGGGCTCTTTCCCGCAGCAACGGTGGGGGAGTCTCGAAATGTTGCACTGCTTCAAACACCGGCGCCGCGTGCAACTCAATGCGTTCATGCCAATGCTTGTGCACTAACTGAATCTGCCGTATCCGTGCCGCCTCTGCATAGGCGGTGCGTTTTTCCATTCGCAGCCGGGGCAGAATCTTCAGCAAAGTGCTGTTAGCAAGAAAAACCACCGTGGCTGCCACGACGAGATTTACCATTAGCAAAATATTTGCCAGCGGTGGGCTGTCAATTGCACCGGCGGTGAGCAAGGTGCAGGCTTTCATTAACGCCGCGCTGGCAACGAAACAGCCGGCTCCCCACAAGATCTGCCCGCGTAAAATCAGAATGCAGCTGAGCAAGCTAATGATCGACAATGCCCACAAATTTTCTGGGCCAGCCGAATAATCGACGCGCTGCCACATGCTTAACGGGCCCAACATGAGAAATCCGACTGTGATGACGAAGCGTTTGACGCTGCCAATATGGGGTGAGCTGTCTAAGATGATCAGGGCTAGAGTAGCAATCGCGACGGCGACAGCTGGGATCGCCATCAGGAACTCGCCGGAATTAACCCACGCTGCAGAAACGACGCTGACGACAGCCAGAATTAGGTACGGCCAAGCCCATGACCGGGAAATTTGTGCCGGCTGCAGTAGTTGTTGCTCTAACTTTTCGGCTGTGAGCTGATCTTCGGAAAGACCATTTGCTTGTGCCGCCATGCGCTCATTGAATTGAGATTCAGCGGTGCGCAAGCACCAGCGCACAGTGACGGTTGTTCCGTTGTCAGGCGAAGAGACGATCTGGGCATCGCCACCATCAATACTGCGCATGCGGTGCAAAATCGATACGTTGATTCCCGCCCGTTGCGGATTACGCGTTGCCATATCGAAACCGTGACCATCGTCAGAATATTCGAAAACTAGCTCACCATCGGCGACGTTGATAATGCAGCGGCGCTGACACGAGTCGCCAGCATGCTTCCGAGAATTACGTGCAGCTTCAGTGACAGACAAGCGGATGGCTTCGGCTGCAGAATCTTTGATCGTAGAAAAATTAAGGTCGGAATTGCCGTTGTGCGCGTCTTGCCCAGTGATCGTGATAGTGCAATCTGGGGTGAGATCCTGCACATTGCGGGTGACGTCGGCAAGCAATTGTTGCAGCGTAATGTCTTCGCCAGTCGCGGGGCGAGAAGGCAACGAACGTACGGCGTCGGACTGCATGTTTTGCCCCCGGGCGATGGCTGCGAGCGAACCCAAAATATGGTCATGGACCAGCCCATTGAGACGCTCGCGTTCGACGATTGCGGCATGCTTGGACTCGGATTCAGCCAAAGAATCCTGCACATTCTGTTCGGTTTCGTCGATAGTGCGTGCAACGCGCATCAATGTAACTGCCCCCAGCACAAACGGAATCAAGTTCATGAGTACCGCAAATCCGGTGATCGCTAGCAGCTCTGGAATACTCGTGCGCCCGTAGACGAGGGAATGCAATGCACTGGGGAAAGCCTGAATCAAAATTGCAACCAGTACCGTTCGTCTTGTCGGGGAAAGCAAGACAACACTGATGGCCAAAACGCCGGTGAAATCGGTAAACCGCAGCACCGCAGGCCCCAGGTCAGGCATAGTGTAATACGCCACAGGAAATGCCAGGGTAGCTACTAACAGCACGAGTGCATTTGTATACAGGGAATAACGCGACCAGACCAGCTTGCCGACGATTGCCGAGGCCAGCATGAATATCCCGCTCAGGGCCAGCCCGATGCTTATGAGGTAGCCGTACCAGTCGCCGATGTAGTTGGAGCCATAGGTAACGTATTGCAATCCCAGGTAGACCAACAGCGCGACAGCCATCGCGGCGCAGCAGATTCGTAGGGTGGTGAGTTCGACGGAATCGTCGCCCATGGTGCGCCGGATTCGTCGCAAGAGCGTAGGCAAAAAACGTGCATCGTGTGCAGAGTGTGCATCGTGTTCGACAGAATCAGTGCCGACAGCAGAACCAGAACCAGTAGCAGAACCGGCAGCAGGGCCAATATCGAAGGCGGTGCGGGGAGTAGCCATACAGTAAGTTTTGCATCATGAGTTCGGACTGGTGGCATCGGCTCTACCATCGTGTGGCTACCAGCGAAACGGTGCATGGTGATTACACTAGAGACAATAATCTGGCTGCCTTGTGGCGCCAGAAATATCCTCACGCACCTGTCCACGACCGCGAAACGAGAAGTACGTAAAAGATCCTATGGCACGTATGCAAGAAAGCGCTGATCTGCTGAAGTGTTCCTTCTGTGGGAAGAGCCAAAAACAGGTGAAAAAACTCATCGCCGGTGGCGGTGTGTATATCTGCAACGAGTGCATTGAACTGTGCAACGAGATCATCGAAGAAGAAATCGCTAACGAGCCGGGCGCACAGGAATCCGACGATGCCAAGCGTCTGCCACGGCCGTCGGAAATTTCTGCGTTCCTGGATAACTATGTCATTGGCCAAAACCAGGCCAAACGCATCCTGTCGGTGGCAGTTTATAACCACTACAAGCGCATGCGCGCCGACGAATTTACCCACAGCGGTGCCGGTGGAGGGCAGAAAACCTCGGGCCCGAAATATGGCGGGCGGGCCGATTCCATCCATGCGGATGAAGAAGTCGAGATTGCGAAATCCAATATCTTGATGTTGGGCCCTACCGGTTCGGGCAAAACCTACCTGGCACAAACGCTGGCACGCATGCTGGATGTGCCATTCGCGATTGCGGACGCTACTTCGTTAACGGAAGCTGGCTACGTCGGTGAAGACGTAGAAAATATCCTGCTGAAGTTGTTGCAAGCTGCGGATTTTGATGTGGAGCGCGCGCAGCGCGGCATTATTTACGTCGATGAGATCGACAAGATTTCGCGCAAGAGCGAAAACCCTTCGATTACCCGAGATGTGTCTGGCGAAGGCGTGCAACAGGCGTTGCTGAAGATCTTGGAAGGCACGACCGCTTCCATCCCACCGCAGGGTGGGCGTAAACATCCCAACCAGGAATTTATTCAGTTGGATACGTCCAATGTGTTGTTCATTGTTGCGGGCGCTTTCGATGGCCTGGACAAAGTAATCGCGGAGCGCGTCGGCAAGAAAGGCTTGGGCTTTGGCGCAGAGATCGACTCCCGCAAAGACACCGACAACGCGGCGTTGTTCTCGCAGGTGCGTACCGCTGATCTGGTGAAATTCGGCCTGATTCCAGAGTTTATTGGCCGCCTGCCGGTGGTTGCTACGGTAGAAAACCTGGATCGTGCATCGTTGGTACAGGTGCTCACTGAGCCGAAGAACTCGTTGGTTAAGCAGTACCGGAGCTTGTTCGCTATGGACGGTGCAGAGCTGATCTTTGACGACGACGCTTTGGGGGAAATCGCAGATTTGGCGATTGACCGTGGCACTGGTGCCCGTGGCTTGCGCGCGATTTTGGAGGACCTGTTGGTTCCGGTGATGTACGATTTGCCGGATCGGGAAGACATCAACCAGGTGGTTGTTACTGCTGCCGCGGTGCGTGGCGACGATGATCCCGAACTGCGTTATTCCGAAAACGTGCAATCGGCATAGCAAGCACCAGTCCTAACGCAAAACCACGCCCGGGCTGGGGCTCAGATTGTGCTTTCGGGCCTGGGGCTCGGATTGTGCCCTGGGGTTAGGGGGTGGGGCTGTGCCCGGGCTGGGGTTAGTCCCAGTACACCCCGAGCCCGCCACCGTCGTGTTCTTCGTCGCTGGTGAATAGATAGGATTCGTGCTCGGAATCTTCGATATTCGAGGTCAAAAACGACAACACAGCATCGATGACGAGTCGACGAATTCCCACCGAATTGCTTGCTGAAAGCGTATCGACCTGGGCGGTTGTGGCCATCAGGTGTCGGTGATTGAGCCGGAACAAGCTCAGCGAGATGATTATGTAAAACACATCGTTGGCAGAAATGCCGGGCCGAAACGCTCCGGCTTCTTGGCCACGTAGCAATACTCGGTCCAGGTGTAGCCCAAGCTCCGATGATTCCATCATGGCGGTGGTAGTTCCGGTTTCTAGCACCGGGTGTAGGGAATCTGCGGCTAACAAGGCGACAGCCTCGCGGTGCGTGTCTAACTGGGTAAACAGGGCGGAGACAATGTGTGCCATGCATTCTGCGGGCACAGGTGAATCGACATTGAGTGCTTCTGCCGGGGGCGTAATCGCTTCCATGCAGGCGGTGATCGCCTGGGCGTATAACTCGTGCTTGTCGACGTTTGTTTCGTTACTGGCTGGTTTTTCCCGGGCTATTTTGTCACCCGCCACCCCGGCTGCGTCTGCATTCCCTTCAGCAGCCGAATCTACGAGCCACGAAAAATCTGCGTGCTCGTAACCATTGCGGAGAAATTCGCTGATGATGGCAGACAGCTCTGCGGAATCGTCGCGATTATTCATGCGCCTCCAAAGCCAAGTTATCGATCAAACGTACTGGTCCTACCCAGGCTGCGGTCAAGGCTAGCGCCGGGCGGGTATCGGCAGGAACGTCCCGTAAATCTGCTGGGTCGACAACACGGAAGTAATCTAGCTCCACTCCTGCGCAACTTGCTAGATGATCTCTAGCTGCTTCTACGCTGGTGAATGCGCCGTCGCGAAGCCCAAATAAGGTTCGAGATAGGGCTTGGGCAGCGCGTCGCTGTGGCGCGCTCAAGCGTAAGTTTCGGCTTGATTCTGCCACCCCGTCTGTACCGCGCACTATGGGAAGGCCGTGAATAGTCACCGGAATATCCAGGTCCCGCACCATGGCTTGGATTATCGCCAGCTGTTGGGCATCTTTGCGCCCGAAATAGGCCCGGTCCGGCTGGATGATCTGAAACAGCTTGGCGACGACGGTTGCGACTCCATCAAAATGTCCGGGCCGGGAGGCGCCTTCTAGAATCTCACCCATGCGGCCAGTACGTACCCAGATTTGTGGGTGCTGGTCTGGAGATGCAGAAAAACCCGGGTACATTTCGTCGACACTGGGAGCAAAGACCGCATCGACGCCGAGCGTGCGTAGGAATTCTGCGTCTTGTTCCAGGTTTCGTGGATAGTTGCGGTAGTCGTCGCAGTCACCCAGGTCGGTGAACTGCAGTGGGTTAACGAATACTGATGCGACGACGACGTCGTTGTCGGCGCGCGCGGCGCGCACCAGGCTGGCATGCCCGTCGTGCAGTGCGCCCATCGTGGGAACCAAACCCACAGTGGCAGCCGAGTCTGCAGTGGAAGCTGTGCCCACCGTGGGAGCCGAGCGTGCTTTTGCGCAAAACTCGCGTACGTCAGAGATAGTGTGGAAGACCTGCATTTAATTCTCGTCACTAAATGATTCGGCGTCATTCGGGAACGTACGGGCTGCAACATCCTCGCGGTAAGCGCGAGCACCTTTACGCAGCTCGTCGGCAAGATTAGCGTACTGGCGCACGAATCGCGGCGGCGTTCCAGTGCCCAGACCGAAGGCGTCAGTCCAGACCAGGATCTGGCCGTCGCACTCGTTACCTGCACCGATGCCGATGGTGGGGATAGGGCAGTCACGGGTGATCTGAGCGGCCAGTTGGCTGGGTACCATTTCCATGACGACGGCGAAAGCCCCCGCTTCTGCCACTGCCTGGGCGTCTGCGTGCAGCTGCGCGGCGGCCTCACCACGGCCTTGTACCCGGTAGCCGCCGAGCGCGTGTTCGGCTTGCGGGGTAAAACCAATGTGTGCGCACACCGGAATGCCGGCGTCGACAAGCGCTTTGATGGTTGGAGCTATTTCCACACCACCTTCGATTTTTACCGCCTGCACGCCGGCTTCTTTCATAAACCGCACCGCGGTATCCACGGCTTGTGCTGGCGAAGTCTCATAACTGCCAAAGGGCAAATCGGCGACAACGAATGAGCGGCGGGTAGAGCGCACCACCGCAGCGGACAGGCTGATGAGCTCCTCGGTGGTGATCGGCAAAGTGGAGCTGTGCCCGAATACGACGTTGGCCGCGGAATCTCCCACCAACAGCAGATCAATCTCGGCGTCGTCGAAAATGCTGGCGGTGAGGCTATCGTAGCTGGTCAGTGCAGTGAAAGGGGTTCCGTTGGCTTTTGCGCGAGAAAAATAATGGGTGCGCAGACGTTTTGCAGGAAGAGACGGTTGGGTAGACATAGGCCGGATTTTAGCAGTGTGGCGGATTATTACTGGGGATCTACTGGGCAACTCCTGTAGTGCTGCGGCCCAGGTTGCGGGTGGGCGCTAGAATAGGCGCCGTGATGACGGAGAACCAGCAAAACCCAGATAACCGTAATTCCGCAACCGATGCCGCGCCGGGTCGCGACCGTAGCGATCTGCTTGCGAAGAACTGGCAGCCAGGCGAGGTAGAGAAAGATCTTTACGACGCTTGGGAGTCGAAGGGCTATTTCCGCCCGGACGAAGATGCGGACAAGCCTGCTTATTCCGTGGTTTTGCCGCCACCGAATGTCACCGGGCAGTTACATATGGGGCATGCGTTGGATCACACGTTGATGGATTCGATTATCCGTCGCAAGCGCATGCAGGGTTTTTCCACGCTGTGGCTGCCGGGCTCGGATCACGCAGGCATTGCTACCCAGACGAAGGTGGAAGCGAAGCTGCGCGAGCAGGAAGGCAAATCTCGCTGGGATTACTCGCGTGAAGATTTCATTGCCAAGGTTTGGGAATGGAAGGAAGAATACGGCGGCACCATCCAACAGCAGATGCGCGCGATTGGTGATTCCGTCGACTGGTCGCGCGAGCGCTTCACCCTGGATGAGGGGTTGTCGCGCGCCGTGCAGCACATTTTCAAGCAGATGTTTGACGCCGGCATGATTTACCGCGCGCACCGCTTGGTCAACTGGTCGCCGGTGCTGGAAACAGCGGTCAGTGACATTGAGGTCGTACACAAAGACGTCGACGGTGAGCTGGTTTCGCTGCGTTATGGCTCGCTTGCCGACGACGAAGATCACGTCATCGTCGCCACCACCCGTGTAGAAACCATGCTGGGCGACGTCGCCGTGGCCGTACACCCGGATGATGAGCGCTATACCCACCTAGTGGGCAAGAAGTTCGCGCACCCGTTCCGGGACGATCTGGAGCTGGAAGTCATTGCCGACGATTACGTAGATCCGGAATTCGGTTCCGGTGCCGTGAAGATCACCCCGGCGCATGATCCGAATGACTATGCGATGGGCTTGCGCCACAACCTGGACATGCCCACGGTCATGGATACCACCGGCCATATCGCTGGTACCGGGACCCAGTTTGATGGGTTGAGCCGCGAGGAAGCCCGCGTGAAGGTCCGCGAGGCGTTGGCGGAGCAAGGCCGCATCGTTGCGGAGAAGCGCCCGTATACACACTCGGTGGGGCATTCAGAGCGTAGCGGGGAACCGATTGAGCCGCGCCTGTCGCTGCAGTGGTTTGTGAAGGTGGACAAGCTTGCACAGATGGCTGGCGATGCTGTGCGTGAAGGCGATACCAAGATTCACCCGACGTCGATGGAGCCACGCTACTTCGATTGGGTTGATGACATGCATGACTGGACTATCTCGCGCCAGTTGTGGTGGGGCCACCGCATCCCGATCTGGTACGGGCCAGAAGATGAAAACGGCGAGCGGGACATCGTCTGCGTCGGCCCTGATGAGCAAGCCCCAGAAGGCTATGAGCAAGACCCCGACGTATTGGATACCTGGTTCAGCTCTGCACTGTGGCCATTTTCCACGATGGGCTGGCCAGATAAAACCGCTGACCTGGAGCGCTATTTCCCAACCTCGGTGCTGGTCACCGCCTACGACATCTTGTTCTTCTGGGTTGCCCGCATGATGATGTTCGGCACCTTTGCCGCTCAGCAGGACCCGGAAACCTTCGGCACGGCTGCCGACGGCCGGCCACAGGTGCCGTTCAAGGATCTCTACCTGCATGGTTTGGTTCGTGATGAGCACGGCCGCAAGATGTCTAAGTCACTGGGCAACGGCATCGACCCGATGGACTGGGTACGCGATTACGGCGCCGACGCTTTGCGCTTTACCTTGGCGCGTGGCGCGAACCCAGGCGTGGACCTGCCGGTGGGTGATGAGGCCGCAGAGGCTTCGAAGCGCTTTGCCACCAAGCTGTTCAACGCCACCAAGTTCGCGTTGATGAACGGCGCGGGCATGGGCGAGCTGCCCGAGCGCAGCGAACTTACCGACGCCGACCGCTGGATCTTGGACCGCACCGAGCAGGTACGTGTGCAGGTAGATAAATACCTGGATGACTACCAGTTCGCGAAAGCCAATGAACTGCTCTACCACTTCGCCTGGGGCGAGCTGTGCGACTGGTACGTCGAGATCGCCAAAACCCAGATCCCACGTGAGGGGGAGTCTGCCCAGGGGCGAAACACGCAAATTGTGCTGGGCCGGGTGCTGGACGTGGTGCTGCGTTTGCTGCACCCAACCATGCCGTTCGTTACCGAAGTGACGTGGAAGGCGCTGACCGGTGGCGAATCCCTGGTGGTAGCAGATTGGCCTACCGCAGCTGATACCAACGGCGGGGTCGAGGTTGATGAGGTCGCTGCACGTCGCATTGCCGACGCCGAGGTGCTGATTACCGAGTTGCGTCGTTTCCGCGCGGACCAGGGCGTGAAGCCGTCGCAGAAGATCCCCGGAAAGCTGGACTTTGCTGCCGCCGACTTGGTTGGGCAAGAAAACCTGGTGCGCAACCTAGCAAACGTGGAAGAACCAGGTGCAGATTTCACCGAGTCCGCCTCCGTCGAAGTGCGCCTGAGCCAGGCCACGATCACCATCGCGGTGGATACCTCTGGTGCCGTGGATGTGGCCGCAGAACGCGCCCGACTGCAGAAGGACCTGAAAAAGGCAGAAAAGGAACTGGCCCAGACTAGTGGCCAGCTGCAAAACGAGAAGTTCTTGGCAAGGGCACCACAAGATGTCGTCGACAAGATCAAAGATCGCCAACAGCTGGCACAAGAAGAAGTCGACCGCATCGGTGCGCGTCTGGAGGCGCTAGGCTAGTGACAGAAAACGAACACGCAGACCATGATCGTCAACACGCAGACCATGAGCGCCAGAACACAGGCAATGGTCACCAACACACAGACCATTCCGAGAGCAGCGAGTTAGATCAGGACCTCGCCGCCTTGGCCGGCGATGCGGTGAAAGTCGACGAGCACGGGTTGAAACTCAACCTGGGATTGCCGGATGAAGAACGCAACGCGCCAGCCCCGCTGCAAGCCACGCCAGAAGAACTCAGCGCGCTGGCTGCGGTGGAAGCGGAACTCGATACCCGCTGGCCAGAAACGAAGATCGATCCGAGCCTGGAACGCATAGAGTACCTGCTGGATTTATTGGGCAACCCGCAAGAAAACTTCCACGTTATCCACGTCGCGGGCACCAACGGTAAAAGCTCGACGGTGCGCATGATTGATTCGCTGCTGCGTGGTTTTCATCGGCGCACTGGCATGTTCACCTCGCCGCATTTACAGACGGTTACCGAGCGCATCTGCTTGGACGGTAACCCGATTCCTGCGCGGGAATACGTGCGTCAATGGGAAGAAATTGAGCCGTTTGTGCAGATGACCGACGCGCATTTCGACGTGCGCTTATCCAAATTCGAGATCCTGACTGCCATGGCTTATGCCGCGTTTGCCGATGCTCCGGTGGAAGTCGCGGTGGTGGAAGTTGGCCTGGGAGGGACCTGGGATTCCACCAACGTGGTGAACCCGGAAGTTTCCGTCGTCATGCCGGTGGGCTTGGACCACCAGAACTACCTGGGCGAGACCATCGAAGAAATCGCGGCGGAAAAAGCCGGGATCATTAAAAAACGTGATGACCTGGACGACGTGTTGAAGCCCTCCGAGAACATCGCGATCATCGGAGAACAAGACCCGAAAGCCATGGACGTGATTCTGCGCCGTGCCGTCGAAGTGGAAGCCGGTGTGGCGCGCTATAACAGCGAATTTGGCGTGCTGGAAACCTCCGTCGCTGTAGGTGGGCAGCAATTGCACCTGCGCGGGCTTGGTGGGGAATACCCAGAGATCTTCATCCCTCTTTCGGGTAGTCACATGGCAGCGAACGCCTCGTGCGCACTGGCAGCGGTAGAAGCGTTCTTTGGAGCTCGCGCCGGGCACGGGCTTGACCTGGATACTGTGCGGGAAGGCTTCCGCACCGTGTCGGTGCCGGGCCGTTTAGAACGCGTGCGCACCTCGCCGACTACGTTCATCGATGTAGCGCACAATCCGCATGGTGCGCAGGCACTGGGTGCGGCGCTCTCGCGTGATTTTAATTTCCAGCGTCTCATCGGCGTGGTAGCCGTATTCGACGACAAAGATGCCAAGGGCGTATTGCTGGCTTTGGAACCGCATTTGGATGAAGTGGTTATTAGCCAAAACAGTTCTCCGCGAGCTCTGGACGCATATACGCTGGCGGAATACGCCGTGGAAATCTTTGGTGAAGAGCGCGTGCACACTATCGACGATCTGCCTGGTGCCTACGCGCTGGCCGTGGAATTGGCAGAAGATGCCGAGGTGCAATCGGGCTCTGGCATCGTGATCACCGGCTCGGTGGTAACTGCTGGGGAAGCGCGCACGCTATTTGGAAAGGAACCGTCGTGACAGATCAGAATTCCCGCCACGACAATAACCGCCGTGACAGCCGCCGCAGCCGCGACAAAGCCCGGCAGGATAGTGCCCG
>ERZ1023415.84-NODE-84-length-20477-cov-15.366272_pt1 | contig 20477 bp, 24 predicted proteins | sample MGYA00380510_ERZ1023415 | MGnify/ENA primary metagenome ERZ1023415 (study PRJEB33173, sample SAMEA4830299) | metagenome | study: EMG produced TPA metagenomics assembly of the PRJEB25223 data set...
CCTTCATGTCCGCAGTGTTGGCCAATGGTGGCGTGCATCCGCTGAACGGCAAGCGTGTCCTGGAGCCAGATGTCTGCCGTTTAACCTTGGCTGTGATGAGCTCAGCGGGAATGTATGACCAGGCTGGGCGTTGGATGGCGCATGTGGGCATTCCCGCAAAATCTGGTGTTTCTGGTGGTTTGCTGGGTACTTTGCCTGGGCAGTTGGGTTTTGCCTCATATTCTCCGCGCTTGAATGAATACGGTAATTCTGTTCGTGGCGTCCGTATTTTCAAACTGCTTTCGAAAGACATGGGCTTGCACTTGATGGCAGCGGATGACCGCGCCGGAGTGGATGCGGTGCGCTCGATCGTGACCTACCAGGAAGACACCGTCGTCACGTTGCAGGGCATGATTAACTTCAACTCTGCAGAATCCATCTTGTACGAGTTGTCGCAGCACGAGATTTCCGGGGACCACGTTATTTTCGATATGACGCGCGTGTCGGGTATTCGCCGAATGGGCCGGTTCCTGCTCAAAGAAGGTATGCACCTGCTGGAAGAAAAAGGTTTCCGAATCTCGATTGTGGACCCAGACGATCATGTGCCGGATTACCGCACGGTGGATGGCACGGAGATTCATGTCAATGAGCAGGAATCCGCGCCGTTTGCTACTGAGCGGGAAGACGATCGCTATCATGACGACGATTGCCCGGACCCAGACGAAGGACCGCAGCCTCCCGCCTGGGAAGATTAATGTGTGTTGGGTCACTAATTCTTTGCTAGTGTGGTGCAAAACAGGCCGCACTAGGAGTGAACATAATGTCCGAACAACCGACCCAGCAGCTCGTACAGCAAGAAATTGCTGACAATTTGGCAATAATTACGCTGAATAACCCAGATAAACGTAATGCTCTTACGCATACCGCTTTCGGGGAGGTTGCGAAAGCCATCAAGGATGCAGCAGCCGAAAGGTCTGTTCGAGCCATTGTGATTACCGGTGCTGGAGCGCATTTTTGCTCCGGGTTGGATTTGACTGCGGGGGAGTCGCTGACTGGTGCTAGTGACGAACAAATCCAGGCGTCCATGGGCGAGCTCAATGCCATGATCCGAGCCGTCGTTGAGGCCGAGGTGCCGGTCATTGCAGCGGTGGAAGGCGCTGCTGCCGGGGTAGGGGCCTCGTTGGCTTTAGTTTGCGACTTGGTGGTAGCAGCCCAGAGCGCGTTTTTTGTGCTGCCCTTTGGCCGGATTGGTTTGCTTCCCGACGGTGGCGTGATGCAAACACTGTCGGAGTCTTTGGGGCGTGCGGTGACGATGCGCATGGCCATGTTGCAGCAGCCTTTGCCGGCCGAGGCTGCGCAGAGCGCCGGTTTGTTAGCGGAGCTTGCCGACGATGGCGCTGCCTTGGCCGTGGCCCGTGAATGCGCGGCGGCGCTGCAGATGGCTTCGCCGGAAGCGCTGGCTGCTACTAAGCGGGGAGTGAATGCGGCTTGCCTGGGGCGGTTGTCGCAAGCGTTAGAGGATGAGGCGGTCCAGCAGCCGAAGTTGTTACGCACTGATGGTCACCGCGAGGGGGTGCAGGCTTTCGTGGAGCGGCGTGCTCCGCGGTTTAGCTAGTGTGACTAGTAACCTGGGCGCTACCGTAAGTAACCCCGGCCACGGCCACCAGTGGGATGAGCACCCACGCGCTGGCACCTGTAATTAGTACGGCGCTAGCGCAGATTGCCGTCATGAGATAGATATAGCGTTCCATGGTGAAAATTCCTTTGCTAGGATAAAAGGTGCCCGGGCTGCATTTTTGTCGTTTAACCCTCGCATACCCCGCGCAGGAGAAAGTGTACTGGAAAGCGAAGAAACAGGTCAAGTGATTGAACTCACAACCGCTTGACCTGCTTGTATTGTGCGCCATCAGGGAATCGAACCCCGAACCCACTGGTTAAAGGTTGCTAGCTAGACTATCTGGTATTATCTACCGTGTTTACTAATGAAAATGACATTCATGTAACCGAATATCGCGATCATTTGATTGCCGGGGGTAGGTCCAAAGGAACGGTTCAAGTTCGGTTGTCGCATGTTCGGCGTTCCCTTGCGAGTATCGATAAACAGATCGATAAGATCACCCAAACAGACCTAGCCAAGTGGCTAGCCGGTCTGGAAGTTGGGCCGTCAGCGCGTGCGAGCGCTAGGGCTTCACTTCGTTCATTCTGGCAATGGTGCGAGCAAACGGGGCGTGTCGAGGTGGACATAACACGCGGTTTACCGAGTATTGCGCGCCCCCGGCCGGTTGCAAGGCCAATACCAGACCCGCTTATAAGTGATGTTCTCGACAAGGCAGAGCCAAGGATTAGGCTAGCCGTTGAGATAATGGCCGTTTGTGGATTACGCCGCGCGGAATGCGCGCGCGTTCATGCTAGAGATGTCGAGCCGGTAGGCACGGGCTGGTTTTTGCGAGTCGTCGGCAAGGGTGGACACGTTAGGCGTGTTCCTTGCCCGCCTATGCTAGCGCGTCGTATAGCCGCCGCCGGGTCGTGGGTGTTTCCAGGCGACGATAACGGCCACATATCGCCGGGTTGGCTCGGCAAGCTCGTGGGGCGCGCGCTACCGCCGGGTTGGACACCGCATAAGCTACGCCATCGTTTTGCCAGCCGCGCGTACTCGGTCGAGCATGATTTGCGAGCGGTGCAAGTGGCTTTAGGGCATGCGAGCATAGCAACAACACAGATTTATGTAAGTACCGACGATTTGGCGGTTACACGCGCGGCCCGGGCGGCGTGGAATATCGCGGCCTAGACTCCTGTCGCAGAGCCTAGCATGCACCAAGCTAGGTTCTGTTTGATCGTCCAGCCCGTACGGCCGTTATAGCGAATTTCCCCGTTAATCGGCCGTGCCCAAGGTATTTTAATTTTATTCATTTTCAAAAGTAACTTGGTTATCCATATATCTGACAGATCGGCGTTGCGCTCATGGTTGATTGATAGCCAATAACCGGCATTTTTCATATCCTTGCCGGGTCTATAAGTCAGTGTGGGCGGTGCAGGCGCGCCCCCTAGCTGGTAAAGATAGTTAGTTACGGCAATGCGATTAGCATTGTCTAGACTCCGATTTTTTCCACGTACCGCGCGATTATTCCACCGTAGGCTAGCTAGTTCAAATTGGCGAGCAGCATTAATTACGGTGTGCGTCGCCTTATGCGGTTGCCACGTCGAGGTGTACGCACTTTCTTCTACCGTTCCGATCTTGCGTAAATTGAATGTAGCTTTGTGTTCCCCATAGACCTCGCTAGCGTCAATCTTTGTAGCCGTATACCCGGTATAAGGCTTAAAGGTAGGCACGCCGCTAAAGTCTTCGTCTGCGGTTTGTCCGTTAGCCCTTGGCACAACGGTGCTCGTAATGGACCTCGTTCTAGGGTCATAATAGAACGTTTGATTTGCGACCGACGCGTAAACCTCGGTGAGGTAATCGAACCAAGTTTTATCCGCACTCTTTCCTAGATATACCTCGGTATCTTTTAACTGCCCATTCTTGTATTCATCGGCAAGCGTCACACGTTCAAATTGGCGGCGTTCCTGGTTCTGGAATGCTCTTGTCATTTGGTGCAAAGTGATATTTATGCCCGATGAACTTTCGGCGCCAATGCGTGTCCTAGTGTCCCCAACAAGATTATTACCGAGTTCCCTTGTGGGGTCGGTAGCGATAATGTCAATGCGGTAGTCAGCGCGCCGAGCAGGGTCGGCGAGCAACTTAGCTTCGACTATTTTCCCTTTAAATATGTAAAAAGTAATGCCACGGTGACCGGGGTTGCCAGGCAGGGGGTTCTGTTCGTATGACAGTGATACCGTGTTTCCAACTGGTCCGGGGTCAGCTAGGAAGCGTTCAACTTCCTGTATTCCTACGCCCCTAGCGTTGTGTACTAAGATACTTGCCTTAAGTACCGCAGGTTCAACGGCGGAAAAAACACTATCGCGACCCCAGGTAACGCTAACGTCTTCAATACCTACCTTTAATGATGAACTACTACCAGAGATAGTATTGTTGTTAATTTTCAAAAACGGCCCGGTAATCATTGCCATAGCTAAATCAGTCTCCTACCGTGGCGAATATCACTGTTGCGGATAGCCCGCTTAATCGTTTGCGCTAGGTAGTCTTCGTCTCCGATTGCAGAATCAGAGATGTTCACGTTAATAACGGTTGGCTTAGGTCGACTAATGGCGCGGTCGAATCGGACGGGGGCGGCAAGAGCCGCGCGCGCGGCGGTAATATCCGGCGCGGCGTGACCAAACCTAAAGATGTCGTCCACGTTAGGTGTCATTGTCAGTTCAGCCGCGGCGGCCGAAAAATACCCGCTAGCATGTCCACCCTCGTAAGCAGTTCCGAAACTCGTTACCCATTCATATGCCGATTTAATCCAGCTAATGAATGTTTGTATACGTTCAATAGCTTCATTGAACCCGCGAGCGATAGCCCGGCCGGGTCCAGTTGCCGACTCGGCAACGGCATTAAGCCAGGCTTGCACACCTGCCAGATAGTTAGCGACTGTTTGCAGGCGTTGGCGAGCGAGGTCGGCAAACAATACAAGCGCGTCACGGGGGCTAGTAAATGCCAGGGCGAGCAAACCGAGTAGGCGCCCTGCTTCGTCGAGCACCCATAGAAAACCCGTTTTCAGTTGTCCTACAGTCCGGTCAACCGAGGCCCTAAAGTCCTCGTTCGTGGTGTAGGCATGAATAAACCAACCAACCAACGCGGCCACGGCGGCGGCCACGGCAACATAAGGGTTAGCCAACATGGATAAGTTCAGTAAGTCGTTAGCAGTCTTCAGCGTCTGAACAACGGTGATAGTGCCCTTAAGTCCGAGCAACACGCCGGTAAGTCCGAGCACGGCCCCGGCGGCTGCTTGGAATAATTCCGGATGCTCACCAATGGCGCGGGCTACATCTCCGAGCACTCTTGCAGCTTCAGCGGCATAAGGCAACAAGGCTTCACCTAACGCGGCCTTAGAGTTTTCCCACTCGGCAGCGGCGCGCTGTTGCGCACCGGCGGCGGTATCTGCTTCGCGTGAGAATTGCCCTAAGCTAGCGCTGGTTTGCTCGGTTAGCAGTGCCAGGGTTGCTTGTGTCTCGGCGGCGGTTTTTGCTTCGCCCTCCAAGCCCTTTAGCCCCATCTCCGCTAATTTTGCTTCAATAGTCGCCTGTTTGATCGAAACACCATAGCGTTCGATTGGGTCACGCTCGCCACGCATAAGGGCGGACAGAGCACTAACCGCGTCGGCGGTCGTTCCCCCGAACGTTGCAGCCAAATCGGCGCCGGTCTTAATCAGGTCGTTAGTCTTGCCGACTAATTGGTCATTTTCTACACCAATGTTTTTGAGCTGCGCACCAAGCACACTTGCCAACTCGTTGTATTGGTTTTTCGATAGCCCCACGGCTTGCGCGGCGGCATTAGAGAACTTCAGGACTTGGTCAGCTTGCGCCTTGAATACGCTTTCCACCGCGCCGGTGGATTGCTGTAGGTTGCTGGCAGACTCCAACGCTTTTTTGCCCATAGCAATGACACCGGCCGAAACACCGGTCATCGCCGCTGTTGCGCGGTTCAAGTGCTTTTCGTACTTGGCTAGGGAACTACCCGCGCTTTTCTCAAACTTGTCTACCCCGTTGGCAGCTTCGTTGAATCCGGCTTTAGCCTTAGCGGCGTCGGCAAGAATACGCACGCTTAGAATTGCGGATTTACTCACTACGTGACTCCTCAAATATGTCGGATAGTGTAGCGATCTCTACATCGGTTAGATCGTAGAGATCACGCGGGGCGACTTTCATGGCAACGGCTAGGGTGAGAATGTTCCTTAGAGCGCTGCCGTGTGGGGCGGGTTTACGGGTGCTACCTCGGCGGCTTTTTCGTCGAGTTCCAGGTCTTCGACGGTATCTAGCCATTCTTGAAAATTCCCGCTAGTAGAATCCGGGTTCAGTCGCTTACACGCGGCCCATACGTGAACCGTGACACCTGTAACTGGGGCGGCTTGCAGGCTTGGCAAGCCCTGTTGGTGCGATGCCATTTCGCCGCGTACCTTATCGGCGTGAATGACAGTGATGTCACGGGTTGTTCCGTCAGTGAATTTCACGGTGGTTTTCATTAGATAATTCCTTTCGTAGAATCTGCAATGTCGTCAAGCAGGGACTCAAACTTTTTGTAGTATTTCGCTACCCATTGCGGTTCGGTGCCCTTAGCGGCGTGAGTCAGGAACAGCGACGGGTAGATATGCCGTTCAAACCAGCCCCAGTGAATAGGCGCGGCGTAAGGCACTTTCTTTTTACCGGCCCGGGCAATAGCCGCGCGTTTTGTACCAGAGCCACGCAACGAATCGCGTAGCAGTCCAGGTACGGCGCTTGTCATGTCTACCGGTGCTACGGGGCAAAGTTCTTGAGCGCGTGAGACAACCGTGTCGGCCACTTCTTTGTGAACGAACTTGAATTCCTCGTCCATCACTACACCGGCGGTCTCAAAGGCGCTACGTAGCTCCTTGACACCTTCGACGCGAACACCTTGGTAGTCATAATCCCGGCTAGCCATGAGTATTAAGCTGTTCCGCCCTTGAATGTCGGCAAGGCAGGGCAGTCGAACGTGAACTCGGTTACCGCGCGGCTACCGACCTCGCCGCCAATTGTTACCGGGTCGATTACGCACTTACCCGTTACTGTTGCCCCGCCTGCGGTGTTTGGTTTGTACTCAAACGTTCCCTCTTTACCGGCGTTGGTGTAGGTCCACGCCACGAAACCGCTTGTTGTGAGGTCTTGAATTGCACTCACCGTTAGCTCGGCGGTATATGTCGAGGTTCCGCTAATGGACTCCCCGGATAAGGTCGTGAGTGGGTCCGTCCGGTTAGCTTTCGGCGAGATTTCGCACTTGGTGACCTGTGTAGACATATCCATAGCGCTAGGCGCGGTGAACTTGAGTGTGCCCGGCCCTACTACGGTTGATTTGATAGCCATTAGGCAGCCTTTCTAAATGTAGACGGTGTAATTCATTTTGATAGCGGGTAATTTTCCGCCGCTCGGCGGGCTAGCTTGGTGGTTGGTCTCGATATATTCCACTGTTATGCCGGTATCTACTAGCGCGGCGAGTACGTGGTTACACAGTTCGTTCAGCGCGTAGATGTCGGCGGCGCCGCCTAAGTCTTTCACCACGGCGACGATAGTGCCCGTTACCTTTGCAGAATCGTCAAGTGTAAACTCGTCAATTTTCGTCACATTGACGAAACAACCAGGGGCTGCGATATTGCGAGAGTCAATCGTGGCGTAGATGTCGGCGGCGTCCAGGGCGGTGGTTACGGCGGTTAGTGCAGTTGAGATCACGTTAACCAACCTCCAGGCGTGAATACGCCCCGATTTCTAGCAATTGAGCTACTTCAGGGTCTTTTCGACTCATGTAGACCGGCCCCATCTCGGTAACCGTATCCACGCCGCTCGGCGACATGCGCCGCCGGTCGACACGCGCGATTAGCATCATGCACCCTAGCCGCCAGCGTTCCGGCCAGTCGGCAAGCGGCTTGTTTTTCCAGTCTTCGACTAGATTAACCACGGCTTTAATCGTGTCCGGTAGAGACGGGTCGGTCTGCGTTGTGCCTAAATGGCGCTGCATGTCTTCGAGGGTGATTTCGCCGGCCATTTTTTAGCTTTCCTCGGTGTCGCTTTCGCCAGCCCCGGCTTCAGCGGTTCCCCCGAACTCGACTTCGACAACAGCGTCAGGGTGGCTTGCCAGGGCAGCCCAGTAGCCAAAGACAGCAGAGTCAATACCGCCCTTAGCGATATTCTCGGCGTCAACACGAATAGGCGAGCCTGGCAGTTCAAACCATGTCAGAGCGGACTTAGGATAAGCGATTAGCTTGTTGTCTGGCACATGATCGGTGACGACAAACTTGTCGGGGGATACCCCAAGCAGATCGAGGTAGGCCGGGTTATCCAGCTGTGTGATCTTGAACAGCCCGAACATGCTGTTAGGCGAGATCAGATACGTGTCAGGCGAGACATGCACGCGCTGTTCTACCACCATGCGAGCACGCGCGGCGGCGTGCAGTAGGTCCGGTTCCTTGCCGGTTTTTAGCTTGGTGCCTTTCTTGGCTTCAGCCACGGCGAACTCGGCGGCCTTAATGTCAGTCTTGAGCGCGTAGTCATTAACGCGGGCTTCAAAGAATGCTTGCAGGAACTCGGTTTCTTGGAAGTCAAAGTATGCGCGGTCAATATCATGCCCGGCGGCAAGGCGCTTGACGTCTGCTTCGACGGCTTCAGTTGATACCGTGCCCGTTGGAATTTCGGCCTTATCACCCGCGTAGTCTTGTACTTCTGGTTTCTTGTTCCAGCGCCACCCGTGAGCTTTCATGCGAGATAGTGTCTTTTGTGTGAACGTTGGTACTACCTTGCGTTTGTACTCGGTCCCGTCCCAGAGCTTGCCCAACCATTCCGGCGCGGATACCGCCGGGTTAGCAGAGCGCTTAATGTCAGCCAGCGCGGCGGTCATATCAGCTGGTGCGGTTCCCATACGCATATGTTGAATGGTCTCAACAGCTTGCGAGAATGTTAGGGCTGGTTTCTGGTTGATTTCCAGGCCACGCGGGGCGCGGGCGGCGGTCAAGTCGGTGGAAGTCTGGTTGGTGGAGGTCTGGTTAGGCATCTCGGTTTCTTTCTCGGTGATCGGTTCGGCGGCGGCGGTATCGTCGTCGGTGCTTTCGAGGTTTTTCAGGTAGTCGGCGGCGGCGGTGTAGCTCATGGTCTTGCCGTCGACGGTGACAGTTGGGGCGGGGGTCTCGTCGTCGTCCTGGTCCTCGGTGGCGTCGAGGTCGGCGGCGGCGGTTAAGTGGCAGTCGTCGTGTGAGAACACCACGGCCATATCGTCGGTGGAAGCCGGTGTGACCACACGTGCGGACGCGAACGCGGGAATTGCTACCAAAGCGACAGCGGTCAAGTGTCCGGCGGTGATGGTATCGCCCTCGGTCTGAATCTGGATTAGCTCAACACTTAAGGCGTCACGAATACCCTCGGATACATCTTTCAAGGCGACATCTCCGTCGGCGGTCTCGCCAATACGGAATGTCATGTGCAGACCGTCGTCTCGTGACTCGGCGGCGGTTGCGTAGCCAACCGGGCTATAGCCTTGTGTGTTGGAATGATCACGTAACAGCTTGATTTGTTTCAGGTCGTCGGGGTAAGTCACGGCCCCAGCCTTGACTTTCAAGCGACCGCCAGATGTAAAGCCCGGCGAGTCCCAAGGAAGTACCAAACCAGATATTGTTCTAGCGTCGGTCTTTGTCGTCATTGTCTGTTCCTTTCTCGGTTAGCCACGGTAAGTATTTGTCTAGCCATGCGTCGACGGCGGGAATTGCCAGCACTCTTGATACCGCGGCGGCTACGGCTAGGAATGCGGCGACCGCTGGTATTTGGTCGACCTCGGCGGCATGCGCGATAGACGGCAAGATGGGTAGCAGAGCGATTGCGGCGACGGTGGTGTTTCGGGCTACTTCTCGCCATGGCTGTTTTAGTCGTTCTTTGTCAGGTTCATTTCTGTGTTCAGCCACTCTTTCGTTTGCTTTCTGTTGTTGTGCCTAAGTCCGGCGGCAATGAGTGCGATTGTGGATATCGCGGCGGTTATACCGCCTGCCATTGCCCCGGCTGTTGCGGTGAGCACGGTTGCTACGTCGATCATTGTTGTTTCCTTAGCTCGGCGACCTCGGCGGTAAGTGCGTCGAGCTGGTCTGCAATTTCCGGTAATAGCTTGGTGGTTGCAGTCCATGTCACGTTGTCGATGTTGAGAATGTAGTCAGCTAGTCGACCGTGATAGACCTCGTTTTCTTTTCGTTTTCCGGCCTTTAGCTCGGCAAGGTCGAACCGGCTAGCGTGGCGGCCAAAGAATAGGGCGTGCAACTCGTTGAGTTTCCGGCGGTCGTCGTCATTCATGTCTTGTTCCTTAGGTGGTGCTTTCGGTGTTGGCTGTTTCATCGGATTAGCGGCGGGCTTGCCGTATGCCCCGAGGTATCCGTTGTTCAGCTCGGCGGCCAGAGCGGCAACGCGCGGATTGCTCGGCGGCAAACCTATTTGGAAGTGCATTTCGTCCGGCTTGCCCCATCGGCGACCCCAAAAGACAACACCCTTAAAGTCGCGTAGCAATGCTTCGACGCGGCTAATCGTTCCGGGGTCCATGCGATAAGTGCCCCACGGATATTTAGGCGCGTTAATGTCTATTGCTGTTGCGCTCATGTGGTTCGAGTTCCAGACGTCGTTATCTGGACTCCATCCCCAGACTTGCGAGGTGATTTTTTCCACGCGGCGGTCGTACAGAATGATAAACGCGTTAAGAATGGTGGCGACGTCGCCGCGTAGCAGCGGAACGCGGCGCGCGGCGGGTACTACTTGCACGCTCACGGTCTTGTTGGCGTTTACCATCGGCCAGCCGTTTTCGGTTGGTACGCCGGGGCGTACGGGGTATCTAGGCATTATCGTCCCTCATTTGCTTTAATTCGTCTTCGAGTAGAACCAGATCGTCTTTTGAGTCGAACAAACTGGTCAAGTCGCTAAAGGTGTCGTCTAGGTCGAACTTCAGGGTGATTTCAGCCGGTGTCACGTCGTTTTGTGACATGCGCGCGGCAATAGCAGCCATGAACGGGGCCAGGCCAAAAGTCACCAACTCCGACATGCGCGCCGCTGTGTTCTGGTAACTCAAAGATGAACCCGAGAGCGTGGCGTCCAACATCGTTGCTGGCATTCCGGCGAGTCGAGCAATATCAACGGCTACCGCGTTGCGGCCGTCAATAAGCAGGTGTTCTTTCGGTGCTCCGTGTTCCTTGACTTCGATACCGGCGCTAGTGAATGCCACGCCGCCGTTCTCACCTCGGCGCGCCTGCATCCACCTATTAATAAGCCGCTTAACTTCGTCCTCGGTCATGGGGCGGTCATTGGTCTGGTGTAGTTCAATTTGCGCGGCCGGGTTCTCGGCGGCGCGCGCCGCCGCGCGGTGCAAGCGTAGCGCTTGGTCTAGTGTCGCCGCGCCGCCGCTAAGAATGCCCTCACTAATCCCAGGAATGAGAATGATGTCTTTCTCAGCGATACGCTTATCGTCGACAACCACATAGCCGTCGGCGTCCATGTGCCAGCGACCGTAAGGCACGCGCTCGGCGTTGGTGACATGCCCGGCGGGGTTGCGCTCGGCGGCCCAAAGACTCCATCCGTAGAAAAAGAGATCATCTACCGTCCAGAGCATGCGGTGAAACGGCGAGATAGGACCGGCGGTGTTGGTGATGAACCCCGGCGTGTTCCCCGCGTCGTTGCCGTCGGCGTCAACCGATACCAGCGGCAACCTAGCGATAGTGGTGGCGAGTAGACCGCGCGCGCGTGCAAGTGCTGGTACGCTCATGGCCTGTTCCCGTGACAGCGCCGCCGGTAGACCTAGATCAGATCTAAACTCGGCTGGTAATTTGATCGTTTCCAGGTGGTTCGGCCCGGCGAATTGCGACGCCGGGGCTACCGTAGGCGGTAGCGTCAGCGCGTCACGTATGCGGTCGAAAATTCCCATAACGGAATAATCGCGCGGTTGCTATTGCGACAACGAATGTTGCTGTTGTAGTGCTCGTTTATCGTGATGTGCCTTAGCATTCAAAGCACTTGTTACGGCGTGGCGGTCGTCATGGACTTTCTTAGCGTGCAAGGCTAATTCTTTCCATGCGTTAGCCGGGCTACCAGCGATAACTCGCCACTGGCACTTGTCACAGATAGCCACTGTGCAAAAAATATCTTCGTCAATTCTCAAATACGGCAAGGGCGTAACTCGTTTCTAGTAGATTGCCGGGGCGACAGCTTCAGCGGGGCGGTGTAAGGCTCCGAACATTGCGAGGGTGGCGGCTTCAAGGGCGGCGATAGACCCGGCCGAACTTTTCCTATCCCAGGCCCAAGCGTCACCTACGTGGCGTTGCTCGGCGATCTCGGCGGCGAGGTCTAGCCCGTCATGTGGTCGGAAGCGAATATCAGGCGCGGCTATTCCGTCCTCGGTTACCCGCGTAAGTCGGTCCATCAGATCAGCGCATGAGCGCGTTAGGTCACGCGCCCCGAATTTCATGGGCTGGCATTCGAGTTGACACAATTGGTCGTATAGCGTGCCAGATGGCCCAACGTTGTCGACCACGGGCGGGGCGGTCGAGTGTTTTTCGACTAGAGTGGCGACGCGCTCGGCGGCCCACCCCGTGCCAGGGCGTAAGTCGATTACTTCGATAACCGGAATGCCGTTGACAATGGCACACGCGGCCACGCATGTTTCGGAACGATCAAAGTCAATAGCGGCGGCGATGGATACATCGGCGTTAGCCGGGATTGGTTCGGTGGTTTGCGCACTTTCCCAGCTTTCCAGTGGTATGAGCCGTTCACGTGCGCCGGTTGCTCGGTTACCGTAAGCGCGTGCGAACTCACTAGGCGCTAATTGGTCTTTCGCGTCCTGTAGTGATTTCATCGTGATCGTCGAACCGAACGCGGGGTGCGCCGCGGCAACGATGTCGAGGTCGGTAGGGTCATCGCCGGGTTGTATTCCCCATTCAAGTAGCGCGATGTTCGAGCCGGGTTGCTTGGCTTTAGCCACTAGCCCGTGAAACCACGTAGACCGGGCTGTTCCCATCGTTGAGACAATGATTGTTTGAGCACCGGGGCGCGTGGCTTGCGTTGGAACGATAGCTTGCATAAGCGCGGCTGCTTCAGCGTCATCAAAGACCCAACCCTCGTCAATGATGTTCAAGTCGGATTGCATAGAGTGCAAAGAATCCTCGGTAGGCGGGTGTGGAGAAAATTGGCCACCTAAGCGCGGTAATTGCAGCGCTTCACTACCCTGTGATTTGCGCGTCTTGAACAGCGGCGACAGCGGGAACGCGCCGCCTTGCACTTTCTCGACTAATTCCAGCCATTTTTTGCGCGCGGTCATGCCATTTTGCGCGGTGAACCATACACGCGCGTCACGCTTGACTAGCAGACGTTGAATACACGCCGCTAGCACTAGCGTTGTCTTACCGGATTGCCGAGGCACAGACAGAATCACAGTAGGCCACCTAAATAGGCCCGTATCCGGGTCAACCTCGCCTATAACGTCGGCAACAAACTGTTGCCACGGCATAGCCGGTTGTCCTAGCCATTCCATGATCTTGCAGATACTAGGGCCGTGAGTAGGCCCGCTAGGCGGATTAACCGCGTACCGCGGGGCGGGATAGTTCGGCGAGAGCTTGGTTAAGTTCGTCATTAGCTTCACTTTCGCGTGTTGCCGGGGTCATGCGTAGGACTTCGAGAACCTCACGGTAAGGCCCGGTCAATTGAGCAATGGGGTAATATGGCTTGTCCGATTTTTCGGCGGCGTCCAGGGCGAGAGCGTTAGCGCGGGCGATAGACAGCATGGCTTCGTCGATTTCTTCGATTATTCCAGCGACACGCGCGGATTTAATCGCCTTTTCTAACATCTCGGAATGCCGTCCTGTATGATTTCGTTCAATACTGAATAGCGCGGCTGACATGCGAGTTCCTTTCAAAGTTGAGGGGGGCTAGGGGTGGGGGATCAACCCCGCCCCGCTTGCCCGTGGGAGGGAAAAGAGTGGCTGGCGCGGGGCTACCGTGACCTGCGGTTTTAAAAAACTTCGATCACCAACGGCGGCTCGGCTCGGCGCGCGCGTTGCGGCGCGGGTGTTTGCGTTGCCACTCTTCTATCGGCATATTTCCCCGCGAAAAGTTGCAGCTTTTATGAGCTGGTCTGAGGTTGTCTATTGAGTTGTCGCCGCCGCGTGAGCGGGGTAGTACGTGGTCTGCTGTTGTGGCGCCTGGTAGGCCACAGAGGTGACAGACGTTGCCATACGTGGCTAGCGTCAGTTCTGTGAGCCTTGTAGCCTCACGGCCGCCCCAGCCCCCGGGCTTCATAGGGCGGGGGCCTTATTGGGGCGGGGGTGCGTTTTTTTGGCAGGGGGGCGCTTAGGTGTGGGGCGCGGTGCTTTACGGTCATATGGTTCTGGCATGAGATCACGGCCGCCGTCAATATCGCCATAGGTAGCAATGTGCAGTAGCGCGGGCTTCATCTTCTTGCGATGTGCTTGGTTACCCGGAATTGGGATACCGGCGCGTATAACGCCTATCTCGTTGTGAAACCACGCGTCAGCCGCACACTCTTTGAGCACGGGGCATGCCCTACACTTGGATACTTGCCAGGCGTGGTCATTATGTTCTGGAAGTCCGTCCGGTGAATCCCAGTGCTTAGGGTTATCACCAAAGCAGTTAGCCTTATCTCTCCAAGCTAAGTTAGTGGGTAGGCCCTTACGTAATCCGTAGTTGGGTACAGAGACCATGATCTAGTTCCTTACTGAATGAGTGTTCTAACTATCGAACGGTGTTTGATTGATTGTTAGCTAGAGGTTGGTGGGTAGTAGGTGGATACCTGTAGGAACCCCCAAGGGGGTGCTGGCTGTAGACCTCCCAATGTGAATCCCAATTTTGAACCGCTTTTCGTTGTCTACCCACGCCTAATGGCCGGTTGTCTTTGAGGTGACAACCGGCTTTAGGGCCACACCATAACCGCGGCAGCTAATCGCGGGGTGGTGTCCAGGGGCGCTAGTCCTGGAACTTCTACGTGGCAAAGCACCTAAGCGCGGGCTGTTTGTTGGTTGCTGTTTGTGGCGGGAACGTGCCCCATAAAGCCGCCGGGGTGTACTATTGGTCTGTTTATTTTTTGACTCCGTAAAGCCATGAACTAACAGCGACAAGGGAAGGCAATGAGCGCCGCTGTTAGTACATGGCCTAACGGCCGTCTTACTCACGAATACCGGCGTCTAGTTCTGCCTTAATCCGTTCGGCGTTCTCGGCGGCTTTAATCCGTGCTTTACCTAGAGCGGTGTACATAGAGCGCGTGGCGGAACGGATACCGTCGGCATAGCCGTCGACGTATGCGTCGTAGTGCTCGCCGCGGTTGAGGTGTTCCGGTAGTGGCGTGTTGCCGATACCGGCGACGATTTCGTCGACTATTTCGCGTATCGTTTCTTCGGTTAGAACGGGCTGTAATGATGGGTGCTTAATCACTTGGTTTTCCTTAGTCTTCGTCGTCTTTTGCGTTGTCGAGTTGTGTAATGAGTTGCTCGGCTTGCCGTTCCGACTCTCGCCATTGGTGCAACAGCAATTCCAGAGTTCGGTTAACCCCGTACATAACGCCGTTTTTGTAGGCGATGTCATCGTCAGATTTCTTAATCGCTTCGACTTCAAGTTGTGTCTGATCGGCGATGAACTGGAATTGCCTACTGTTGATAGACGGCATTGCGCCGCGTTCAAGCATTTTCATAATTAGGCGTGATTTCATGCGTTGGCCTTAGGTTCTTGTAGGGCGGCGAGGTATTTAGCGTTCAGGCGGACTAGCCGCGGTGCTTTAGTCTCGGCGTTGGTGAACAGTTCGATCAGGTAGCGGTTAGCGGCGGTGAGTTGTTCCCGTGTCATGTGTTGCATGAGTGCAGAGAACATGAGTTGTTCCCCCGATGAATCATTATTTTTCAGGGCGGCTAGGAACGCTTCGCGTAGGCGAATATCTGGAATTGCCGAATTATGCAGCTTCATTACCTGTTCCTGCTTTTTGCAGCTCGGCGAATTTTTCAATTTCAGAGCGGGTAAATAGGCGAATGCCACGCGCGCCAATTTTTCCAGTCGGCGTAATCGTGCCCTCGTTAACCATGCGGTTCACTGTTGCACGGGTTACACCCAACAGCTCGGCTACTTCTAATGTGCCGATTAGGTCTAATTGAGTCATAGTTGCCATATAACCATGACTCATATAGATAATTCAAGACAAAACAGCACAATTGACACACTTGGCAGGACTGTAGCCGTTGGTCATTTGACAAACAGAGCAGGTCAAGGCCTAGAATTGTCATATGACTACTTCTATTAATGGCGCGGGAATTGTGCCCAATTGGACTGTTGCAGACAGAGCACGTAAGGCGCGTGAGTATGCAGACTTAACCCAGGGCGAGCTTGCAGACCGGCTAGGAATGGCTAGAACTTCACTAGCGCGTGTCGAGCAAGGAAAAGCAGAGCCTAGACGCACTACGCTTATCGGAATTTCTTTCGCTACGGGCGTATCTCTTGAATGGCTTGAAAATGGCGAAACCCCCGGCGGCGGTGAGCCTACCGGGGGTGAATTGGTGCGCCATCAGGGAATCGAACCCCGAACCCACTGATTAAGAGTCAGTTGCTCTGCCAATTGAGCTAATGGCGCGTAAGTGTTGATTATCTGAAGCGTTAATCTTCTCAACTCTTACTGTTGAACACTGTACCGTGCGCAACGAATGGATACTCTAGCAGTGGTTGTTGAATAAGAAAAATCGACCCGTTGACCTGCTTTTTCTTCCTTGCCCGTGGGGGTTATGTGTGCTGTTTTTGTTGTTAACAAAACCGGGCCTGCAAACGATTGATTAATAACATCCGGTTTATGCAACGATTCGGTTGCAAGTGCATAACTCATTGCGCAGAAGCGCAGGAAAAGCATCAATTGTGGGTTAGGCTCGCTAGCAGAGTTTTCATGGGCCTGGGTGCAGGCGCAAACGTTTTCATGGGCCTGGGTGCAGGCGCAAACGTTTTCATGGGCCTGGGTACAGGCGCAAGCAGAAAAGTTAACAAAAATGCAGCTGTGTGCTGCGAAAGGAGTTCCGCGTTGACCTTCTGGTCTAAATCAGTGTCCGCCCTCGCAATTGGAGGGCTGGTGTTGGGCCTTGCGGCCTGCGCGGATACCAGTTCTGAAACACAGCATTCTTCTGCAGCAGAAAGCCAGGATTTGGAGACCCCGCCGTCGGTAAGCGTGCACGATGGCGCCACCGATGTTGATCCCACCGTGCCGGTAGAGGTCACCGGTGAAAACAAGCTGCAGGCCGTCACCATGCTTAATGAGGTTGGCTATGAGGTGGAATCCGTGCTTTCCGACGATGGGAAGACCTGGAAAACCGACGAGGTCTTGGGTTACAACCGCAGTTACACCATCGAAGCAACTGATGTAGAAGGCAACACCACTACTGTTAGCTTCACGACGCCCCAGCCGGCCAGTCAATCTTCCGTTGCCATGGTGCCACTGCCCGATTCGACGGTCGGTGTTGGGCAGACGATTAATTTCCGTTTCGCGGGCACGGTGTATGACCGCCAAGCGGTGCAAGATGCGATCACCATTGAAACTTCCAATGACACCGTCGGTGCTTTTTATTGGATTAGCAACAGCGAGCTGCGCTGGCGCCCGCAAGAATATTGGGAGCCAGGAACCACCGTGACTGTGCAAGCCGATATTTATGGCGTCGATATGGGCAAGGGCATGTGGGGAAGCAAGGACAATTCCACCAGCTTCACCATCGGAGATGATGTGCGTGCGGTCGTTGACAATGCTTCAAAAACCATGACCGTCACCCGCAATGGACAGACGCTGCGCAGCGTGCCAGTATCGCTGGGGCGCTCGGAATATCCAACTCCGAATGGAACCTACCTCGTGGGTGATCAACACAATGAGCTGGTGATGGACTCCTCGACGTTCGGGTTGACCGGGCAGGGAGCCTATCGCACTGAGGTGAACTTTGCGACGCAAATGTCGTACTCCGGCATCTACGTGCATGGTGCGCCGTGGTCGGAATGGGCCCAGGGCAAAACGAATACCTCGCACGGTTGCATCAATGTCACTGATGCTGACGCCCAGTGGTTCATGAACACCGTGAAGCGTGGCGACGTCATCGAGGTGAAAAATACTGATGGCGGAACCCTGTCGGGATACGACGGACTGGGCGACTGGAATATCGATTGGGAAACTTGGTCAGCGGGCAACGCAGACGAAATCGGCTCCTGGTAACCATGTGGCCAGACGCGGCGGCACCACCTTGTTTTCGGACAACCCCAACAGCGGCGCTGCCAGCGATAGCCCCACAGCGGTGCTGTCAGCACTAGAATGCGTGAATAACTATGACGCGCATTTTTGATCTTTCCCGCATCGGCGCAGGCCTGCCTGTTGCCGAGACCATTGCTAGTTTGCCTGCCGAAGGCAACGTCGTTGTGCAAGCCCCACCCGGAACCGGTAAAACCACGCTGATTCCACCGGCGCTGGCAAATCAAGCTGCGCAAAACTACGCCGCACAGAATGCGGCCAGCGAGCGACAATCCTCCGTCGGTAAGATCATCGTGACCGCCCCACGCCGGGTTGCCGTCCGAGCAGCCGCGCATCGTTTGCGCACACTTTCTGGCCAGCCGGAGCTCGTAGGCCATTCCATTCGTGGCGAATCGGTACCCGGCACAGCCGTCGAGTTTGTCACGCCCGGGGTGCTGCTTCGACGTTTGTTGCACGAGCCTGAGCTGCCTGGGGTCGCAGCTGTTGCAATTGACGAGGTCCACGAACGCCAACTCGACACCGATTTGGTGTTGGGCATGTGCCTGGAGTTGGCGCAGTTGCGTGCAGATTTCCGGGTTATCGCAATGTCCGCCACCGTGGATGCGCAGCGTTTTTCCCAGCTCATGGACGCCCCGGTGCATGTTACGGAGGCGGCGATTCACCCGTTGGAGATCAGTTACGCACCGGCACCCGGTCGGGCGGCAGGCGAACGTAGTTTTTACCGCCACTTGGCGCAGCAGGCCGCCGAGCAGGCGTCGGCAAGCGCGGGATCGACGCTGGTTTTTGTGCCCGGGGTTCGGGAAGTTAACCAGGTGTGCGCGGAATTGACCACGCTTGTCGACGCCAACACCCCCGTTTTCCCATTGCACGGGCAGCAAACCACCGATGAGCAAGATCGCGCACTATACACCGATAGCAGGCGCATCGTGGTGGCAACTTCCATTGCGGAATCGTCACTGACTGTGCCCGGGGTGCGTGCTGTTGTGGATGCAGGGCTGGCTCGGTTGCCACGCCGCGATGCGCAGCGGGGAATGTCGGGGTTGGTGACGGCGTCGACCAGCAAATCTAGTGCTGACCAGCGGGCGGGCCGCGCCGGACGTGAGGGGCCGGGGACTGTCGTGCGCTGCTATTCGCAGGAGGATTACCAGCACTTCGCGCCGCATAGTAGCCCGGAGATCCTTAGTGCAGACCTGACACAAGCCGCCCTATTTTTGGACACCTGGGGCGCTGGCGATGATTTCCCTCTGCTGGACCAACCGCCGGCCGCAGCGATGGCTGCCGCCCGCACCACCTTGCAGCGCATTGGCGCCTGCAAAGAATTGGCCCTCTTGCCGACGGGCCCTCGTCTTGGGGCAGCGCTGTTGCGTTATGGTTCCGGGGCTGCGGAAACTATCGCGAAACTCGACGACACGCCTCGCGGTGATATTACGCGTGCGCCCGCACAGAAACGACTGGTGCAGCGCCTAGCCAAGTTGGTGCCGGACCTAGGCCCGGTGGATCCCGGGGCAGCGGTCGCGGCTGCTTATCCGGAGCAAGTAGCGCGTGCGGTGTCGACCGGGGTATCTGGCCCTAGTTCTGGCTCTAACCCTGGCCGCTCCGGCCTTAGCTCGGGCTCTGGTTCTAGCCCTAGCTCTCGGGGTGGGACTAGCCGCGAATATCTTCTGGCGAGCGGCACGCGGGCGCGCTTGTTGTCGGATTCCAGTCTGGCGGATGCAGAATGGCTTGCGGTTGCCGAGATTTCGTTGTCGAACGCAGGAAACGCGGTCATCCGGTCCGCCGCGCGGATTACGGAAGACGATGCCTTGCAGGCCATCGGAGTGGAAGAAACCACAACCGCGACGGTGGATGGCGGCAAGATTCGAGGCAGAAAGCGTCGACGAGCCGGAGCAATCGAGTTATCTTCCACACCGGTGCAGGTCACTGGCGATGCCGCTGCCGAGGCCGTCGCAGAAAGCATTCGGGAACACGGGCTCGGATTGTTCGAGTGGTCTGCGTCGGCAAGTAATTTCTCCGACCGGCTACGTCACCTGCACGAATACTACGGTTCGCCATGGCCGGATGTGGCAGCTGCAGACCCAGCAATGTGGTTGGCGCCAGAACTAGAACAGATCGCTGCGGGCACCGCGATTAGCAAAATCGATCTTTATCCCGCGTTGCAGCGCCTATTACCGTGGCCAGAGGCCACACGGCTCGAAGAGTTAGCGCCGGAGCGGATGCCGGTGCCTTCGGGAAGAAGCGTGTGGCTGGATTGGTCTGGTGCGCGGCCAGTGGCGAGCGTGAAATTGCAGGAATGCTTCGGGCTGGCGGAATCCCCAGTGTATTGCGGCAAGCGGGTGCAGTTTCACCTGTTGTCGCCGGCGGGAAGGCCACTGGCGATTACTGATGATTTGGCAAGTTTTTGGTCCGGCCCCTATACCGGGGTGCGCGCGGAAATGCGCGGGCGCTACCCGAAGCACCCGTGGCCGGAAAATCCGTGGCAGGCAACCGCGACGGCAAAAACAAATGCGAAACTGCGCAAAAACTAATGATTAGTCAGCCCATTCTTTGCGCACATGCCCAATATGGGTGCGCACGATGGCTTCCATAGCGGCGGCATCTTGTGCGAGCGCAGCGT
>ERZ1023415.87-NODE-87-length-19562-cov-20.602604_pt1 | contig 19562 bp, 16 predicted proteins | sample MGYA00380510_ERZ1023415 | MGnify/ENA primary metagenome ERZ1023415 (study PRJEB33173, sample SAMEA4830299) | metagenome | study: EMG produced TPA metagenomics assembly of the PRJEB25223 data set...
TCCGACGATGTTATTGATGGCGAACTCGTTGCTGATCAAGTGCATGGTTCTGCTAATGCCAAGGAACTGGGTGCAGAATTTGGTGTTGGCGAAAGAATTGACAATGAATCCGGTGCAGCTGCGGACGTTGCTTTTGAGTCTGTTGAAGATGAAGCAGAACCTCAACCGCGCGTAATCATTTCGGAGCTGTCACCGGATGAGATGTATAGCCACGATGAGACCTATACTTCACCGGTGGATCTGTTGTATCCCGGCGTTGTTGATGCCGATGCGATGATTACTAAGAGCGCAGTAGAAGAATCCGCAGAAACCGCGGCCAGCGAATCCGAGTCAGCCGAAACGAATCCAGCCGAGATGAATCCAACTGAGGGTGCCGAAGCTGAAACTGATGATGCGGCTATGGCTGATGATGTTGTCTCCGGGGGATCGGATGCGGAGGGAGCATATTCGGTGGCATCCGCGCGTGCGGACCGGGAAGCAGAATTAACGCTGACTGAAGAAGAACTCGCTTTTGCCGCTCGTCGTTCACAGCGTGGTGGTTGGAATCCAGAGGCAGAACGCAAGTTGCAGGCACAACGTACGAAGCGTCGTCGTAATAATTTGGTGCTGTTGCTTGGGGCACTCGCGGTCCTGCTGGTCGTTGCAATTCCAACTGGTGGTTGGTTCTGGGCACTGCCAGCTGTTACTGGTTTGCTTACCCTGTTGTACTTGCTTGCATTGCGTGGACAAGTACAACAAGAGCAGGAGCTGCGTGCCCGCCGCATAAGGCAGTTGCGCCGTGCGCGAATGGGAGTGCGCAACCGAGAAGATGACGAACACCGTCTGGACGAGCACAGACCTTTCGTCAATCCGAACTTGCGTCGCCCAGGTGCTGTGGTGTTGGAAATTGATGATGAGAGCCCGGATTTCGATGAGTTACGAACTATCGATCATCAACAGCTCAACGATGATCGCGGCGATTATGCTTCGCGTACGTTGTACCGGCAACAGCAAGCCAGCCGTGCCCCTGCCTTGCGTAGTGTTGCCCGCGACGGGTCACTTAACGCTGGCCGCACTGTCCGCACCCGTGGGCGCCGGGTGGTATAAGCCTTAGGACTCGGCCACGTCAGCTTGGCCTCTTGTGGCGTTTACGGCCGGGTCCCCGGGTGCAATTTCATATCTTATGAGCCCGACGGCTTCGAGTAATGCGTACATCGATGTTGGGCCAACGAAGCTAAAGCCCTTCTTTTTTAACAGTTTTGCCAGTGCTGCTGATTCCTCGGATTTCGTCGGTACTTCATCTAAATGGCTATAGATGGTTATACGTGCATCTGTCTCCGTTTTGTTTCTTGCGTCTTGCGGAGCACAAGAGCGAATGAGTTCTTCCAGCCCATCCGGGTAATCCGCATCCGTACGTAAATTGACACAAGCCTGTGCATTGTTGATGACTGCACGAATTTTGCGCTCGTTGCGGATCATCCCAGGATGTTTGAGCACGCGTTGCACATCTGTTTCCTGAAAAACTGCTAAGTGATCGGGAGCAAAATCTGCAAAGGCCTTGCGCAGGATTTCCCTGCGGCGCAAAATAAGTTCCCAAGATAAACCTGCTTGGAAACTTTCTAGACATAGCCGTTCAAAATAGGCTTGTTCACCATAGATTTCTCGGCCCCATTCAGTGTCATAATATTCTCGCAGCAAGTCGTTAGTACAGGCCCACGGTGGCCGGGTAATGCCATTAGCGTCGATAAGCATGCCATTGCTCAGCGGGATTAGTTCATTCATAGCGTCTCCTTGTTCATACAGAACAGTAAGCCACAGCGCTCCGGCTGATTCCGGTTGCTAGTGCGTGTTACTGGTTATTTAGACTAGGGAAATGGCATGTTCGGTTCCCAGCGATGAGCCGGGGTAGTCTAGTGAGCATGCACAAGCCCGCCATCCGTGATGCCATGTTGTTTCTCGTACGCATCGTTGTTGGAGTTATCTGCATCATTCGTGGCCTGGATAAGCTATTTTTCCGGGGGATGGACGACACCGTCGGTGCCTATTCAGCTGTGGCAGTGCCTGCTCCAGCCATTACGGGGTGGACTGTGATGCTGCTGGAGATTTTCTTCGGTGCTGCGGTTGTAGTTGGAATTTTGACCACCTTTGCAGCGGGGGTGCTATTTGTCGTAACAGCCGCCCTGCAGTATTTTCTGGGCGGTCTTGATTTTTTGGGCGAGCAACCGAGTTATGAATCCTTCTTGATGTTTCTTACTCTATTACTTGTGATAGTTGTTTTCGGTGCCGGACGAGCCAGCGTGGATGGGGTGTTGAGTCGTGCCGAGTCATGATGAAATCCAAACTGCATTGTCCGCGCGCATCGATGGCGAGCCTGCCGGCATTGCTGACGAAATCCTTGACGCACATGTTTCCGGGTGTGAGCAATGCCAGACTTTCCAAAATCGCGCGCTTGCGCTGACGAGGAGTATGCATCACGCCAATGAGCACAGCGGTGATGAATTAACCCCGCCGCGGCAATTGACTGAAGATATTTTGGCTGGTGTGGAACCAGCCTGGCGTCGTTCAGCACGCAGGGCTGAGCTGAATACGATTCTTGCCCGGCTTACGCTACTTGTGTGTGGCGTTGGTTTTGGCATCTGGGCCGTTGTGCAAGTGATTGCTTCCGGGGGATTGATCCCGCAAACCTTAGACGTCCAGGGCGAGGCAGTTCTCGATCCGAGCGCGGATCCGCAGTTGGCGACCGCACTGATGGAAGGCGCAGCTTTGCGTGCTGGGGTCTCGCTTGGTTTGCTTGCTGCTGCTTGGCGCCCTTATTGGGCATCCGGCTTAATGCCGGTCGTTGGTGCGATGGGAATGTTCTTTAGTGGTTTTATTGTTCGAGATCTGGTTCTCGGGGTAGCTACCAGTGAACAAATTTTGTTGATCGCCATGCTGCTTGTGAGCGCACTTGCTACGGCCTGGCTGTGGATACGCTACCGCTACGTGCAGCATCGTTATGTCCAGCTGGGTAACCACATCATTGAGTGATACCAGCTGTTTGAGACTGGTAAGCCGTACAAAATTGGTGAGAAATAGACAAACATCCCGACGACTGTGGCGAGGTATACGATAACGACGATGCTGCCCAGCCGTAGCTCGTGACCAGTGAGTCGGACAAGCAGACGCCAGCGCACGAATCTGCCCTGGTGCATGAGACGTCCGAGAATAATCGCATATATGACAAGAACAAATGGGATAAACGCGGCGGCGTAAAAGAAATACATTTGCCGGTCGTAAGCCGCAAGCCATGGCACAAAACCAGCGGCAAAGCCAACCAACGGCCAGGCGAAAGCGTGGTCGCGATGAATGATTAAGGCCCACAACGCCCACGCTAGGCCCGGCACAATTAACCACCAGATTGCCGGGGTGCCAAACAAAAACAGCATTTCCCGGCAGCCACCTTTGGCGCCGCCAAGCGGGCAATCTAATTCGGTGTTGGAGTAATACAGAATCGGGCGTACCCCAGCTAACCAGGACCAAGGTTTGGAATCCCAGGGGTGTTCGTGACCACCAGATGTCGTCAATGACGCATGAAAATCTAACACCGATCGGTGGTAGTAGAACCAACTGGCGATTGAATCTGGTAACGCCTGTAAAGGCGAATCGTCGTCGATGGTGCCATCGACAGCTGCATGTCGGTAAACCGCGGTTTCGCTAGAAAACCATGCCCGCCAGGTCCAGAGATAGACCAGAATAGGCACTAACACTAATGAGGCGAGCGCTGCGGGAATATCACGCAGCCAGATTGCCGAATATGGTCGGCTGATGCCATAACGCTTTCGGATAAGCAGGTCGCCGAATACACAAAACAGGCCGAAAAAGGCGATGTAATAAAGTCCGGACCATTTAATTGCTAGTGCGCCTCCGAGCATGAGGCCAGCTCCAAAACGCCACCAGCGCACGCCGAAGCGTGGGCCAAATACTGACCGCCAAGCACTGGTGGTTGATTTGTCGGTGAGCGTTTTCCAAGCCTGGTGCATCCGCCGTCGCATGTCCCTATGATCACGCGCGAGCATCCAGGCGGCAGTAATAATGAAAAATACTTGGAAAATATCCAGCATGCCGAACTTTGAACTGACCAGAAGAACGCCGTCGAAAGTGGCTAATATTCCAGCTAGTGCGCCGATACTCCAGGTTTGGGTGAGCTCTCGCGCCAAGAGCATGGTCATGATTACGACTGCTGTTCCGAAGGCTGCTGCCATCGTGCGCCAGCCCATTGGGGAGTACCCGAAGACAAACTCAGAAAGCGCAATTATCTGTTTCGCCAGTGGAGGATGGACGACGAGCCCATAACCTGGGTTGGATTCGATTCCGCCGATAAGTAGGTGCTCCCAGCTACGCACAATGTCCCATGCCTGCGGCACGTAGTGCTTTTCATCGAAGATCGGTGTGCCGGAAGATACTGGATGTGGCAGCCCGAGAAAGCGTGTGATTGCGGCTAATGCGCCAATGAGAAGGAATGACCAACCGTCGCGGCGGTCGAACGGGATTCTTATTAGCTGGGGCGTAGAGTACGGGCGCACGCTGCGGGCGTGTGCCCGGCGTGTACGTGCCAGGGGAGCACTCGATTTTTCAGCAACGGCCATCACTTGGAATAGTTTAGGCGAGAATAAACAGCCGACGATACGACGACACCAAGAGCTCGGAGCGCAAAAGAAGAGAGTTCCTAGTTAGTTGCGGTGCTGGGGGCGGGTTGCGGTGCTGAGCTCGGATAGCAGATATGCCATGCTGGAGTCGTGATGAACGATCAGCCAGAGCAGTTAAGCGCGCAGAACCACAATGCAAACATGCAGCAGCAATTGCCGCATGGAATCATCGTGGCGGCCACCCCGTTGGGCAATCTTGCCGACGCCTCCCCCCGGCTGATTAGTGCACTGCAACAAGCAGAGCTCATTGCTGCTGAAGATACAAGAAGATTGCGAAATCTTGCGAATGCTCTAGGACTGGAATTGCGTGCAAAGGTGGTCTCGAATTTTGATCATAACGAGGCCGGGCGGGTGTCTGAGCTGCTGCGTGCAGCACGCAATTCGAGTGTGCTGGTAGTTAGCGACGCTGGTATGCCAGTGGTTTCGGATCCGGGGCATAATATTGTGGCAGCCGCGCATGAGGCAGGGGTGCCGGTGACAGCTATTCCTGGCCCGTCTGCGGTACCCACTGCTCTGGCGCTGTGTGGGCTGCAGGTGGGAAAGTTTATCTTTGATGGTTTTTCGCCGCGTAAAGACGGTGCCCGGCGTAGTTGGCTGGAGTCACTGCGTAATGAAAAGCGGGCTGTGTGTTTCTTTGAATCTCCACATCGTTTAGCCGATACCTTGCACATTGCTGCGGAGGTCTTGGGGGAGCAGCGTCGTGGAGCCGTGTGCCGTGAGCTGACCAAATTTTATGAAGAAGTGAAACGAGCCCCGCTCGGCGAGCTGGCAGCGTGGGCAGAAGACGGAGTCAAAGGGGAAATTACGGTCGTCATTGAGGGAGGCGAGCAGACTCACTTGACCGTGGAGGATGCGGTCGGCCGGGTCTCCGAACTTGTTGATGGCGGCATGCGTTTGAAAGCAGCGTGCAAGCAGGTTGGGGCCTGGACTGCGCATTCGAACCGGGAACTTTACGACGCATTCCTGCGCGCTCGAGCCAAAGAAGAGGATTAGTGGTGAAAAACACATCAACTGCGCTTATGTGGCATTTTGAGAATTGTGAGTGATATTAGCGAGATAATGCCAGTAAAAATGCGTTGCCTTGCTGACGAGTCACGTAGTTGATGTCTTTATTTGCTTAACAGCTGTTTTTCAGCTTATTTGAATTTGATTGCCGGGTGTTTTTCAACCACGCTGGTATCCATGAATAAACCTGACTCACACGACTCTAAAGGCGCCGATGGTGCTGTGGGTGCTGACCGCGATAAAGTTGCGGATGGTCCACAACTAGAAACCAATGCCAATTTGGTCCGCGAGGATCTTGATGAGCTTTCGGCTACCAGGCAGATCGCCTACATGCTGGAACATGAAGACGATGTTGCGGTAAGCAGCGTGGAAGATTCAGTGGAGTTGGCTTCGGAAACCGAAGATAGCTCGATTGACTGGGCAGTGGTGGCCCCAGCCGGACTGCTGGTGTTGGCTACCGTCATTTGGGGCCTGGCGTTCACTGATTCTTTTACAGCCTTCGCCAGCACGGCTTTTGGTTGGATCATTGACAATTTTGGTTGGGCCTTCATGCTGTTCACCACCGTGTTCGTGGTGTTCGTGATCACTATTGCCGCTTCGAAGTTCGGAGCTATTAAATTAGGTTCGATTAATGAAGAGCCTGAATTTAATACCATTTCGTGGATCGCAATGATGTTCGCCGCTGGTATGGGTATCGGCCTGATGTTCTTCGGTGCTGCGGAACCGACTTTCTTCTACAACGATGGCGTGCCGGGCATCGACAATGACCCGGTTGGCGGTGCCATGTCGCAGGCAATGTTCCACTGGACGCTACATCCGTGGGCAATTTACTCGATCGTAGGGCTGGCGATTGCTTACTCGACCTTCCGTGTAGGGCGCAAGCAGCTGCTATCTTCCGCATTCGTGCCGTTGATTGGTGAAAAAGCCGCTGCGGGCGGCGTCGGTCGTGTTATTGATATTTTGTCGATTTTTGCGACGGTTTTCGGTACCGCTTGTTCGTTGGGGCTTGGTGCGCTGCAGATCCAAGCAGGTTTGGCTGCTTCCGGGATTATCGATGATCCATCGATGTCTGTGGTAATCGGCATTGTTTTGGTGTTGACATTGGCCTTTATTCTGTCGGCGCTGTCAGGCGTCGGCAAGGGCATTCAGTACCTGTCGAACGCCAATTTGGTCATGGCAGCAATTCTGGCAATTTTTGTTTTTATCGTTGGGCCAACCGTTGTGCAGTTGAACTTGATTCCAGGGTCGTTGGGTTCCTACCTGCAAAACTTCCTGATGATGGCCGGACGCACCGCAGAAAACGGTGAAGCGGCCGCTGACTTTAGTTCTGCATGGACGATTTTCTACTGGGCATGGTGGGTGTCCTGGTCGCCGTTCGTTGGTATGTTCCTGGCTCGTATTTCCCGTGGTCGCTCCGTACGTGAATTCTGCGTCGGCGTGTTGCTGATTCCATCTGGTGTTTCCACTATTTGGTTTGCGATTTTCGGCGGCACCGCCATCGATATGGAACGCAACAATGAGGGTGTGGTTTATGGCGATGGCACGACGGAAAACATGCTCTTTAACATGTTTGATCATCTGCCGTTGGGTTCAATTGCCTCGATTGTCGCTATGGTTTTGCTGGCGACGTTCTTCATTACCTCGGCAGACTCCGCGTCAACCGTGATGGGCTCGATGTCGCAACGCGGACGCATGGTAGCTACCCCGTGGTTGTCGGCGACTTGGGGTGTTTTGACCGCTGCGGTTGGTTTGACCATGCTCATTGGTGGTGGCGAGGATGCTTTGGACTCGCTGCAGTCAGTAACCATCGTGGCCGCTTCGCCGTTCCTTCTGATCATCATTGGCTTGATGTTCAGCTTGGTGAAGGACCTACGTAATGACGTAATTTACGTCGAACAAAAGGAGCAGCAGGCCTTCGCGCGCAAGTTGGCTCGTGAACGTCGTTTGACTCGCGAAGCACACCACAAGGAAGAGCTGAAGAAACGTCGTTCTGAACGCCTGGAGAATTTGAAGCCAGAATCAATGCGTAAGAAATAACCAACAGCACTAGCGGTCGCAGCACCAGTCGTGGTGTTGCTCGCTGTATGGATGTGAATCAGCTGCGCATCCTGTGAGTTCTATGAACCCCGGTAACCACATGGTGCCGGGGTTCAATTATGCTTGAGGGTATGTCTGAAAATGTGCTTGTGAATGTTGCCTGGCCGTATGCCAACGGCCCCCGTCATATCGGACACGTCGCAGGATTTGGCGTACCTTCCGATGTATTCGCGCGCTTTCAGCGAATGCGTGGCAACAATGTCCTGATGGTCTCAGGCACTGATGAACACGGCACTCCGCTGTTGGTGCAAGCTGACAAAGAAGGCGTCTCTGTGCGTGAGTTGGCCGACCGTTATAACCGGCAGATTGTCGAAGACTTGCGTGGTCTGGGCCTGTCCTATGACTGGTTTACCCGTACAGTTACCCGTACTCACTATGCGACGGTGCAGGAACTATTTAAAGGCTTATATAACAATGGCTACATGGTGAAGGAAACCACCATGGGGGCGGTTTCGCCGTCGACGGGACGTACTTTGCCGGACCGCTATATTGAAGGAACCTGTCCGATTTGCAACGCCGATGGTGCTCGCGGCGATCAGTGTGATAACTGCGGTAACCAACTCGATCCCGCTGATTTGATTGATCCTGTTTCTAAGATCAATGGCGAAACCCCGGTTTTCCGTGAGACCGAGCACTTTTTGTTGGATCTTCCTGCGCTTGCCGACGCTTTGCGTGAGTGGTTGTCGGGACGGCAAGGCTGGCGCCCGAACGTTCTAAAATTCTCGCAGAACTTACTCGCAGATATGCGCCCACGTGCAATGACTCGCGATATTGATTGGGGCGTTCCCGTACCGATTGAGGGCTGGGAAAACAACAACGCGAAAAAGCTCTACGTGTGGTTTGATGCTGTGATTGGCTACTTGTCTGCCTCGCTTGAGTGGGCCCAGCGCACTGGTGACCCGGATGCATGGAAGCGTTTCTGGCTGGATCCAGAAACGAAGTCCTATTACTTCCAGGGCAAGGATAATATCACTTTCCACTCGCAGATTTGGCCAGCGCAGCTGCTCGGTTATGCGGGTAAGGGTGCCAAGGGCGGTGAGCAACACCGTTATGGTGAAATCAATTTGCCGACCGAAATCGTGTCCTCGGAGTTTTTGACCATGTCTGGCTCCAAGTTCTCCTCATCCAAGGGCCTGGTCATTTACGTTAAGGACTTTTTGGAAGAATTCGGGCCGGATCCGTTGCGGTATTTCATTGCGGTGGCTGGCCCAGAAAACAACGACGCAGACTTCACCTGGGATGAGTTTGTCCGTCGTATCAACAATGAGCTGGCAAACGGCTGGGGTAACTTGGTCAATCGCACGGTCTCCATGGCACACAAAAACTTTGGTGAAGTACCAGAGCCTGGTGAATTAACCGATAGTGACCGCCGGATCCTCGAATTGGCGAGCAACGCGTTTGATGTTGTCGGCGAGGCGCTGGAAAAATCCAAATTTAAAGCCGGAATCACGCATGCCATGCACGTAGTAGGTGAGGCCAATGCGTACATCGCCGAAAATGAGCCTTGGAAGCTGGCGAAGGATGATTCCCAGCGTGAGCGCTTGGCGACGGTTTTGTGGACTGCACTGCAGGTTGTTTCCGATTGCAACGTGCTTTTGACCCCGTACCTGCCGCACTTGGCACAGCGTGTGCACGAAACCTTGGGCCGCGAGGATCTGTGGGCTGCGCAGCCAGAAATTGTCGAAGTTGTCGACGATTATGACGTCGAATTGGTTGGCGTCGGAACGCCACAGAAGGGTCAGAAGTACCCCGCGATCACAGGTGATTATGCAGCACAGGCAGCAACCTGGAAACGTCTGGATATCACCCCGGGTACTACACTGGCGAAACCGAAGCCATTGATTACCAAGCTGGACCCGGAGCTAGCTGAAACTGGCCCAGAATGGGCACCGGTGACGGATTCGGAAGACTAATCCGAAGTGCGCTGTGCACGGCAAGATTCGTGCACAGCACGTTTTTCTCTCGAGCATTGTGTTGGAAGGTGAGTCCGACGAGTGATAAGCAGTCGAAGCACACGAAACTAGTTACTGGTGGGGCAATTGCAGTCCCACTTGCTCTTGTCGCAGTAATCTCCGCTGCGGCGAACCTGCGCGCCGGTATTTCTTCACTGGGCGCAGTGTTGGAACAGGTAATGGCCAGTTTTCAGGCCTCGGCTTCCGTGGCTGGTGCGCTCACCGCCATGCCGGGTTTTGCTTTCGCCATCATGGGGTTGGCAGCTGTGCCTATTGCCCGACGCTTCGGGTTAAGCTTCACGCTTTTTGCCGGAATGGTGGCCATGCTCGTGGGCCTTGCTTTCCGGCCATTGATCGGTGCCCATGTACCGGGCGGTATGGGCACGTTCATTGTGCTCACAGCGTTGGTTGTTGGCGGGATCGCGCTGTTGAATGTGTTGTTACCGGCCTGGATTAAACAGCACGCGCCGCGTTGCTCTGTGTTGTTGATGTCGTGTTATTCCGGTTTCTTAGGTCTTTCGGGGGCGGTTGCACCGCTGAGTGCCTTGTGGTTTTCCGGCGCGGATGCTTGGCGCCCAGCACTGGGGATCTGGGCGTTGCTCGCGGCAGCACAGGTTGTGGTCTGGATTCTGGTATTAACCCGGGTTGGGGTGGATAAACCTCGCAAGCCACCCGTCGTAAAACCCACAAACTCCGGCACGGAGCGTATCACTACACCAGGTGCGACGGGCACGGCAGCTGATTCGGCCCCAGCAGCTGATTCGGACCCAGCAGTTATTGCGAATAAGATCGCGTCGACGTCGTTATGGCGTTCTCCCACAGCGGTGGCGATGATGGGGCTGTTTGGCCTGCAATCCTCAAACGCCTATGTACAAATGGGGTGGCTGCCGCAGATGTATATCGACCAAGGTGTCTCTCCAGGCAGGGCAGCCGTAGGGCTTGCCGTGTTGGGAACCGTCAACGTCATCGGTGGTGTGAGCATGCCGTTTTTGGTGGCTCGCATTCGTGATCTGCGCCCGGTAATTGTGGTTTTTGGCGTACTGACGACCGTTGGTTACCTCGGGGTCATGTTTGCTGGTGCCGCGGCGCCGGAGGCTTGGGCAATCGTGCTGGGCCTGGGTGGTATGTGCTTCCCGACGATCCTTGCGCTGCTTGCGGCACGGACGCGTACCCCGGAGGTGACCGCGCGCTTGTCTGGTTTCGTGCAGCCGTATGGTTATTTGCTTGCAGGAGTCCTTCCGCTGTTGATCGGTTTTGCGTACCAGGCCACCGGAGACTGGGTGCTGATCTTGGCGGTGATGGCATTGACCGGTGTGGGGATGTCTGCACTGGGGTATCGCGCGGGTAAGAAAGTGCTTATCGACGACGAGCTCGCGCGTTAATACGTGCAGGGGTCGCGAATTAGCAGGTGCTTACTATAACGGTGCCTATTAAACTGGGGCGTTATGTCGAAGAAGAAATCACGCCCACAGCCGTTTCCTGCCCCGGAAATTACCGGAATAATTGATGCGCACACGCACCTCACGTCGTGTCGTGGAAGTAGCATTGCGGAATTTGTTGAGCGTGCCATCGCAGGCGGTATTGGCGAGATATGTACCGTCGGAGACGATTTAGCCGAAGCGGAGCTGGCGTTGCAAGCCGCGCGCCAGCACCATAATCTGCATGCCGCATGCGCGATCCATCCGACTAAGGCACACCAACTGGATGAGAATGCGAAAAATCGGCTGTCTGAGCTGGCTCGCGACGAAAACTGCGTGGCCATTGGTGAAACTGGTCTGGATTCTTATTGGATCGAGCACTCCCCGGAGTCGACAGCGACATTGGAACAACAGGAAGCCTCCCTGCGTTGGCATACGCAGCTTGCGCGCGAGGTAGGCAAGACGCTGATGATCCACAACAGAGAAGCAGACGCAGACCTGCTGCGCATCCTGGATGATGAACCAGCGCCACCACACGTCATGCTGCACTGTTTTTCGTCCTCTGCCGCGATGGCACGGGAAGCCATTGATCGTGGATGGATATTAAGCTTTGCCGGAAACGTGACGTTTAAACGAAACGATGAGCTGCGGCGTGCAGCTTCCTTGGTGCCGAAGGGGCAGTTGTTGATTGAGACTGACGCGCCGTTTATGACTCCTGAACCTTTTCGTGGTGCACCCAATGAGCCGTCGTTGGTGGGGCATACTGCGCTGTGCGTGGCACAACAGCGTGGTCAAAGTCCTGAAGAACTGGCTGCCGAGGTGCGTGCTACCTATTATCGCGTATACGGGCTGGATGAAAGCCACTAACGTCACGTCGCCCATGCGGCACAGGTGTGACAAATTGCATAGTTTCTGTTCTGCCAGGTTGGCTGGGTTTGTAGTGGCCTTGGAGAAAGTTGTGCGATTTGTGAATTTTGTGACAACCGGGTTTTGGGCGCGTTTCGCCACATGTCGCCGCGTTATCGTATTGTTATCGTCGTTGCAGAATGAGTTGGCCTCATTGCGAGTTACTGGCATTCAATGTGCAGTAGGTGCAGTGGTTGCTCCTGTTCAGTACGCAGTTCGAGAGTCTTAAGGAAGTTCATGTCGACCAAAAAGCAGATCCAGCGGATTAACTCCAATGCATCTACCCCTTTACGCGTTGCTACTGGGGGTGTCGTTGGTGCTCTGCTGGTCGGCGGTGTCGTTGGACTGGATGCGCAAAAAGATATTGTGGTTGATGCCAATGGGGAAAAAATTGAACTTTCCACATTTGCCGGTGATGTAGAAGCTGCTCTTGCCGACGCTAACGTAGCGCTGACTGCGCATGATGTAATTTCCCCGGCACTTTCGGAGGGCGTACATGAAGGCGACACGATCACTGTGCGTACCACAAAGCCAGTGGCTGTCACTATCGACGGGGCAAATAAAGAACTGACTACTACCGCTAGCACCATCGGTGAACTGCGTAGCGAAATTGATGGTTTGCACCGCAACGCCAAATTGTTGGCTAATGGTAAAGAAGTCTCTGGCGATGATGAGCTCACCACCGGAATGAAATTGGAGGCTGTGGAGCCGAAAATTATCTCGATCACCGATGGCGGGAAAACCGTTTACACCCAGCAAGCAGTGCGTACCGTGGGTGAATTGCTGGATATTCGTGATATTCACCTAGGTGAGTTTGATCGACTGCACCTACCGGAAGATACTGCCTTAACTACGGGCATGGACATTGCCATTGATCGCGTTCACTTCGAAGATGAACTCATCAATGAGCCGATTGAACCTGAGGTTATCTATCGCGACGATGCGAACTTGCCGGAAGGCGATGAGCATGTCATTGAAGCCGGAACAATGGGTAACCGGGAAGTTAACCTGCGGAAGAAATTCGTCAACGGGCATGAAGAGTCTGTCGAACGGGTCGATGAGCGTGAGGTCGCGCCTGCGCAAAAGCGAGTAATTGCCCGTGGCACAAAGCCAGCAGCACCTGCGGCTTCTGCACCTGCTGCACCTGCCGTGGCAGGCGGTTCGGTGTGGGATGAACTTGCTGCATGTGAATCCAACGGTAACTGGTCCATTAATACTGGTAACGGCTACCACGGTGGCTTGCAGTTCAACGCTGGTACCTGGGCTGCTTATGGCGGAACGGCATATGCACCCACTGCCGATCTTGCTACGCGCGAGCAGCAGATTGAGATTGCGAAAAAGACTCAGGCAGCCCAAGGTTGGGGTGCCTGGCCTGCATGTACTGCCAAGATGGGCTTGCGCTAATAACTGCTAAACTACCTGCATGGAACACGATTTGGTTGGTGCTGAAACCTCGCGCACGGTAGATCTTTTGGGGCCGGTAGAAATCCGGACTCTTGCTGAGGATATTGGCATCACCCCGACGAAAAAGCTGGGGCAGAATTTTGTCCATGATGCCAATACAGTGCGTCGCATCGTTGATACTGCCGGGGTGCGTGCAGACGATCATGTGCTGGAAGTTGGCCCTGGTTTGGGGTCGTTGACGCTAGGTTTGCTGGAAGCGGGACAGCATGTTACAGCCATTGAGATTGACGAAAAGCTAGCTGCGAAATTGCCGGAAACGGTGGCCACTCGCGCTGGCCATCGTAAGCAAAACTTTTCTTTAATTACAGCTGATGCGCTGCGCATACGCCCAGATCAAGTAAACTCTGCATCCCCTGAGTCGATCCCGTCTCCCACAACTTTGGTTGCTAATTTGCCGTATAACGTCGCGGTACCGGTGCTGTTGCACTTATTGGCGCAATTTCCCAGCATTAACCGCGTCTTGGTGATGGTGCAAGCAGAAGTTGCGGATCGGCTGGCTGCACAACCCGGAAACAAAATTTATGGTGTTCCCAGCGTCAAAGCTGGTTTCTATGGCAGTGTGACTCGGGCCGGAACCATCGCTGAGCATGTTTTTTGGCCAGCTCCAACAATCAAATCAGGTTTGGTACGGATCGAGCGTTTCTCGGAAGATGCCTGCCCATGGCCAATAACGCAAGACACTCGAGAGACTGTTTTCCCACTCGTGGATGCAGCTTTTGCCCAACGTCGAAAGACTTTACGTGCTGCTTTGTCTAAATATTACGGTTCGGCGGTTGAGGCTGAACAGGCGCTAAGAGCAGCAGGCATTGATCCTGCTTTACGGGGTGAGAAACTAAGCGTGGCTGATTTCGTCCGACTCGGTTTAGCCGAATAAAAACAAGATAGATTCTTATGACAGACGATTATTTATTTCGCTCGACCCCTCGTCGTTCGTATGCCGCGAAGGCGTTTGCCAAGGTAAATTTGCATTTGGCGGTCGGCCCGGCACGTGCCGATGGCTTCCATGAGCTGGTGACGATTTTTCAATCACTGGATCTCGCCGATACCGTGCGGGTTAGCCTGGCTAATGAGCAGATTGAGCAGGACGAATCTCCCTGGCGCGAACCTGTGCGCGCATTGACTGTGACTGGACAAGATAGTAATTCGGTTCCCAACGATGCTACGAATCTCGCCTGGCAAGCTGTTGACGCCGTTGCTGTTGCTTTGCAAGCAGAACACGCTGGAAAGTTGGAGCTTCCACCGGTGATGGTGGCAATTGAGAAGAACATTCCGGTCGCTGGAGGCATGGCGGGTGGTTCCGCTGATGCTGCAGCCGCGTTGCGTGCTGCTAACTCCTTGTTTGCGGAACAAGCAAATATCAAGCTGCTGGATGAGCCCGCATTGCATAATATTGCTGCGCAACTGGGGTCTGACGTCCCATTTTGCTTGCACGGCTATACCGCACTGGGGCAAGGCCGGGGAGAAAAGCTGCATGCTGTGCCCACAACTGGTACCTACCACTGGGCATTGGTGGCCAATGAGCAAGGCTTGTCGACGCCACAGGTATTTGCGGAATTCGATCAGTTGTATCAGAGCAGCCCGCAGCCAGATGCTGGCGACGGCGAGAAGAAAGGAATACCGGCGGTTCCGCATGATCCGAGCCTAAGTGAGACCACAGCATTAACGGCTGCAGCCCAATCTGGGGATGTGCAACAACTCGCTGGCTTATTACGGAATGACTTGCAGGCGGCTGCATTGCGGCTGCGTCCGGATTTATCCCGCATCCTCGATGCGGGAAGCCACGCTGGTGCACTCGCAGGGATAGTGTCCGGTTCTGGGCCCACCTGTGCATTTTTGTGTGCCGATGAACAGACTGCACACTATGTTGCAACAGAAGTGGAAAAGAAAATAGCCGGTACCCGGGGCATTACTGCCACGAGTCCGGCTGGGGGTGCTGAGCTAATAGAATGTTAAGTTAGCGGGCAATTCCCATTTCCACTGGCGCAAAGTCCAACTCGGTGCGGGTAAGCACTTCGCCTTCCTTCAGGTCGACCATCAGAAATTCCTTCTTTTCTGCGTCGGTGACGTAAGCGATATCGCCATCGACCTTCAGAATTGGGCCAGGTTCTTGCCACTCATCCTTTTCTTTCCAAGGTTCGATAACCTCGATGCGGTCGGTGACTTCGCCGGATTCGACGTCGATGATGTTCAAATAGCCGTCGTAGGTCAACACCACGCCGTCGCCGTCACCGGTGCGGCCTAGGGAACGGAACCAGTAGGAATCCTCGAGGTCCACCTTCTTCATTGAGTAGTCGGTGGTATCAATCAGAACGACGGAGGTTGGGCGCTCAAGATCTGCGTCTTCGTCGGTCTTGTTGTCGCCGAGGACGATGGGGGAATCTTCGCTACCGGCCAGGTTTCCGGAGCGCTGGTAGCCGTCTTTGGCGATGTCGCCGGCATCAACCTTGTGGAATTCTTCGTCTTCGACATCGAAAACGACTGGACCGTTGGTGCAACCGAAAGCGACGTTGTCGCCTTGCGCGACCGCTTCGCCGTGAATGCCTGGGCAATCGTCGGTGGAGGCCAATACTTCGTTGTCCATGCTGCGGTATTCGATGCGGTGACGCTCGTCTTCGGTGCCGACGGTGGTCAGGTAGCTACCGTCTTCGAAGGGAACTGCCACACCGTGGTGCGGATCGCCGGATTCGGCGGTCACAATGTGTGCAGGGCGCATGGTGTCCGTGCCATCTTGGAGTTCGTCGTTGTCGAAGATAGTGATGTCACCAGTGCCATCGTCGAAAAGCGCAGTCTTGCCGTCGTGCTGGACGACATGGCCAGGCTTATCAGCTGGCAGGATATTGTCGGTGAGCTCAGGTGACTTCTCGTAGTAGTGGTTGTGATCTCCGTGTGGCTGGGTCACTGCACCGGTGTCGAAGATGGTGAAACCGTCTTTTCCGGAAACATACAGGTGGCGGGTATTGCCAGCAGGGTTGAGGCGGTGGAATCCGGAGATTTCTTCTTCGTCGACAATCTCGCCAGTGGATGGGTCAATCGTCGTCAAGCCTTTGTCGTGCGAGAGTACGACGCGTTGTGGTAGAGAAGAGACCTCGGTCAGATCCGCATCATCAGCGTCGGGGCCATCGTGATCGTGGCCTTCGTGGTCGTGATCATGGGCTTCTGAGGTAGCGGTGGTTTCCCGGGCGCCCGTGGCGTCTTCATCTGGGCTAGAGCATGCAGCAAGCGCGAAAGAGGTTGCTACTGCCATCGTGACTGTGGAAAATATACGGCGTTTCATGGAATTCACAGTAATGAAAATGAATTCAACGTGCAAAAAGTCTTATCTTATAAACCTCGCGTCTTAACCTCGTATTTTTTAGGTGCGGTCAGAAAATGTTGCGACTTAAGCAGCATGCGACTTGAGCATCGTGCACTGGCTACACCCAGTCGCGCACGACTGTCCTTAGCGGCTGATAGTCAGGGTGCTTTAAAATGGAATCACTATGGTGAACCTGTTAAACGCAGAGAATATCTCGCAATCTTTCGGCCTGAAAACCCTCCTCGACGGTGTTTCGCTGGGTGTGCAATCGGGGCAGCGCATTGGAGTCGTCGGCGTCAATGGCGGCGGTAAAACCACGTTGTTGGAGGTGCTGACCGGCTTAGTAGAACCTGATAGCGGCCGGGTGGCGCGAAATTCGGATCTTCGGATGGCCGTAGTCACCCAGCGTGCAGAGCTCGACCCTGCAGCAACGATTGGGCACACCGTGGTGGAACCGCTAGGCCTCGATACCTTCGAATGGGCCTCGAATGCGAAAGTGCGCGATGTTTTGGGTGGGCTAGGAGTAGCCCAGCTCGGGCTAGAAACCAAGGTTGGACAACTATCCGGCGGGGAAAAACGTCGGGTGAACTTGGCAGCGGCACTCGTGCGCGATTTGGATTTGGTGGTGCTCGATGAGCCAACCAACCACTTAGATGTGGAAGGTGTGCAATGGCTGGCGGATCACCTATTGCATCGGAAGATAGCCGTATTGGTGGTGACCCACGATCGTTGGTTTTTGGATACTGTAGCGCAGCTGACCTGGGAAGTTCACGATGGAAAAGTCGACGTGTACGACGGCGGCTACAACGATTGGATTTTTGCTCGCGCGGAACGTCAGCGGCAGGCCGAAGCTGCCGAACAGCGGCGACAAAATTTAGCACGTAAAGAATTAGCATGGTTACGTCGGGGTGCGCCGGCACGGACGTCGAAACCGAAATACCGCATTGCCGCTGCAGAAGCTCTCATTAAAGATGTCCCACCGGTGCGCAATAGTGTCGAGCTGATGTCGTTTTCTAAACAGCGACTGGGCCGCAAGGTTATCGAGCTGGAAAATGCGCGCTTGGAAACCCCGGATGGGCATGTGCTTGTCGACGATCTGACCTGGCGCTTAGCCCCGGGGGAGCGCGTGGGCTTGGTCGGGGTGAACGGATCCGGCAAAACTACCCTGTTGCGAGCATTAGCTGGCGAGCATGAACTTAGCGCGGGGAAGCGCATCGAAGGCCAGACCGTGCGTCTGGGTTGGTTGCGTCAGGAACTTGATGATTTGGACCCGCAACGTCGCCTGTTGGATGCTGTTGAAGATGTCGCAACCTATGTGCACATGGGCAAAAAAGAGTTATCGGCATCGCAACTCGCCGAGCGCCTGGGGTTTAGCCCGAAGCGGCAACGTACCCCGGTTGGTGATTTATCTGGTGGTGAACGCCGTCGTCTGCAACTTACTCGGGTACTAATGAGCGAGCCCAACGTCTTGCTGCTTGATGAGCCCACCAACGACCTTGATATTGATACCCTGCAGGAGCTCGAATCCCTGTTGGATGAGTGGCCGGGCACCCTGGTTGTGGTGTCGCACGACCGCTATCTTATTGAGCGCATTACTGATGCCGCCTATGCCTTGTTTGGTGACGGTAATCTGCAGCATCTGCCGGGCGGAATTGAACAGTATTTGCAGGCACGTCAATCTGCCCAGGATACTGCTTCGAACGCAACCTTGGATCTAGGTCCTAATAAGACCCCTGATTTTTCAGATACAGAAAACAGTGGCGGTACAGGGATTTCTGCGCAGCAAGAACGCGAGATCACCAAAGCACTGCGAGCGCTGGAACGCAAGATGGACAAGCTGGAGAAAACAGAAGCCCAGATTGACGAGAAAATGGCTGTAGCAGCGGAAAAGGTTGATACGCAACGACTGACGGAGCTTAACGAACAAAAGGCAGAGGTTGTTGGGCGTCGAGAAGAATTAGAAGCCGAATGGATGGAGCTAGCTGATCAACTGGAGCCGAAATAATGTAGGTGTGCGGCAGGGCTAACTCTAGGCGTCGGCGCATTTATCAAACACGCTGGGTGAAAGCCGCCGGTTGGGTGGCTGCTTATGTCACGATATAGGCATGGCTTTCTCCCGTAAAATCTTCACCGCGCTCGCAGCTACCACCGTGATCAGCGCAGGTATTCCTGCTGCTGCATCCGCACAACCGGCTTCTTCCGCACAGCCAAACCCGGTCTGGCCGACTCCAGAGGTATTGACGGCTGGGTCCTCGGCTGCCAGCGCTGGCGTAGCGTCCTGGAGTTTGGAACAGGCTACGAAGTTGCACTTGCTGGCTATGGGGCACCACCGAAATGAAGAAGCCCAGCGCATTGCCCAGGACTGGGCTAACCAGGCTGCGCGCGGGGAAGTGGAATTCCACGCCAATGTTGGCCGTGGTCATACTGCTCATGACCGTGGGACGGGCAATATCTACCGGCTGGCTCCGCATGAGGCTGCGCAGCGTATTGCCTGGTTGCTAAGCCCTATGAATCGCACTAGTGATGGCAAGGGATTTGGTGTTTCGGGCGTTGATGCGCACGGCAATGTGTACTTGGCGGAATTTTTCTTGCACTAAATGTGCGTAGCCACACGCTAGCGTTGTGTACGCATCAACTAAATTAAGCGTATAATCGAGAACATGATCTTGATTAATGTTTCTTACCAAGTAAAGCCAGAGTACGCCGAAAACTTCCTGGAAGAGGTTTCCTGGTTCACGGAAGCTACTCAGGCAGAAGAAAA
>ERZ1023415.88-NODE-88-length-19424-cov-7.987764_pt1 | contig 19424 bp, 20 predicted proteins | sample MGYA00380510_ERZ1023415 | MGnify/ENA primary metagenome ERZ1023415 (study PRJEB33173, sample SAMEA4830299) | metagenome | study: EMG produced TPA metagenomics assembly of the PRJEB25223 data set...
TGGTGGTGCTTGCCGACGACCCCCGCGAGGTGGATCCGGACGTAATCAGTGACATTGAGGTTGTGGCGACGATGGTGGGCGGCGAGTTCGTGCACGGTGGGCTGGAAAAAGTGTAGTTTTACTGCAAGATGCAGTGGGCCTCGCTTGTTATACCCGCTGCAGATTAGCTGTTAAACCTGCTGTTTGCTGGCGCCGTGAGCTCAGCTTAGTGGGATTGAGTGTCTACCTCCCGCCGCGCCACCCCCAAAACTCGCGACGCTAAATCTAGACTGGTGCAGACGATTCACCGCATGATCAGCACAGAAATGACGAGGGCACCGTGGCGAAGAATTCTGAGCGCGCAGAGCTGCATAAAACTATTTGGCGCATCGCAAATGATTTGCGGGGCAGTGTCGACGGCTGGGATTTCAAGTCTTATGTTCTCGGGATGCTTTTCTACCGCTTCATCTCGGAAAACTTGCGTGATCACATTAACCGTGAGGAACGCGCCGCGGGTGATGAGAGCTTTGACTATGCCCAGTTGTCGGACGAGGAAGCGGAGTTTGGCCGTGAGATAACCGTCAAAGAGCGCGGCTTTTTCATCCTTCCTTCGCAGCTGTTCCATAATGTGCGCGACCGGGCGCATAACGACGAGAACCTCAACGAAACCCTGGAGAAAGTGTTCAAGGGGATTGAAGGTTCTGCGATCGGCACCGACAGTGAGGAAGACATCAAGGGGCTTTTCGACGACGTCGACGTCAACAGTGCCAAGCTTGGCGGCACGGTGGCTAAGCGGAATGAGAAGCTGGCGAAGTTGCTCTATGCTATCGGTGATTTGCCGCTCAACCAGGGCTTTACCGAGAACACCATCGATCTTTTCGGCGACGCCTATGAATACCTGATGCAGATGTATGCCTCCCAGGCAGGTAAATCGGGCGGCGAGTACTACACTCCGCAGGAAGTTTCGGAGCTGTTAGCCCGCATCACTGTGCAGGGCAAGCAACGTGTGAGCCGGGTGTATGAAGCTTTCAGTCCGACTTGGATACAAAATGGTGGCACAGTCGAGTTGGCTGCGTGAGTGGTTCAAAGAGGAAGCCACTGGTTCAGTTCAGGGAGAATGAGGTACTAGGGTGAAGATTTGCTGTGTGGAAGGGTGCGGCCAACCCGCAGCGTTTACTACTCGCACGCGGCCGACGTGGTGTCTAGATCACCTCCATCAGCTTTACTCTCAGGGTGGCCTTACCTTGCTTGAAGAATTCACCAAGGCATCTGCCTACTTGCTGACTCGGTGTTCGCGTTGCGGCTTTGAGGGGCACTACCGTTTCGAATATGTTTTTGACCGGTTACAAGCCGGTGAACTTGTTTGCCGAGCTTGTTACTGGTGTGCGTGGGCGAAGGGAGCCCGCGCCGTGTCGGGCTGTTCCGATCAACCCGTGGAGATATCTTCCGTCAAGAAGAACGCCGAGGCTCATGGCTACACATATCTGGGGGCACTGACGAATCCCAGCTTGGAGGATGATCCTCACGCCACGCGCTGCAATTTCTGCGGCAGGATCGAGGCGCAACGCAATGGGGATATTGGTTGGGGTTGTCCCTGTCGACGGAACCCGAAGTCCGCAACTGCAGGAACCAAGAAGGCCCGAGGCATTAACCTCCTCAAGAACTCCAGCAACCGAGCTATCGAATGGTGGGATCACGACCGCAATCCGGAATCCCTATGGGACACAGCTACATTAAAAGCGCGCCGAGAAGCATGGTGGACCTGCCCTGAAGGGCATTCGTTCAAGGCTCGCATCCTAGATGTCACGAATGACTATTTCTTCTGCCCTGAGTGTCAGGAGATTCGACGGGTCGCCTGGGAAGAGAAAAGAGCTTCTTTTGCAGGTAAGACTATCGCTGATGTACCCGAGCTGCTGGCGGCTTGGGACGACGACCTCTCTCCTGAGAGTGTTCGAGTCGACGAGAACCACTGGGGTTCGGGTTATAGATTCCAGTGTCCTGCTGGTCACCGAAACACGCGCCAACCTCTCAGCTATCTGTTTGGGGGCTGCTCTGCTTGCAAGGCAATTAAAACCAGGAAAGCTAATGCGGATGCTGCGGCAGCTGATCCCTTTGCGAGCAGGTTGACACCAGAGATCGGTAGCCAGTGGCATCCCACCAAGAATGGCAATTTGCGCCTTGCAGACGTCTCTCCCGAATCTCGTCGCGTTGTCTGGTGGCGAGACCCTGTCTGCGGACATGAGTTCCAAGGCACTCCCCGAGAACGCGATAAATATGAGCGGTATCGCTGCCCTGTGTGCCATACCATCCTTGATTCGCTGGCATACCATTATCCAGAGGTTGCCGATGAATGGTCGCCAGATAATCCGCTCTCACCGTGGGAAATCCGTCCGAACACCGCTCAGCTAGCTGAGCCGCCCCTTTGGGTGTGCAAAAACGATCCGGCTCACAGGTGGCGGGCTATGCCAACAGCGCGAGTCAATGGGTCGCAATGCCCGGAGTGCATCGAAACAGGAAAATCACGGATCGAGACCGAGTACCATTCGGCAGCCCTTGCGCACTGGGGAAACGCGAAATCTGGTTTCCGCATTCATTCTGCAAAGTTCGAGGCTCACTCTTCCTGGACTGTTGATATTTGCGTGGATCTTCCGTCCGGGAAACAGCTCGCCATCGAATATGACGGCTCGTACTGGCATCGGGCCAAGGCGGACGTTGATCGCCTCAAGAGCTTAGATCTCCTAGCATACGGGTTCATTGTTGTTCGACTCCGTGAAGCCCCACTCCCTTCGCTGAACATCGCACACCCGAACTACCGGGAGATCACCGTATACCCCGGCGCCCAAGACCCTGTAAACGATGTCGCAGTTATTGCTGAGACGATCACTTCTTGAACGAGATCGCCTGCGACCTTCTATCCTTGAACGTGAACGTGATGGTGCCGTCGACGCGGGAGTTGCGGGTTATCAGCGCGTCGATCGTCTCGGCGGCCGCACCGACGCGGGCGAAGAGTTGGTCGGCTTCGATATGAAGGTCGGTGGTGTTCAGTTCGGCTCGTACGGCCTTGTCGACCAGCTCGTCGACCTGGTCCCGGCTGGCGAGGAGGTGGTGGACGGCGTCGAGGAACTCGTCATCATTGAGCAGCTCGTCGATGGCGTACATGCCGTGGCGGCGGATGGATGGGGAGGACGTCGTCGAACACCCAGGCCTCGAACTGCTCGGCGGCGGGCAGCTTGGAGGAGACAATCAGCCGGTACAGGTCGCCCGCGCTGATGAATCTGACCTGCTGGATGCCACCAGCCGTCTCAAGGGGGTAGTGATTCACGACCCCCTTACAGTGACGCGCCAGGGCATCTTTCGTGTTGGCGTAGCTGAGGGCGGTCGCCACGTCCCGGCCGCAGAACAGGATCTGCTCGCCGGAGGTAATGGTTCGGATCGTGCCGAACTCGTGGTTGGTGAACGCTTGTAGCGTTGTAGCCATAACCAGCTCCTTTTCTGAGAGCCAGGTAGACAATCGCGGTCGCGGGATTTGCCAGGCTCTCACCTGTCAGGCACGGCAGGCACCGAAACCGGACACGGTGTGAGGAAGGCTCTCGCCCATACGCACCCGAGGGCCGGCGAATCCGGACGGGTCAGAGGGCACACTGGTGCGTGAACGTACCGATGGCTCCGTGCCCCGTGCTCTTGCTTCGGCGTCATCAACCAGGTACCCTTGTAGTCAACATGACCGGTTCCGCTGCCCGCCTCGGTGGGAGTCCAGGGCCGGTCTTCGTTTTTCGTATCAAACAGGGGGGGCGTGGAGCAGGTGAAGCAGTTCAAGACCTACGGTGAACAGGTCGAATTGCTTCGTCAGCGTGGGATGCGAGTGAATGATCCCGAGCATGCCGAGATGCTGCTGGCTCGATTGAACTACTACCGCTTGTCCGGTTACTGGTACCCGATGCGCCGTTTCTCCCAAGGCGACGGCACCGCCCTAGATGAATTCGTTGACGGAGCATCGTTTGACCTGGTGGTAGCCCTCTACGGGTTTGACGAACAATTGCGCCATAGCGTGTTCACCGAGCTTGATCGCGTGGAGTTGGCTATTCGAACCAAGCTCGGTCACGAACTGGGCCGCCTTGACCCGCTGATCTATTTGGATCCTCAACGTTTGAACGCCCGGGCACGGCAGCGAAACAAAGACGGGCGTAGCGTGCATGAGGTGTGGCTGAGAAAGTACCAGTCGGCATTGAAAGCGTCGAAGGAGGACTTCGTCGCCCACCACAAATCAAAATATGGCGGGACTCTACCCATCTGGGCGGCCGTCGAAATCATGGACTGGGGAATGCTGTCATACCTGTACGGCATGTCGCCCAATATCGTGCGCAAACGGATTGCCCAACCCTGCGACCTAACTGGTCCTCAGCTCGAATCGTGGCTGAAATCCTTGAATATTCTGCGTAACTACGCAGCTCATCATGCAAGGATGTTCAACCGTGTTTACGACATCAAACCGAAACTGAACAATGACGTCAGGCTGGCTCCGGTAGCTGAAGGAATGAATCGCGTGTTCGGGCAGCTCTCCCTTATCCAATACTTGCACCGCTAACTGGACTTGTCTCCAGCCGACCGGCTACCGAAGCTGTTCGACACTTACCCGCACAATCCCATCGTGCCGTTTTCTCGCATAGGCGCACCTGACAACTGGCGCGAGTTGTCTCTTTGGCGCGTTTAATCCTTGCGGTAGTAGTCGCATTCGCAGCCGTCGGCCTCGAGTGGGAGCCCTGCTGCCCAGTCGGGTGGGGTCGTCATGAGCTGGCACGCATCGGCGATGATGAAGTCGGAGTCCTCGGGTTCGTCGATGACTATTTCGTCGTGGACGTGCATGACAATCTTGTGCCCAGCCTGAGCGACGAGTGTCATGGCGTGGACGAGCAGGTCACGAGCGACGGCTTGGACGATGTTCTCGACGAGCTTGCCGCCGTAGGTTTCCAGCCGCCCCCACTTGCGACCAGTCGTGACACCGCTGTAAGTGATGGAGGTGCCTCCCCACCGGCTCTTGCCCAGCTGGGGCTTCACGTAGGCTAGCCGTCTGCCTGACGGCAGGGTGATGAACAGGATGCCGGACTCGGCGGTGAAGCCGAAGTTGCGCTGCCGAACAGCCTGGAGGGTAGTGATGGCGTCGAGTGCGGCCTGCTCGACGTTCGCCCAGAGTTGCACGATGTTGGGGTTGGCTGCCCGCCAGGCGTCGACGATGGGTTCGTGCTCGGGCAGCCCCAGCTGTAGGGCACCCATCGCCTTGAGCGCTCCGACGGAGCCGTTGTAACCGCAGGCCAGCGTGGCGATCTTCCCCTTCTGGCGCAGCTCAGCGTTGATGCCGTGTTTTTCGACGGGGACGCCGAACATGCGCGACGCGGTCTCGCAGTAGAGGTCTTTGCCGTCGCGGAAGGCTTGGAGGGTGGATGTTTCTCCGGCGAGCCAGGCGATGACACGGGCTTCAATCGCGGAGTAGTCGGCGACGATGAATCGGCATTCGGCGCTGGGGATGAACGCGGTACGGATCAACTGGCCCAAGGTGTCGGGCACCGAGTCGTAAAGCAGTTCAAGGGCGGCGAGCTTGCCTTGTCGGGTGAGGGTTCGGGCAGCATCGAGGTCGGGCAGGTAGTTTCGGGGGCAGGTTTTGGACTTGGACGAGGCGTCCGGCGAACCTGCCGGTGCGTCCCGCTCGATAGAACTGGATGAGGCCGCGTGCCCTACCATCCGCGCCTACGACGTTATGTATCGCCTGGTACTTCTTCACTGAGGATTTCGCCAGGTAACCGCGCAGCTCCAGGACTTCTTTGACCTTGTCCGTGGCGGAGTCGAGGGCTGCTTCGACATCGGTCTTCGCAAGGGAATCGATGTGGCAGCCGTGGGTGGTGAGCCATTCCTTCAACTGGATCGGTGAGTTCGGGTTCTCCAACCCGGTCAACTCCCGCGCCCGCGCCAACGTCACGCTACGGCTCTGGTCGTCGAGAGCGACGGCAGCATCTTCGAGGGTGTGGACGAGCAGGATTCCGGTGTCGTTGATGGTCTGATCCAGGGCGTAGGCGTCTCACTCGGCGGCAGGCATCGGACACAGCGAGAGCCGGTCGTGGATCGCGAGCTCAACCTCGACATCGCGCCGGTTGTACTCGATGAACTGCGCCCAACCATCTGGGTCGCTGCCGAAGAGGTTCCTGGTGCCGCCACCGTTCAACACGGAGGGTGTGGCTGGCGTGCAGAACTGTTTGATCAGCTGCTTACCCGCCGTGTCCTTCTGAACGTCGAGGTTAAGATCCACACCGACCGCATCCAGGCTCATCGGCAGACCGAGGTAAGCCAACCACACCATCGTGCAGCGTCACTGGTTCGGGTCAAGAAACCCGCCTGCCAACAGCTCGGGGTGATGACGCTGCAGCCACGAGGAGAGCGCGACCCTCTCAAACGCCGCAATGTGCGCCCACTTGACCACGCCCGGGTCCACCAATGCTGCGAGCACCTCGACGGGCAGCCCACCACCACTGGCGAGATCGACGACCTCCACCGGGCCGCCGTCGATCGAGTAGCCGAAGATGAGGAGGGGAAGTCGGGGTGTTCGGCATACGGGTAGACGCAAGTTTTCGCTAGGGGTGCTGGGCTGAAGGTTTCAATATCGACAGCGATCTGGCGCATCAGGGCTCCTGGACAGTCGGGTAGGCGAAGGTGAGGGAGCCAACCGGTGTTTGGTGGCTCCCTCACTGATGAGGTGTTACTTCGGGTCGAGGTTGTAGGCGGCGTTCATCCTGTCGAGCTCGGCGTTCTCCTTGGCGATCAGCTCATCGATGCGCTGACGTTCGCGGCGTTGGGCCCGCTTGTACTTAATCCAGTAGTAGCCCCAGACCATCCAGAACGGGATCAGGACGTAGATCCACACGGCAAGGGTGATGGCGTTGAAACAGTCACTCATGATTCAGTCTCCTTAGTTGAGGAAGTCGTCGGCCGGCGCGCCGAAGTCGGACTCAGCGGAGATGCGTCCTGCGCCGAGGGGTTCGCCGTCGCGGATCTTCTGAATGTTGCCCAGCCCGCACGCCACACCCTTGTTCCCGTTCGTGTTGAACGCGTAGAACGACAGGGAGACGCGGGCGTAGCAACCCGAGTACACCTCGGAACGGTCGAGGATCGGAGCGATGTTCTCGTCTACAACCTGCGGCGGAGTGAGGCTGTTGGCGTTGACGAAGAAGCTGTTTGCGTAGGCTTCGTCGTCACGCTCGGTATCCCCGTCACGCAGCGGCAGCTTCAGAGCCGCCTTGTTGGGGCGCTTGCCTCCGAACTTGGCCGTACCGGCGTCGATCGCCGCGTCGATGGCCTTCTCGATAGCTGTGATGGTGGTGGTGTCGGCCTTCGGGATGATCAGCGACACGGAGTACTTGGGCTTGCCGCCCTGGATGGAGTTCGGCTCCCACACGTGAGCGTAGGAGAGGCGGACTTCGTCGGTGACGACGCGGGTGGGGTTGTTGGTTGACAAGGTTGTTACCTGCTTTCTGTTTTCGTGAATTCGGTTTGTGCGCTGTGGATGTCCGGCGCGGGTCGTTTGTCGGTGTCGGGAACGAGCGTTGGCTTACCCATGGGCTTGACCACGAGGTCGCCGAGCACCTCGTTGAAGGTCTTCTTGCCCATCAGCTGTTCCATCGCAGTGAGCGTGATGAGTCTGCGGTCGTAGATGTCGGCGTACCCGGCAGCTTCAGCCGCTTCGGCGACGGCGTTCTCGTCCGTGTACTTGCGGACAGACCGTCCGGCGACGAGCTTGAAACCATCCCAGTGCTTGCCCTGGTTCACCGCCTGCGAGAGCGCGTAGGCCTCCACCCGCCGCAGCCAACTCGGCCTTCGGCTTGACCTCGGTCTCGGCCCACGCTTCCAGGTCGGCGACGGAGGTTTCCCAGGTGTCGACGTTTCCTCGGCGGGGCTGGTAGATCGTCACCGCCACGGTCTCGATGTCATACAAGTCACCGAAGGTGCGCAACGCATCGAGCGCATAGAGCATGAGTTGCGGGTTGCGCTCGGCCTCGACGAGGACGCCGCGCACATGCGCCAACGACACCGGCTCCGGCTCGGGTGCCTGTCGGTGAGTGGCCCCGTACTCAGCGGCCGCCTGCTCCAGGTCGGGTTGTGCCAGTTGGGCGGCGGCGATCGGACGAGCGCCGGGCATCCCGGCGTGATCCTCGAACCCCTCCCACGCGGTCTCCTCAATCGTGGCGGCGAGCATAGTGACGCCTTCGGCGATCCGGTTCAACGCCAAGATGTGTTTGTTCGAGTCGGTGACGTTCACGCCGCATCACCGCCCTTGCGTGTGACACCTGCCGCGTCGGCCAGCGCCATCAAGTCGTCGTCGGTGTCGGCGACACGCACCTCGACGGTGGAGGCTTCGGAGCCGGGCAGGAGCACGGCCATGCGGTGCTGGGGTCGGCTGGTGCCGAAGATCGCGCGCAGCATCCGCCTGCTTGTGCGGATTTCTTTTGCAGCGAGTGCGGCAGCCGGGCTGGGATGCTTGGCGATCTTGATCTTGAGCTTGGTGGGCATCCGGGTTTCCTTCCAAGTTGGTGGTGGTGCGCCCCATCACCGGGCTGGTGAAGGGAGTGCCTTGCATCTGTCAGGCATGGGGCGCACCGAAACCGGACGGCCTACGAGTCGGTGAGTGTTCTGCGCAGTTGGGCCAGACCTCGCGAGACGGCTTTCCGCACCGCATCGGCACTGGTCGGCTGGCCTGCGGCGGTCTTGTCGGCGGCGATCTCGGTGAACCGGTCGCCGTGGAGCACATGCAGCTCGATGTACTCGCGTTGCGTCGCAGTCAACGGACTCAGCAGTTCGACCACCGCGAGGCTGGCCTCGACCTGCTCGGTGAAGTCCGGATCGTCCGAGGCGAAGTAATCCGCGCCCAGCCCGCCACGCTCGTCGTCATCACCGCGGCCGGGTTGGTCGGCGGAGATGTCGGAGCGGCGGCGGTTGTCCAGCTCGCGGTACTCGGCGTACATGTCGTCGAGGTAGGCGCAAGCCCACTGCGGACGCGAAGCCGGGTCGCGCAGCTGCGCACGCAGTTCCTCGCTGTCGGGGAGGTCCGGGACGGGTAGGTCGATGATGTTGCCCCTGGGGGTCAGGTATGGGACGGTGAATTGGTTGTTGAATGCCACGTGAGGGCTTCCCTTCTTGCGAAGGGAGACCCCGTTGAGGGCAACCGACGAGAGACCGTGGTGTTGAGCGGAAACAGTGACGGGCACCAACTCGCCCCGGGGGTGAACCCGGATACAGGTGGTGCCCGTCAAGCGCTCAACGGAGGTCTCCCGAATACGGTTGAAAACGCATGCGGGTGTAGAAGGAAGGCGGCCGGCCGGTGACCGGTACGGCTTTGACCGCCACAGCGGTTGGGCTGTCCTGCCGGATGACGTCTGGCCAGCAGGACAGCCGTGAGGGCTACTTGCCCTTACGCGGCTTGGCCTGCGCCAACGCCGAGGCTGCGACCGACTTCGTCTTGGCCGAGGTGCGACCGTCGCGTAGCAGTGCGGACGCCTTCTTGGCGACCGGTCGAGACGTCTGCTTCGTATTACGGGTTCCCATGTTCCTGTTTCACCTCCTCGCGACACGTTCGTGTACTTGATGTTCAGAAACGTGCACGCCGAGGTAGAATCGACATATCTTCGTCCCAAGGACTGCACTCGGTTTCTGAACCTGTTTTCACGGTAGGAAAACGAGTCGGTGGCACCCGAGACGAGACAAGACAGCAGAAGACGGAGAGGAGACGAGATGGCAGCAGCTGCAGACCCTCGCTATGCGCTGGGCGCTTTCTGCCGAACCGTCCAACCCTTCATGTCGGGAGTCGCCCGGACAAAGAAGGGGTTCATGAAGGACTTCTTCGACGCGGTGATGGATAAGGAAACCGTCTTTGTCGAAACGTCCACGCACGAGAAGAAGCGGGAACCTGGAAAGACGTCGATCACGGTCGGAGTGTGGGCCGGGATCAACGAGACCGACCTCGTGCGGTTTTTCAACGGGGACAGGAAACTGCCCGATTGGAAAGCCCGGGACTTCCACAATCATCTGGATACCAGCAAAGTTGAAGAACTCTGTGACCCCATAGGCATCGACGCCCTCGCTACGTTCCAAGAGCAGCTCACGGTGGCCAACATCAATGTGCACGATGTAGGGCAAGTGCCGTCCGCTGTGGGGCAATGGCTGAAAGCGATCCTGTGGGTAAACAGCAACGACCGGGATCTACTCGCCGACGGTGCCGCCCCGCACGCGCAACCAGATTTGTTCACCAACCTGCCACTAGCCGAAGGCAGGATCAGCAGCGGCAAACTTCATTTGGGGTCTTCTTCGCTGCCATGGAAGCCCACACCGAAAGTTCCCGATTCGCCCGATCCTGCGCTCGAATCCGGCTACACCACACAGATGTTTGCCGCTCTCGCCGAGCACCTGGGAACTCCGGTTGCTGATATCAGTGACCTGCCCGATCGATACCGGAAGGCGTTCGCCAGGCAGCGTGGGCATTTCTGGGATGCTGAAGGGGTTCGTCGCAACCTTCGGGATCTCATCCCCGCTGGAGAACAGGAGTTCTCTGCGATAAAAGAAGACCTGTTCGACGGGGTCGTCGAAATCTGCGAGGCGGACTACCACGACGGCTACCTGCGGATGAACGCGACCTTGAGCAAGGCAGCCGACTTCGCGTTGAACGGTTCGGTCATTGTGAAGTTCCCGTCGATGGTGCGGGCAACTCACAAGAAGGGCATGTGCCACATGCTCGTCAACGATGATCAACTGCACTGGGTGGTCTGCCGTGACGACTAGCTTGTTTAACACACCCGAGGAGACTGCGCCCCGGCTCACCATGTGTCTCTCGCGGGTGCCGCGTTCATTGAGCCTTGACGAGACCACGGCGCTCGATATCGCGGCGACCTACATGAAGCAGTTTGGGTTCGGGGACGAAAGCCTTCACGGCGACACCCCGTACGCGGTGGCCGAATATGATGCCCGCCGCAGACGCGTCCATGCCGGGCTTGCCCGGCTCGTACGTACCGGGCTGGCGTCCACCGGCGACAACGGCATCACGTTTGGCTCCACTCCGGCCGGTCAGAGTTTCGCGCAATCCCTTGACGGTGCGTACGCGGACGCATACGGGCAGGCCATCGGTCAACTCCTGGCACGCGGACTCGACGTTGTCGTAGTGCAGGTTCAGAACAAGGTGATGCAGCATGGGTAAGCTTTGGATTCGCCAGGTCAAGGCCACCAGGGATGACGGCACCGCTTCGATCATCGATCTTGCTCCCGGTCTGAACTGCATTGTCGGCCCGTCCAACACCGGCAAGACCAGAATCGCGAAAACGATCGCCTTCGCATGTGGCGGCAAGGATCTTCCGTTCACCGATAAAACCGGGTACACGACCGCAGCCGTCACTTTCGTGACAGCCGATGGTGAGGTGACGCTGTCGCGCTCCACGAAGCGAGGATCAAGCATCGAGGTGGCCTCGACCGATCCCAACGTGGAGTCGGGAAAGTACTCCCGCAACAACAAGAGCAAGCAGCCAGTCAACAATCTCTTGATCGGACTGCTGGGGATTAAGCCTGGACGTCAGGTCATCACCAACGAGGCGTTCAATAAGGTGCGCTTCACCTGGAATGCGGTTCGCCACATACTCCTAGTACCGGAGAGCGAAATCGGCCGCCCTGACCCCTCCATCCTTCTTCCGAAGTCTTTTAGCGCCCAGTCGCTGACCCAAAACCTGTCGGCACTGCTTGTTCTGGCACAAGACGAAAACTTCGACGAGGCAACATCCCGCGAGAGCGCTTCGGACAGGCAGGCACGCCGTAGGGCTGTTGAACGCTACATCTACCAGCAGCTCGACATCATCCAGGCACGCAAAGCCGAACTGGAACGCGCTGAACAACAGGCCGCAGCCGAGGGAGCAACTGTCGAGGCATACCTGGCGGGGCTAAGGGCACAGCTGGAAGACCTGCAAAACCAGCGGGAACACATCCTCACCCAAGACGGCGAGTTGATCACCACAATCAGTCACCAGACCCAAGAACTTGAAGGACTTGAAATAGCCGTCGAGCAGCGCGGCACCCTGATCACGCAATACGATGCGGACATCGCCCGGCTCGACCTTCAGCTCCAAGGCATGAGGCATGACCAGACCCATCCGCATCCCGACACCTGTCAGTTCTGCCACAGCACAATCGCAACTCCGCCACCAACTGACGAGGACATCGCAGCCTTCGAAGCTGAGATCGCTCGTATCCAGCGCCTCAAGCAGGAGGCCACGGATGACCTCGATCCGCTACGACAAATCGCAGCCGACCTTGCCGCTGACCTGGGGCGCAATAAGCAAGCACATGTCCAGCTGTTGAATCAGCTCACCGGCAGCCTCGACCCGGCCACGCGTGCCATCCAAACCCAGATTGATCAACTCGCCGCCACGCAGCGAATCAAAGCTGAGCGTGAGCAGCTGGCTGAGCTTGAGCATCGCTTCCAGAAAACGCTGGATGGAGACGACGAAACCGGTGACCCGGATGCTGAAAAGTTCAAACCGCGAGAATACTTCGACGGCGATTTCTACTACTCGATGACCAGATCCATGCAAGACATCCTGGAGCAGGCACACTTCCCGGGAGCCCAAAGCGCAGCCTTCAATCGTCAAGTTTTCGACATTGAAATCGCGGGGTACGCCAAAGCCGATGAGCAGGGCAAAGGGTACTGCGCCTTCTTCAACACCGTCGTTGTTCTCGCGTTCCATGCGTTCATGAAACGCCGCTCGCCCCATGCGCCCGGTTTCGTCCTGATCGACACCCCTCTGCATGGCTTCGACGAGGGCAAGAACACCCCAAACATCTCAATGCGGGCCGGGCTGTTCGAGCACTTCGCCGAACAAGCCAAAGACCAACAAATCATCATCTTGGAAAACACCGACCGAACCTTAGGCCTCGAGTTCAATGAGGCGACAACGGTCATTGAGTTTTCAAAGAGCAAGACACAGGGACGCTACGGCTACCTAGACGATGTGTACGACGTTGCAGAATAGGAACAGCGATGACGAACCCCCACAGCTTCACAGTGAGCTACAAGCCCTTGTGGAAACTGCTTATTGATAGAGAGCTTCAAAAGCAGGACCTCCGGAAGATGACCGGACTTTCGGGAGCGACCATCGCCAAGCTTGGCCGAGACGAAAACGTCACCACAACCGTCCTCGTGAGAATCTGCGAAGCACTCGACTGCGACATCGCCGACATCTGCGAGGTCGTCCCCACCGACCTGAAGGGAGAGACCGACTAGATGACCACTCAACGCCTGCAGCTCACCTGGTACAACAAGGACAAGGCTCTCATCCCCACTGAGACCGGCAAGTACGGCTACACGTGGGTTGACCCCTCTGATCCGCGCTACTGCGAAACCCACACCTTCGTCTACGACGACTACGTGCAAGGCAGCCAGACACCAAAGTCTGACGAGTTCGCCTACTCCGAGCGCGCTGACCTGGAGCCCCAGGATGACAATCTGCTCATCCTGGGCGAATCGGGTGACGTGCTCGAAGCCCTTACCCTCGTGCCAGAACTAGCCGATAAATACGTCGGCAAAGTCAAGTGCATCTACATTGACCCACCGTTTAACACGGCGCAGACCTTCGCAAATTACGAAGATAACCTCGAGCATTCAGTGTGGCTCACCATGATGCGTGACCGCCTACTGCACATGAAAAAACTGCTGTCCGACGACGGCTCAATCTGGGTCCACCTGGATGATGTCGAGGTACATCGAATGCGGCTCTTGCTGGACGAGGTGTTCGGCCAGCAGAACTTCATTTCCCAGATTAGCTGGGAGAAAGTCGCAGGGCGAGATAACCGTTCGATCATGTCGAAAACCTGCGACTTTATCCTTGTATACGCCTCCCAGCGCGACGGTTTTAAAACCTCAAGAAACCTGTTGCCCCGAATAGCTGCGGACACCTCAGTCTCCTACACGAATCCCGACAAAGACCCCAGAGGAGTATGGACATCTGGCGACTTCACTGCCCAGTACAATCCCGCCGAAAATCCGCGTCTTGAACAAATCTACGAGCTCACTACTCCAGGAGGAACCTCCTTTACCCCACCCAAAGGGCGAGTCTGGCTGATGACCATGCCCCGCTACTACGAAATGCTCGCAGACAATCGACTATGGTTCGGCGATGAGGGTACTAATATCCCCCGGATCAAACGTTTCCTGTCCGAGGTGCAGGGGGGCCTTGTACCTAAGACGCTTTGGGGGCATGAGGAAGTAGCCAGCAATGATTTGGCGAAGAAGGAGATACAAGCACTGCTTCCGGCCGATTCTCCATTTTCTACCCCCAAGCCTGAACGCCTGTTGGAGCGAATCATCCATATTGGCTCCAACCCGGGCGATATCGTGCTCGATATTTTTGGCGGTTCGGGCACAACGGCCGCGGTGGCGCAGAAGATGGGGCGGCGTTGGGTGACGTGTGAGTTGTTGGAGTCGACGTTTACCACGTTCACGCGCCCTCGCCTGGAGAAGGTCGTCAATGATGAAGACCCGGGTGGGATCACTCGGACTAAGGGCGAACGAGCAGATGCGACGGAAGACGGGTTGCCTGATGGGGTCTCGCCGGAGGATGCTGCGAAGTTCACGAGTGTGTTGAATAAGCTCATAGCCGATGACCCTGAGGCGAAGAAAGACCCCCGAGTGAAAGCGCTGAAGGCCGCAGCAAAGACTAGGCGCACGAAGGAAGTAGTGAACTGGCGTGGTGGCGGCGGTTTCCAGGTTGCGCACCTGTCGCCGGCTTGTTTCGACTATGATCCTGCTCTGGATCGGGTGATGCTGACAGCGGCAGCGACCGGCGAGACTTTGATTGAGTCGGTGGCCGCGAATCTAGGGTTCACGCTGCTGCATGCGGATGATGACTACGTTTTCGATGCTCGCCGGGGCAACGCCCTGCTGAAGGTGGTGGAGGGTGTGGCCACCACCGAGATCGTTGACTGGCTTGCTTCCCAAATCCAGCCCGGCGAGACAATCGTGCTGGCCGCCACCACGGTGATGGACGGCGTCCGCCAGCATCTACGCAAACTGGTGAAGGGGTCGCGGGTGGTCGCATTGCCCGATGATGTGTTTCGGTACAGCGAAGGTGGTTACCAGTGATGGCGAACAGGCTCAACATCAGTTTTGATTCCGACATGCTGGAGTCGATTAGCTCCGAGTTCGACCTGCGTGCTCCGAATAAGGAAGCACTGCGCCAGCTGGTCTTCACTCTCGACGGTGACTATGACCCGTCCGTGATGCAGGTGCTCAACCTCGCTACGGGCGTGGGCAAGACGTATTTGATGGCGGCGTTCGTGGAGTATCTGCGCCGCCAAGGGGTAGGCAACGTCGTGATCGTCACCCCAGGCAAGACGGTGCAGGCCAAAACCGTGCAGAATTTTACGCCCGGCACGCCCCGCTACATCACCGGCGCGGCGGTGCCGCCCGAGGTGGTGACCCCACAGGACTATTCGGCGTGGATCGCCCGGCAGAACGGCCCCGCCCAGCTTTCGTTCGGGCGGGAAACTCCGATGTTGGCGTTTATCTTCAACATCCAGCAGCTCATCGCGCCGAAGGAGGCCGAGGGTGTCACCCACGGTGGTACGCAGGATGCGATGCGCCGTAAGCCTCGCCGGTTTGATGAGAACGCTGGCGTGCTCTTCGATTACCTGAAGAACCTCGATGATCTGGTTGTGATCGCCGACGAGTCCCACCTGTATGGGTCGAGTGCGGTGGCGTTCAATGCAGCGTTGAAGGAACTCGATCCAGTCGCGGCGATTGGTTTGACGGCTTCGGTGGACAAAAAGACCGATCATGTGATCTACGAGTACCCGCTCTACCGCGCCATCCAGGGCAAGTATGTGAAGGCCCCGGTGTTGGCGTTCCGCAAGGCTGGATATGGCACTGATGAAGCCTCCGAAGAGCAGCAGTTGCGTGACGCGCTGCAATTGCGTGCGCTCAAGCAGGCCTACTACGACTCCTATGCCGCTTCCCAGAACCGCGATCATGTGAACGCGGTCGTCTTCGTGGTTTGTTCGGATGTGGAGCACGCAACCCAGGTAGCCCAGCTGCTTCGCACCCCCGAATACTTGGGACATGATGATGCGGTGCTACAAGTGGATTCCAAGCACGAAGATGACCTCACTCAGCGCCGTCTCAATGAGCTCGACCAGCCTGAGTCACCGGTACTTGCCGTGGTGAGTGTCAACAAGCTCAAAGAGGGGTGGGATGTCAAGAACATCGCAGTGGTCGTCACACTGCGGGCGATGGTCTCGGAGGTGCTGACCCAGCAGACCATGGGGCGCGGGCTCAGGTTGCCGTTCGGGAAATACACGGGCGTATGGCAGATCGACCAGCTTGACATCATCGCTCACCAGTCCTTCACCGAATTGTTGAATGCCGAGAACGTGCTACAGCAGTTCGGCTTGGACGAAGCCGTCCCCGAATCCGACAAAGCCAAGGTGGAGGAGGCGATCCGCAACGCCGCCGAAGAATCCGACACATTCACGCCCACGACTGGCGATCGACCATTGACTACAACTATGCCGAGGCCTGGTTCTAGTACCAGTGGTGAGGACACCGGTGGCGTAGAACCGCAGCCGGGCATCGTTCCCCTCAACGGTGGTAACGAAGGTCTGGGTTTGCCCAGTGTCGGGGTTCGTACCCTCATCAAGCAGGATGATGAGCCCACGTGGGAGTTGGTTTCGATCGTACGGAACCCGAGCTTCGCGGACGTGACCTATCAGTTCCCGGTGACGACGATGACTGTGCAGCAGCCACCCATTGACCTGTCTGAGATCAGTGACTCTGAGATTGAGCAAGCGGCTCGCCGGGTTACCTCTGCCGGTGACGTGCTGCTGCGCAAGGAAATCATCGCCGCACTAGGCAAGAAGCTACGGGTTGAGGACCGCGAGAGCGCCGAAGTCGACTCCGTCCACATCGATGACGCCGCTGCGCAAGACGCGCTAATCAAACTGGTGGTCAACATGTCGGTGGTGCCGAAGACCGAGCAGACCGCCCGCTACGTTGTCACGTTTCTGGTGCCGAAGTTCATGCAGGCCGTGACGTTCACCGGTTGGACCGTCAAGTCCCTCGACTCAGCCCGCGCTGAACTCCTGGGGTTGATCAAGAACTACACAACCAAAACCCTGCGGGCCACCCGCGAGGTGCCAACCATTCACCCCAAGCCGATGCCCGGTGACGGCTACACGCTGTCGCTCGGGGAGAAGGTGCATGACCAGATAGAAACCCGCAGCCAATTCGTGCGCGGCAGAGTCTACGGGGGCTGGTTCAAGTCGCTGTTCGCCGATGAATCCTTCGACTCCTTCACCGGCGAATACCAGCTCGCTCGCTTGCTGAACACGTCGCCGGGGATCGTGTGGTGGCATCGGTTGCATCCGCAAGACCAGGCGTTCGTGTACTACAACGCCAAGGATCGCTACTTCCCAGACTTCGTAGCCCTCGACACCAACGGTGTGCATTGGATCATCGAGGGCAAGGACGAGCGCGGCCGCGATGACGCCAGAGTGCAGGCCAAACGCAAGGCCGCCGAGGCGCTGGTGCGACGGTTGGTGGCTGAGGATGCTTATGCCGGTCAGCATTGGGGCTATTTGATCGCCTACGAGCAAGACACCGCCCGAGCCGATTCGTGGGAAGACCTCAAAGCCTTCGGCAACCCGGTCTGCAACGCCCTGTAGTAACGAGTTCGCCTGGGCGCTTCACGGGGTTCCAGCGTTGCGGCAGGTCGAGGGTCACGGCCCTGCCGGTGAGGAACACGAACCCGAGCCTGCCATCGGTGAGCATGCAGCCACCCTCCAGCACGGCGGGGAAGTCCGGGATGTGGAGCGCAAGCTGGTCGACGATTCGGTCAGGAGCTTGTCGATCGCCGTGTGGAGCGTCGATGGGCGTCGCCGCGCACCCGTTGACTGCAGGCTGTCCATGGCCTGGTCAACCGCCGTGCTGTTGCGCCCAGCGAGCACCTGCAACGCCTCGGCCATCTTCACCAGCAGCACTTCCTGGTAGAGGTGGCTGGTGGTGCAGGTGCCGCGCTTGACGTAGTTCGTGGGACACTCCCACATGTCGACCCGGTTCGGGGTGCCCGAGTACCAGGTCTTGTGGCCGAACGGCCGTGCGCAGTCGCCGCAGTCGATCTTGCCAGACATGCGCCGACCGAAAGATCTGTGCCCTTGCGGGTCGACGCGAATGGCGAGCCAAGGCAACTCCCTCTCGGTGATCTTGAGCACGCTGGCTGTGTGGCGTTGGGCGCGGAATGCGTCCATCCACTCGACGGTGTGCTCGGCGGCGAGATTATCGAGGAGGAAGCTGATCAGCCGGTAGGTCAGGCGAGCTTGTACTGTTGCGAGTTCGGGGTAATGCATGGTGTGGCTCCTGTCTTTGCGTCACGTACATACACGCTCTGATCAGGCTTAATAGCAAGTCGTAAACGGCGATACCTTTTAGCGCTTGCCGAACTATTTGGCGCTCCGTTCTCAGCCTCGACGCACGTGGTTCACGCCGCCCCACAAACCCCTGTATCCACTTTGATACGGTCTGCGACCCAGCAGTCGGCTCTGGCTCATTGTTGTTGAAGTTCCGCAAGGCGTTGGGCGAGGGCGGTGTGACCGATGGTTACTATGGCCAAGAGATTAACTTGACGACGTCCAAACTCGCCTGCATCAACAAGTTTTTGCATGGCGTTAGCTATGACAAATTCCACTTGGCGTTTGGCGATACCCTGGTGGAACCGCAGCACTGGAGCGATGAGCCTTTCGAAGCGATTGTTTCCAACCCGCTTTATTTCATTAAGTGGGAAGGCGATAATAATCCGGTTCTAATTAATGATCCGCGTTATTCTCCGGCTGGTGTGCTGGCGCCGAAGTCGAAAGCCGACCTTGCCTTCAGCATTCATATTCTTAGCTGGCTTGCAGAAAATGGTACCGCTGCCATCGTTGAATTCCCCGGCGTGCTGTACCGCGGGGGAGCAGAACAGAAGATTCGGAAGTACCTCGTAGACAACAACTACGTCGATACTGTGATTCAGTTGCCGCCGGATTTGTTCTTCGGGACGACGATCGGCACATGCATCATTGTGCTCAAGAAATCGAAGAGCACGAGCGACGTGCTTTTCATTGATGCTTTCAAGCAGTTTCAGCGCGTCGGCAACAAGAATAAGTTCACCAAGCAAAGCCAGAACACGATCCTGGAAAACATCGCCAACCATGAAGAATCCGAGCATTATGCCTACCGCGTAGACAACGACAAGCTCGCAGAAAGTGACTATAACCTGTCGGTTTCGTCCTACATTGAGCCTGAAGATACTTGCGAAATCATTGACATCAAAGAGCCCATTGCGGAGACTGAAAGTATTGTGATGCGCCAATCTCAGCTTCGCGATGCCATCGACGAGATCGTT
>ERZ1023415.91-NODE-91-length-18962-cov-26.088327_pt1 | contig 18962 bp, 10 predicted proteins | sample MGYA00380510_ERZ1023415 | MGnify/ENA primary metagenome ERZ1023415 (study PRJEB33173, sample SAMEA4830299) | metagenome | study: EMG produced TPA metagenomics assembly of the PRJEB25223 data set...
AACAAACTGATTAGACTAGCTGGCATGAGTAAATTTACTTGGAGTGGACGCGTTGATGGACCTGGCCCAGAACATGCCCGTTGGCATTCGGTGATTGATACAGATTTCACCTTGGGTGATGCAGCGGAAGCCCAACCGGGCGCTGTGTTGCTTGGCTTTGCCTCTGATGAAGGAGTTCGCCGCAATGGTGGCCGTCAAGGTGCCGCGGCCGGACCGGATGAGCTCCGCCGGGCGTTGGGCGGATTGGCTATCCACGATGATTTCCCCCGCTACGATGCGGGAACAGTCAGCTATGAAGGTCGAGATTTAGAATCCGGGCAAGAAGAACTTTCGTACTGCGTCGCCGCGGCCGTGCGCGCAGGACACTTGCCGGTAATTTTAGGTGGAGGGCATGAAACCTCATTTGCCTCCCACCGTGGTTTGGTGCAGGGATTAAAAAATGAAAATGCTGCTTCCCTGGAATCGCTTGGAATTTTTAATTTAGACGCTCATTTTGATTTACGTGAGGCAGAAGAACCGACCTCAGGAACTCCATTCCGGCAAATTTCTGAAATTGACGGTAAAGATTTCAATTATTTTGTTTGGGGTATTTCAGCCGCGAACAATACTCGCGCGTTATTTGCAGCTGCAGAACGGCTTGGCGTGAGCTATTTACTTGATGAAGATCTAGCCCGGCTAACCGTGCAGGAAGTCACCGAAATTGCAATAAAAAAATCTGAAAATTTTAAAAACATACATCTTAGTATTGACTTAGATGTACTTCCGGCATCGGTGGCACCGGGCGTATCTGCCCCGGCCGCTCTTGGCGTGGAAACGTTGAAAATTCATGCGATGGCACTGGCTTTGGCGCAAACCGGAAAGCTTCGTCTCGTGGACATCGTTGAGTTAAATCCAAAGTATGATGTAGATGCGCGGACAGCTAAGCTGGCAGCCCGTATGATTCACGACATCGTCGCTGAACACGGTGCAGCCCGCAAATAAACCGCAAAGCTAGCGGTGGCTATTACTATCTAGGCCCAACGTGTTAAAACTAACATCATGAATGCAGTGATTATTGCCGTGGTGGTCATGCTGGGCCTGGCCGTCGCCCGCGTCCACGTGGTTTTAGCGCTCCTTATCGGCGCGATTGTTGGCGGTCTGGTTGGCGGTTTAGGTATCGGCGGTTCCTTCGCAGCTTTCCAGGATGGTATTGGCAATGGCGCGTCCATTGCGCTGAATTATGCCCTGCTGGGTGCTTTCGCTCTCGCGGTCGCGAATGCGGGACTCCCCCGCTTGCTGGCCGAATCCATCATTAATCGGATTGACGCAGACAACGCAGAAAATAATGAGCAAACCAAAGAAAAAGCCGTAGCCGTCGCCAAGTGGCTTACGGTCGCAGGGTTGCTGCTCATGGCGGTCATGTCGCAGAACCTGGTGCCAGTGCACATCGCGTTTATTCCCTTGATTGTGCCTCCGCTGCTTTCCGTTCTCAATAAAATGCAGGTGGACCGCCGACTGATCACCTGTGTGCTCACTTTTGGCTTGGTTACCACCTATTTCTTCATTCCGGTCGGTTTCGGCAATATTTATATGAATGACATTCTCCGCAGCAATATCGTGGATGCGGGAATGCCCGAAGCTAATAATGTTTCCGTCATGCAGGCCATGGCCATCCCTGCCCTCGGCATGCTCGCTGGTGTTCTGTTTGCAATTTTTGTCAGCTACCGCAAAAAACGTACTTATCAAGAAATCCCAATCTCGAAGGACGCAGCCAAGGCTGTGGAGATTTCGCGCTACCGCATCACTATTTCCATCGTCGCACTGATCGCCACTTTCGGCGTGCAAATTGTGCTGCAATACTTAGATTCCGATGCCGATAGTTTGCTGGCCGGTGCCCTGGTTGGCTTGGTAATCATGCTGGCCTTCCGTGGCGTGGAATGGAAACAATCCGATGATATCTACACCGAAGGCATGCGCATGATGGCGTTGATTGGTTTCATCATGATCACCGCACAGGGTTTTGCTTCGGTGATGGCTGCTACGGGACACGTGGAAACCCTCGTCGAGTCCACTGCTGCTGCTTTCGACGGTAATCGCGCGCTGGCTTCGCTGGCAATGCTGCTGGTGGGCCTTATCGTCACAATGGGCATCGGATCATCCTTTTCGACGCTGCCGATCATCTCCACCATCTACGTCCCGCTATGTATCTCGCTGGGCTTTTCCCCGCTGGCCACCGTCGCTCTGGTGGGTACTGCAGGCGCGCTGGGTGATGCGGGCTCCCCGGCTTCGGATTCCACGCTGGGGCCAACTTCTGGCCTGAACGTCGACGGCCAGCACGACCACATCCGCGATTCCGTGATCCCGACCTTCCTGCACTTCAATATCCCACTGATCGCCTTCGGCTGGGCGGCCACGATGCTGCTGTAGGTGAGCGACTGTAAATGGGTGAATTTCCCGCTAGAATTTACTGCGCCACGGGTTCTTGCTGGTAATGAGAAATTTTTCGATATCTCGCGGTTGTGCCCGTAGCGTCGGATCAAAATCCAGATATGCCTTCGTTTCGCGGGCGACGAGGCCAGATAGAATGAGTAAGCCAATCAGGTTTGGTATTGCCATCAATCCGTTGGCGATATCCGCGAAGGTCCAGGCCAGGCTGATCTCTGTAGTTGCGCCAATGTAGATAACGCAGGTAAACACCATGCGGTAGGGAATTGAGGCCCAGGTACCGAAGGCGCGTTCGGCGCTGCGCTCTCCGTAATAGGACCAGCCAAGAATTGTTGAGAACGCGAAAAATACCACCGACAAAGAAACGATCGTGCCGCCCCAATCAGAGCCAATACCTTCGCTGAAGGCCGCAGCGGTCATGTTGGCGGCGTTACTCTGACCGGCTTCCCACACCCCAGTGGTCACGATGACTAGCCCAGTCATGGTGACCACCACGATCGTGTCGATGAAGGTTTGCGTCATGGAAACCAAACCCTGGCGCACCGGGTGGGTGGTTTTGGCAGCCGCGGCTGCAATCGCGGCCGAACCCATGCCGGATTCATTCGAGAAGATACCGCGGGCGACACCCATCTGCATTGCCAGGATGATACCCGCCCCGAGGAACCCGCCGGTGGCAGAGGTACCAGTGAACGCGTCGTTAAAAATCATGGCGAAAGCTGCAGGAACTTCACTGGCGTGCATGACCAGCACAATGATCCCGCCGGTGAGGTAAATAATGATCATCAGTGGAACAAAAGCCGAGGTGACCTTACCGATAGAGCCGATTCCGCCGAGTAGCACCGCGCCGATGAGCACGAACATGATGACGCCGGTGACTGTTGGACTCACAGCAAAGGTGCTTTCCAAACCTGCGGCGACGGCATTGCCTTGCGTGAGGTTTCCGATACCGAATGATGCGATGATTGCGGAAACCGTGAAGAACCACGCGAGGAATTTACCTAGTCTGCCGGGGATGCCCTGGGAAAGATAACGTTGTGGGCCGCCCGAGACTTTGCCGTGTGCATCGGCTACGCGAAAACGCACCCCCAGGAATGCTTCTGAGTATTTCGATGCCATACCAAGCAGCCCGGTGATCCACATCCAGAACAGAGCACCTGGCCCGCCGATGGAAATTGCTGTGGCCACACCGACGATGTTGCCTACACCGACGGTGGCGGCGAGGGCAGTGGTCAGCGCTTGGTATTGGGTGATGTCACCTGCGCCAGCCGCGTCATTACGGTCAATGAAGCCGTGGCGTAGCGCCACTCCGAGTTTGCGAAACTGCACTCCGCGCAGGCGGATTGTGAGCCACAAGCCGGTGAACAACAGTAGGGGAATGAGGAACCACTGGCTCCAAATAAACTTGTCAATGCCGTCCAGAATGTTCTGGAGCGAATCTGCGAATGAATCGTCTGCCATAAACTACAGAGAATACGCACAGCACCCTATTAACTTCTCTGCTGGGTTGCTACGCTTTGGGTTGCAGCTATTATCTCAACTAGAAAGCGTAGCCTAATCATGGTTGACCCAACGGTGTCCGCCGGTTCTGCCTCCGGTGGGCGTTCTTCTGTGCAATCTGAATCATCTGCTTCTCACCTGCGATCTGGAGCTGAGCCGCACCCACATGCTGCGCTCCAGCTGCAAGGTTTGGGTAAGTCCTACGGCGACAAGGTCGTCGTGCGGGATATTAACCTTCGGGTTCCGCGCGGTAGCTTTTACGGCCTCGTCGGCCCGAATGGCTCGGGTAAAACTACCACCGTGTTGATGGCTACTGGCCTGCTGCGCCCCGATACCGGCACCGCGTTGGTCTGTGGACATAACGTGTGGGGTAGTACGGCGGAGGCCAATGCTGCGAAAGCCGCTTACGGGCTGCTTGCCGACGGCTTGCCCGTTTTTGATCGTCTATCCGGACAGGAATACTTGCATTACCTGGGACTTCTGCGTGGCATCGACGAGCCCACGGTGGCGCAGCGTTCCCGTGAGTTGCTGGACGCGTTGGACCTGGCTGATTCTTCCAGCAAGTTGATCGTCGATTATTCCGCAGGCATGACCAAAAAGATCCTGCTGGCCGGGGCACTGTTGCACCGCCCGGACATTCTGATTCTCGACGAGCCTTTTGAGGCCGTTGATCCGGTTTCTGCGACCACCATCCGGGAGATTTTGCAAGCCTATGTTGCCAGCTCCGGCACGGTGATTATGTCTTCGCACGTGATGGAAACCGTGGAGGCATTGTGTGATCACGTCGCGGTGATCGGCAAGAACCAGGTGCTTGCCGACGGCACGTTGGATGAGGTGCGTGCTGGTTCTAGCTTGAGCGAGCGTTTTGTGGAACTGGTCGGTGGGCGTCATCTGGCGGAAGGTTCACTGGAGTGGCTGGCTGGTGCGGGACAGAAAAGCTCTAGTGTCGACGACGCTGTCGATAACAATAAGGGGGAGCAGTAGTGAACCGCACAGCACCAAGGACCAACACAGCAGCGACGCAGACAGCGGCGACCCACCCAGCAGCGCAGCCGTCGCTACGAGTATTCACTAGCTTGCACTGGAAGTTGTGGAAGCGGCATTTCAGTACGAATACTTCGCAAATTTTCATCGCCATAATAGTCGCGTTCTATTCTTTCCTGGGGCTGGTTGGCCTCGGCGCACTTACGCTGCTGGGAGCCTCTGTTGGTGATTTCATGCCCATGATCTATAGCCTGGCGGCGGGCACGGTGGGCTACTGGCTGGCAGCGTTGTTTATGCCGGCCGGAGAGAACCAAGTTGATCCTGCACGTCTGGCGGTGCTGCCGCTCACGGAAGCAGTGATGTTACGGGGCGCGGCGGCGACCTCACTGTTGACGGTGCGGGGCGTGTTGGCGATATTTAACTCATTGGTGATGATCGTGCTTGGTGCCGTCGGTTTGGTGCAGCACGGCAGTGGGTGGGGCATTGCGGTGTGGATACCGGCTGTGCTGGTTTCACTGGTGATTACGGTTGCTGGTGGGGAAGCCTTGGCGAGGTTGCTGGGAAGTGTAGGAAACCGCAAGAACAGTGAGAAAGCTGCGATGGCTAGCGCCCTGGGCTTCATCGTGGTGGTCTTCGGTTTCAACTTTGTTGTTAACGGCAGTTTGGAATTTTCGCTGCCGTGGGATACTTTGCTGGCACTTGTAGCATGGACGCCGTTCGGTGCGGCACCAGGGGCGGCTGTCGCAGTGCTGCAGGCTCACTGGATAACCGCGCTGGTCCAGGCGGCGATTTCGGCGGCGACGGTCGTAGTGGCGTGGCGCGTATGGCACTGGGCGCTGCGACGTAATGCGCAGACCGTGACCGGCGATTCCGGGGCGGCAGCCACCGGTTCTGCGGCGGGAAGCGTGTTGTTGCCGGGTGTGCGGGCGTCGGCAAGCGGGGCAGTGTTCTCCCTGACATTGCGGTATTGGCGCCGTGATATTCGCTTTACCTACAACCTGATAGTCATGCCCTTGTTTTTGGTGATGATGCTGGGCATGTCTGCGGGTGATGCTCAGTCTGGTATGGCCTATGTCGCGGTGCTGTTTTTCGTGTTGTTTGCTGCCGGTATGACCTCGAATGCGTTGGGCCTTGACGGGCCGTCGAACTGGGTGCACATGAGTGCTGGACTGGCGCCGCGCACGCTATTGTGGGCACGCACGCGGGCGGTGTTGCTGCTTACTCTGCCGACCTTGGTGATTTACCTGGTGGTTTTGGTGATGCTGGGTACCGAGCTGACCACTGTGGTGGTGCTCGCGGTGATCGCGGGCTCGGCGGTGTTGCTGAATGCGGGGTTGGCGGCGCTGTTGGCAGTGTGGAATCCATTTCAGGTTTCCGCGCCGGGCACCAACCCGATGAAGGATAAATCGGGTTTTTCCGTTGGAGCGCTGATCATGATGCTCGTATCTGTGTTGTTGGTGTGGCTGCCGCTCGCGCCGGGGATCATCATGATGATTGTTGGCCTGAACCGCGATGACGGTGGTGTCACACGGCTGTCCGGCTTGCCGACGTTGTTCTGGGCTGGGGTTGTTCTGAGTGTGCTTGTTGCGCTGGTGGGGCTTTGGCTGGGGCATGCTGCGGCCGCGAAACGCTTGGAAAAGCGGTGGCCGGAAATCTTTGCCAAGGTGCGGAATTTTTATTAAAACTGTGCGGGGGTAGCAGTTTTCTAAAGTACGGCAGCTTTCTACAGCTTCTACAGCACGAATATCTTTTGGAATGACCGGGCTGATCACGGTGGTGATGGGCCCGGTTTTATTGTGCCCTGATGTGCGTCACGGTTTATGAGACAAAAGTGTGTTTGGTCGGGGTGTCGACCAGAGAATGGCGCTGTTTTGCAAATAGGCTCCCTGAAACCGGCGTTTTTCGTTCACTATTTGCAAAACGGGACCACAGACATGATTATCGGCGATGGGCTAAGCGGGTGAAGAAGCAAAAAGCGGGGGATATACGGGATATGCCACAAAAGCGTGTCTGGGGTTGCCTGCAAATCGGGGGCAGTTAGTTTAGCTGCGTTCTCCGCGGCTGCATGGGTGCATGGGTGGTAGTTGAGCTGTGGGTTTTGTAGTTTTAAGCAGGTAGTTTCCAGTCTTGTTGCAACCTGTTTTCAGGTAGGTTATTTTTAACTAAACTCATTGGGAATGGGTTTCAATAAGAAAGGTTTTATTAGTGAAAACTTCAGATTTCTCGCATGCCGACGTACGCGCTCAGGGGCGACGTTTTACGGTGCTTGGCTCGCGTCGTTCGCGGATTCGTCTAGCGGTGGCAGTAACCGCGGCGTTGAGCACCGCGTTTGCTGGTCTCCCGGCAGCTTCGGCAGGCCCTGATGATGGCAAACTCATTTTGACCGAACGCCACATTGATTCGCCTTATGTGGTTAGTAAAGATGGGCACTACGACGTGCGCTCAAAGTATTCTGCGCGTGTTGATGGCGATTTTAAGGAAACGACTGCGTCTTTTGCGGAATCAGCATTGTGGATCGGTAGAGGCTGGCATAAGCCACAAACAAAGGAGGGTTCGAAGTATCAGATAACGCTGCCAGATAACGACGATTTTAATTTTATCGGCAAGCCGGGGGAGACATACGTACAAGCTCCGAGCGTATCGTCTGGTAGCAATCATTCGCCCATCTGGTACGGGTACGGTGCTGAAGAAAGGTTACCAGTTGCGGATATTCCAAGTGAGCGTGTGTCCCTGGATTTGCTCAGCGTTGATGGTCCAGGTGACATGGAGCAGTACAAATATGACCCGACTGATGACTTTGGTGTGAGGCGACTCATTGGAACAACGGATACTTCGCCACATTCCATTTCTATTAAGCCTCATGAGCACACCCACATCAACACGCTTTTCACGAAACCAGGGCGTTATGAGTTGACCTATCGTGTGAGCTCGCTGGACAAAGATGGCAAGTTTACTGCCTCGGAGCCGCGCAAGCAGGTGATCCAGGTTGGTGGGCAGCGGCCACTGGATACGAAGACGGAGTCATTGGAGGCTCGATTCAATAAGGCTCCGGATGGGGATGCCGCTGCTGCAAACTACCGTTTGAGCATTGCTCCAAAAACTGATCCGCAGGCCGATGGCGACGACAAACTTTCGACGATCGTTTTCGATGCTAACAATCCAAATGTTACGGGTACCGTGACGTTGTTCGTCGACGGTTACTTTCTGACCGATTTGCCAGTGAAAGACGGCAAAGCCACTTGGGATGAACAGTTGAGTCCGAAGCAGTCGGATATTCAGGCGGTCTTTACTCCGGATACTGGTGTTGCTGATTCCGAGAGCGTGGATGCTGAGGCCGCTGAAAAGCCGGTTGCCGTTACCTCTCCCCGCTGGATTTCAGCTCCGTTGGCATACTCGGCGGGCGAGGCTAAAGAGATCACCAGCGCAGAAAAATCTGGTTCATTGCCACAGGGAAATAACAAGCGGGACCTGAATATGCCACAGCCTGGAAAAGCGCTGGCTAGCAAAGATATTGATGTGCGTTATATTCCTGGTGATAAAGGAACTGACACATATTACTTTGAGGCGAAGGATCCGAATTTCCAAGGCTCATTCACCGGTGGCGTGTACAGCAAGCTGGAAGATGTTGAAAATAAGGGTTATCCAGTGTTGGGTATTGAAGGCCCCATCGTTGACGGTAAAGGGCATTTCACGATTCCGAAAGATTATCAGCCTGGTCCAGGAGGTGTGCTGTATATCAACGTGATCCCGCACCCTGCCTATCGCTTGGCGAATGCTAGGGGAGTCATCACGGAGAATTATGCTCCCGACCAAAAACATGAAGGTACCGTGCAGCTAGGGGATCGTCCTGCTGGGCCGGGACAGCAAGGTGACGTTCCCGGAGAAAATGGTGCTGGTTCGCAGCCGCCTGCGGATAACGAAAAGGAATTGCCGGAGACCCCGGATACTACTCCGGAAACCACGCCAGAAAATGCACCAGGTGTCCCGGAAACCACACCAGGCGATAACGCAGCTGCGCAGCAGGGCCGCGGGATGTGTGTCGGTAAGCATCTGTTGCATAGCGGACACGTGGATATCTTGGCGAAGCACAAAGGTGAGGGTTTGGACATCAGCCTGAAAGATGACACTCAAATTGTGGAAAAGAAAAACGTTGAGCGCCGGCTTGATGAAGTAGCGCTTGAAGTTCGAGATAACACGAAGCGTAAGCGTGGAACCTATTACAAGGATGCGAAATTCGATTTCATGGGTAAGCGGGAAGATGGCTTTTATTTCTTGCCGCAAAGCCAGCGCCAGAGTGTTATTTGGCCTGGGTATAACACTGAGCAAATCGATTACGACAAAATTGATGGCGCAGTGTCATTGAATTTACAGCCACGTAATGTTCCTGAAGGAGCAACCTGGGGCACCTATATCAACCATGATCTAGGGGAAGTGGATATTCTGTCTGATTCGACTAAGAATGATCACTCGATTGAAGCGTCATTTTCCTCGCATACACACATAAATTGGGTATTTTCCGATCCTGGTGTTTACACCTTTGACGCGAGCTATAGCGCGAAGCATAAAGACGGCCATGAGATGAAGTCCGAAAGCCAGGAATTTGTCATTACGGTAGGCAAGGATGCAAAGGAGGCCTGCACTGCACCAAAGCCAGGGGCAGGGCAGGAGCCAAACCAGCCGGAAGGATCGAAACCAGGGGCAGGGCAGGAAAACAAGCCAGAAAACGGTTCGGATGAACCCGCACCTGGAAAACCTGAGGGTGAGTCAAAGCCGCAGGCGCCAAAGCCCGGTGAGCCGGAAGCTCCGGGCAATCCAGACACTCCGAAACAACCAGAAGAGTCCATTAAGCCGGAAGCTCCGAAAGATCCGAAGCCGAGCCAGCCGGAAAAGCCGCAACCACCAAAGCAACCGGAAACCCCGAAGAAACCAGAGAAGCCGGAAACCCCGAAGAAGCCGGGCAACCAATCCAAGCCAGGCGGTTGGTCACCGGAAAACTTCTTCTCGAATTTCAACCCAGTGCACCTGCTAGCACCAGTGTTGGGCATTGTGTTCATCGCGCGGATGGTTGCGCTGTTCTTCGAATTGCAGCCGCAGGTTGCAAACTTCTTTGCGCAGGGCATCCCAGGGCTTCCGAAGTGGAGAAAGTAGTGAAGAGCTGAAACGCTTTCTTCACGTATTGGGCCTTTGTTCATAATTTCTGTATGACACACGGCAACCTTAAGCCTTGTTGCAAACTGCTTTCAGTTACGGTATTTTGACACCACTCCTGAAAAGCGGATTCATTTTTAATAAAGAAAGGCTTATGAGTCATGGCCCCACAGCTTCGTCGCTCGCGCGCGACAGGGCGGCGTAGTCGCAATATCCGATTAGCGGTTGCAGTTACCGCGGCCCTCAGCACTACTTTTGCTGGGTTGCCAGCAGCAACCGCTGGCCCAGATGACGGCAAAAAGATTCTCACCAGAGAACACATTGATGCGCCGTATACCGTGCGGGATGAAGCCGGGGTGTTTGACCTGTACGCACATAATAACGAGGGAGCACACAAGTTCTCAGAGTCGGCAATCTGGGTTGGTAAAGGCTATAACGGTGACGGCGCTGATAAGAAGCAGCAATACCAGTTCACGGTGACTGATAATGAGCGCCTGAGCTATTTAGGCACCCCAGGTGATACCTACGTGTATTCGCCAGAAACCCCATTGGGTGGACGGCAAGACCCAGCATGGCTTGGTTATGGTGCAGACAAAGACTTAAACGTCGACGATATGCTGAACGGTCGGGTATCGCTGGATCTTCTGTCGGTTGATGGGCCAGGCGAGGTAGAACAACTGCAGTACCGGTCCGGGCAAGCGATCGATGTGCTGCGTCTTTTGGGCACCAGCGCATCGTCGCCACGTTCGATTTCGATTGAGCCCGGCGAGCACAACCACATCGGAACCGTATTTACTAAACCCGGACGATATGAGCTGAAGTTTCAAACCAGCGGCCTGCGTAAAGACGGCACTTATGTGGCATCCGAACCACGAACCATGGTGATTCAGGCGGGCGGACAGCAGCCGAAGGCCGAGGCCACAACGCCTTTACAGCAACGCTACAATCAGGCGCGCACAGCAAATCTTGCAGAGGCCAACTATCGGTTAAGCGTTGCGAAAAAAGCGGACCCCACTGTCGACGGTGACGACAAACTTTCCACCATCTCGTTCGATGCCGGAAACCCGGAACTTTCGGGTACCGTGACGTTATTCGTCGACGGCTATTTCCTGACCGACCTTGAGGTTGAAAACGGTAAAGCCTCCTGGGATGAATTGTTGAGCGCCCAAGAATCTAATATCCAAGCGGTGTTCACCCCGGATGATGAGGCTTCGGCGCACTGGATTTCCGCACCGTTGGCATATTCCGCAGGCCAGGCTGAGGTCACAACCACCTCGGACAATCATGCGGAGCAACTGCCCGCGGGCAAAAACCTGCGGACCTTCAACTTCCCGGCACCAAATACTGCGGTCACGAATGATGAGGTCACCGTGAAATATGTGCCCGGGGCTAATGGGGTCGGAGAAATCGTCGTCGAGGCGAAAGACCCGAAGCTACAGGGGCTGATTACGGGAGGAATCTACGAAAATGAAGAGTGGTTAGAAAAGGGCAACGCAGACCGGGAATTGGCGGGCACCTTTCAGGACGGCAAAGGAACGCTCCGGTTTGAAGAAGGGTACCTACCGGACAATGCGCTCCTGAAAATCGATGTCATTCCACATGCTGGATTTGGTCGTAAGGCTGCGTCCGGCATTGTCACAGACAAATTCAATGCCGGAACCAGCGCCGAGGCGACCTTCCGCTTGGGCAAGATCGATGGCTCGCTAGAGCCTGAGCTGCAAAGACCAGGACAAACTGGCCAAGGAGATGCTGACACGGAAAATCCGGGTGCGCAAACCCCAGGCGCAGAACAGCAGGAACCGCCAAAGAACCATGAGCAGCAGGGCAGTGATGAGCAGGCTGGGCACCCAGTTTGTGAGGACAAGATCCTACTCAACCGCGGCCACGTCGACATTCTGGGTAAGCGCACTAAAGATGGCCTTGATATTGCGTTGAAAGACGATACACGGCTGGCCGCAGATAAATCTGTGGAACGCTCCTTGGAGGATGTCGCTTTTGTCATCCGGGACAATGCGAAACGGAAGCGCCCGGAGCAACTGAGCGACGAAAAGTATAACTTCATTGGCGAGAAAGGCAGTGAGTTTTACTATTTGCCGCAGGCTCAGGACAAAGCCGTCTTGTGGCCGGGGTATAACACCGAAGCTATTCCGGTACAGGACGAATTCGACGGCCCAGTAGCTCTGAACCTAGTTCCACGTGAAACACCGGAAAACTCCAGCTGGGGTGTGTTCATCGATAAGGGGTCTTTCGGAGGCGATCATGAGATTCTTGCCGACTCCACCAAACAGGATTATTCGATTGAATCCCATTACTCGGCGCACACCCATGTGCACTGGGCTTTCTCTCATCCGGGAATCTACACCTTCGACGCCAGCTACAGCGGCAAGACGAAAGATGGCAAAGAACTGAAGTCTGATAGCCACGAGCTCATCGTCACCGTTGGGGAAGAGGCATTGGAGACGTGCAAGACCGCTCCGGCACCAAAGCCTGATCAACCAAGTCAGCCAAGCAAACCGAATGCACCGAGCCAGCCAAGCCAGCCAGGCACCCCGGGCAAACCTGAGACCCCAGAAAAACCCGAGAAGCCAGGTGCTCCAGAAAGCGGTAAGAAGCCAGAAGCTCCGAAGGATCTAGACAAGCAGTCCACCCCGGGCAGCTCGTCACCAAAGGGCTTCTTCTCTAACTTCAATCCGGTTCACTTGCTAGCACCAGTTCTGGGCATCGCGTTCATTGCCCGCATGGTCGCTCTGTTGGCGGAATTGCAACCGCAAATCGTTAACTTCTTTACTTCAAAAATGCCAAATATTCCCGGAAAGTAATCCTTCATGACCGCACTGAAAATCCAGTCACCTAGGCAGGACGTGGCTCGACCAGCGTCGGCACGACCGTTCTCATCGCAGCCGGTACAAAAAGCCTCCGCGTTGCTTGCTGCCTTGGTGCTGTGTTGGGTAGCCGCGTTTGCCCCGCGCGCCATGGCCCAAACTTTTGATCGTGGGCACGTTGACGTGTTCTACGTCACCTCACATGGTGGCGAGCTCTCGCTGTCGATGAAAGAAGACATCACCGGTGGCGGAGTACAACGACCTGGCGACGACGTCGTCCTGCACGTCAGCGATGCTGCCTGGTCGGAAGCTACCGCAGGTGTCGATGGCATCGGCCAAGCGACGTACTTCCTGCCACAGTCACAAAACCATGACGTCATATGGCCGGGCTGGGACACCCAGCCGGTTGCAGCCGACGGCTACCAATCCATCGATTTCAACTTCCAAGAGGTTTCCGGCCCCGGCGAAGTCTATATTTTCGAAACCGAAGGTTTCGGTGGTATCAAATCTGTCACCGATGATGGCTCATATAACCTGCGTACCGGCTCTGTAATCAACCAGCCATACCCAGCGCACAAGCACATCAACTGGGCATTCACCCACCCGGGCACCTACCAGATGACGGTATATGCCAGCGCCAACGGACAATCCAGCAACGCGGTGACTTATACCTGGCAGGTTGGCGGGGAATCCGGCGATGCACCAGCACCTGCTGCACCCAGCGGAGGCCAAGCAGGTGGCCATGGTGGTGGACACAACGGCGGGGCAGGCCACGCAGGCAACCACCCTGCAGCTCCAGCTCCGCAGGGTGGCGGGGGAGCTGCCCCAGGACCACGTGCTGGTGGGGCACGCCCAGGCCCAGCACCGAAGGCAGCGCCACCGGCTGGATCATCTGGCGGTTCGTCGTCGGCAAGCAATTCTGGTTCCGGAAACGCACAATGCACCCCGGGCCTACAGCCGCAGATCAAAGACGACACCACCAGCCCAGCACAATGGCGTCCTGCACAAGGCGCGACGTTCTACCTGTCGTCGAATGCCGAGGTAAACCTACCCAGCAACGTGGGCACGGTGCCACAGGGTAAAGCTTGGATGATCGGAGCCACGCAGGTTGCCGGTGTTCCGTGGCTGGGTGCCAACACTCAGCACGAATCGATGCACGAGCACCTGGCATCCAGCGTGCGCTGGGATATCACCGGGTTTAGCGGACCAGGCCCAATGACCGTGTACTCGCAAGGCCAACTGGGACAGATCGTGGGTGAAGAATGGTTCCGTGCGGCTGGTGGCGGATACCAGGGCAGCAAAGCCATCCCGCGCAACACGCACGTGCACCCGAACTGGGTTTTCGGCGCGCCGGGGCATTACCAGGTCAACATCACCCAGTCCGCGCAACTGAACAACGGTAAGAAAGTATCCGGCAACGCGACGATCAACTTCGTGGTTGGGGGCAACAACCCTGGCGGAGCTTTTAGTGATGGCCACTTCGACCTGGGTGCGGTAGTGAACCCAGAAGGTGGCGAATGTGCCGGCGGTGGAGTTGCCGGTGGAGGAGCAGCCGGCGCTGCCAGTGGTGCAGGTGGAGACGCGGCTGCTGGCCAGGGGCTAAGCGAAGAAGAACTCGCCGCGCAGGGCTTGGCCGCCGACGGCACCCCGCTAGCAGCCGGTGGTTTTGGTGCCGGATTCGCTGGGCAGGATTCAAAGTTGTTTAATATCGCTGCGATCGTGCTTGGTCTGGGACTATTGTTCCTTGGCATCGCGGCAGCACATTATGCCGTGAAAAAGGCTAAATCTGCGGAAAACTCTGCAGAAAACACTGACGACCCCGGCGATGGTTCTGGAGGGCCTGGAACGGATGGTCCGCAACCACCGCAATCACCACAGCCTCCACAAGCACCGCAGACCGCGATGATCCCGCAGGTGTAGTACCGCAAACAAGGTTGTAGAAAGATTGAGTATGAAACACCGCCGCACCTCCATATCCGCGCAGCGCACTGGCGTTGCGCGGTGGTCTGGTAGCAAAAAACTGGGCTTGGGCTTGGCTGCCGCTTTGGCGATCACGGTGACTGCAGGTGGCGCCTATGCTTTCAGCGGGGCAAACGAGACTACGCGCACGGTGGGCGCAGCGCAGAATGAACCGCACCAGCACCGCCTGCAGGTTGTGGCCACCACGCCTATTCTCGCGGACCTGGTTTCGCACGTCGCTGGCGAGGACGCACAGGTAACCACATTGATCCCGGCAGGCAAAGACCCGCACGATTTCGAACCGACCTTGCGCACTGTACGTGAGGTCGCCTACGCGGATCTGGCCTTTGCCAATGGTCTGTTGCTGGAGCCACCCGCGCTCGCGGAGACGCTACGGCAATCCACTTCGGGGGAAGTCGTCGAGGTGGCTGACCTTTCGCCGTCCTACGGTGCAGAATTGATCCCGTTGGTGGAAAACGTGGCCCTGGATGCGGTTTGGTTGGGGTTGCGCGTCCAAGGTGCGGAGCAATCTAACTCAGTGAAATTCCGCATGACCGATGCCCAGGGCCCAGGCGATGTAGCAGCCTATATCGTTTCGACGTTCGGCACCCCGGAACAGATCTTCCCGTCGGATTCCGGCATTGATCTTCCCGCAAACGCCCACACGCACGTGTCCTGGGCATTTAGCGAACCCGGTACCTACAAGCTTACTTTCGCGGCCCAAGGGCAGCCGGGTACCGAGGCAACACAGGAACAAACCATCACTGTTGCCGTCGGCGTGAACCCGGAAGAAGGCGCTCACGTTATCGATTCTGGTCACGTTGATATCACCGCAGATCTAGCGAACGGCACCATCAGTTTAAAAGACCACGACGCCCACTTTGACCCGGAAACCACCGTGCTTGCGATCCCGTCATCGACGCTGCAAGCCATCCCACCGGACCCGGCCTATCGCTTCCTGGGCCGGCCAGGCGCAGAAACTTACTTGCTGCCGCAAGCAGTGCTGGGCAAACACCTGCACGGTGAAATTGACCCCCATCTCTGGCACAACACCCGCAATGTTCGAGCTTACGTCGAGGTTATTGCAGAAAAACTGGCACAAGCCGACCCGTCGAACGGCCACCGCTACCAGCAGCGCGCCGAGGAATATAACCACCAGGTCCAGCTTGTCGACGAGCAACTGCACGCGGCCTACGACGCCATCCCGGAACACCGTCGCCACCTGGTCACTACGCACCATGGCTACACCTACCTTGAGCAGGGCTACGGCATTAATATCGCAGGTTTTGTTACCCCGAATGCCTCGATCGAGCCTTCCCCACGCGATGTGATTGCTCTGCAGCGCACGCTGGACAACTTGGATATTCCGGCGGTATTCGTCGAGCCGAACTCTGCTGCCTCCACTTCTACATTGGAAGAAACCGCGCGCCGGGCCGGGGCGCAGGTGTGCACGATCTACGGTGACACCTTGGATAAGGATGTGCCGACGTATTTAGATCTGATGCGTTTCAATGCGAATGAAATCAACCGATGTTTGGCCGACAGCTCGCCCCAATCAACCCCTCACACCAGTACAGATTCGAACTAACGAAAAGGAACTCTCATGTCACAGAAAACTTCGGTGCAAACTTCCCGCAAAGCCGCACTGCGCGCTCGTGCTTTTGGTGTAGCACTCGCTGCAGCCACCAGTATTGCTACTGGGTTTTTCCCGGCGACCCAACCAGCAGCAACTGCGCAGGGAAGTGATCTCTCGCAGGTGGTGACCGGTGATGAAGCCATCGCTCCGGAAGGCGAAAAAGTGGTCATCGAATCCGGGCACGTTGATATCGGTGCGATGGTGATCGACGGCGAATTAGAAATTTTTGCCCGCGATGATCGGAACCATCCACCAGTGTGGCGACACTTAGACGATATTGTGTTCCAGCTGCGGGATAACTCGGTGCAGACTTTGCCAGATAACGATGATTTCTCTTTCGTGGGCGCCGGTGCGAATGAACCAGCTTATGTAGTGCCACAAACTGAAATTGTGGATGTGCCGTGGTTGGGGTGGAATACTCAGTCCCCAGCTCTGACAGATAACGTGCAAAACGGTGTGACCATGGATTTTGCGGGTCATTCTGGCCCTGGTGAATTCGCATTATTCCTACAAAACGGTGGTTTCGAAGCCCCGGATGTGCTGTGGTCGACGGCTGCTGGCAAGGCTGACGACTTTTTTGTAGAACTACACACCCACACCCACGCGAACTGGACTTTTACTGACCCCGGCGTGCATCAAATTGGCCTGCAGATTTCTGCTACCACTAACGATGGCCAAGAACTTTCTGCACAGGAAGCCGTGACCTTCGCGGTTGGCGAGGGGACCGACCCTGCCGAGGCACACAATGCAGTCTTTGATTGGGAAAATGCCTCCACTGGCTCTGGTGGCTTCCACATTTCTTGGTTGCTGGTCGGTGGCATCGGCATCGTAGTTGTGCTGGTAGCAGTTGGCGTCGTTAGTCGCGGAAAGAAGAAATAAACATGCACCCGCTTATATCCGTCGACAAGCTGCAGGTTTTCCTGGGCGGGCGCCAGGTAATTAGCGATGCCGCAATCGAGATCGCTTCCGGTGAATTCATCGGCCTGCTCGGGCCAAATGGTGCAGGAAAAACCACGTTTATGCGCTCCATTTTGGGGTTGGTCCCGGTGAAATCTGGGAATGTGCAGGTTAATGCTTCGATTGGCTATGTGCCGCAGCGGCACGACGTCGCCTGGGAGTTTCCCTGGAACGTTCGCAAAACTGTGCTTTCTGGGCGCACCGGTTTGATTGGTTGGTTCCGTCGTCCAGGCGCTGAGGATCACGATGCAGTGGAAGCCGCACTTGAGCTGACGAACTTGCAGGATCTAGCTCAGCGACCAATTGCGGAGCTTTCCGGTGGGCAGCGGCAGCGCGTGTTGTTGGCGCGCGCTTTGGCTACCCGTCCGGAGGTGTTGTTTTTGGATGAACCATTCACGGGGCTGGATGCGCCGAATACGGAGGGGCTATTAGATTTGTTTGCGCACTTGAGTTCGCAGGGCACGAGTATCGTGATGTCCAGCCACAATCTGGCTGAAGCCGTGCACACCTGCCACCGCGTGGTGTTGTTTAACAAGGGGATTATGGCCGATGGGCCTGCCGACGAGATCCGCGCGAACCCACAGATCTGGTCCGAGACCTTCGCCGTCGCGCCAAGCTCGCCGCTGCTATCTGCGATTGGGGTGGGGGCTAATGCCTAATTCTGTGATTTCTTTTCCGGAGTTCCTGATGGATCTCGCGAACCCACAGCTGGATTTTCTGGCGCGTGCGGTGGCGATTTCCGTGATTGCTGCGATTACGTGCGCGGTCGTCGGCTGCTATGTCGTGTTGCGCGGCATGGCCTTTATCGGTGATGCGGTTTCCCACGCCGTGTTTCCGGGCCTGACCATCGCGTTCGCCCTGCAGGTTTCCGTACTGCTGGGGGGTGCGGTGGCCGGCGCGGTGGTCGCGATTTTGATTGCGTTGTTTTCGCAGCGGCAAAATGTCCGCGAGGATTCCGTGATTGGTATTTTCTTCGCTGCTTCCTTCGCGGTGGGCATGGTGATCATCTCCCGCACCGAGGGGTATACCGCCTCGCTGAGTAGCTTCCTCTTCGGCTCGCTCACTGGTGTTTCCAGCACTGATGTGTGGTTAGCCCTGGCGGTATCCGTACTGGTCTTGGCGACGATCGTCGTCATCGGCCCACAATTGAACGTGACCTGCCTGGACCGCGAAACCGCGCGTGCCATGAACATTCCGGTGCTGTTGATGGACATCGTGCTCTACCTGGCCGTCACCGCGGCGGTAGTGATCTCGGTGGGTACCGTCGGTAACATCCTGGTGCTCGCGTTGCTGATCGCACCGCCGGCCACCGCCCGCCTGATCACCGCAAACTTGACGACGATGATGGTGCTTTCGGCGACTTTCGGCGCGTTGGGCAGCTTCTTTGGGCTGTATATCGCCTGGGCATTCGACCTTCCGGCGGGTGCCAGCATCGTGCTGCTGCTTTCGGTCTGGTTCCTGGTGGTCTGGGCGCTGATGCCGTCGATAAGAACCCTGCAAACCAGCAGAGCAGCGCGGGTGAGCAAACAGCCAGC
>ERZ1023415.92-NODE-92-length-18928-cov-13.542362_pt1 | contig 18928 bp, 13 predicted proteins | sample MGYA00380510_ERZ1023415 | MGnify/ENA primary metagenome ERZ1023415 (study PRJEB33173, sample SAMEA4830299) | metagenome | study: EMG produced TPA metagenomics assembly of the PRJEB25223 data set...
AGCTCGTGGCATGAGTGCCCGCAGACTTCGTGACGCTGCTGTGCTTGAACACCTTAGCCACGTTCACGCTGCTGTGCTTGAACACCTTAGCCACGTTCACGCTGATAACTATGGCGTGTATGGCGTGCGCAAAATGTGGCATGCTCTTCGCCGTGACCGAATCGATATCGGTCGTGAACACACCGCCCGGCTGATGCGCCTGGCTGGTGTTTCTGGCAAAGGCAAAGGCCGATCACCTATTACAACCCGAAAAGCTCACGTGCCTGATCTGCGCCCGGACTTAGTCCAACGCGAATTCAGTGCCGCAGCACCGAACAAGTTATGGGTGGCTGGCATTACGTATGTACGCACGAAGAAAGGTTTTGTGTACACCGCGTTTGTCACCGACGTTTACTCCAGGCGGATCGTTGGGTGGGCGTGATCAGATTCCATGCGCACTTCAAGCACTGCCGCTGCACACTCTCAACCAGGCGATAGTCTGTGCTGAAGAAACAACAGGTCTCATTCACCATTCAGATCACGGGTCGCAGTACGTCAGCGTTGTCTACAACGAGCGACTTGCCCAGCATGGGATCGCCGCTTCCACCGGAAGTGTCGGTGACTGGTATGACAATGCTTTGGCTGAAAACGTGAACGGCTCCTACAAGAACGAGCTGATTCATACCCGCAGGTGGGATGATGTTGTCGAGCTAGAAATCGCGACATTCGAGTGGGTGAATTGGTGGAACGAGACAAGGCTCCACCAAAGTTTGGAGTACCGAACCCCGGTCGAGGTTGAAGACGCGTTGTGGGAACAAGATGGGTCCCGTGAATTAATGGAAAATAAAGTAAATATCTAGGAACAAAACCTAGTACACTTCAGCTTACCGGTGGTCATGGTGTCTGAGGATTTGTGTTCGCTGGTCTATTGTTGTTAGCAGTTGGTGGGTTTGCTGTGCAGCGGCGTCGGCAAGCATAAAGCTCATGCATTAGGCATTGGAGAGCACGTGGAATCTGAGGCGTTTAGTTTCCGGCGGTTGTTGGGCGAGGTCCTGCTGACCGCCGGGGCGCTCATCGTTTTGTTTGTGTTCTATGAGGCGTATTGGACGAACATGAAATCTGGCCAATTGCAGGCGCAGGCGAATGAGCGCATGGAGCAACGCTGGCAGGAAGCAGATGCTGGTGGCACAGGGGAGGGGGTGCCGGAACCTGATAACGGGCAGGCGTTTAGCCGCATCTATATTCCGCGGTTGGGGCCGGATTATCAGTACGCGGTATTAGCCGGGACTTCTCAGGACGTCTTAGCTGCTGGACCGGGGCATTATATGGAGACGCAGGCGCCGGGGGAACTCGGCAATTTTGCAATCGCCGGGCACCGCATGGGGCAGGGGGCGCCCTTTATACACCTGGAAGACCTGCATTCTTGCGATGCCATCGTGGTGGAGACAGCAACGCAGTGGGTGACGTATCGGGTGTTGCCAATCGACGCAGACGCGAACGGTGGCGCGGAATGTTTTAGCGAGGAACAACGCGCCAAGCTTGCCGACGAGTATGCCGGAATTTCAGGCCGTCACATTACGCACCCTGGAGATATTGGGGTCATTGCGCCGATTCCGGGAGTTGATTTCAGCAGGGAAGGAGCTCCGCAGCCGAGTGAGTCGCTAGCGACGTTGACGACGTGCCACCCGTGGTATTCGAACTCGCAGCGCATGATCGTACATGCGATGGAAGTTGAAGTGCTGGAGAAAACCGAAGGTCAGCGCCCTGCGGCTTTGGGTGAACTGGTGTAGAGGGCGGTAATTCTGGGGTTGTTTACTCGAGTATTGGTGCACGGGGAGTTTGGGTGCTGAAGCCCAGAAATTCTTGGAAAGCTTGGGAGATGAGGTAGTTATGTATCGCGGATTGTGGAATTTGCTGCCGGGTAGGGTGGTATTGAAAACTCTGCTCGCTGTGTTGCTCGCGGTGGCGGCATTTTTCCTGTTGATGGAAGTGGTGTTTCCGTATGTCGCGGAGTTGATGCCGTACTCGGATGTGTCTGTTTAGACGCTAGGATCTGCTTGCCGACCGGGACGATTGTATGTTGTTGAACACCTTTGGGGTTAGATGGCAGCGGCCAGACCTTGGATGACGGGATTTGAAGCTGTGAGAAGCTTGTTTCAAGCGTAAAAAGCTGTTAGTTTAAGCTGGGTTCGCTGCAGGGTTCTCGCTAACCTGTGGTTTTGATAACGAAACCATATCGGTCGGTGATGTTTGGGCAGCCTCAGAGTAACTAGTCACCTCATAGGAACGGACATCATGGTCTCATTCAAGTCGCGCGTAATTGCAATCTGTGCTGCTGGCACACTTGCCATCGGTAGTGCTGCAGTAGCAGCCCCGATATCTTTTGCCCAGGATGGGGATGCTGCGGTCACTGAAGATGGAGCCGCTGCCGGCGCTGTTGATCGCCCATATGGTGCTCCTGCCCCGGCTGGTGCGGACCTTGCGGCACCGGAGTTGGATGAGACGGACCTTGTTGATGCAGCTCAGACTGGAACGTTGACAATCAAGAAAATACTTGGTGATCCACAGCTACAGGACGGACAAACGCACAGTGGAGCACCTATCGGGGATGCAAATTGGCTCGAGGGAGCGCAGTTTAAGATTGAACGCCTCACGCTCGATCTTACCCAACAAGAAGGTTGGAGGAAGCTTAATTCACTGGTGAAGAACCCTGGGGAAGTCGCCGGCGAGGAGCGTCACAATGATCAGCCGTATCCGACTCCAGTGACAACTAACGCGCAAGGTGAAGCGATATTCTCCGAACTGCCGGTGGGGGTTTACTATGTGACCGAGTTGCCGCGTGATGGGTATTCGGCCTCTGCACCGTTTTTGGTCTCTTTGCCATATTCTGATGGCAACACAGGTAAGTGGGAATATACTCGTACTGTTTACCCGAAAAACCAGGAACTCCGTCCAAACAAGCAGGTTGATGCGCAGGGTGCAACTTTGGGCAGCAACATGAAATACACCATCAATACGCCGATCCCAGCTGGTGATCTGTCTAAGCTTAAGATTACTGACCAGCTCAAACCACAGCTATCACTGGTGACCGGTAACGGCGATGGTGGGCCGGCCCCGAAGGTGTCTTTTTCTGCGGGGAACGGTACACCGACCGAGATGGCAACGGATGACTATACTCTAAGGACTGAGAACAACACCCTCGTTGTGGAATTCACTGAGCAGGGCCTTTCGAAACTCGCGGAGCAGCGCAATGGGCAGCCGAACCTGCAGGTTCATGTGGAGTTTTACGCTAAAGTTGTTTCTTTGCCTGGACCAGGCGAGTCTATCACTAACACCGCTGAGGTGGAGTATCCGAATGACGTCACGATCACCACTGACAGTGGTGACACCCCAGAGAATAAGCGTCCAACGCAGACGGAATACGCCAATCTGACGATTACCAAGTACACGGATGATCAAGAGGGCGACGTAGATCTTTCTGGTGCTGAGTTTAACTTGTACCGCTGTGAAGCTGGAGAACTGCTAGGTGACCCGATTCCGGTTGCGACGACCCCGGAAATTGATCCAAATTTTTCGCACGCAGACAATGCGGCAACCCTGACTACAGTGAAAAGCGACGAAAATAGCCGCGAAGGTATTTTCCGCGGGTACGGAGTCCCAGTCAGGACTTTCGCAGCCGGGAACACAGCTGCACAGCAGTATAACTACTGCGTGATCGAAACAAAGGCGCCGACTGGATTTGTTCGGAACCCAGAAATCCATGAAGTCGAGCTGACGGGCGCAGACGATGAGGCGAAGCTGCTGAGCGTGCGCGTCGAAAACCAGCGCGATAACTTCCTTAGCTCGCTTCCGGCTACCGGCGCGTGGGGCATCATCCTCGTTTTCTTAGTTGGCTTGGGCTTGCTGGCACGTGGTTTCTACACCAGCCGTAAAGACGGACGCGCAACCGCGTAAGCTTTAACCATTGCACATGGCTTCCACGCGGAGCCACACAACATTGGCGGGTGGCTGAGAAAGTCGCCCGCCAATGTTGTGTAAACATTCTGCTGCGTTGCACCCTTGGGCATTCATAGGATCGAAATGTACTCTTTTTCTCGCCGTTCGCTTTCTTTTGTGTCCGTTTTAGTTCTCATAATGACATTGTTCGCGGCAACCGTGATTGGGCTACACACCGTGAATGCTCCAACAGCACAGGCTCAAGAACCTGGGTTTGATGCCCCAGCACCCACTAACCTTCTCGAAGGATGTACCTACCGTGGTCGCGGCCCAGGCAATGACAACAATGCGGCAGGTCGCTTAGCCGATTCGCTGTGCTGGCTTCCCGCTGACAAACTGGCATCCGGCGAACCAATTACGCTCGGCAACTACGAGCTTCGGTACAACATTCACATCGATAGGCCAATCGAACGCTTCTCCAATTCGACGTACGAGGAAGCATTCTTTGGTAACCCAAATCCCATAAGAAGTAATGGCACAGGGGCATTTATTACCGAACCAAACGGCGTTACCGATGTGATGACTTTCCGCAAAGAGCGGAGTAGAAATGACGAACGCGCAAAAATTAGCATCACTAACATAAAGCTGGTCGATAAAACCACTGGGCAGGAAGTAGCGCAAACGGAATTTTTCCTGGCCGCCGCAGATGCAGAAACCTCGACTACGAACCAAGAAAACTGGGGTTTCCAATCAGATGTCGAAGTCCTAGCATTGCAAAAAAACTTAGGCACGTCTCGGTTTGGGCACAATCGATCCTGTGATCGAGATTTCAAGGGGCCATTAACAGGCAGAGGCTATATCAACCTCGATGACAACCAGTTGTATTCGTTGATTTGTGCGCCGCGCGCGCACACCCACCGCGGTAGCTTCGTGGCGGCCGCGAAGAAGCCTCGCCGTTTTGAAATCACCATGGGCCTACCTAGAAATGGTGGTGAACAGGCTGTAGCTTTTGCTTTGGTGCTGGATCGAATGGGTGGAGATGTTCATCCAAAGGCACAAGAGCACCCAATGTTTGGTGAATATGATACTGCCCTGACTAGCTTGGAGGCTGGGCTAAGCGGAGGCGCACGGACTGGTTTTAACCTGACTGCCACCTTCGAAAATGAACGCAATAGCAGCAGGGACCAATTGCTTGGCAATTTTGGGCGCTACTTGCCAACCCCGCGTGTAGTGAACACAGCACCAGGCAGTAACGAGCCGATCCAGCTGGAAAATAACGGAAAAGCCCTCGTCTATCGCTCGCAAGCAGAGAATTCAGATCCTGTGAAAGCTATGAAGCGTTACCGGCCGGAATGGGTCTGTCGAACTCCTTCGGCAGATCAGGTTCGCATTCGCGAGTCTGTGCATCAAGTGCGAGAAAACCCAAACGAGGTGAATCCGCAGCCAGGCAGCGAGCAGTTCCGGGCACCGACGTTGGGCAATGACAACTCGAATAAAACGAATATCACCCTACATAATAAGCCCGAAACTGGCGTGAGTGAGCTGCGTATTCCTTCGAATTTGCATCAGCAATTTGGAGGTATTTATTGCCGGGTGGACTGGCAACCACGCTTTCGGTCTGCGGCTCTCAACTTCAGTAAAGCAGTCGTCTCAGACTGGGCTGACAACGGCTTTGGCGATGCTGAACGAGTATTCCAAATAGGCTACGCATGCCGTGTGGACCGTGCAGCAACTTCCACTTCATACTCGAATGAAGAATTCATCGATGCATACGCTGCGGAGTCTGAATTGGTCAGCGATGCCGAGTATCCCGTTAAAGGAGTCGTTTCGCTGAAGCGGGATGAACAACAAAGCGTAGTTGTTCCAGAACGTATGCAGTGTCAAATCTCGGAAATGCTTCCGGAGATCGACCGAGAAGTCCCAGGTCAAACGGTAACTCCCGGTGTTGTTATCGATGGCAATCAGTTCCGAGGCGGCCAACCGTTTCGTGCGCCGCAGCTGAGCATAAAAGACAACAACGATCTCTGGTTCAGTTTCCGTGGAAATGAGTATCCGCTAAACCTCGCAGTGATTGACGTCAACGGAGATTTTTCTAGCCGGACACCCACCAACTATGACATTGCACTGACGAATAACTACCGGCACGCAAAAACAGCAGCCTTTCTTGACAACAACATCAAATCAGGGGAGTTCCCGGTCAACGTTGTGGAACCTGGTGAAACAAAAATCATCAAGTCCGATTTAACCTGCCCGGGAACCCCATTCAACGAACAGATCGAATTTCCTGTCACACACAACGGTGCTGATCTGGACTATCAGGCACGGCACAACATTTCCGGAGCGCCCGCGGGACGCGATTGTGTTTTAACCGCAACTGACGAAGACGGTAAGCCGGTGATCTCACGCGAATTGCAGCTCAATGGTGAACAAGTACCACCGGCAGAAACTGACGAAAACGGCGTCGCGCTTAGCTTCCAGTTCCGTTTTCCACTACCCGAAGGCACCCGCGCAGCGGCACTGCCAACGCTAACTTTGATCTCGAACTATGTCGACGATCGTAAAGCGGCTTTCGAGGTCTCGAAACACATCGAGGGGGTCTCCGATCCGCGTGGTGTCTTGAACCCCGGCGGAGCCGTGCTGCCGAGTGACGCAACCGTGATGCCGATGCGCTTAGGAATTACCAACAGCGGCGACCTTCCGTTGCCTCTTGTTCACGAACGCTTCTACATGAGCGATGCAACCTTGGCAGGCAAGACGCTGACAATTGGTGGTGTGATTGAGAACTTCCAGATTAGCGGCGGCACGCAGGTGGTTGTGCCCGCTGATGGAAATCTAGGCTCGGTCTACAACGAATTGCAATGCACAATTAACCGTCCCGACGCTGCCCAGCCTGACGTTGCCCAATCCGCGCCAGAGAATGGCGCAACCGACGCTCAGGTTCTGGCACCGGGGGAAAGCCTAGACTGCGCCTTCGCGGTACCCATTGAAGCCGAAGCAGGCGAAGCTTATAGCTATCCGGAAGACAGTTCGACTCGTGAATTCTACGTAAGCTACCAACGCGAGGGGCACGAAACCGTAGAAAAAGAAGCAAAGTATAGCGCAACCCGATTGAGCGCACTCATCGACCAGATGCTGCCAAACACCGGTGTGCAAACCATGGTCTGGATTTTGGGCCTTGGCCTGTTAGCATTGCTGTACGGATTGTGGCGGTACCTTCGTGATGATAAAGAGGAAAACTAAATGACCCTCCTTGCACAGCAGCCCTCCGGCGGTGGGCAGCCGCGCCAGCAGCAGAGTGCACGGCACGCGAAGCGCAAGAAATCCAACAGTGCCATCTACCTCATCCTTGGTATCGCGGTGCTGCTGTACCCAATATTTGCGACCATCTACAACGACTATCAACTAGACGCGCAAGCACGCAGCTACTCGGACAACATCGAAAAGATTCAGCCAAGCGAGCGCGTCGCCAAGTACCTCGAAGAAGCCCGCGAATACAACGAACGCTTAGCACGCCAAGGCCACCACGCCATGCCACCAGAAGAAGGCGTGCCGGGCTTCGACGATTACATGTCGACGCTCAACGCCCCCGAAACAAACGGCGTGATCGCGCGCATTACCATCCCGTCGATCGACGTCGACCTGCCGGTTTATCACACAACCGCAGATCACGTGCTCTACGAAGGTGCAGGACACATGTTCGGTAGTTCGCTGCCCGTCGGTGGTCTGGGTACCAACTCGGTGATCTCCGCGCACACGGGCATGGTCAACGCCACCATGTTCGACAACCTGCCGCGCATCAAAGACGGCGCCGATGTCTACATCGACATCATGGGCGAAAAGCTGCGCTACCAGGTCAACGCACGCGAAGTCGTCGGACCGAATGACTATGATGCAGTGACCTACGAACACGACAAAGACAAACTGACGCTGGTGACCTGCACCCCGTACGGAATTAACACAGACCGGCTGCTGGTCAACGCCGAACGCGTACCGATGGGCGAAGCCCAAGAAACCCGCACATCGTGGATGCCGCACCTGAGCTGGTGGATGTACCTGGATCTGTTCATCATTTTCGTAGTGCTTGCCATCGTTGCTTATCGCGAATGGAAAAAGCGCGCCGCACGCAAGGCAGCAGAGCGCGAAGCCGCAGAGCTAGAAACCATCGCCTAGGCCCAGGCACATGCGCTCCAACCACAGCACGCGGCAAAAACCACGCCGACGCTACCGCTCCGTCGTGTACTTCCTGCTAGCGCTGGCGGTTTTCCTATCGCCGGTGGTGCTGACGCACTACAAAAACGTCGAACAGCACAACCTCGCCGCGCAATACTCCGAAGACATTGCGCTGCTGCCCGCAGAATACATCGACCCGATACTTGCCGACGCCCACGCCTACAACGAAGGGCTAGTGGATTTTCCCGTCTCCGACCCGTGGAAATACGGCGTGGACACCAACTCGCCCGCCTACCGCGACTACGAAAACCACCTCAATGTCGACGGGCTCATGGCGCGCATCGAGATCCCATCGGTGGGCGTTGACTTGCCGATCTACCACGGGACGTCGACTGACGTTTTGGCCGCGGGAGTCGGGCACTTATTTGGCACGGACTTACCGGTCGGCGGCCTGGGAACGCATTCCGTGCTCACCGGGCACACCGGAATGGCGACGTTGACGATGTTCGATAACCTCACCAGCGTGGCCGAAGGCGAAATCTTTACCGTCGAATCGATGGGGCAGAAGATTGCCTACCAGGTGGACCAGATTCAGACCGTGCTTCCCGACGAAGTCGAGCACCTGCGCGCTGAGGAAGGCAAAGACCAGATGACGCTGGTTACCTGCACCCCGTATGGTCTGAATACCCACCGGCTGCTAGTTCGTGGGCAACGCGTGGAGGTGCCAGAACAACCACTCACGCGCACCTACTACAGCCCCTGGCAGCCGTGGATGGTGGCGTCGGTGGTGATCTCTTTGCTGACTGTGTTCTACCTGGTTTGGTGGTTGGTGCGCCGCGGCAGGCAAACCCGGAAAGCACAACGCGCTGGGGTGTAGCGTGTCAGTATGACCGAGAACAGCGAAACCAACCTGCATCATCCGACTGATGTCTCGCCTGAATCCATGGCTGATGAAGCAGTCGGCTACCGGCCGTTTCCTAGTGTTTCTCAATGGGCGGAGCTTTCGGTGTCGTTGCGCGATGTAGATAACGCACACGCGCGGATGCAAGAAGCAAAAGAAACAGTTTCTACTGAAGCTCTTGGTTCCGCTCTAGAGGCTGCACGACGAGCAGCAGCAGTCGACACGAATGCCATCGAGGGGATTTTTCCGACCGACCGTGGATTCACGCGCACAGTGGCAGAGCAAACCGGTGCGTGGCAGCAGTTGATGGACCAGCGAGGTGCGCACGTGCGGCCTGCATTTGAAGACACCCTAGCCGGGTTTGACTTCATCTTGGACCACACCACGGGCACGTATCCGCTGACAGAAACCGCGATCAAAGAACTACACGCGGTGATGCTGAATAGCCAGGACGAGATCACGGTGTATGTGTCTGTTAACGGCAAGCTGCAAGCTCAGCAGCAAAAGCTGCCGAAAGGTGAATACAAGAAGCAGCCGAACAGCCCCACCCGGCACGACGGCAGCACTTTCCATTACGCCCCGGTCGCTGACACGGCTCCAGAAATGGCGCGCTTTATAGCAGAGCTGAACTCTGAGACGTTTGCGGCCCTGCACCCCGTGGTGCAGGCTGCCTATGCGCATTATGCGTTTGTGCGTATTCACCCGTTCGCCGATGGCAATGGCCGGATAGCACGGGCATTGGCGAGTATCTTCTTATACCGTTCCCCCGGGGTGCCGCTGGTTATTTACCATGACCAACGCGCCGATTATCTGGATGCGTTGGAAGCCGCCGACGACGGTGACTTCAAGCGGTTAGTGCGGTTTCTCGCCGAAAAATCAGTGGACACAGTGCTTTCGATCACCGAAGACCTGCGTGAACATGCAAGCGAAAGCTACGGCCAGGTAGATGATGAGCTAGCCCAGCTTCTCAACGCTGACGCAGCACCGAAAGACGTGCAAGAAGCAGCGACCAGGCTGCAAGAACTAGTACGCAGTGCACTGCAAAGTGAAATTGATAAATGCTCGGTCAAAGATCAGCTGCAGCTAGAAGTTTTCAGCTTTGCCGACCTGCCACAGCGCATCGTCGACTCCGTCGAGGAACCGTTTACTTTGCTTGATGGCAAGCTCGGGCTGGTAATTAGAGCAAATACCATGAAAGTAAAGGAAGAACGCCACTATTGGGATGTGGTGGCACTGGCGGTAACGGATACGAACGACGAATCACCCGCAACAGCAGCTGATTTACGTCTGCGCTCCGTTGGTGGTCAAGACTTTGATGTGTTTCAGCGTGAGCTCATCCCCGCGATCTCCCAAAGTCTGCGAAACCGCACACGATCGTATGCCAGGGTGGTGCTCAGAGAGTTCCTCCACCACCTGAGGGATCTTCTCTTCAAAGAGAAAGTGAGCACCTTTAACAACAGTGAGCACCCCAGCAGCCGACTAGGACAATCGCTTAATCCCGCCGCACCAACCGCTGCGCAGCGACGTCGTAAACGTAGTGCACAATCTCGCCGTTGATGATCTTGTCGACGGCATCGATGATGGCCTCCAGCGGGGCAATAACCCACTCGGTAGCTGCGGGTTCCATCCCGCGCGTGATCTTCAGCCGCGCCGGGGCAAACACCCGGTGTAACAGGTGTTCCAGCGCCGACGGCCGCAGGTTATATGTCCGGAAGGTCTCGACGATTTCCACCGGGGCATGCAAGTAGGTCGCGGATTTTTCCGCGCCCTGGATGCGCTTTTCGACGGAAGTGGTGCAGTACCCGATCTTGTACAAATCACGCAGGCTAGCAATTTCTGGGTCTGTGCTCAACGAGCGCAACACATAAATCCGCCCCGAAAGTTTATCGGCGTCGCCGATCTCGTCCATCGTCACGCTGCGGTTATAGGCCAGCACCTTGCCGTCGCTCTCGTAGAGGCGGATGGCGAATGATTGCCGGTACATCGCAGATTCCGTACCGTTTTCGAAAACCACCCGAAGACGCTGCTTCGGGTGACCTTTAGAGTCCAGCGGCGCGCCGGGCTCGGGATCACGGATTTCTGCCACGAAGGCGAGAGAGCCTTTGAGCACGTAGAACTTGCCTTCTTCGAGGGTGGATTCGCCTTTAAACTCCGCCAACACCACCGAGCCGTCGGCAAGCTGCTGCTGTTTTTCCTTAAACGCCTGGCGGAAAGGTGCAAAATCGTGCACGCGGGTGCGCTCAGCGACCGAATCCGAAGGCTTCGGGCTGCGCTTGGGCAGGGCAGCGGTGTCGTAGAGGTCGGCATCAGCACCGTCGGCCTCGTCCAGAATATCGGCTAAAAAGTCGAAGTCAGAACCCGCACCGCTGCCGTCGGCAGTATCGTCGGAGCCGGCGAACAACTCCTCGAGTGATTCCGGAACTTCCGGTTCGGCGAGCAAGCCGACGTCGTCAAGATGCCGCAGGTGTTGCTTCTTTTCCTCGCTGTTGAGGATGCCCACCAGACGCGCGCCCAGTTTGCGCTCGGCGATCTCGCGCGTATCCGGGGCCGGGCGGCGCTTGTGCTTGTCGTAAAACTCCAAGATCTCGATAAAGGCGCGCTCCAACCGATCCTCCGACGTGATCGGGCGTGGCTTTACCGGGGCCTCGAACAAGCCCTCGTCGTCGCTTTCGAAAAGATCGATCAACTCCGGCGACAGACCCGCGCCTGCGGCGGGGGCTTGCTCGGCGGGGGCCTGGGCCTGCTCCGCGTGGTGCTCGTTAGTCATCCCGGTCTCCTAATTCTCCAGCCTGCCGCTGCTGCGCTTTGTACTCGGCACGCTTTTTCTGCAACCACAACAATGCTTCACCCATGCGGCGCTCCCGCGGCTCTTTCGAGCGGTGGTTAGGCACCCGCCCATGCATCTGGTGGAAGTGCTTGATGTCTGGGGCCAGCTGCATCGCTTCCTGCTCCGTCATCTCAATCTTCGTCGCCGCGATCGCATCCTGCACCGTCGCCAACACCTTGGAGTTCACGGATTTGGACATGATCTCGTAGGCCTTCTGGAAGGGGTTGATCGAATCAATGAGGTTGATGTTGATGTCGTTGATGTTGATGAAGCGATCAGCCAACCGCAGGAAGCGATCATCGCCGACCTCACGTACCTCGCTGGCTTTTAACGCGGTGTTCGCAATAACGGCCTGGCGCACTTCCTCAACTTCTTTGTCGTTCAGGTCTGGGTAGCGCTCGCGGATCACCCGCGGGATGTGCACCTGGTTTGTGGTCTCGGGTTTGCAGCCACCAATGGAGCCCTTGGCGACGTTTTCGTCCTGCAGCACCGCCGCGGTCAGATCCGGCAGGTCTGAAGCCACGATCTGCTTCGTACGCGCCGTCGACGGCTCTTGGAAACCAGTGATGTAGATGTTTTCTTGCGTGCCCTCGCCGAAGGTGGAACTGCGCCGCCCACCATCGGCGTCAGCGCCGGTGCTAGCAGCAGCGGTACCGTCTGCGCGGTCCAGGTCGGCGTCGGCAAGATCCGGCTTTTTCGCCTTGAACTGAAAATTGGGCGCCAGCACTTGTTCCATCAGCAGGGAAGCGGTGATTGCTTTGAGCATGCTGTTCACAGCCAGGGTGACATCGTCGGTTTCTGCGTCCGGCTGCGCGATCAGGTTGGTGAACTGTGCGTGCTCCTTGCCAGAGCTATCGCGGGTGATGCGGCCGATGATCTGGATGATCTCCGTGAGCGAATTACGGTAGCCGATGGTCAACGCGTCTTCGGCGAAAGGCCAGTCGAAGCCCTCTTTGGCCATGCCCAGGGCGATGATGATGTCGACGGCATCGCGCTGTTTGCCCGCGACGTCGGAAAGGTACGTCAGCACCCGGGCGCGCTGTTTCACGTCGGTGTCCGTCACCAAATCGGCCACGCGCACCAGCTCGCCGGTGTCGTGGCGGCGCACCTGGAAAATGCCGTGCTCGTCCGTGCCCACCGGGGTGCCGATGACGTCCATGATGCGGCCGACTTCCTCATATTTATCCTTCGTGGAATCGGAAGAATTGACCGACGGGATGTGGATGATGGTCTTGCGGCCGAGATTCAGCACCTCGCCGATCGAGTCGGTGTAGGCGCCTTGGTAGAAGTGGTGCCCGATGCCCAGGGATTTGAGGTAGCGGTAGCCGTTGAGCTGGTCGTAGTAGTTGAAACGCACCGGGGTGAATTTCGCTTCGTCTTCTGGGGTAAGCACAGGGGTGGAATCGCCGCGGAAGTACGAGCCCGTCATGGCGATGACGTGCACGTCGGATTCTGCCATGGCTTTTTGGATCAGCGCGCCCAGCCGGTTGTTTTCCAGGTCGGCGCTGACGTGGTGGAACTCGTCGATGGCCAGTACGCAGCCGTTGAAGTCTTGCGGGCTGAGCACGTTGAAAGCGTAGCGCAGCGTGGCATGTGTGCACACCAGGGTGGCATCCGGCCCGGCCATGAACTGTCGGAAGGCCTCGACTTTGCTTTTTGTGGAGCTGGGCCCGCAGAGGTTGTTTTCTGGCTTGATGGTCCAGTCGGTGAAAAACCCGTGGGTGGTCAGATCCGTGTTGGAGAATGATCCGCCGATGGAGCGTTCCGGCACTGCCACGATGACTTTTTTGCGCCCTTGGTTGAACAGTTTGTCCAGGGCTACGAACATTAGTGCGCGTGATTTACCGGAGGCCGGTGGGGCTTTGATGAGCAGGTATTGTGCGGCGCGTTGTTCCCACACGCGGGCTTGCATTTCGCGCATGCCCAGCTCATTGGTGGCCACCGATCGCCCCGATTGTTTGTAGGTGACGTCGATCATGTTCATGGTGTTGTCTTCGCTTGCCGACGGCTGCTGGTTGCTCATAATTAGTTTTCTCCTGCGGTCATTTCTTCGTATCGTTTGAACAGTTCGGCTAGGCGCTCATCGTCGGACTGGAAGGGTTTGGTTCCACGCTGGTAGAGCTTGTCGACGAGCGCGTCGTTGTTGTTATGTGCTTCGCGGAGTAGGTCTGGCATTTTGTCCGGATCGTAGAGTTCTGCCAGGGTGTTTTCGCAGTAGTACTCACGCACATCCAGGATGCGCAGTGCGGTTTCCGTGAGCTGTTCCTTGGTTTTCAGCTTGAGATCTGGCACCGGGAAATTGTTGTAGACGATGGTGTTGGAGTAGCGGTAGTCCGTCTTCATCTTTCCACCTACAGCGCCCAGCCAAGCCATGTGCATCTTGGAAGTTAGCAGGGCGAACAGCCACGGTTCGGCGTCGTAGATTGCGAAGGCTGAATCCGCGATCACCGCGTCTGGGCCGAGATATCCGAGTGGGACATAGTTTCGTCGTTCTGATGATACTTTCGGAACTATAATTGCGTCTGTCGGTTTATAACTTAGATGCCAAAAGCGCCAATAGAGTCCTGCTCGTTCCCTAGTGGTCTCAGAGTTGCTATTTTCCCTAAAAGTTTTTATATTTTGGAATTTGTCTGAAAAATAGACGTGATTTTCTAGCTCTTCATACCTGCTATCCGGTATCCAAAAACAAAATCGATCGATAGAATTAATAAAATCTGCTGATCCTACAAATTTCTTCAAAAATTTAAGACCAACTTCTGGGATCGACTCGATTTCTTCTGAAGAAACAATTAGTTCGCCATTATCTGTAGGGACTGAACCTTTGCGCATTTGGGGGACATTTTCCGAAAGAGGCTTAGAACGACGACTAACAATAATGTTGCTCGTATCTGTCAGGTACGGATTTATGTTTCCGACTTGGCGACGAACGCCGTCTGAATACAAAAATTTATCTTGCGAACTCTCGCGGCGAAGCGATATCACGACAACCGTGACACCTGCGTTATTCTTCGCATTATTGGTCCATTTGAATGAGGTGTATGCATAGCCGATTTCGATACTATTATTAAATATAAAAGGGAAGAGCAATGAAGGTTGATCACCTTGTGTCACCGAATTCGTTGATACAAAGGCGAGTTTCGCCCTCGAATTCTTTATAAAATTCGACCCTTTAATAAACCACGCGGCGATATAGTCAATTTTTTTAGGGTATTTTTTGGTACCGAATACGCGAGCAAGATCCTCTTTTTGCTCTTTTGACTGCATGCTAGAGCCGAGGTACGGCGGGTTGCCAATGAGGTAGACCTCGTCGTCAGCATCGTGCGGACATATCTCTTCCCAGTCAATGCGGGCAGCGTTCGCGCACGTAATCTGGCCCATGCTGCGCAGCGGGATCATGTGCAGCGTGACGCCGAACTTGTCCTCGAATTCCTGGTTCATCTGGTGCTTGGCGATCCACAGCGCAAGGATGGCGACTTCCGTTGCGAAGTCATCGATCTCGATACCGAAGAAGTTGTCGATCTTCACCACGGATTGCTCAAACAGCGTTTGACGCTTCACGCTCAGGGTTTCCAGACGCTGTAAGATTGCGTGCTCCAGGCGACGGAGCTCCTTATACGCAATGACCAGGAAGTTTCCGGAACCACAGGCAGGGTCGAAAATCCTGATATTGCCGATGCGGTGCAACAACTTTTCTAGCCGTGGGGCGGAATCATAGGCAGCCTCAAATTGCTGCTTGAGCTCGTCGAGGAATAACGGCTCGATGGTTTTCAAAATATTCGGCACCGAGGTGTAGTGCTGGCCCAATTCCGAGCGGGAACCACTGTGGACCACTGCCTGGAACATGGAGCCGAAAATATCCGGGTTGATGTCCTGCCAAATCAACCGACCCAGGCGGATCAACAGATCCCGGGATTTAGCGTCGAAGTGCGGTACCTGGAAGCGTTCGTCGTCGCTAAATAAGCGGCCATTGACGTAGGGAAAAACCTGTAGGTGTGCCGGGTAGTCCGATTTATCTGCGACATCGAGGGCAGCGAAAATCTCTTCGATGATGGTGTTGGTACCTGTGCCGTCCTCACGCGAATGTGAGGCAATAGCCTGGGTGAATGAGCCGTCGGGGAATAGTCCGGTGTCTTCTGCGAAATAGCAGAACAATAAGCGGGTGAAAAAGACGTTGAGGCGGTGGCGGTCTTGTTCTGTTTGCAGGGAGACCGCATTGGTTTTGACCAAGGCGTCGAAAAGCTCACCCATATGCTGGGCAGCTTTCGTGTCCGCGTGCTTTTCCGCAGCGTACTGCGCCTTTTCCATGCCCGCCCACGGCAAGAAGAAAGAGTAGTGCTTCGCTAGCTGGCCCAACGGGAAAATACGATTCTCGTTAGTCTTAATATCCACCGCGGCTAACCAGTGGTAGTCCGTGGCGATGACAAACCGAGTGTTATAGCGGATGACGCGCTCGTGCGTGCGCAGGTGCTGGACGGCGTCGAGAAGCTTCGCCTCGCGCTCCGCCGGGGAGGTGGGGGTGTCGGCGTCGACAAGCGGGCGGAAGTAGACGATGTTCTTCTGGGCATACTCCCGGGAAGAATCCTCCGCTACGTTGTAGCTACCATTGCGGAGGCGAGTGACATTAGACTGCGCGCGACCATAGGCGAGCAGCAGATCGAAGAGGAGATCATCGCCGAACTCATCCTGCTCTGCGATCTGCGTGACGCGCTGCTCAATTTCCCGGACGCTAAGCGTAGCCACCTTGCGTGTATCCTTTCGCCGACAATTCTCTGCTTAGAGTGTAGGCGATTGGGGTGGGGAGAGGGGTGGGTGGAGAGCGTTAGTGAGTGGAGCAACGGTAGGTAGTGGCTGACCCGGTATAGAGATCCAGCCCACTCTCGGCCTGGGGCGAGGCGGGCTGAACGATTACTGAGATTATATCTTTATGGTGGGTTGGATAATAATGCTGGTCGTTTATTTGTCTACCGCGTATCTAAAACTTAGGGCGCTCCCGGGCTTGAGGGATGCCTCAAATAACTTTATTCACGAAGATTGATCAATGAGACCAAACGATGTAGCCTCGGCATCGGACGCAACAAGACTGCTCCACTTCCGAGGTCCGTGTGCTTACACACGGACTTTCGTGTATTTGGGTTCCGGGGCTGGGCTAAGCGCAAATTTGAGCAGAGCGGAATGACTGTAATCGAAGAGGTTTGGTCATTCCTTTTAGCTTTCGGTGGCCAGCAGGACGGCTAGGCTATGCAGAACCAATGAGGTTCTGAAATTCTTGTCGCTTTTCTGTATTCAGTGTGGCAAATTGCCATTGCTTATCAGGGGTAGCAGCCTCGACAATCTGGGCCATCGTGGCATGCTCCTGGAACTCATGCTTATTCAGTGACCAGAAACCGGGCGTATCCTGCTCAGATAAGATGAGAACTCGTAATTCGAAAGTATCGTTTTGCTTGCTGTCGTTCCAAACAGGGATAACAACTTTTTGCTCACCTGCATCGAAATAGCGCTGAGCAGCGTGCTGAATATTTACAGCAAGGGTCTTATCTAAAGCTGGGATGATGACAGGCATGTCGCTGGCTCCGATTTCGGTTAAAAAACGATTCCGCTCATCGTTTTGTCGGAGGGCAGACCGGAAAATCTCCGCGACGGCTATGCGTTTGCGGTAAGTCTGCTTTTTCAGCTCGTTCATTGCTTGCCTTTCTCCCAGCGGTCCAAGTATTCGAAAGGGTTGTATAGCAGTTCATTGTAGTACTCGGCGAAAGCTGCGTTAACCACTCGACGCGAATCCGGTGTTTTGTTTCCGCCGACGAGCTCTGCATGAACCTCCCGTTCCTGTTCGAATGAATCTATGAAAAATTGATGGCTGTGGAGCGTGCTGTGCCAGGTATCCGTGCGTCTTACGTGTGTAAGTTCATTGGAGCTACCTTTTAGTGCTTTGCAGCGGTCGAAAGCTTCGTGGTGTGGAGTGATGTCGAGCATGATTGCGAATTGTTCAACGGAGTCATCGTGAGCTCGCCACTCACGAATGTTAAGGACCGTGCCAAATTCAGCCATGTCCACTCGATCTTCGATAATCTCAGCACGTTCGTCGGGATCAGGGTACGGAATTTCGTGATCCGGCGTTATGCTCATGTCTGCTAAGCGGTAATTCTTCTTATTTGAATTCAGTGCCACACAGAGGAATTGTAGTAAATGAGGTGCAAAACACTAATAGATTATCGAATATTAGTGCTAAAAATCTAGGTCGGTTTTAGCGTGCTGTATCTTAGGAATATACACATTCCCTTTTGTCGTTTAGCTCAAAATCCGAGGAAACCAATGGCGTTATCCCTGCGAAAAACTTCCTGTGCCTTATCCGCATGCGTCGTGGGAATTCAGTTTATCTCGCCATTGTTTCCGGATGGTTCCGTCACTGCACTAGGTTGGACCCTCGGGTTAGCCGTTATTCCCTTGATTTTAGGGGTTGTTGCTCGTTCACCACGTGCTGTTGTCCCGGCTATTGCTGCCGGGTTTTCTCCGGTGCTATTGCTGTGGGCAGCGTATATGGTGAGCTTCCTTTTGTACATCATCAGTTTTGGCAATATTGTCTGGATTTAGTGGCTGAGAACACGCTTCGGTTCCAACCCTAGGTCCATGGATCTGACGATTTAGTTCCAAATTCCAGAGACGACCGAGGGAATGGGGTTACCCCAAAATAGAAAACGAAGGACCCCCTTCATGCTGAGTTTGAGGTACTCCCCACTGGTCAGAAACTGATTTTCAGTCCAACTAATGGGGGTACTTCAGTCCGGCTGCGGGCGCATTTTGGAGCTTGACTAGTTTTGATACAAATCCTGGGGTTTGAAAAGAACCGAACGGTCGTTTGTAGTCAGATATTGCATGGGGCGACTAGTTGGTGTGTGAACTATAGACTGTTCTGTCTGTATGGTTTGTGCAATTGCCGTATCTATCGAGGTGAATCAATAGACAGAATGGTCTTGTAATCGTCTTTCGTGTGTGGTCTAATTAGCGGGCTTTGCTTTAGAACTGAAGGAAACTCACGATTATGACAAACCTACGACGGCGCATGAAAGTGCTCGCAGCAGCGATGGGTGGCGCGATGGTGCTCTCCTTAGCCGCTTGCG
>ERZ1023415.93-NODE-93-length-18873-cov-22.620842_pt1 | contig 18873 bp, 13 predicted proteins | sample MGYA00380510_ERZ1023415 | MGnify/ENA primary metagenome ERZ1023415 (study PRJEB33173, sample SAMEA4830299) | metagenome | study: EMG produced TPA metagenomics assembly of the PRJEB25223 data set...
CTGGCTTCACTGCCTTCGCCGCCCGGGCCTCCACACGGGAGATAACCTCGGCGGCGATTTTTTCTTGAATGCCAGATTCCAGCTGCGAGCTAAAACCAACGCAAGAGCAGTTGATTTCACCGAGCACGTAGGCATCGCGGGCTTGCTTGTTTTGGTCAGTACCCTCGGCTACCGTGTTTTCGGTACGCACGCTTTCTGCTCCATCGTCGCCGTCGGCCAGAATAAAATCAGCGGTCCACAGCAATGGCATCGTGCCACCCAATTCACCGCCCAAACGCTCAGCAAGCACCGGGCGGAAACGAGCAAACACGGCCAACAAATCCGGCCATGCCTCCGGGGCATCATGGGTGTAATGCGCACCAGAAAATAGCGTCGCCGAGAAGTTGTTGCCGCCCGCAGCAGGCTTCTTGTGAATCACCGAAACCGGAGTATCACCGACAACCAAGACACGGATCTCGCCTTCCACAATGCGCGGCAAAAAACGCATGTCTACGAGCATGCCGTTGTCCCCCTCCAGATAGGCTTCACACTGCGTCATGAATTCCGCAAGCGTGTGGGTTTCAGTATGGTTGTCCACGGCCTCGGTACAGGTGACCTGGGCATCGCCCGCCACTGGTTGTCCAGACTCAGGCCGCGCAGATTCGTCGGCAAGCTGTACGCGCCAAATGCCCTCCCCGGTAGAGCCGCGGTTTTGTTTAAGCACCCGCTCGCCGCTAGCTAGGGACAATGGGAAAGCCTGCCGGAAGCTGTCTACGTCGTAATACGCTGCGGTATCCGCGGGAACCAGTGGAGTGTCATTCAGCTTGACCAATGCGTCTTTTGCGCCATAAGCCAGCATCTCTGCCGGGCGGGAGAATGCGGCCAGACCGGCGTCGGCAAGCTTTTCTAGCAAAGCAAAATATCCGGCCTCGCCACCAGGAATATTGCCCGGGTTTACTCGCGAAATATAGGCATCGAAGGAGCCGGACACGTAGTCGAATAATTTATCGGGCCACTCCGGGCGGTACACAACCACTTCCGCATGCCAGCCTTGCGCCCGCAACGCATCAAGAATGGGCTGGGTGTCGACGCGGTTGCCGTGGATGGTTTTGTCGTTTCCGCCTTCCACTTCAAAGACGACGACGGCCCGGTGGATTGCGTCTACTGCGCGCGTGGTGTCAGGTTTCTGGGCGTCTATGCTCATGGCTGCTCCTTGCATGAGAAGTTTTCGATAAGATTTAATGGTGTACTTTCCCGCCGTCTGAAAGGCTAACCCGTGGCTATTGCATTCGATAACCATCCCTCGTTTCGGGAATATGCGGAACCTGGACGGTTAGTTTCCGCCTCGTGGCTATCCGCACGCTTGGGCGTAAAAGGTTTGCACGTCGTTGAGTGTAATGAAGACTCCGTGCTTTATAACATCGGGCACTTGCCGTCTGCCCTGCGCATCAACCCCGAAGAGCTGATTGACCCCACGACCTTGGATATTATCGACGGCGAAGGTTTTTCCGCGCTGTTATCCCGCCTGGGCATTGGCCGGGATGACACCGTGGTTTTCTATGGTGATCGGGGCAACCGGTGGGCGTGCTTCGCGCTGTGGGTTTTCGAGTTGTTTGGGCACCCGGACACGCGCATTTTAGATGGTGGCCGTGAAGGCTGGATGCAAGAAGAACGGGATACTTCCCTTAGCCCGGCGTTAGTGCTGAGCCCATCGCATTATCCGGTGTGCGAACGCGATGATTCCGCCGCCCGAGCATTTGTGGATGAGCTTGCCGACGACGATTCCCTAACGGCAATCGATGTTCGTTCAGCCGCGGAGTTTTCTGGGTTGCCTAGCGAGCAGGAAGCAGCGCGCTTGGAGCTGGGGTCAGGCCCTGGTGCGGTGGCGACGCGTCGACAAGGTCACGTTCCTGGCGCTAAGCATCTACCGTGGAAATCGCTGATAACTCCTAGTGGCATGTTTCGTTCCCGTGAGGAGCTCGAGAAAGCTTGGCCAGCGGAGTCGAGCGTGGTTTATTCGCTGGTAGGCGCACGTGCCGCACTAGTGTGGTTTATTGGCCGGTTCTTGTTGGGGCACGCAGAAACTCGAATTTATGACGGCGGTTGGTCCGAGTGGGGCAACATGATCGGCATGCCTATTGAAACGGGCAATGACGCCGAAAGCTAAAGCGACGCCGAAACTTAATTAGGCGATGCCGCGATTTTTGGTTTTTGCACAATTTTCGGCATGATTTTGGGACACAAACCAAAACCTGATGGTTTTCTCATGTTTTGGTGTGTAAGAATAGACTGAGACGGATTCACGAATTGTGCAACGATTTTTTACTTTAAGCGCTATGGAGGGCCAACGTGGCTGAACAGACAAAGATCACCAAGGTATTGATCGCCAACCGCGGAGAGATCGCGGTACGCATCATCCGCGCCGCCAAGGACGCCGGCATCGGCTCCGTGGCTGTCTATGCGGAACCCGACGCCAACGCGCCTTTCGTTGGGCTTGCCGACGAAGCTTTCGCCTTGGGTGGCTCCACGTCTGCAGAGTCATATTTGGACTTCCACAAGGTACTCGACGCCGCAAAGAAATCCGGCGCCAACGCCATCCACCCAGGCTACGGCTTCCTATCGGAAAATGCCGATTTCGCACAAGCAGTCATCGACGCCGGCTTCATCTGGATTGGCCCTTCACCAGAAGCCATCGCGAACCTAGGCGATAAAGTCACCGCGCGCCATATCGCAGAAAAAGCCGAAGCTCCGATGGCACCGGGCACCAAAGATCCCGTCGCTGACGCCGCAGAAGTGGAAGCTTTCGCGGATGCACACGGCCTGCCCATCGCCATTAAAGCCGCATTTGGTGGCGGTGGTCGTGGCATGAAAGTCGCCTACGAGCGCGAGGAAGTTGCCGAACTTTTTGAATCCGCCACCCGTGAAGCCACTGCCGCCTTCGGCCGTGGGGAATGCTTCGTCGAACGTTACCTCGACCGTGCCCGCCACGTGGAAGCCCAGGTGCTGGCCGACCAGCACGGCAACGTCATCGTCGCCGGCACGCGTGACTGTTCGCTGCAGCGTCGTTTCCAAAAATTGGTGGAAGAAGCCCCAGCCCCGTTCTTGACGGACGCGCAGCGCGCAGAAATCCACGAATCGTCCAAGCGGATCTGCCGTGAGGCCGGTTATTACGGTGCCGGAACCGTCGAGTTCTTGGTGGGTTCCGACGGCCTGATTTCCTTCTTGGAGGTCAATACCCGCCTGCAGGTGGAACACCCGGTTACGGAGGTAACCACCGGCATCGATTTGGTGCGCGAGCAGTTCCGCATCGCCGAAGGGCAAAAACTGCGCTTTAGCGAAGACCCTACCCCTGTCGGCCATGCCTTTGAATTCCGCATCAACGGCGAGGATCCAGGCGCAAATTTCATGCCCACACCAGGTACCGTAGCGACTTATTCCGAGCCGGCCGGACCCGGCATCCGCGTCGATTCCGGCGTACGCCAGGGCACCGTAATCGGCGGCCAGTTCGACTCCATGCTGGCCAAGCTGATCGTGCACGCAGAAAGCCGTGAAGAAGCCCTAGCGCGTTCTCGCCGTGCACTGGATGAGTTCCTGGTCGACGGCATGCCCACGGTCATCCCTTTCCACCGCACAATCATCGACGATCCAGCTTTCGCATCCGCCGATGCCGAAGGTTTTACGGTGTACACCAAGTGGATCGAAGAAGAATGGAACAACGAGCTCGCTGCTTTTTCTGGGGAGCACGTGGAACCAGAAGCCGAAGCAGACTTGCCACCGCAGAAATACGTTGTCGAAATCGACGGACGTCGCATCGAAGTTGCACTGCCAGGCTCATTGACTGTTGGCGGTGGCGGAGAAGCACCAAAGAAGAAGGCAAAGAAACGTCGCGGCGGTAGCTCCAAGGCAGCCGTGTCCGGCGATGCCGTCACTGCCCCAATGCAAGGCACCGTGATCAAGGTGGCCGTGGAGGAAAACCAAGAGGTCGCAGAAGGCGATGTCATCGTCGTCCTGGAAGCCATGAAAATGGAAAACCCGGTGAAAGCCCACAAAGCTGGCACAGTCACTGGCCTGCAAATCGCTGAAGGTGGGCAAATCGGCAAAGGCGATGTCATGCTGGAGATCAAATAAGTCATCTTCCCCAAAATCTGTAGCCCACGCTACATAGATTTCGGTTATCCTAGGTAGCTATGGCTAACGACACAACTATCACCCTGCGTCCGGCTACCAACGAGGACCGCACCTACCTATCCCGTCTGCACTACCTAGCTGACGTTTTCGGCGACGAATCCCGCGATCTCCCGGAAAGCGAAGCCGCTGATCACCACAAATACGTCAACCAGTGGGACCCCCACACCCAGGGCGGGATCATCGCCATCTCTAGCCACGCGGTACCTGCCGGTGGCCTGTTTTTGCGCTACTGGAAGTCCAACAACCCTGGTTCTGGCTGGGTTGGCTACCCAGAGGTGCCGGAGCTAGTAATCGCCGTGGAACGCCGCTACGCAGGCCTCGGGTTGGGTACTCGTCTCTTGGAGGCCGGTGTGGAGCTCGCGCGCACACAAGGCGCCCCAGGTATCTCTTTGTTCGTGGATAAGGACAACCCACGTGCGCGTTCCCGCTATGAAAAATTTGGCTTCGAGTACAAGACGGACTCGACAATGGTCAAATGGTTCGAGCAGCCGCGCGTTTAGCGGGAGCGTTGTGGGAGTCTAGCGGGGCCGGTCTGCACGTTGAGCGGGATCTACCCCGCCACGGCTCCGTGACTATTTCATGGTCTCCACATCATCACCACCGCTTCATCACCCAGCTTCACAATAACTTATAAAGTTGACTATGCTAACCTATTGGTCGCAATAAGGGTAGGCTAGCAACACCGTACGCTAGTTCGGCGTTTCTGGTCTGCACTTCAGTTTTGCGACCAGGAGGTACAGCCACAATGCCAGCATCCCCGCTGCCCGAAGCAGCAGCAGTTTCCTCACCACTTCCCCACAGGCAATTCTCCCCACACCCAACGTCGATAAGCAGACAATCGCTCGGCAGCCCATTCCACAGCCGGAAGGCCAGAAGCGCATTCCTCGCAGTCGCCTGCAGCTTGGGGCTACTGACTGCATGTACCGCACCAGCCGATGATTCTGCGAGCTCCAGCCAGAATACAACCACCGGCACTGCAGACAGCACATTCAAACCTGCAGAATCGTCTGCTACACGGACAATTTCGCACGCAATGGGATCGACGGAGCTGGGCGAAGAAATTACCACCGTTGCAGCACTCGACCGCACGGTATTGGACCCAGCTATCGCTCTGGGCTTGCAGGTCGTTGGCTTCACCGAGCTCCAAGGAGAGAGCGGAATCCCTGCTTATTTCGGCGATGATGGCGAGAAATACGCAGGTGACGCGGTCTCGGTTGGTGAACTTAGTGACCCGTCATTAGAGAAAGTCGCTGCGCTGAAACCCGATGCGATCTTGTCGTCGAAAGTCCGGCATGAAGATCTCTACGAACGGATGAGCAGCATCGCGCCGACGGTTTTTTCTGATTCTGGAGGCCATGGCTGGAAAGACAGCTTGCGCCTGGTAGGTGAAGTAGCGGATAAATCCGAAAAAGCCGACGAGCTCATCACCGACTACGAAGAGCGTGCTGCGCGCATCGGTGATCGCGTACGCGAAAAGCTCGGGAAAAACCCTAGCGTGACGTCCGTGCGATTCGTCGATGGGCCGACTCGGATCTATAAAGACGACAGCTATATCGGGGTGATCTTTGCCGATCTCGGCTTCGCACGAAATGACGCTTCCACCGGCACTGGGTTCAGCACCGAAATTTCCGCAGAAGAAATCGCCAAAGCGGATGCAGACTACATCTTTACCAGCGCGTATGGCGACAACGATGGCGAAGCCGCAAAGACACAAGAAGAATTCCAGCGCAATCCGCTCTGGAACCAACTGAAAGGTGAGATCCACGATGTCGACGACACCATTTGGATGAGCGCCGTCGGCATTTATGGAGCAAACGAAGTACTCGACGATATCGCCGAGTACTTCGAAGTGGACGCAGACTAGCTAGACAGAGACTAGCTAGTCTAGTCTCGCACTAGTCTTCCTTGATCACCACGATCAAGTCTCCACCTTCCACGCTGGTGGCCTGGCCCATCGCAACACGCTCGATGGTGCCATCGACGGTGGCGGAAATCTGGGCCTCCATCTTCATTGCCTCAATAATGGCTACTTCATCGCCAGCAGAAACCTTGTCACCAACCTGTGCGGTTGGGTTCACCACGCCAGCAAATGGCGCTGCAACGTGGCCAGGGTTAGACTTATCGGCCTTTTCCACAGACGCCACGGACGATTCCACCGAATTATCGCGGACCTTGATCGGGCGGATCTGTCCATTGACGTTCATCACGACATTGCAGATGCCCTTCTCATCCGGATCACCCACGGCATCCAGACGTACCACCATAGATGGCGGAGTGGAGCCTGTCTCGTCCGGAGCAAAGTGCAACACGGTTTCTTCGCCTTCCACCAAGCCGTAGAAGAAGACGCGATCATCCAACGCGGAAGTATCGCCGTAGCGGCGCTTGAATTCTGCGAATTCTTCCACCTGCTTCGGGAACAGTAGACGATCCAGCCCGCCGCGGCGCACCCACTTATCGTGGTCGGCAAGCGCTTTTTCTTCTTCTTCCGGCACCTCGGTCAAAGCTGGCTTCGAATCAGAGCGGCCCGCCAGTGCTTTATCTTTCAGCTCTGGCCAACCAGCTGGTGGGGTACCCAACTCACCGCGCAAGAAAGCAATGACCGAATCCGGGATGTCGTACTTCTGCGGATCAGCCGCGAAATCTTCCGGCGAAACATTTGCTCCCACCAAGTGCAGCGCCAAGTCGCCCACCACCTTGGACGATGGCGTGACTTTGGTAGGGCGCCCCAGCATTTCGTTGACCGCGGCATAGGTGTCTTCGATCAGTTCGAAGCGATCGGCCAAGCCCAGCGCGCTGGCCTGGGTACGCAAGTTAGATAGCTGGCCACCTGGGATTTCGTGCTTGTACACGCGACCAGTCGGCCCAGGAATACCAGACTCAAATGGGGCGTAAACCTGACGTACGGCCTCCCAGTACGGCTCCAGATCGCCTACGGCCTGCAGGTCCAGACCGGTGTCACGCTCGGTGTTTTCAAAGGCAGCCACAATCGCCGACAGCGACGGCTGCGAGGTGGTGCCAGCCAGTGGCGCCGAAGCACCATCGACAGCATCAGCACCCGCGTTGGCTGCTGCCAAGTACGTTGCAAGTTGCCCGCCAGCGGTGTCATGCGTATGCACGTGCACCGGTAAATCGAAGTTCTTGCGAAGTTCAGTAATTAACTTGCTGGCGGCTGCCGGACGCAACAAGCCCGCCATATCCTTGATTGCCAATACATGCGCGCCGGATTTCACAATCTCTTCTGCCAGGCGCAGGTAGTAATCCAGAGTGTAAATATTTTCTTTCGGCGAAGTCATATCACCCGAGTAGGCCAGAGCTACTTCGGCGACCGACTTGTTAGTTTCCAGCACAGCGTCGATAGCTGGGCGCATTTGCGAGACATCATTCAACGCATCGAAGATACGGAAGATGTCGATACCGGAATCAGACGCCTCCTGCACGAAAGCCTTGGCGACGGCATCCGGGTACGGCGTGTAGCCAACGGTGTTGCGCCCGCGCAACAGCATCTGCAGGTTGATATTCGGCATCTCTTTGCGCAACAGATCCAGGCGCTGCCATGGGTCTTCGTGCAAGAAGCGCATGGACACGTCGTACGTGGCGCCACCCCAGGCTTCCACGGAATACAGGTCTGGTGTCATGCGTGCGACGTGCTGGGCTGCGGCGAACAGCGTGGAAGTACGCACGCGGGTAGCCAGCAACGATTGGTGCGCGTCGCGGAAGGTGGTGTCAGTGACCGCCAGAGCATCTTGCTCGCGGATCGATTTCGCGAAACCTTCTGGGCCGAGCTCTAGCAAGCGATCACGGGAGCCCTTCGGGATCTCCGGGGCCAATTTCTTTGGCAGCTTATCGAAAGCACGCAGCGCAGTTGGGCGTTCACCGTGTGGTTTATTCACGGTCATATCTGCGATGTATTCCAAGATCCGGCCTGGTTCATCGTCGGCTGGTGGCGCTTCCAGCAGGTGTGGATGATCCGCAATGAAGCCAGTGTTAATGCGTTCATTCGCGAATTCTGGTTCACGCAGCAAGGCGCGCAGGAAACCGATATTCGTCGAGACACCGGTAACGGTGAATTCGTTCAGTGCGCGCTGAGCACGGGCCACAGCGATCTGGAAATCCGCACCACGGCAAGTCATTTTCACCAGCAGCGAGTCAAAATTCGGGGTGATCTCAGCCCCGACAGAGGTAGCGCCATCCAGACGTACACCCGCACCGCCCGGCGAACGGTACGACGAGACCGTGCCGGTATCCGGGCGGAAACCGTTGGCTGGATCCTCAGTAGTGATGCGACACTGCAGCGCGGCACCGGAAAGTGTGATGGAATCCTGTGTCAGACCCAATTCGTCCAGCGTCGCACCAGCAGCAATGTGCATTTGCGATTTCACGATATCGACCGAGGTAACTTCCTCGGTCACAGTGTGTTCCACCTGCACACGCGGGTTCATTTCAATAAAGACGTGCTTGCCGTTTTCGTCGACAAGAAACTCGACCGTACCGGCGCCCTCATAATTAATGTGTTCACAGAATCGCACCGCGTCGGCACAAATCTTTTCCCGCAGCTCTGCATCCAAAAACTGCGCCGGAGCAATCTCCACAACCTTTTGGTGACGCCGCTGCAACGAGCAGTCGCGCTCATACAGGTGCACCACGTTGCCATGCGAATCGGCCAGGATCTGAACCTCAATGTGCTGTGGCTTAATCACCGCGGTCTCTAGATAAACGCTGGCGTCTCCGAATGCGGCCTCGGCTTCACGAGAAGCTTCGGAGATTTTGGTGCGCAGCTCTTTTGCACTCTTCACGAAGCGCATGCCACGCCCGCCACCACCAGCCACGGCTTTGACGAACAGCGGGTATTCAAAGTCTGCGGAATACTCCACCAGCGTATCGACATCCGACGACGGTTTGGAATCCTTCAGCGTCGGCAAGCCAGCTTCTTCTGCAGCATGAACAGCGGCGGCCTTATCGCCGGTCAGGTGCAAAGTGTCTTCGGTTGGGCCAATGAATTTGATTCCGTTTTCGGCGCACTTGCGTGCCAAATCCGCACGCTCAGACAAGAAACCATAGCCCGGGTAAACCGCGTCCGCACCGGATTTCTTCGCAGCGCGAATGATTTCGTCGACGTCCAAATATGCCTTGACCGGCTGAGCGTCCGCACCAATCCGCACTGCCTCATCGGCGAAGGCACGGTGGAAAGAGTTGCGGTCTTCTTTCGGATACACCGCGACGGTACGCGCGCCGGTCTCGAAAGCGGCGCGGAATGCGCGAACGGCAATTTCACCGCGGTTAGCAACAAGAATTTTGTTGAAGGCTGGCAAGCCTGACTGTGGCACGTCATTTTCCTTTCGGATATACACATGAAAAATCACCCACCCACATCGTCACACTCCGCCTCACCGGCTGAGCGTTACAGATTGTTGGGTAATCTAGGTCTCAATATACTAAACCCGCCGTGGGTGACGGCGGGAGGGGTAATATCTCGATAGAAAATACGCAGCTTAAGTCAGCGTATCTGGGGCAATCAGGCGACGAGCTGCCTCGGTGATCGAACCAGACAGCGATGGGTAGACAGCAAAAGAATCCGCCAGATCCGTCACCGTGAGGTTGTTTGCCACCGCAACCGCGATCGGCAAAATCAGCTCCGAAGCATGCGGAGCGACGACCACGCCGCCAATAACCAGGTCGGATTGCCCACGGCAGAAAATCTTCACAAAACCATGGCGCAACGAACGCATCTTCGCACGCGGGTTGGTGTGCAACGGCAATTTAAACTTCCGGGCCAGCACTTCCCCATCTTCGATTTCTTTTTCTGTCACGCCCACAGCCGCGATCTCCGGACGAGTGAACACCGCGGTAGCCACCGTCTTCAAGCGCAATGGCGAGACGCCTTCGCCCAGTGCGTGGTAGGCCGCGATACGGCCCTGCATAGCAGCCACCGATGCCAGTGGGAACAGGTTCGAGCAATCGCCAGCGGCATAAACATTCGGCACGTTGGTACGCGAAACGCGGTCTACCTTGATGTGGCCAGATTTTTCCATCTCCACACCCAGGCGCTCCAGACCCATATTGGAGGTATTTGGGATGGAACCAATCGACAACAACGCATGCGAGCCATGAATTTCGCGGCCATCATCAGTGATCACCACAACGCCTTGCCCACCTTCACCGTCGGTGCGCTTAATCTCGGAAACACGCGCGTGCTTTTCCAGTTCCACGCCACGCTCGGCCAGCACTTCCTCCAGAGTATCGGCAGCATCGGCGTCGTCATGCGGCAAAATACGATCACGTGAAGCCACCATGGTGACCTTCACATCCAACTCCGAGAACGCCGACACAAACTCGGCACCAGTAACACCGGAACCAACCACAATGAGGTGCTCTGGCAGCTCTTCCAAGTTATAAATTTGCTGCCACGTCAAAATCCGTTCACCATCTGGCTGCGCACCCGGCAAAATGCGTGGGCTCGCACCGGTGGCCAACAACACCAGGTCACACGGGATTAACTCCTCGCGGCCATCTTCCTTATGGGTAGCAGTAACCAGGTGGGTGACGCCAGAAACCATTTCCTCGAAGCTAGCGCGGCCGTTAATTACGCGCACACCCAGCTCTTCCAGACCTTCGGCAATATCAGCAGACTGCTCATTTGCTAGCACCTGCACACGTTCGTTCAGGGCTTTCACCGAAAGGTTGGTTTCACCAATCCCCTCATTCAAGCCCATGTCGTCGGCACGGCGCAAGTCAGTTTTAATATTCGCGCCGGCGATAAACGATTTCGATGGAACACAATCCAGCAGCACCGAGTTGCCACCCGGAGCCAGATCATCAATCAAGGTCACTTTGGCACCATATTTAGTTGCCGCCGAGGCTGCTTCATACCCGGCTGGCCCTCCGCCTATGATGACCATTCGCTTTGCGGTGTGAGACACGCGGGCTCCTTACACTCTCATCGAAAATTATGTGCGGTTTGATGTTGTCCGGCCTGCATTTCTCCGGCCTGATGTAGTCGTGGGAACCATCAGAGGGTTAGCAGGATTTGACCCCAGCGGCACGTCCACACACCAGGTTTGGTGTGCAGAACAACGCAGCAAAGATCACATTTAACTCATTCTAACGCGCTTGTTCCTCATAACGCGCAACAATGCCACCAAACAAACGAATGCCGACGGCCAACGAGCGCTCATCCGGGTGGAAGTTTCCCTGATGCAGGTCCTGCATTTCGCCGGTACCCGACCAGCACCCCAGGCGCGCCATAGAACCAGGAACGTGTTCGAGGTACCAGGAAAAATCTTCCCCTCCCGACGATTGCGGAGCTTGCACTGCCGCCTGTGGATCAATGCCGGTTACTGCTTCTGCCAACAGGGCCGTTGCCACTTCGTCGTTAAGCACGGGTGGTACGCCCTGGTCATGCGTAACGACGTAATCCACCCCGGTTGGGGCCAGGATCTCACCAACGATTTCTGATAATTCCCTACGCAGCCAACGCCACACGCTGATGTCCGCGGTGCGCAACGTGCCCATCACTGAACCTTGTTCTGGGATCGCGTTTGGAGCAAATCCCGCGTGAATGGCACCAAAGACTACGACAGTGCCGGTGCGCGGATCCACTCGGCGCGAAAGGACTGCTGGCAATTCCGTCACCAATTTGCCCAGTGCGTAGACGACGTCGCTAGTGAGATGAGGTCGGGAAGTATGCCCACCCGAACCGGAGACTGCAATTTCAATGACATCTGAGGCCGAGGTAATCGCGCCCGTACGGATTCCTATCTGACCGACTTTCAATTTGGGTTCTGCATGCACCGCGTACAGCGCCGAGACCCCTTCGAGTGCGCCCCACTCAATCACATCAACTGCGCCACCAGTCATGACTTCTTCAGCCGGCTGGAAAATTACCCGCACGCCAAAGCTCAAAGCACCGGGATAAGCACTGATCAACTGCCCCAAGGAACACGCCAAGCCCAGCGCAATGGTGGTGTGGATATCATGCCCGCAAGAATGCGAAACTCCATCAATCTGCGAAGCGAATTCCGCACCGGTGAGCTCTTGAATGGGCAGCGCATCAATATCAGCACGGAAGGCTATGCGACCTTTACCGTGGTCCTCGCCGACATCGACATAAAGTCCTGTTTCTGGGAATCGGTGGGGGTGCAGGCCGTATTCTTCCAGCACCTGGCATAAGAAATCCGTGGTGGCATATTCCTTGTGGGATAGTTCCGGGTTACGGTGAATGTGGCGACGCCACCCGAGAACCTCGTCGTGATGGTGTTCGATCCACTCAGCAACGAACGAGGCAATATCCATCAACCCGGTCCTTTCTTCAGCTATCTAACAGCTAATCTCCAATTGCGAATCTCGCAATTACTCTTGCACCCTACTCTGCACAGTACACAGGCCCGAATTATACGCTGTTATCTTTTCCTGCGACGTTCTCCTGGGGACCGCTTGGGTGGCATAATTTCCGCTGTTCCTAGCGGTTCTGGTGCGGCGAATTCCGGAAGCTCATCGGTGACTGCCCGCACCAAATACACCGGGCTAAACGGGGCTGTGTCATGCTCTGCAACCGGCCACCTGCCCTGCAAATGCGGGGTGGTCGCCGCACACGGGCCAGCAATCACCTCATCTACCCCGGGCAACAGCACGCCTGGTGGAACATACAGAATCTGTGCCAGCTTATACACCGTGGACAACACGGGATCAGCAGCTTTAGCTCCAGATTCATTACGTTCCAGGTTAGAAATAAGGTTGCGCGAAAGCCCCGATAATTGCGCTAACCGGGCCTGCGATAGCCCGCGCATTTCCCGCAAGGACCGCAGATTATTAGCTAGTGCGTGTCCGTAGCTTGTCCAATACCAGCGGTGGTATTCCACCATTGCGTATCCTCCCCCGAAAACAACTGCAATGCGCCCCCACTCTAGTATGAGCGGAACCACACGCGCAGCTGCCACGCGGGGCGAGGCTTGGCTTAGGGCCGACTAAGGTTGCGGGCGTTGCTGGTGTTGCTGGCGTTGCCGCCAATTCGGGCTAGCGTTCTAATGTTTTAGTGTTTTAGCGTTTTTGCGTTTGCCTACAGCCCACGGGCACAGGGAATTAGAGATCAATATTGCGCGGGCCATACAGGCGATCACCAGCATCGCCAAGCCCAGGAACAATATAGGCGTCGTCGTTAAGCTCCGGGTCAATGGCCGCGGTAACCAGACGCACCGGCAAACCTGACTCCTCAAGGGCCTGCACGCCCGGGCGAGCAGAGACGATGCACACCGCAGTAATGTCACGCGCACCTCGATCAGCCAACAGACGCAGTGAATGCAGCAAAGAGCCACCAGTTGCCAACATCGGGTCGACCAGGAAGACCGTGCGATCGCTCAAATCATCCGGTAGAGCTTCCAAATACGGAACTGGCTCGTGAGTTTGTTCATCCCGCGCCATCCCGATGAAACCAACTTGTGCATCCGGGATCATTGCCAATGCTGGATCTACCATGCCTAGCCCGGCGCGGATGATCGGCACGATAATCGGCGGGTTCGAAAGCCTGGTGCCGGTGGTTTCGGCAACCGGGGTGTGCAGGGCAAACTCGTCGATGTCTAAGTTGCGTGCGGCTTCATACACCAGCATGGAACCTAGGTCTTTCAATGCTGCGCGAAAAGCTGCATTGTCGCTGCGTTGATCGCGCAGCAAGCTCAAACGCGCGGCGGCCAGGGGGTGTTCTACCACGGTGATATCCATAGTGCCCATGCTATGCCATGGGGAAGGCTTTGTGGCTGCCGGTCGAAACTCGTGGGAACCATTGTGCATTCACCGCTGTCTAATGGGACATGACGACGTTCACTTTTGCTTATGACCATGCCACTGCTCTATCCCACGACCTAGAAAAAGCCGCAGGTAGCATCCGTGAGCCTGCCCCACCAGTGGCCGAGCCTTCCGTTGCTGCCAAAGCAGATGGCCAGCAGGAATTCCGCGCCGCTTTAGAACGCGCCACGACTGTGACTGCCACACATTCACGCCGGTTAGCACGGCGTTTACAGCAAGCTGCGGATTCTGGTTTCACCATGGTCCGTGATGCCCAATTGGCAGAATCCAGCACGATCGCCGAATCGAATGCGCTTGCCGACGCCCTGCCTGCCCGCAGTACCTCAACCAGCGGCATTTTCTCTAACGAACAATCCTCTAATGGATAAGGAGGCGGGCTGATGAACGTCTTGGACACTATCAACCGCATCAGTGAACTCGCTCCCGCGCAGCTGGGTGATTTTTCTGCACCAATCATGCCGGATGTCTCCGCTGCTGGTGAGTTGGCCGCCATCAGTGGTGCGAGCGCTGCGGATATTGAGGCAGCTGCAAAACTGATCGACGGGAATAATCACCACATCGCAGAAATCACCGCCGAGGCACAAGTAGCGATAACTACCACTGCAGAAAATCTATTGGGGATTGGGCACTCATTTCTCCAACAGGCTACCCCTGTAGCACTGACAGCACTGCAACCAGTCCCAGGTGCCGCTGCAGGCGCTATCGCGCAGCTTGACGCCCTAGCACGCAGCCACATGGCGGAAGCGGAAACGGCAGCCAGCGAGTTGGAAGAACAGCTTTCTGCGTTGGCTACGCGGCTGCACGGTATCGCCGAGGAACCCTTTGCACTCGATGATGCTTCGCCAACTGCAACGCCTCCTAGCCCAGCGCAGTACGCCAGCACCGGAGGCACTGGGGCTGCTTACAGCCCGGACAATAACGCTGCTTTCCCTGAAGCAAATTTTGTACCCGCAGCACTAGAAACCACCGAAGAAACTGGCGCTCAAGCTGGCACTCCAACTGGCACAGAAACTGAAAACCCGACAGACAACACAACAGACGATGCCAGCGCCGCCGCTGGGCGCGCAGCCGTTGCTGCTGCCCGAAGCCAGCTGGGAACGCCCTACCAATGGGGCGGCACCACGCCTGGTGTCGGATTCGATTGCTCTGGATTCACCCAATGGGCTTGGGGCGAAGCCGGAGTAGATATTCCCCGTTTGGCGCATGAACAGGCCGTCGGCCAGCAGGTTTCTGTCAATGAATTGCGCGAAGGAGATCTCGCAGTTTGGGACGGGCACGTGGCCATGTATGCCGGAAACGGTGAGCTCATTGAGGCAGGCAGCCCGGTATCTACTTCACCGTTGCGGACCAACAACTTAGACATGAATTTTCATGGTTTCTATCGGCCGACGGCTTAGCAACTCAACAGGCCAAAGCCATGCCGAAGCCGTGCCGAAGCCATCGCCTGCCGCGCGTCACACAGCCGTTACAGCACACTGTTTAATCGGGTTCGCTAAACTTAGTGCCCATGAATAATCGCGCGATCATCCCGGTTTCTGTTTCACTCAACAGCGGTGACTTTTACACCCTGTGGGCTCCAACCTGGAAAGAAAACGGCTCGCAGTGGGAAGCGTTTCTGGGCGACGATGAAAACGTCTTAGTCTTTCCCACTGTGGCGGAAATGCTGGTGTATTTGGAAAACACCACGAAGCACGACTTGCGTGACCACCCTAAGTGGAAAGATTTCGCAGAACTTCCGGAATACCGCGCACACCCGGAAGACCGCGATCATTATGACATCGTCGGCTTGCCCCACTACCTGGCCGATCGTCCTTCGTACGACGCCGTCGCCACCTCTGCCAAGATTTTGTCGATCACCAAAGCCCTCGGCAATGTCTGCGCCGATGACGACACGATGATTTTCTTTTCTACCCACTCTGTGCTGAATAACGTGCAGCGCGGCGCTGACCACTACTCTGGCGAACACGGCCTTTCCGAGTGGTCTTCCGTCGGCCGAGCGGTGCTCACGAACTGGAAAAAGATCGAATCGAATCTGGCAGATAGCGTGCGCATTGTTGATGTCACCGAAGAATTCGCCAGCGTCGACAAAACCACCATCGAAGATGCCGAAAAACGAATCGCTTCTTCGAAGGAGCAAGCCGACCAAGAGCGCGCCAAGCGGGAGGAAGAACGCAAGCGCGAGGCAGAAGCAGCCGATCCTTATGATTCCTCAGCCTGGGCCGCGGCAGGTATCGACCCAATCAAAATCACCATCGACGGTAAATCTGTGTACACATTGCGGTGCTACCTTGACGGCGCACCGGTCTTTTTGGGGCGTTTTGGCACCATCAACACCTTCGCCACCAGCCGCCAGTTGTTGCGCTGGATCATCGAAAATGATGAACACGACCTCGCCAAGGTTTCTACGTGGGAAGACATAGTGACTGCCGCCAACGCCGGAGAACTGGATGTCACGGTCCACCGCGATAACTCCTATAGCTTCCAGGGGCTAACCGAGGACATGGAAAAAGGGCCCGAAGCAGTGGACGTGCCACAAATGTCGGCCTGCTACGAACTACTCGCCGATGCAGCAGACTGGGCTGGTGATGATTCCATCAACTCGTATATGCTGGCCAACCCACGTTTCCAAGATTATCTGGGCTATATGCTCGGATCACAACAAACCAGCGGCTACGTGCCTTCCAAGCCCTACACCGACCACTCGAAAGGTTGGCGCGGCTTGGAAGACATGCTGGTCAAGCGCTTCACGAAGTTCTAGTCCGCGTTCTCGCCTGCGGTGCCGTCCTCGGTTACCGCACCCGTTTCACCAGCTTCTTCCGCTTCCTCAGACTCATTAGTTCCATCTGGCTGCCGCAATTCTGCGTCAGCCAGTTTTTCATAGCGCGGCAAAATCTGGGTTTCCAACAACTGCTGACGCTCCGGCTCACTCAAGAAACTAGCCGAGGTTGTCTTCGCAGTAAGGTCAAAAAACTCTTCGAGCCCATAGCCGAAGGTCTCGGTAAGCGAATTCATGACATCGCTGCAGCTACCAGCATGCAATTGCCCAGCGGAAATGGTGCAGCGAAATCCCAGCTGCTGGAGCAGCGGCAACGGATGATCCGGAAGCTCATCGACGGCGGCCTCTCCCAAAGACTCGTCGGCAAGATCCCACAGCGGCGTCATTTCCGCAGTAATGCCCCGATCGCGCACCCAACTCGAAATCTTTCCTGGCACAATACCGGTGATATCAGCAGAAAAATCATCCACCAGCGCCAGCGGGCGACCTAAGCGCAACGCGCCTAGCTGGACAGCTGCGCCAACCGCATCAATACCGGCAGCACCGTCGATCGCGAAGGGCAGATAATTTTCACGCAACTTCGTGCAAGCAGCGGCCAAGGCCGAACCGACAGTATTCCAGGCAGCATCCTCGCCCAAGATAAACACCACCCCAGCAAAGTTGGGATCCCCCTGCGCTTGTACCGCCAGCTCCGTCAATTCGGAAACGGCAGCACCATCGGCACGCGCGCACACTAACAACCTCGCCTGGATCCCCCCGGCAGCCACGGCATCTAGCGCCGTGACAAACGCGTCGGCAAGCACAAAGTCATCAGTGCAGAAATCCTCCACCACAACACGTAACTCAAGGTAGACGACATTATCCTCGCGATAGCGGCGCACCGTCGACTGGATGTGTTTGGCCAATTGCTCGCGAGATGCCACCTGGGAACCGTCGTCGGTCTGCGTGGGCAAGTATTCATGGATGCTGACTTTCGGCAGCTCAGTGATCAACTGGGAAGCAAAATTTTTATGCTCTGGGCTAATCGCAGGAGTCTCAATCATGCATACGATGGTACCGTCCGAATTTTGCGGTCTGAGATTCATTGCCGGTGTTTGTGCGCTGAGCCTAAACACTGTGTTTGCTAAGACAATTGCTTCGCCCCGCCTACGGAATAAGCAATGCTGCCGGTCGCGCGGAGTAGAATTATCGGCTGTTATGAATGAGAGCAAACCCGGCCGCCGCGCCATTGTGAGATACGGTTCAACCTGTTGCGCGAATCTTCTGGTAGTCGGCATGGCCACTGGAGCAGCCGCGCTTGGCATTGGTGCTTTTGGCTCCGCGGCCCCATACGCTGCCGCAACCCCGCACACTGCCGCGGCCCCGCTGCTTCACGCCCAGCAGGAAGAACCCACTCCACTGGAAGGCCCCGCCCCAGCCCCAAGCGAGGGCGACGAGTCGGCAGCTCCGGAGCCACTCAGCCGCGAGGAAGCACCCGATACCAGCTCGTGCCCGAACCGTGTGCATCCGCCGCAGGCTCGCACCACGTCGGAGGCTGTCGCGCCGGGTCAGCCCTCTCCTACCCCATTGCCGCCGCTGGAGAAACAAAACTGCGGGGTCAGCACTGCTCCAGGTTTTCATGTCAACGAATCCGTGCTCGCTTCGGCCTGGTTGGTTGCCGATATCGATTCCGGCGAGATCATCGCACAAAAAGACCCCCACGGACGCTACCGCCCAGCCTCGATTATCAAAGCATTGCTGGCCTTGGTCGCCATTGCAGAGCTGGATCTGGAAAAGACCGTAACCGTCTCGCAAGAGTCCGCTGATCAAGTCGGCTCCCGAGTAGGCATCGGCGCCGGTGGCGAATACACCATCGAGCAGCTGCTACACGGTTTGTTGCTGGCATCGGGTAATGATGCCGCCCACGCTTTGGCACAGGAACTCGGCGGCGACGAAGCGGCGCTGCGCAAGATCAATAAACTTGCCGACGAGCTCGGAACCACGGACACCTACGCCGCGAGCTATTCCGGCTTGGACGTGGCTGGAAACTCGGCTTCTGCGTATGACCTGGGGTTGATTTATCGCGCGGCCTACCAAAACCCTACTTTTGATCGCATCGTGAACACCGAATTCATTGCCTTCCCAGGCTTCGACGA